>Ga0209333_1000097_pt1 | contig 49449 bp, 41 predicted proteins | sample BlaSpr_A8_OM2_O3_FD_187982 | JGI IMG/M metagenome (GOLD analysis project Ga0209333, IMG submission 187982) | Forest soil microbial communities from Thunder Bay, Ontario, Canada - Black Spruce, Ontario site 2_A8_OM2_O3 (SPAdes) (version 2) | ecosystem: Environmental > Terrestrial > Soil > Boreal... | reverse complement strand
GGCCGGCCAGCGCCTTGGCCCGTACCGCATTCTCTCGGTCATCGGCCGCGGCGGAATGGGACTGGTATATCTGGCGGAGCGCGCCGACGGCAAGTTCGAGCAACGCGTGGCGATCAAGGTCGTGCAGGCGGGGCTTGGTGGACCTCTCGCCGGCCGCCTGGAACAGGAGTGCCGCATTCTCGCGACTCTCGATCATCCCAACATCGCCCGGCTGTTGGATGCCGGGGCCACTCAGGATGGGCTGCCTTACTTCATCATGGAGTACATTGCCGGCCAGCCCATCGACCGGTTCTGCGACGACCGCAAACTGTCCGTGCGGGAGCGCATCCGGTTGATGCTGCCGGTGTGCGAAGCCGTTCAACTAGCCCACCAGAGTCTGGTCGTACATCGCGATCTGAAACCCGATAACATCCTGGTCACCGCCGAAGGCATTCCTAAGCTGCTGGACTTCGGAATCGCCAAAGTTCTCAGCGAAGCTCCCGCCGCTTCGCCGCAGACCGTCACGCGCGTCCTTACGCCCGAATACGGCAGTCCCGAGCAGGTCCGCGGGGAATTGGTCAGCACCGGTACGGATATCTACGGGCTCGGAGGTGTGCTCTACAAGCTGCTCACCGGCATGGCGCCTCATCAAATCGAGGACAAGAGTCCCGTGGACGCCCTGCGCGCGATATGCGAAGAGGATATCCGCCGGCCCAGCAGTCTGCGCCCCGAGCTTGCCGGAGACCTCGATCGCATTCTGCAGATGGCTCTGCGCAAGGAACCGCAGCGGCGCTACGGGTCGGCGGACCAGTTCGCCGCCGACTTGCGGCGTTGGCTGGCGAACAAACCGGTGCTAGCCAGCCCCGATACCGTCTGGTATCGTTCGGGGAAATTCCTCAAGCGCCACTGGGTCGGAGTGGCAGCGGCGGTCATCGTACTAACGGCCCTGGTAACGGGAGCCGCCGTGGCCTTGTGGCAGGCCCGCCGCGCGGAACGCCGGTTCGCCGACGTGCGCCATTTGGCGCATGTGTTTCTCTTTGATTTCGAAGAGTCCGTCCACCATTTGCGCGGCGCCACGAAGGCCAGACAACTGCTGGTAAAGACGGCCCTTGAGTACTTAGCGAGCCTCTCCAAGGAAGCCGCCGGAGACGCGGCCTTAACTCGCGAATTGGCGGACGCCTATGAAAAAGTTGGGGATATTCAGGGCGAGCCGGGCGCGGGCAACGTTGGCAACACGGAGGGCGCGGTGCAAAGCTACCGGCAAGCCGTTTCCTTACGGCAGTCGCTCCACGATGCCGAGTCCGTCGATCCGGCAATCCGCATGGCAATGGCGGCCGGACTAGTGAAACTGGCCAATGTGCAGGCCAGAACGCGTGACTTGGAAGGCGCGGTTTCGAATTGCCGCCGCGCGCTCTCTCTGGCCGAAAAAACGCTGAAGGCCCGCTCCAGCTTGCCCCCCGCGATGGCAGTGCTCGCGCAAGCTCACTCGGTGATGTCACTCCTGTTGCTTAAGAAGAACGATATAAGAGGGTCTATTGACGAGGCTGGCCGTAGTCTGGCGCTGCGGGAGCTCCTGGCCGCCGCCGCTCCGCGGGATCGCTCCGCCCAACTCGCCTTGGCGGACGCCGACCGGGCCATAGGAAAATTGACGGGGCAGATGGGCACGAGTAATGGCGCAGCGATTGCCTATTACAGTAAGGCACGAGAAATATTCGAGCGGCTTTCTCGTGAAGACCCGTCCGACGGCGAGTCCGAAAGGGGTCTCATGAAGGCGCTCTCGGAACTCGGCTTCAGCATGCTGGAACCGGGAAGCTCGAAGGCGGACGCGTTAGCCAACATGCGGCGGGCCTACACCATGGCCGACCGAAAGGTGAGGGCAGACCCGGCCGACGCGGAAGACGTCACCAACCTGTTCGCAATCTGTGTGCGGTTGGGTGGATCCCTCGAAGGGCGCCGCACCCGGGCAGAGCGCTATCGCATACTAGGGCGTGCAGTTCAGGCCGCCGGCGATCTGGTGCAGCGCGATCCGGGCAACGAGGACGACCGATTGCTATTAGGGAGCGCCCACGACCACATCGCAGGTTTCCTGGAGGATGACGGCAATCTCGGCGATGCCGTTCACCATCGGCAGGTAGCGGCGGATATTTACAGGGACTTGGCTGCCGCGGACCCGTCGGAATCCAGGATCCGGCTCACGCAGGTCTGGAGTTGCCTGCGCTTCGGCGATCTCCTCGCAAGACAAAGGGACTGGGCTGGGGCGCGCCGCAGCTATGGCTTGGGCCGGGAAGTGGCGGAGAAGATGGCGCCCGCTAATCCGGCTTTTGCCAAACCTCTGGCGGCAATCCAACGTGCGGATCTTCACGCCGCGCAGGTTCTCGGAAATCGCCGCTGAGTTTTTCCTTGCGAAGTGTACATCTTTCGTTCGTTTTCCGCATGTTTGATTAGGAGGACAAGAACATGTCACAACGAAACGAATCGGTTTTGAGTAAGAAGATCGCGGGCGGCACCCGTCAAGCAGGCGTGCGGCGCTTAGGTCCGGGACAAACCTTGCGGATGGTTGCGGCGGCTGCGCTTTTGACCGGCGCGTGGCTATCCACCGCGAGGGCCGACATCTACGTGAGCGTGGCAAACACCAATGGAGACGATGTGGTGTCCTTCAGTGCGATTACTGGAGCGCCCAAGCTCGATATCCCGACCGGTGCACTAACCTCGGGTGTGGCCTTCGGTCCCGACGGTAATCTGTATGTCGTGGAGACGATACAAGGAACCGTGCTGCGCTTCAACCCCGTCAGTGGCGCTCTCATTGGCGCCTTCGTGAGCGCGGGAAGCGGCCTGGTCACCCCAGAGGGGATCACCTTCGGCCCCGACGGTAATCTCTACGTCGCCGACATAAGCGCCGGTGTGCTGCAGTTCAACGGGACCACGGGAGCGCTCATGGCACACCTTCCCCCCGGCCCCGCCGCGCATCTCGGCGGCGCATTATTTGCGTGGGACGTGAAGTTCGGACCTGACGGAAATATCTATGTAAGCGATGACAATTCGGCTGCAATTCTCAAATACAACGGAAGCACCTTGGCCTATATAGGTATCTTCGCCGGCCCTCTTCCAGGGCCCGGCGAGGTTTCCCCACTAGGAATAGCATGGGGCTTAAACGGCAACCTTTACGCGCTTTGGTACATGTACCAACCGTATGGAGGGCCCGAGCTCATCCAATTTAATGGAAGCACAGGAGCTCAAATATCCGGCTACGGTTACTATACGTGGGGCAATTTTCTTGCCGTCGGACCGGATGGTCGTATATACGTGCCCGGGGGAGGTGTGATCACCAAGTTTAGCGCGGTGCCGCCGGGCCCAGGCCCTGGGACCGTCGTTACCACGGATAGCCGGATAGCCTACGGCGCCATCGCATTCGGGGGCCCGTCGGGTATTCCTCCTTATGTGCTCTACAACCCCGCTCATTTAACTTCAACGCAGACGCTACGGCTGACCGTAATCGATGGGCCGGTGCCTGTGGGTCCCGGGGTTCCGGTGGAAGCGCAACTGGGGTTCCAAAATGCCGAGGGCGCGATGGTCGGTCCGAGTCAGGTGGTGACCCTGAACCCTGGCCAGACGGCGTCGCTCGATGTGCCCGGCAGCTCGCTGATATCCTCCGGACGGATACAAGTAGTGCCCGTGGTGACTTCCCTGCCGGGCACGCCGCTGGGTGCCCTGCAAGGCAGCATGGAAATTTACACCAGCTCGAATGGAATTGGTTCAGTCTTCGTGCCCGGGATTCCGGTTCCGCCGTCGTTCCCTGTCAGCGGTTACCCGTCGTTCCTCCCGCAGGGCGTAGCGGAGGGCCAGAGCATTCTGATTAATGTGCTGGCGCCCCCGGATAGCCCTTGCTCCGCAGAGCTGAGCTTTACGGATCCAAGCGGCAGCCCGATCGGGCCCAGCCAGAAGGTGTCTCTGAACCCGGGCATGGCGACTTCGCTGAGTTGGAATCCCATTAAGTATACGGAGTCGGGCCGCCAGGAATACGTCCCTCAGATCGCGCCGATCAACGGGAGTAACGCGAGCGGCGCTCCCGCCGTGGCTTCGGCCTGTTTGGGATCGGCAGAAGTGTACCTGACGAAAGCAGGCAACATCTCGACCTATCAGGTCTCTTCGCCGCCCGTCGGCACTACGACGGCAGGGGCGCCATAGGGTTCGGGCCTGTGGGGCCAGGATGGCAACCTGCGGGCCGATTGTTATTCGGCCCAGTTTACGCCGATTCCATCGGCGCGCAGGTTGCCATCCTGTCTTCATGGCCCTGAGCGCCACCAAATGCGATGAGGAACTCACCCCCTAAGGCTGTAACCAAAATATGGCGCGCGGAACTTGGGACCATGCTTTTCAACGGGTTTAACAGCACCACTGGCGGTTCGGCATACTTCCACCACCTGGCTTCCACCAGTTTGCCACACCGCCGCTCTAGCTCAGTTCCTCTCCCGTATGGCCCCGGGCATCGGGCACTTCGCTTTTTCAGGCGGCCAGAGCCGGCTGAAAGCCGGCCGCGGGCAGGATTGCCCGCCCTCCAAGGTTGGTTTTCGACGGTGCCCCACAGACTGGCTGCGAAGCCCGGCCGAGCCTTGTGTTCACCTCATTAGCTGGCTTTCTGAACGCCGGCTTACGCGCGCGTAAGAAAGATCGGCAGCCCCAGCTTATTCGCATAATTCGGGCGGTACCGCCGCGTGTTGTACATGGTTTCCAGATCCACCCGGCGCGAGCCTAACTTCGGGTCGGGTATGGGCACCGCTGCGTAGCAACCGCCGGAAATGGCCATCATCACGCCGTGCTGGCCTTGTTGAATACAATCCATCGCCATACTGGCAAACGTGGACGCCACCATCTTATCCACAAAATCGGGACTGCCGCTGCGCAGGTCGTAAGTCAGATCGCTGACGATGGTCTCCTCACCAGTGGATTTCTTGATCTCATCGGCCAGATCTTCGCCCACGTTCATCTTCTTCTTGTGTCCGAAGGCGTCTGCCTCACCGACTTCCTTTACCTGGTAGCCTTCCCACTCGGCGCCCTCAGATAGTATGATCAGTGCGTAGTTACTGGGATTGTATTGTTTGTCGGTGATCAGCAACTCGATCAAGTGATGTAGATTGAACTTATATTCAGGGATGCAGCACCGCATGGAAGTCACATAGGCCGTGTACAGGGCCGTGTATCCGGCGTCGCGCCCGAAGATGCGGAAGACGCCGATGCGCTCGTGCGATCCCACAGTTGTGCGCTGACGCTCGATGGCTTCGGTCGCGCGCGTAATCGCCGTCGAAAATCCGATGCAATACTCGGTGTTGCGCACGTCGTTGTCCATGGTCTTCGGGATGGCGATGACCTTGAACCCCTCCGAGTCCAGCCGCGCGGCATAGCTCAGCGTGTCGTCGCCGCCGATCGCGATGAGGCAATCGAGGCCCAGAGTCTCCACGTTCTTCAGCACGCGGCTGGTCATGTCGTAGACCACGGACGTGACGCCCTTCTTGGTGGCTTCGGACTTCGGGAAATCCTCGCCCTTCACTACCGGCGGCAAAGCCCTCATCTTGGCCGGATTGGTGCGTGAACTATGCAGGTAGGTGCCGCCAGTACGGTCGATCGTGCGGGTGTTCTCGCGATTCAGCGGCAAGATGTAGCGCGCCCGGCTCGCCGGATCGTCCAAGTTGACATGCGTCAGGCCTTCCCAGCCGCGGCGAATACCGATGACTTCGCAATCGATTTCGCTACCTCTGTAAACGACGGTTTTGATTACGGAATTCAGGCCCGGCACGTCTCCGCCGCCGGTGAGGATACCGATCCGCTTAGCAGGCATTCATGCTCCTTCAAGTGGGGGATCTAACACCCTATTATACAGTGGGGCAGGCGCTACCGCCTCGCGGGTTTCGGGAGCGTCGATAGCGGCTGATGGCTGATCGCCGGAGTGGAAAATAACGATTCTCACGTATTCGCCGCCCGCCACGCTGCGATCGGCGTACGCTGTCATTGTGCCGGCGTCATGGGTGACCAGTACGCGATCATGCGCCGCACGATCTCGGCCCGTCATCGGCTCATGCCATGTTTCACCTTCGAGCCAACAGACGTTGCCGAACGCCGTCGGGCTTCCAGCGCGCCTCGTTCTGCTGCTGCACTTCCTGCGACTCGCGTAGACGCCCGCGGAGGTATTCTTTCTTTTCGGCAGTATGACGAAGGCAGTAGCCGATCGTGTGGTAGCTGTCCGCCAACGGAACGGTGGGGTACTGTTGGCCGATTTCTTCTGGGGTCGCGCCATCGTTGAAGGCCAACCGAATCGAACCGAGCGTCACGCGTGTACCGCTTACGCGGATTACGCCGTCAGCCCCGGTCCCATGGGAATGGTCTCGACTGTCTCGCTGGTGGGCATCGCCGTCATCCCCCAGCGCAGCGCAATCCGCCCATTGAACCCCAGCCAGCGGCCCACCCCTCATGCTATCCTGAAAAACATACGAGGGCCTCGTCCAAATGCGCCGCCGGATGTCATCCGCGGTAGTCTCGTCGCGTTTTCCGTGACGGCGTTGTCCGCCCCCAAGCCACCTTCCGCCAAGTTCTCGCGACAAAAGGCGTCGGACCTCCAGGTTGCTGCCCTTGATGGCGCTGCACGCTAGCTGGTCATCAAAGGGCCCTTCCAACGTTGCTTGCCTTTTTCGTCCCACCATTGCTGACAGCGGATCATGATATCTGCCTGGACTTGCGGATCGTCGGGCAAGCTTTCTGGGTCACGTTCGACTCGTGTATCGTCAGGCAAGCTCTTTGGATCGCGTTCGACACCTGTGCCTGGGTGCGGCGGCCAATCTTTTGTGACCCTCCTTCCAAATAGCACAAGCTTTCGGTTGCGATAATGCTTATTTGACTTGCAGGTTTCGTCATCTTTGGCCTCCACAGGGTCGAAGAACTGTCCGTAAAATTCTTCTATCACGGCACTCTGCGAATTATTTCCGGCGGCTGGCGGCATAGTGTGAGGTCCGCTTCCGGCAGCAGCCGTAGGTAGTCCGACCTGCGAATCATTTCCGACGGCTGACGTGATAGTGTGTATGAAGCGATACCAGCCCGCAACAACCAGCGTCACGGAGCGCTCGGTTGCGAACCAAAGCTGGCTGCCCTCTAGATCAGCGGCCACGGATTCAAACGTGCGCTGGATGCCACCCTGCTCAACAATCACTCCCTTTACCGCAATGTTCCGGTTGGCAATCCCAATGCTCACGAGCGCTACATTGACGGATGATGGTTTTGGCGGCATGCCGGCGGAGGGCTCCCAATTCGGGTCTGCATCATACGCCACACGGTACCACAGGCCCGTAATGTCGGCCGAAGCAATGGGCCGCCGAATATCGGGTTTGAACGGTATGGAGTCCTTCTCAAGCATGTGCCAGAACGAATCGAAGGTGGCGATGAGGCGGGTGTTCCGGGTCATGAAAACGCGGCCGCCTGGGTCCTCGGAATGATGCCCCCATCCGAAAATCAATTCTTCGTCGTCGTTCTCGTACCGCAGGATCATGAAGTTGATTATTGGGTAGGACTCTTTTAGGCGGCGTATTCTGTAGCGGTCCAAAGCGGACGTTGTGCCTGCGTTACTCGCGTGGTGGGCGAGTCCACTTCTTATATTGAGCTTCTCAATCAAGCCCTTAAGCCAATTGAGCGTCGAGGAGTTCACGACCTCCTGGGACACGATGTCGGACCAGGAACCGCCGCCTCTTAAGAGCACTTCGCCGACGCAATCGTGGATGTTGTTTATTTGGTCTTTCGCGTAGCAAGCAACGGCGACGTCGTGCTCCGGAAGACCGAACAGTACGAGCGTGTTCCGCACCTCCTGGGCTTTTCTCGCCCGTTCAAGGACGCTAGCCAGCGCCGCCCCGCCAACGCCCAGGTAGCGGCAGTCTATGACGTTGTCGAAGTTGCTTTCCAACCCGGTTACTTTGTCGCTAAAGGCCTCCAACCGTGAATGAATTTCCCACATGAATAGTACGGCGCTTAGGGCGATTGACGCAAAGAGCGAGCCAAAAAATACCAGAACCGGAAGGGCGAGATCCTGGATTGTAGAAGCCGGAAGATCGCCAACCGTTTTCGGTCCAGTCGGCAGTTTGGGAAATGTCCAGATACCGGACAGGATTGTCGCGGCCAGAGCGAGAGCGAAGAACCAGTAGTTAAGGCTACGGAACCTTATACGACGTTTCGTTTCACGCCGATCCTCCCACTCGCTTCTTATCGTCATAACCCTCTCCAGTCGAAGTTGGCGATCCAATATGCCGATGGGTCTCCGCCCGAACGGTCGACGGTAATGCGTCGCGTTGGCGCGTAGTACCGTGCGGTCAAACCGTTTGAGATTGTGCGGGCAGCGCCCATCTGCAGGTTAACGCCCTACGCCGGCCCTCTCGTTCGTCGAATCGCAAGCCGCCCAGCTACTTCAAGTTGTTAGCAGACATCCGCTCCAATTAGATAGTGAAACCGAACCGCCGTGCGTGTCATAGAATCGCACGCCGCGCACATGTTTTTCAAGTGAAATGGCGGCTGTCGCGACAGCCCACGCGTCGGGGGCGGCAAGGGCAGGCGGGCAGCCAAGTGGGGATGTCTGGATGAACCCCAAGATAATCAGCAAGTTAGGGCAGATTTGCCAAGTGCCTTGGGGGCAGGAACGTAGCGTCGGGGCCTGTACAGGCCTTCTGAAGAGACCAACGCCCACGGATTTACAGGCTAGCCTGGCCACCGGTCCGCACCGGGCCAAACCTGAGTTCACCTTCCTTACTCCCGACGCCCAGATGTTTCGGGGTGGCCCGGAAGCTGCCCGGTCGGAAATCGCCCGTTCTCGGTTAAGTATCCCCTGTGAGCACCGCGCCAAGTTCTTCCGAGACTTGCCCGGAGGAGAGTTCGAAAGGTATCCAGGGTGGCGCGCCAGCTCGCAGCCGATTGTGCACCGGAGTAATCCCGAATCGCGAAACGGCTGGGAATCTCGAAACGTGGCACCCCACTGGGGTTTTTGCCAGCCCAGGGGAAATTGCGGTCCAGGAATGTGCGCACGGGCGATAGCCAAGAAACCGATCTTCCCCGGATCCGGATGTGGAGCACCAGCGCGGCGCCATGCCTTCGCGTCGCAGGTATGCGCGGTTTCGCCCTTACCTCAGCCGAGCGAACTCCGCCTGGGCCTGGAGCAGCGCAGGCAGATCCGGGTCGGCGTCTCTCCACAGGGCAAGGAAGCTCTGGTAGGCGGCGCGCGCTTTGGCCGTGTCGCCCGTCAGGGCGTAAGCGCGGCCGAGGCCCAAGTTCGCCATAGCGCCCCCTACGAAGTTCCGTACCGCACCCGGATGGTCCAGAATCTTCCGGAACTGGACGACCGCGGCCGCGCCTTGGTGCGCCGCCAGCAAGGCTTCGCCCCGCTGCCAGGCTGGAGACGTTGCCGGATCGCCCGCGAGTTCGTACGGTGCAATGGCTGCCAGGGCCTCGATCGCCTTGCCCACATCTCCCCGGTTCAGAAGAATGCCAGCCTGGATCATGGTTCTGCCGATGATGACTTGCGTTTCCTCAGGGAAGCGCTTCGACAGATCGTCGGCCAGCCGCGCTGGGTCGTTCGAATCGCCGGACAGCGCCAGCGCAATGCCCGCCAGCCGCTCCACATCCTTGTCTTTCGAAAGCGCCGCGGCCAACTGCGCTTGCCGCCTGGCAAATTCCCGATTTCCGGCGACCGCTTCGCACACCGCTTCCTCAGCCAGCAAGCCGGCCGCGTCGTCATTGCTGCCGGCCCGCTTGGCGGCTGCCTCCGCCTGCTGGGTCAGATCTCGCGCGCGGACGAATTGCCCGGCGGATGCCGCGCTATACGATTCCAGATCGAGCATCATATTGCCATACCCAGGCTTGGCTTTTACCACCGCGGCCTCTTTCTTCATGCCCTCCGGATCATGCCGCAGGAAGTCGATTTCGTATTGGTAAATGTGAAGACCTGGAGAATCCAAATTACGCGTCTGGGCTTCCTTTATGGCGGCTTCGGCATCGTCCAGGCGATCCAAGAAAATGTCGGCGGTGGCCAGCGCCCCATACGGCGCCGCGGCGCCAGGCGCCAGCCTGACGGTCTCTTGTGCCGCTGCCAGAGCCTTCTGGTATTCGCCCAGGTTAAGGTAGACCTTCAACAAATTGGCGGTCGGATCGGCATCGCGCGGGTAGGTCTGTGCCCATGACTCCAGCGTCTTGCGCGCCGCTTCCAGGTTTCCGGTGGTAAACATTTCGTAGTGCGAGGCCAGGTAGAACCTCTCACGGTCGCTTACCCGGTCGCGCAAGTCGTACGCCTTGCGGGTGCTTTCTGCAGCCCGCACGGTATCGCCCGTGGCGTTGTAACAGACTCCCAGGCGTCCATAAGCCATCGCGAAATTCGGATCCAGCCGGATGGCTTGTTCGAACCTGGGAATGGCTGCAGCGCAATTGGCTTCCGCGTACATCGCACGGAAGCCCAAACTATAGGCTTCCAGCGCCTCCAACGACCCAGTGGTCACGCTCTCCGGCGGCGTGTCATACTTCTCCACCGATGCAAGAGATTCGCCCAGTCTCCGGCGCAGTTTGGTGGCGGCCTCGCCCAGCGCATTCAGTACCTGTTCTTTGCGGGCGGCTGTTACCTGCTCCTCGGCCAGTAAATCGCCGCTGCGGCAGCTCACTGCCCGCAGCCCGAGCACGTACTGGCTCCCCAGGATGGAAATGGAACCTTCGATCGTAGCCGTGCTTCCCGTGCGCCGGCAGACGTCCCGCGCCAAAGCGGCCGTGAGCTTCGCGTCTTTGGGCTGGGTCATCAGCGGCATGGTTTGCACGATGCGCGATTCGGAAAGCAGGCTCAGAAACGGCGACTGTTCCAGTTGCGCGGAGAGCCCCTGCCGCAGCGTACCGTCAAAGACGGCGTCGCCCGTGGTATTGCTGAACTCGGCCAGCACCACCATGTTCTTGCCGGTCAGCTTGAGCGCCGGGTGCGAGTAATGGAAGACCCCCGCGGCGATGGCTGCCAGAGCCAATGCCCCGGCCGCGATGAACCAACCGCGGCGCCGTCGAGCCGCCCGCGGTTCTTCCGGCATGGATGCGGGTACCAGCCGGCCTGAGTCGCTATCGCGTTTCAGACGCTTCAGATCCGCGCGGATATCCGACGCATGCTGATATCGCACTTCCCGATCCTCTTCGAGCGCCTTCGCTACAATTCGGTCCAGCTCAACCGGAACCTGGGGATTTCGCCTGGAAGCTGCCTCCGGCGCTTTTCCAGGCAGCTCGCCGGTGGCCATCTCATAAAGCACCGCCCCGAAACTGAACAGGTCCGTGCGCGCGTCCAGTTCCTCGCCGCGCATCTGCTCTGGCGACATGTAACCGGGAGTGCCCGCCACGCCGGAAGGCGCGTCGTCCGATGCCTTGGGTCCGGTCGGCGCTGCGTCTGCGGGGGCCTCCCGGCGCAGCTTCGCCAAACCAAAATCGAGGATCTTCGCCTGGCCGCGCGCGGTAATGAACAGGTTGGCGGGCTTCAGGTCGCGATGGACGATCCCCGCGGAGTGCGCCGCCTCCAGTCCGTCCGCAATCTCGATACCCCAGGTCAGCAAAGCGTCGGCTGAAATACTCCCGGCTTCCAAGCGGCGCTTTAGGGTATCGCCTTCGAGCAGTTCCATGGCCAGGAAAGGCCGGCCTTCCCGCTCACCGATATCGTACACAGTGCAGATATTCGGATGACTGATGGCCGCCGCGGCCCGGGCTTCCCGTTCGAAGAGTTCCACGGCGGCGCTGTCGTAAGTCAAATCCTCGGCAATGAACTTCACCGCCACGTCTCGATCCAGGCGCGTATCGCGCGCCTTCCACACTTCTCCCATACCGCCGCGGCCCAGTATTTCCACAAGCTGGAAGCGGCCGGCTGCGCTCGATCGTGGACCGGCCGGACTGCTGGGCGCGCTCCCGGTAGCGACGCCGTCAAACGCGACCCGGTAGCCGCCCACCGGAATGCTGAAGCGGAGGTCGTCTCGTGCGCCCTCGCCTGCGTAGTATTTTTCCAGGCGCGTACGCAGGCGGCCCACCTCCACCCGCACCATGGAGTGAAAACGCGGGTCGAACGAGACGTCCCTGTCCCAGACCTCGGCTGCGATGACGAACTCCTTCAATCCGTCGGCTTCGCCTTTCAGAGTGGTCTCGACCAGGAATGCCAGCAGCCGGCGATGCCGCGCGCTCTCCCGGAAGGCGCTGCTCGACTCCAGCACAGCCAATTGCGTACGGATGGCGGACGGGTTGGAGGCGGCTGCGCTCATGGGGCGGGCTTGACCCATCATGCACCAGTGATGCAGCAGATGCAAGTTATTGCAAACACGATGTAACGTGCCGCTGTGAACGTTTCGATGGCGGTTGAGACTTCACAGCGGCGGCACACCGTATTCTGCCTACTGAGACGTGGCTGGCGCGGCGGAATCGCGGCTCCCACGCAAAATTCGATCAAAGAACGAAAGGAAAAGGAAACAAAATGAAACAGACGATTATGAATACGCAAACAAGGCGAGCCGCTGTTTTCGGCCTCGCGATACTCGCGGTAGCGGCAATGGTGGCGCCTGCCGAGGCAGCGGAAGGCGTCCTCGTGTTGGTCAAATCCCGGCCGGCATTGGACGGGGACGATGTGATCAACTGGGGTCAACTGGGACCAACCCTTACGATCGTGAACACTCCCGCGACCGTTACTTCCAACGGGGGCCTGAGCGCCACCGTAAGCAACCTTTCCGGCCCCTCCCTGATCACCGCAAGGCAAGGTAACCCGTGGGAAGGGAACTTTGCCCCGAACGTCCCAATCATAGTGACAGGCCAATACACGCCGTCCGGTTCCATCTCCATTACTTTTGCCGCCCCGGTTTACGCCGTCGGAGCGCAAATGGACTACAACTGGATCTCACCCGTGGCGGTCCCGTTCACCGAGGTCATCACGGCGTACGATGCCGAGGGTAATCTGCTGGGCACCTACACGGAACAAGGGGAAATGGACAACCTTGCGAACAACTCCTCGGTTTTCATCGGGATCAGGGACTCCATTCCGGAGATCAGCACAGTGGTGTTCTCTACGACGAGCACTTTTGGCGGGTATCCAGGCTCAATCGCCATTAACAATGTCGCGCTAGCCGTCCCCGCGCTTGCAACACGAACCGGAAATGAGGGATTCGCGGTTGCTAGCGTCCTTTTGAAAGCGCGCGACCTGCCCAGCCTGCCTCATTGATCGACTGGCGGCGAAGCCCGGACCTTCGCCGCCAGACCGTAGTGTTCTGGCCCATTTGGTTACCGATGTTTGATTTCCCCTTCCGATTCGAGCCGCGATACCCCAAGACGTGCATGCAGTTCTGTATGAGAGCGGCGCGGCCGCCCATCTCCGATTACCTCACATCGCGGCGGAGCACCATCCAGCAAAAGAATGCTTGCAGCCGGCAATGCCGCGCGCTTTCCCGGAAGGCGCTGCTCGACTCCAGCACAGCCAAGTGTGTGCGGAAGGCGGCGGGCTGGCTGCGGCAGCGCTCATGGGTGCCGGTTTGACCCATCATCCACCAGTGATGCAAGTCGCAAGTTATTGCAAACACGTTGTAACGTCGCCGTTGTGACCGTTTCAATGGCGGTTGAAACTTCACAGCGCCGGCGCCGGCACCGTATTCTGCCTACTGAGACGTGGCGGCGCGGCAAAATCGCGGCGGCCACGCAGATTCGATCAAAGACAGAAAGGAAACGGAACAAAATGAAACAGACGATGAGCATCAAACTTTTAGCAGCGGCGGGACTTCTGATGCCTTGCGCGTTCGGCGCCACCAACCTGATTGTGAACGGCAGCTTCGAAAGGCCAGTGGTGCCTGTGGGGGGCTTCACGAACTTCGACACGGGCACATCAGCCTTGGGCGGCTGGCAGGTGGTGGGGGCGCCCGGCAATGTGAGTGTCGTCAGCACCACCACCGTAGGGAATGGCCTTACCTTTCCGGCGGCGGTCGGCGAGCAATGGCTCGACCTGACGGGAGATGGCAGCAACACCGCGACGGGAGTCCAGCAGACCGTGGCCACCACCGCCGGTACGACCTACGTCCTGACTTTTTATGTAGGCAATCCCAACGACCCGGGCGGCCCCAACGGCACCACCAGCACCGTGAACGTCTTCGTGAACGGCACCGAAACCTTCTCCATCACCAACCTGGCTGGGGCGGGACTGACCTACATGTTCTGGCAGCGGTACACCACCACTTTTGTCGCAACTTCATCGGAGACGACCATCGCGTTCATGAACGGCGATGGGCCGTACGACAACACCAACGGTCTGGATGGGATCTCGCTGGTTGCCCAGGCTCCGGCGAATCAACCGGATACGCAGCAGACCGGTCAAAATCAGTAGTCGCATCGGGAGCGCGCGGCCGGGGACGTCGCGCGCTAACCTTGGCCGTTTCCGGGGCCGGCTCCGGTCAAGCGTTCTTGTCCGGCTTCATCACTGCAACATAGCTCAAGTTACGATAAAGCTGATTGTGGTCCAGGCCAAACCCAATCACGAAACGGTCCGGTATCTCGAAACAGCGGAACTCTACCGGGATCTGGACCAGCCTCCGGGAATTGCGGTCCAGGAACGTGCAGACAGCCAGCGAGTTGGGGCCGCGGCTGGAGAGCGCTTGCAGAAGATAGCGCAGCGTCAGCCCCGTGTCCACAATGTCCTCTACCAAAAGCACGTCTTCGTTTTCGATGCCATCGTCCAGATCCTTGGCGATGCGCACGATGCCCGGCGCGCTGGATTTATTTGAGAACGTGGAGATAGCCAGAAAATCGATCTTCACCGGAATCTGAATGTGGCGCGCCAGCGCCGTGAGAAAGAATACCGACCCTTTGAGCACGCCCACCAGTTTGAGCGGCTTGCCCCTGTACCGCTCGCTGATTTCCGCGGCCACCTCCTCGATGCGCTGCGCAATCTGCTCCTCGGTGAACAGAATGCGTTCGATGCCGGGCGGGTCTTTGCTCGTGGCTTCGCGGCTCATGTAATTGCTCAGACCGTGCTCATGCCTTGGCGGACCGCTCCGCCAGCCCGTACTTGAAGATCAAATTCTCGAAATCCTTCTGGTAGAAAACCTGTACGTTCAGGTGCGGATACAACTCCCGCAACAGCCGGATCTTGCGGTTCTTGCGTGTTACGAGCGACTGTTTCATGGTGGTCAGTTCCACGTACAGGTCGAACTCCGGCAAATAGAAATCGGGAGTGAACGATTCGGCAATGCGTCCCTCCGCATCCCACTGTACCGGAAAATTTCGCGGCTCGTACTCCCATGCGATGCGGTAGAAATCCAGCAGGTTGGCGAAGACCCGCTCGCTCGGATGGGCGAAGGTCTTGTCCGGGAGACGCACCGCGCCGGGCGGCACGATGCCGTGTTTCGCCAGACGCAGGCGGATCTGAAACTGAATCTGCGCCTCCGCCGCCGCCGACAGAAAGCCGCGCTCCTTCAAGCCCAGCGCGCGCACGGCCCCTTGAATCGTCTCCACCATCTGTTCGGAATCCATGGATTCGGCATTCAGGATCAGATCGAACCAGTGAGGCAGCGCCGTGGCCCTGCCCGACGTGTCCTTGTATTGCGCGCGCTGCGCGGCATCCAACTCGCGCAGCAGTTGGCGGACCGCCGGGCGCTCCAACCGCCGGTCCAGCATCAGGTTGCCGATGCGCACGGAATCCGGCGCGACGATATGCACGCGCAACGTGCCGGGGAACTGGCGGGAAAGCATCTCGGCGCCCGCCGCGCAATATACCATGTGGTGAACGGTCGCCAACCGCGCCAGGATCGACGCCACCAGGTCGGGACGCGCCTTCCGCGGCACCTCGGCATCCGCGCCGAATTCGCGCTCGATGAGCCCGTGAATCCGCGATTCATTGACCAACTCGAACTCGAGGCGATGCGCGGAGAGGCGCGCCACTTCTTCAAACCGGCAACCCGGCTGTCCGGAAACGGCGATCAACGCCATGTCATTAGCTCATAATATCAAGGTGACGCAGTACGTCGCGTGTTAACATCGTCCCTTGAAGAGATCGACCGGTCTCGCCTTATTCCTAGCCATGGCGCTGCTGTTTTTCATCGCCAATCGCGGCGCTTACAAGGGTTTCTTCCAAGCCGATGAGCTGGATAGCTTGGGCTGGACGCCTCAGGTTCCGATGGCCTCGTTCGCCAAGGATCTCGTAAGCCCGGTCTACAATTCCCTGAATTTCCGGCCGGTGGGCCACCTCTATTTCCGGATTGCGAGCCGCGCATTTGGCCTTGATTTTCCGGGTTATCTTGTGCCCCTCCATCTTCTCCATCTGCTCAACGTCTGGCTGTTGTGGCTGGTTCTGCGCAACGTAGGCGCCTCTCCGTTAGCGGCCTGCGCCGGCACCCTATTCTTCGCGTTCCACATGGCCGTCTTCGACGCATACTGGAAACCCATGTACGCCTTCGATCTGTTTTGCGCCGCCTTTTGCCTGCTCAGTCTCCTGTTCTGGATCAAACGCCGTTGGCTGCTGTCGTTCCTGGCCTTTTGGCTGGCGTATAAAGGGAAGGAGTTGGCCGTGATGCTGCCCGCCGTGCTGGCGTGTTATGAACTCTGGTTCGGCAAACGCCAATGGCGGCCGCTGATCCCATTCTTCCTAGTGTCGCTCTCGTTCGGGTTGCAAGGTATCGTCAGGAACCCGAACCACGATAACGATTACACCTTCCGCTTCACGCCGGGCGCGTTGGCCGCCAGCGCGAAGTTCTACGCGGCTGAGCTGTTCGGCGTGCCTTTCGCGGGCTTCGCTCTGCTGGTGCTTCCCGGCGTCCGCCGCGATCGCCGGGTGTGGCTCGGCGTGGCGGCCACCGTGCTGTTTTTCGTCCCGCTGGTCTTTCTGCCGGGACGCCTCTTCAGCGCGTATTGGTACTTGCCGTTGATCGGGGTAGCCATGGCCTTGTCCTCCCTGGCGGATACCCGCTTCGGTGTACTCGCCGCCGTCTTCCTCGCCGCTTGGCTTCCCTGGAATTATCTCCACCTGCGCGGCTACCGCCGCCAAAAGCTGGCCCTGGATGGCGAGTACCGCGATTATGTCTCGCAGTTGCAGGCCTCTACCGCCTCGTTACAAGGCATTTCGGCATTCTTTTATGATGGCCTTCCGCCGTCGTTTCCTCCTTGGGGGGCGGGGGGGGCATTGCGTTATTTGCTGCCGGACCAGAACATAAAGGTGTATTCGATGGAAGGTTCCGCGGCGAAAGCGCTGCCGCAGGATTGCCCCATTGCGACGCTCGTCTGGACCGAGCGCAGCCGGAAGCTTTGGATCGCGGTCCACAATCCGCGCACGCCGGATTCCAGCTACGTGATGATGAACGATCAGACACCTGTCTGGCAGTTGACGTATGGCTGGTTTGGGCGTGAAGAAGGCTTTCGCTGGGCCGCGCCGCACGCCGCGGCCCGTCTGTACCGCGCGCCACGGGCCAGCCAATTCGAGGTGGTTTTGAACGTCGTTCCCCAACCGCTGGCAGGCCGCGGGCACGCCGATTTCAGCGCCTGTCTGAACGGCGTGAAGCTGGGGACTGCCCGCATGACGGAGCCGGGTCTCCACACCGTGCGCTGGCCCCTGCCGCCTGGCCCCGCCGGAACCGTCGAGGCCGAATTTCAGTCCGATCCGCCGCTGCATGCGGGCGGCGACCGGCGCACACTAGGCGCGGCGATCGTGTCTTTCGGATTCCTGCCTTCGGTCCGGTGAACAAAAAGGCTACCGCGGCTGCGCGCCGATCCGCTTCCTTATGGTCTCCATTGCTATGAACATGCGTTGTCACGGTCGCAACCGCGGAAATTCAGTTTGCCTTGTGGGGCGGCCAATCTTGGCCGCGAGCCGCCTCTTAGGCGGCCAGAGCCGGCTGAAAGCCGGCTGCGGGCAGAATTGCCCGCCCCACAAACCGAACTGACCCACTACCGCCGCGGCCCAGGAGCTTAGGCCGAAGGATGTAGCCGGTCGCTGAAAGTTGCATGTTACAATTTGGGGGCAAACCTCTTCTTCAAGGAAGCACTGCATGGCACATGACATGGCACACGACAAGGACGTCAGCCGGCGCGATTTTGTGAAGGCGGCCAGCGCCGTCTCGGCCGTCGCCGCCGCCCTGCCGACGGCTCAAGGCGCGCCCTTCATTCAGAAAGTGCATGCCGCCAACGAACAGGTGCAGTACGGCTTTATCGGCACCGGAAGCCGCGGCACATACCTGCTCAAACATCTCCACGAAACCGATGCGGGCCGCTGCATTGCAGTGTGCGACAACTGGGACGTCAACCTGAAGAAGGGTGTGGACACCGCCGGTAACAATCCGGCGGCATACAAGGACTATCGCGAGCTGCTGGCGCGCAAGGACATCGACGCCGTGCTGATCGCCGTGCCGCTCTACGAGCATTTTCCGATCACCAAAGACAGCCTGCAGGCGGGCAAGCACGTCTTCTGCGAGAAGAGCCTGGTACACAAGGCGGAGGAAGTGCACGCGCTGCGCGCGTTGGTGGCCGAGCATCCCAAGCAAGTGCTGCAGGTGGGCCTGCAGCGGCGCTACAGCCAGTTCTACCAGACGGCCAAGCAGATGATCGATCAGGGCGTGCTGGGCAACGTCACCCACATCCGCGGCCAGTGGCATCGCAACTCGGATCAGCGGCGTCCGGTGCCCGATCCCTCGATGGAGCGCAAAATCAACTGGCGCATGTACCGCGAGTACGCCGGCGGAAACACCGCCGAACTGGCCTCGCACCAGATCGATGTGGCCGATTGGATGTTCGGCTCGCCGCCCGATTACGTGATCGGCGTGGGGGGCATCGATACGTTCAAAGACGGCCGCGACGTCTACGACAACATCCAGTTGATCTACGTTTACCCCAACGGACGCAAGCTGCTGTACAGTTCCATCAGCACCAGTTCGCACCTGGACCTGCTGCAGGCGCAGCGCCAGGAGTTCGGCGAGGTGATCATGGGCACCGCCGGCGCGATCGAGATCACCATCGGCGACGATAATCATCCGGCCACGGCGCTCTGGTATCGCGAGCCCAAGCCGGTTTCGGCGCCGGAGGTAAAGAAGGCAACGGACAAGAAGGATACATTCAAGGCGGGCGCCACCATGACCACGGCGGCGGCTTCGCGTGGGATACCGCTGCTGCTGCCGAAGGATTCGGCGGAAGCCAACGACTCCTTCCTGCAACGTGAAAGCAAATTCGCGCGGCGCTGGCTCTACAGCAAGGGCATCATGGCGCCGGAGGAGGATCGCAATCCAGTAACCGTGGAACTCGAAGACTTTTTCCTATGCTGCAAGGATCCGGCGAACCACAAGCCGAAGTCGAACCTGGAAGTCGGGCTGAACGATTCCACGGCGGTGATCCTTTCCAATCTGGCGATGGACGAGCACCGCCGCGTGGACTTCAGCGAGATGCAGACTTTGGGCCTCCGCGGCGCCCGGTCTTAGCGTAATGCTGGGCGCTACGGAGCCGCCACCAGCGCGGGGATCAGCACATTGGCTAACGGGGACCCCACGCCCGTCACATAATCGTATCCGGGTCCGGCGGTACACAGCGCCCCGCAAGTGCCATTCTCGCCGCTGGTGATGTCATGGTAATCGGCTTCGGCATCGGCATACAAATACTTTTGCGGCCGCGTGAGCGTGGCCTTGCTATTAGCCACGCGCATTGAGTTGGCGATCGCAAACATGGCCGCCACCTCCGGTGATCCCATGCTGGTTCCGCCCACCTGCACCCAGCCGCCCTCGCCGCTGTCGTAGATCGGAACACCGGTGCTCGGACTGGCGTCGTAGGCCACGTCCGGAACGCCGCGCTTGCCGCTGGATTGCACTGCGTTCTGATAGCTCGGCTCCGTCTCATAGGCGCTTTGCCCTCCGCTGCTGCCGCCTTCCAGTTCGCAAATGATGGCCGACTTGCAACTCCAGGCCGTCTCGCTCTCCCATGCGCCGCCGGAGCTGAGGTTCAACGTGGTGCCGCCTACCGACACTACATACGGCGAGGCCGCGGGGTAGAAGACGCCATGGCCGCTGTCGCCGGAGGAGGCCACGAACGTCACGCCGGAAGTTTCGAAGTACTTGTCCGCGGTGGTCTCGGTGCTGAACTCATCGAATCCAAAACTCATGGAAACCACGTTGGCGCCGTTCTCGACGGCCGTATGCACCGCCGCCAACAAGGCCGAATCGCTCTGGGTGGCCGCTTCTATGAGAATGATCTTGGCCTGCGGGGCGATGGCGTGCGACCATTCCACGTCCAGGGACATTTCCAAGGCCCAGTCCGCGTTGCCGCCCGGCTGCGTTCCGCTAGCGTAAATCTTGGTGAAACATCCATTGGCCGTGGTGCAGGCCGGGAGCCCGAACTGGGTGTCGAAGACCCCCAGGTCGGCTTCGATATTCGGATCGTCGTAGGCATCCACCAGCGCGATGGTTTGGCCCGCACCCTGATTTTCGATCAGGTTGAATCCGTAGGCCGTTTGCATCTGCGCCGGGGTATAGCCAGTGGGCGTGGAGGCGTTCGGATTCGGGCCCTGGAAGATGCGAATGGGAAGATGCGCCTGTCGCGGGCTGCTGCCCGTACCTTGTGCTAATGCCGGAAGCGCCGCGATCAATAGCAATGCAAGATTGCGGTATACACCGAAGTGCTCGTGATTCAATGGGATATCCCTCCTCTGTTTTGCTGCTGCCGTCAGCAGACCGGCACAGCATAACACACCCCCGGCAGGGTGGTGCAAGTACTGCCAGTTTAGGGATTGTGTCGCGGATTACACCGGGCGAACCGTCTGCCCCGCGATTTACGGCTGTGAGGGGATCGTGTTGAGCGGCGCCGTGATGCTGCCCACCGCGCCAGTGGATGTGTCCCGCACCACCACCCGTATCTCGCTGGCTTGGCCGGTCGCCGGGAGCACGCGGTGGTACACCAGGCCTTCCTTTTGTATGCGGTCGTAACTCTGTTGTTTCAGTTCCAGCGCCATGGTGTCGTCCACGCCGTAGGTCTGCGCGCCGTGGGCATCCTTTTCCACGAACAGAAGGTCGAGTTTCCCGGCCCATCGGCCGCCTTGCGGGTCGAGCAGAATCGATTTCGGGTCCACGCGCAGGGTCAGGTCGAAACCCGCGCTAGTCTGGTGGACGTCGGCGCGCAGCCCGATTCCGTTAGCGTCCATCGGGCTCAGGACGGCGTCGCGCAGCGCCTGCCGCCGCAGCCCTTCGTCTTGCGGCGGAGTACTCTGGTCCACATAGCCCTTCCGGTATCGCAGATCCAGGTGTGGAAAGTCCACCAGCTTTACTTTCAGGTTATGAAACGAGTTGTCGAACTTGTCGTTTTGCGGGTAAAAGCCGAGCGTATAAGTGACCGCGGAATCCTCCACGGCGGTGCGGATGGCGCCCGCGATATCGTTCGTATTGGTGAACGCGCGCCCTCCCGTGCGGCTCGCCAGTTCTTCCATGGTGGACTGGTTGACATAAACGCGGGACGAAACGCGCGACGAAGCGGAAGCGACCAGCCCGCGCGCATCCACGGGATAGATAGCCAGGTTCGCGTCGTTGAGGGCGCGTATGGTCTTGGCGGCGTCGGCGGTCCAAGTCTGCTGCTGACGCGGAAAACTACTCGGGCTCATGCCGGTAGGCCCGCTACGGCCGCCGCCGCCGGCTCTTCCCCCGCCGCCTCCACCGCCCGAACCAAAGAATCCAACTTGCAAGGGAAACGCGCTCGAAACCCAGATCAGGTTCTTGCGGCCGGGCAGGGGGGCCAGGTTTTGGGCGATGTACTCGATGGCATGCAAGGTCTGCAGAATCCGGTCGTTGAGAAAGAACGCCCTTTCATAGCTGTCCCCGCCGCTCCCCAGCCACCCGCCGAGGGGATCGATCAAAGCGCTTCCGCCGGTCACGTCCGGCGCGATGTCTCCCTGATACTTTGCCAGTTTCGCAACGAGGTCGGAGGAATCCGTGGTGTAATCGTGCAGCACCCGCAGGCCGCGGGAATCCAAGGTGTAGATGGCAATGCGGTCCTCCGGCTGGATCTGCTTCAGAAACTGAACCACCTGCTTGCGCGCGGCGGTTTGGTCGGAAAAGCGGGTATTCACGCCATCCAGCAGAATGGCGGTAACCGCCGCGGGCGTTCCGGAGCGTTGTTCGAGCTGATTGGTGAAGGTGCCCTGGGGCAACGGGGCGGACGCCGACGGGAGCATGGCCCTGGTCTCCTCCGAGAACTGCCGGATCTCCTGCCGCTTGCCGTTGTCGAAGACCTGAAAGTCCTCTTTCTTTAACCCCGGAACGGGCGCGCCGCCCTTGGTCGCAATCACGTTGATCTGCACCAGGCGCGTGGTGGTGCGGATGATCGGTTCGGGCATCTGCGCGAGTAGTATTCCAGTGGCCAGCGCGAGCGCCGCAATCCGGAGTCGCATGTTAGTCCCCTTCCACTGCTAACAACGCCTCGGAACAGGCCCTGGTTTCAGATATGTTGGCCAAAAGCCTGTGTTATCCTCTTCCGAGGAGGAATCGTCGTATGCATCATCGCCACCTGATTACTCTTTTCGCTTTTCTGCCGCTTACCGTCGCGGCACAAGCGGTGGACGAGAGCAAGCTAGTCCGGCTGCCTGGCAATACACATATCGCGGCGCGCCCGGAGTTCGACCAAGGCCCCGTGCCGGACAATTTCTTCATGGGACACATCCAGCTTCAGCTCAAGCGCAATCCCGAGCGGGAGGCGGCGCTCGAACAACTGATCGATCGGATGCACGACCCGAATTCGCCCAACTTTCACAAATGGCTGACGGCGGAAGAATTCGGCGGGGAGTTTGGCCCCGCGCCCCAGGATATCGACACCGTCGTCAACTGGCTGCGCGGGCATGGGTTCCGAATCGGCACGGTGTACAAGAGCGGCATGTTGATCGACTTTGCGGGTACGGCCGCGCAGGTGCGCGACGCTTTTCATACCGAGATCCATCGGTACAACGTGGATGGCGAACAGTACACCGCCAATGCCGGCGACCCGGAGATTCCAGCCGCTCTGGAGCCCATCGTGATGGGCCCCGCCGCGCTGTACAGCTTCCATCGGCATGCCCATGCGCGCAGGGCGCACCTCACCGAAACGTTCAATGGCATCACGGAGTATTACGTGACTCCGGCGGACTTCGCGAAGATCTACAATGTCACTCCGCTATGGACCGCCGGCGTGACCGGCGCCGGGCAGACGGTGGCGGTCCTGGAAGACTCCGATATGCAGATGACCGACTGGCAAACGTTCGTCTCCAGCTTCGGCCTGGCGTCCTATGGCGGAACCTTCGCTACGGTCCATCCGAATTGCAGCGATCCGGGCGCCAACGGCGACGAGATTGAGGTCGCGGTGGACGCGGAGGGAGTCAGCACATTCGCGCCGGGCGCGGCCGTGCAGGTGGCCGCCTGCCCGTCCACACGGACTACGGATGGGGACATTACGGCCGCCGCGAACCTGCTGGATCTGCCCAACCCGCCGGACGTATTCAGCGACAGCTATGGCGGTTGCGAAGAGCAAACCACCAAGAGTTACGAAGCTCTGATCAATAGCACCTGGCAGCAGGCCGTGGCCGAGGGTGTGTCCGTATTTGTAGCGGCGGGAGACGAGGGCGCCGATGAATGCGGTTATGGCCGGCGCTATGCGACCACCGGAATCAGCATCGACGGCACGGCTTCGACTCCCTATGACGTGGCCGTGGGAGGCACCGATTTCTCCGATGTCGCCAGCGGGACGGCGAGCGTTTATTGGAGCGCCACGAACAGCGCCACGGGCGGTTCCGCTCTGTCCTACATTCCGGAGATTCCGTGGAATGGAACCTGCGCCAGCAACATACTCGCGGCATATCTTGGCTACACCAGCGGCCTGGACTTCTGCAACACCTCCGTGGGCGAAGGCGGGGCGTATCAGCAGGTTTCCAATGCGGGCAGCGGCGGCCCCAGCAGCGTCTTCGCCAAGCCATCCTGGCAAACCGGTGTTTTGGGTATTCACAACGATGGCCGGCGCGATATTCCGGATGTTTCGCTGTTCGCCTCGGACGGAGTCTACAACCAAGCCATAGTCAGTTGCATGTCCGACGCCAATGAGGGAGGCGTGCCTTGCGACTATAAGAACCTCAAGGACACATTCCTGAACAGCGGTGGGGGCACCTCCTGCAGCGCGCCGTCTTTCGCCGGTATCCAGGCGCTCATCGATCAGAAAGTGGGTAGCCGGCAAGGCAATCCCAATCCGGTGCTGTACCAGCTTGCCGCCGGAGAGTACGGCGGCAACGGCAGTCCGAATCGCGGCAATCTCGGCAGTTGCAATGCGAGCAACGGCAACACGATCGGCGGCACATGCATCTTCAACGACGTTACCGAGGGAGACAACGATATTCCCTGCCAGGCGGGCACGCCGGATTGCTACAGTGTCGCGGGCGACCAATATGGCGTGCTTTCCACGTCGACCACCGCGGAGAGTATTGCGTATGGCGCTACGCACGGTTGGGATTTCGCGACTGGCTTGGGCAGCGTGAACGTGACCAACCTGGTTAACGCCTGGCCCATACCGGCCAACTCCTCCGCTGGGCGCAAGCCATAAAGCTGGAGTTGGTGCACGCGTAGTCTGTCTAAAATCTGTTTGGCGCGGTACGTATCACGATTAAGCGTCGCGCCGAAGCCCTGGCCGCCGCCGAAGATACAGTTCGACCAGGTCGCACACGCCTGCAGCCTGTCCTACAGATCCTTCAGGCTCTCATCAAGGAGCTTCCGGGTGCCCTCGTACGGTCCGCCCTGCCCCTCCCACTCCATGGAGAAGTAGCCCCGATAGTCGGCGGCCTTGGCGATGCCGAAGGTCCTGGCCATGCTCACGCGGAAAACCTTGCCGTTGTCGACCTCCGAATCCTTCACGTGCGAGATGTTGTACGCGTGCCGGAACATGGCTTCGACGGCCCTGTAATTGAAATCTTCGTCTCCCTTCATCATGGAGTTGCCGAAGTCCGGCAGCCCACGGAGCCACGGGCTGTTCACAGTGTCGATCACTTTGACCAGAAAAAAGGCGTCCTCCGTGTCCAGGTCGTCGTTCTCCAGGTTAATCATGACATTCTTCGCCGCGCCGTATTCGGCCACCTGCTTCAGGCTCTCGGACGCGCGGCCCACGTCGGGCGTCATGCCTCTGGCTCCCTGGATGTGGACGCGAATGCTAGGCGAGCCGATGGCCACGGCCACGTCCACCCATTTCTTGCCGCCGGCGATCGCTTTGTCGCGGCGCGCGGGATCGGTATCGTATAGGCTGGCCCCTACGGCCGTGGGGATGTTCACAATGTGCGAATGGGCCTGCTCGACCGCGCGGCGGAGTTCTTCGAGATAGGCGGGCTCGGTGGATGGAAAATGCGAGTTAAGCGGCTCGATGTTGTGGATGCCGAACTTGTCCACCACCATGGCCGCAAAATCCGTCAGCTTGAGGCCCGGATGGCCGGGCCGGTCCATGAAACTGCGGAACGGGTAGGAAGCGACTGCCAGGCGGTCGCGTGGCGCAGCGGGAAAGTGGATATCGGGCGTCGCGGCGGGGAGCGCTATCGGCGCGGCCCCGAGGGCGGCGCAGGTTTCGATGAAAGTGCGGCGGCTGATGGATGGCATGGCACCCTCCAGAATAACGCGGCGGTGGACATGCGATGCTTGGATTTGGAATAATCAGGCATCATGCGAACGATACTGGAGATAGACGATCCGATTCCGCTGGATCTCGCGTTCCATGGGAGCGCTGGTGGATTTGGCAGGTAAGGACGCCGTGTGCCCGGTGCTGGATTCCGATCCGCTATGAGCTACTCCCTCGACGCCAAAATCCCGCTCAGCGGCGTGTGCACGCCTTACACGAGGGACCGCGATTTCCGGAAGTTCGAGTTTTTCGAGGTGGGCGATCCATTTTTGCCGTAGGAGATGGGCATCTTTACCGCTGGTGCTCGCCGCAGCGGCCCTGGCAGGGTGCCATGGTTCGCAGGCGCATGGGCGGCAGGTCATCGTGCTGGGCGTCGATGGCATGGATCCGGGCTTCCTGGAGCGGCATTGGAGCGACCTGCCCAACGTCGCCCGCTTGCGCGATCGGGGTGGCTTCCGGCGGCTGGGCACCACCACGCCTCCGCAGAGCCCCGTGGCTTGGTCCACGTTCATCACCGGCCTGGAACCGGCGCAGCACGGCATCTTCGACTTCGTGCATCGCGATCCGCGGACGATGCAGCCGTTCTCCTCGATGAGCCGGACCGTCGAGCCGCGCTTCAAGATCCCGCTCGGCCCGTACGAACTGCCGCTATCTTCGGCGCGCGTGGAGACCTTGCGCAAGGGCCAGCCGTTCTGGCGGATGCTGTCGGAGCGCCATATCCCGGTGACCATCATGCACATGCCCACTAACTTTCCGCCGGAGCAGGCGGGCGAGGCCATCGCGGGTATGGGAGTCCCGGACCTGCGCGGAACAGAGGGTACCTTCACCTTCTACACCGACGATCCGGAGGAATCCGCGCGGGATCTGCCGGGTGGGCGGATCGTGAAGGTGCAAGGGGTGCACGGCCGCTACGTGCTGCCCGTGGAAGGGCCGCCGAACCCGTTGCGCAAGGATCGGCGATTTGCCGCGGAGGATCTGATCGTGGAGGCCGATTCGGAGCGGGACGCGGCGCGGCTGACGATTGGCGGCACGGAGGCCATTGTGCAGCAGGGCGAATGGTCGGATTGGCTGCGAGCGGATTTCCCGCTGCTGAGCTGGCTGGCGGGTGCGCGGGGCATGTTCCGCGCCTACGCGAAGGAGCTTCACCCGCGGCTGGCGCTGTATCTAACGCCGGTCAACATCGATCCGCGCGCGCCGGAGCTGCCGATCTCCGCGCCTGCGTCGTTCAGCCGCACCGTTGCGGGCGCGATCGGCCCGTTCTATACGCAAGGCATCGCGGAAGACACGTCGGCGTACCGGCATGGGGTGCTGAACCTATCGGAGTTTCTGCTGCAGAGCAGGCTGGTGCGCGACGACGAGATGAAGCTGCTGCGCTATTCGCTCGACCACTTTCGGGAGGGGCTATTGTTCTTCTACTTTTCGTCGATCGACCAGGGATCGCACATGCTTTGGGGGAAGCACGAGCCGGAGTTGCTGGAGATTTATCGCGCGGTGGACAGCGCGATCGGCGACGTAGCGCGGCGGTTTCCGCGGGCGGACATCGTGGTCATGTCGGACCATGGTTTCAATTCGTTCGATCGCAGCGTGAATCTGAATACGTGGCTGTGGGAGAAAGGTTTTCTCGCGCTGCATGGACCTCCGCGGGGCGGCGATGAAGGCTTCGCGGACGTGGATTGGCGCGGGACGCAGGCCTACGCGCTGGGGCTGAACGGTTTGTATCTGAACATTGCCGGGCGGGAAAAGAACGGCATTCTGCAGCCGGGCACGGAGACCGAGGCGGCAATGCGCGTGCTGGCGCGCGAGTTGACGGACTTTCGCGATCCGGTGAATGGCCGGCAGGTGGTGGAGACGGCTCCGGCGACCGGCGCGTCGATGGGTCCGGACATGATTGTGGGTTATGCGCGCGGGTATCGGGGATCGTGGGAGACGGCGTTGGGCGCGGCGCCGCGGGCCATTCTGGAGGACAATACGGATGTTTGGATCGGCGACCATTGCATCAACGCCGAAGATGTGCCGGGCGTGCTGCTGAGCAATCGGATGCTCCGGACGAAGCGGCCTTCTTTACGGGATCTTACGGTTACGATCTTGGGGATGTTCGGGGTGGGTCCGGGCGAGGGGATGAAGGGGAGGAACGTTTTTTGAATTTGCGGGGCATCAAAATCCTTGACAAATCCATGGGCGGAAGCCTTCGCTTCGCAGTTGAATTTCCAGACCGCGGCCCTGTGGTTCCGTCCGGCATTTCCGAAGCCCGGCCGGAATCGTAGGACGACGGAGCATCAGAATACGCGCGCCAACAGCGCCCCCGGAGCGCTTCCCAGATCCCCCGACCAGCGGGCCATATCCATCTGCAGCCGCCGTCCGTCGCTGCGCACCGTGACCAGCCCATCGATATCGGTGCGCAGCACGCACGCCTGCCGCTCCCGATAGCGCTCCAGCACCTCGGCGTGCGGATGCCCATAGGAGTTCTCAAAGCCCGCGGACATCACCGCGAAGGCCGGCTGCAGCACATCCAGAAACGCAGCCGTGCTGGAAGTCTTGCTGCCGTGGTGCGGCACCTTGAGCACGTCCGTCTTGCGCAACAAGCCCTCGGCGACCAGCTCCGCCTCGACCTGCCGCTCGATATCGCCGCTCAGCAGGAACGACTGCCGCCCGAAGGTCACACGGAAGGCCAGCGAATCGTTGTTGTGCGGCGCCTCTTTAGCCACATAGTCCAGCGAAGGCGCCAGCACCTCCAACTCCGCGCCGCCATAGCTGAACCTTTGGCCGCGATGCAGCGGCACAATACGCACGCCATCCCTGCGCGCGCGATCCCGCAAAGCGTCCCATGCGGGGTTGTCCGAATTCGCGCCGGTCCATAGCTCCCTGGCGTGGAAGTTTTCGAGCAGCGACGGCAGCCCGCCGATGTGATCGGCATGCGCGTGCGTACACACCATCGCGTCGATGCGGCCGATGGAGCGGTCCCACAAGTAGGGCGATACCACGTCTTCACCGATATCCATTTGCGCGGGCGCGCGATGCCCGAAGTTGGGGATGCCGCCGCCATCCACCAACATCAGCTTGCCGTCCGGGAAGGCCAGCAGGATGCTATCGCCTTGGCCCACGTCCACCACGGTCATCTCCAGCGTATTGGGCACGATTTCGGGTGGAAACGGATGCCAAAGCAGCAGCGCCAGCAAGACCGATAGCGCACCTGCGGCGGCGGTGAACCACCAGCGGCCCGCGCGCCCGGCCATGACCGCCAGAATCAGCCCGGCGCCGATGGCGATTCCCAACCACGCGGGCGGAGTGGGTATGCGCCAGTTCGGCTCCAGATGCATGTGCCAGGCGACCACCGCGTGCGATGCCGCGAGCAGCCACCCCGCGGCCTTCGCCACCCATGCCCAGCCGGTAAATATGGCTATGAAGCCCACCGGAATTACGGCGCACATCAAAGGCACTACTATGGTGTTGGCGGACACGCCCGAAAATCCGATGCGATGAAAGTACACCACCATCGGCAGCGCCAACCCCAGTTGCACGATGGCCGACACCACCGCAAGTTGGAACGCGTAGAACATCACGCGCGCCGGAATGCCGATGGCCAGGCAACTGGCGCGCTCCGGCAGCCTGGTCCATAGCCGCAAGGTTTCCGCTAGCAGACGCATCTCCACGCGAAACTGCGCGGCTACTGGCGCCAGGTGCAGGTCGCGGCCGGTATCCGGCAGGTCCGCCAGTGCGCGCGCGCGCGAGTACGAGGTGCGCTCCAACACCGGCGTGGCGAATGCGCCAATAAAACCCACCGCCAGGAACGTGAGCTGAAAGCTGGCTTCGAACATCTGCTCGGGATCGAGCACCAGGAAGCCGATGGCCACCGCCGCCAGAATGTTCAGGATTCGCCGCTGCCGCGCGAAGTAGCTGGCCACCGCGAACAGTGTGAAACCGGCGGCGCAGCGCACGCAAGGCGATCCCCATCCGGTCACCAGCGCGTACAGCCACAGCAGCGCGGAGGTGACGAACAGGGCCGCCTCGCGCCGCACGAAGCAGAGGCGCAGCACCAGCATCAGAAAGGCGGCCAACACTACTGTATGCGTGCCCGAGATTACCAGCGCGTGGTAGGTTCCCGTGTTGCGGAACTGTTCCGTCCAGACGCGCTGCACCTGGTAGGTTTCGCCGATCATGACGGCTTGCATCATGCCGGTCTCATACGGCTTGCCTTGGTAGAGATGCGCGAGGCGCTCGAGCGCCATCACGCGCAGGCCCACGATAGCGGCCTGGAATCGCGATCCGCACTGGCCGGGCAGCACCGTAACCTCGCCTCCGGAGCTCATGGCAGCGGTCCAATAGATATCGCGGCGCGCCAGATAGAGCGCATAGTCGAAAGCGCCGGGATTGCCGAAGTTGCGCGGCCGCCGCGCACGCGCCTCGAACTCCACGCGCTGGCCGTAGTGCAGCGCGGGTGGCGGCTGGCCTTCGCGCGCGTAGGCGGTTACCTGCACGCGCGCGCCAGGGTCCAGTTCCACGACGAAGCGTTCGCGGTCGCCGGAGAGCGCCGGCGGCTGGACCACGCAACCGCTCAGGATAACCGGCTCGCGCCCCTCCACATCCAGATCCGGGCGAGGGCCCGGGCGATGCGCCAAGTCGACCAGCACGCCCGCGAACGCGAGACCCAGCAGGCAGGATGCACCGGCCAGGAGGCGCGCCCGCCGCCAGAGCGCGATGACGCCCAGGATTGCAAATACCGCAATGACCACGCACAGCTCGCTGGTTTCAAACGACACGCATCGCGAAGCCAGAATGCCCGCGGCGATAGCGGCTAGAGGCGGGACTAGAGGGTCTTGCATGGGCCGGCTGCCGGTGGTTCGGCGATGAAGCCCATGCGCGGCTTGCGCCGTTTGGGAACGGCCCTGAGATCTTTGAATCCCCGCTTCACCTTTTTTTCAAGATGCTGAATATCCTTGACCACGATCGACAGGACTGCCGCATGGTCTTCTTGCTTGCGCTCCACCAACTCCATCTTGCGCGCCAAATCCCGGTGGGTGGCCACTACCTCGCGCAGTCTCACGAAGGCGCGGACGATCAGGATGTTCATCTGTACCGCCCGCTCGCTGTTGAGGACGGAGGACAACATGGCCACACCGTGCTCGGTAAAGGCATAGGGCAGCGTGCGCCGTCCACCGCGCCCCTTTGACATCGCAATCCGCGATGTCAAAGAATCCGTCTCTTCCTTGCTAAGTTGGAACATGAAGTCTTCGGGAAAGCGCTCTAAATTCCGCTTAACGGCTTCGTTCAGCCGGAAGGTGGGCACGCGATACAGGCCGGCCAAATCGGAATCGAGCATGACCTTCTGGCCGCGGAAGAGGTATATTCTTCGTCCGATGGGTTCCGACGGCAGGCGTTCGCCGCGGGTGTTGATGCGCCTGTTTCCGGCAACGGTAGCCGCGGGGGCGGGAAGTAACTGTCGCATGGGCTAGCACGTTAGTGGCCCGGCCGGCCCGTATTTCTCCATTTCGATTGCGGCGCCCCTGCGTGAGCATCCCTCGCAGCCGGGCACGCCCTGTTACATCAGACCCTGGCAAGCCTTCATGGGAATCGCGCTGGCCCGCAGATCCCGCAAGGGAACGTGCCAACGGCGGCTAAAAGCCGGATTCTCGGGTCACGAATGGTCGGAACGATCGACTGGGGGCGGCCCGAGGCGATCATCCTTCCGTAATACCGTCGAATCGAACTCAGGCGGAACACCGTGCGCGTACCGTGTGCCGACACCGGTCTCTACCCGTTGCCGCCGGACGCCGAAGAGGAAGCCGCGGTGATGCCGACCGATATTCTTCCCACCGATTCGAGTGCGGCGCGCTGAACGGCCATGGCAGCCCGGCGATACCATCGCCATCGTGGGCGCGGGTCCGATCACCACCACGTTGTCTCAATAGCGCCAATGGAAACGCCGTCCAGCGCGTCATGGAACCGACTCACGGCGAGAGTTTCGACGCTGCCATCGAAGCCGCGGGATGCCCACCAGATTCGATATCTGTCAGGGCAGCGTAGGAATCGGGGGACATCTCGCGAAAATAGGAGTCCACGGAAAACGGGTACTACTGAATATTGAAAAACTTTAGGACCGCAGGATTTGCTTTGACCGCCGATGCCGGATCAAGGCTTTTCAGGCCGACGGAACCTTTCGGGTCGACGACGTCTTCGGCAACGCCGCGTAGCACTCCGCTCTGAAAGTGGCGCTAAAGCGCCGAAGGCCCGCCGACCGACGCTGCGAACCGTTCAAGCGCGGGAGCGGAATTCTTCCAGCGCCTGGAACCAATCCTCTTCGGGTGATCCGTTTGGACAGCCTCTGGCCACCCAGAGTTCACGCGCGAGTGACGCGACGTCGTCGTGTTTGAATGCGGCCGCCGGAGCATGCCGATGAGGCTCGAAGGCGTGCTCCAGGGCTTGCCGTGAATGCTCGTGCCCGGTCACGTGATCCTGCTTTCCCTGCTGCTCGCCGACACGATAGGCGTGCGCGCCAACGTCTTGCAGCTCAGCCGCCCGTTGATGGTTCTCGTAATGCGATCCGTTGTTATAACGAGTAGACATATTAGATACGCTCTATTCGCCCCGATTTGGTGTGGGCTTCCTGCGCAAGCTTGTAAGCTTGATTCGAATAGTCCAGCGCCCGGTCCGCATGCCAGGTTGCGGTTGCATGGTCGCCTTTTTCATTATGTTCCGCCGCGGTACGATGGGCGTGCGCCGCAAGTTCGTGTTGCTCGGCGGCCTTCCGGTGTGCGTCGTGCATGAGGTCTCCTTATGTCCAAGCGTGTTCGACACTAAACATGCACGAATCGGACCAACCTGTTCGGAGTCCGTACACGACGCGGAAATGGCTCCCGGAACGCACCGAACGGGCTCGTGGTCGGCTGCCCGACCTGACCACACACGGTCAAGTGACCCAAGGCGGTCGCAATCTTAACCTAATCGTGGGATCATTTATTCTTCAACGACGCTTCCGTAAGGTCCAACCGCGCCTTCCATGCGTCATGCTCCGCCACCGATCCGGCATTGGTGAAGTTCATCAACTGGTCGTCGCCCGCGCTATACGCGGGCCAGTGCGGCCGCCCTTCCCCATCCGGATTGCCGGTCTTGGCAAACGCCACCCAGTAAGCCAGCGCCGCCTTGGCGGTGGCCTCGTCGGCAGGCGCCAGATCCTTGGTATAGCGGGCGGCGACGGTATCGAACACAAATGGAATCTCGGTCGCATGCGGCGCGCCCTTCCACAGTTTGCGCATGGACTCCGCCACGTACGAAAAACGATATTCGTAGGCCCGCTGCCCCGTCCCGGCAACCGTCTGCGCCACGAATCGGGCAGGCTCGATCATCATCCGGTCCGCAGCCACCAGCATGCCGACTTTGCGGAATTCGCCCGAATGCTCCGGGTCGTAGACGGCCTCCGCCTTTTCCTTATTCGCCCCGAACGGAGCGAATAACTCGTCCATGTTCTTGGCAAAAGAGAATCCGATATCGCTGCTGTTGGCGCCCACAATCACCGGCATCTTCATTGCATGCCCGGCCAGCAGGGCCTGCTCGGACGACTCCGCCACGATCTTGCCGTCGATCATCGGGCCGGCATACGTCGGGTTTCCCATGCTGGCCATGTTCAGGCGATCACAGACGCGCTCGGCGGACAACTCGCGCAGGGCCGCCAGCGCGGCGGCGTCTTCACCTTTGATGCCCGCCTTCTCCGCGAACGCCACCCCGACGGCTTCACCCGAGGGCAGATTCGGACCTGATTCGCTGACGCGGCGCATCGGGCCGATGCCGCTTCGCCCGCCGCCCGATTCGATAATCGCTTTTTGAAAGAGCCCGTGCGCCAGCGGCGTGGTCATCATGGTGAGCACCGACATGCCCCCAGCGGATTCGCCGAACAGTGTCACGTTGCCCGGATCGCCGCCAAACTTTGCGATGTTCTTCCGCACCCATTTCAACGCGGCGATTTGATCGAGAAAACAATAATTGCCGAGCAGGCCGTTTGGATCTTCCCTGGTCAAAGCCGGAAACGCGAAGAATCCGAAGCGCCCCACGCGATAGTTGAAGCTGACGAGCACTACGCCGCTCTCGGCGAAATGCGTTCCGTCGTAAACCGCCGGCGAACTGCCGCCGTTCACGAAGCCGCCGCCATAAATCCACACCATGACGGGCCACTTGCCGGACGGCCGCTGCGCCGGTGCCCATACGTTTAGATAAAGGCAATCCTCGGCGGGCTTGGTGCCAAGCGGGGCGGCGTCGCTTGGAAACGGAAGCTGCATACAATCGGAGGCGTAGTCCACGGCGGGTCGCACGCCCTTCCAGGGCGCGACGGGATGAGGCGGTCGCCAGCGATTCGGGCCGGTGGGAGGCGCGGCATAAGGAACGCCCTTGAAGGCGACTACGCCGCCGGCAATGGCGCCTTTCAGATCGCCGCTGTCAATGCGTACCTGATCGACTGTGGCCGCGGCGGCGCTGCCAACCATACCGCAAGCGAACGCCGCATATAGGATAGTGCCGTAAATTCTTGTCATGTTCGTGTGTTAGTCCAAATGAATAGAGCCGCGCAGGGGCAAGTCGCGCGACGAGCCGCCGGCTTGGATGATATATTCGCCCGGAACCAGTTCCCAAGCATCCTTGTCCGCATTGAAAATCGAAAGATAAAAGGGATTGAGGGGCATCGTCACGGACTTCGATTCACCGGGAGCCAGCCGTACTTTCTCCCACGCTACCAGACGATTGAACTGCTCACCCGAGGCCGACGGAAGCGTGGCATAGACTTCGGCGACTTCCGCGCCGGGGCGCGCGCCGGTGTTGGTCACATCGAACGTCACGCTGTCTTTGGATGTCTTCAGGCTCGAGTACTTGTAAGTCGTATAGGAGAGTCCAAAACCGAAGGGGAACAAGGGACTCTTATCCTTGGCGTCGTACCACTTATAGCCGACCAGCAACCCTTCGTCATAAGCCACGTCAAACCTTGTGGTATTGACCTTGAAGCCGGGGAACATCTCGACCATGTCTTTATCGCTCGCCGGAGGAGGCTGCGCGGTGAGTTGCGGGTGCGGCAGGTCGGCCTCCGCCTTGGCGAAAGTCAGCGGCAGCTTGGCCGACGGATTCACATCTCCGAACAGAACATTGGCGATGGCTTCCGCGCCGCGAATTCCGGGATACCAGGCTTCCATGGCCGCGCTCACTTGGCCGATCCACGGCATGGTCACCGGGCCGCCGGTCTCGAGCACCACGATGGTGTGCGGATTGGCGGCGGCCACCGCGCTTACCAGCGCGTCTTGATTATTGGGGAGCGACAGGCTGGGGTGGTCGATGCCCTCGCTCGAAGGCTGGTTGACGAACACGATGGCCACGTCGGATGCCTTTGCCAGGCGCGCCGCGGCGGCCGGATCGGTTCCGCCATCGTACTGCACGTCCGCATGCGGCGCTTTGTCCCGAATCGCCTTCAATGGGGACGAACGGTGCCAGACAACGCGATCGAAGATGCCGGCGTTGGCGGGTTGTGGCACGGGATTGCCGCCCATCGGGTCGACCTGCGCCGAACCGCCGCCCGAAAGCACTCCCACATCCGCATGCGAGCCGATCACCGCGATGGTCTTCACCCGCCCGGCTTCCAAAGGCAACTGGCGGTCGCCATTCTTCAGCAAGACAATGGACTGCTCCGCCACCCGCTGCGCCACATCGAGGCCGTGAAAAACATCGGGCACCTGGGGTTCCGGCGCACGGTCAAATAGGCCTACGGCCAACTCACTGCGCAGAAGGCGGTGCACCATGTTGTCGAGCCGCGCCATCGGCGCCTCCCCGCTCTCTACGGCTTTCTTAAGCGCATCCGCAAGGTAAGTGGAGGTGGGCATCTCCATATCCAGGCCCGCCAGCGCGGCTTTGGCGGTTGAATGCGTGCCGCCCCAATCCGAAACTACGAAGCCCTGGAAACCGAAATCCTTCTTCAGAACGTCGGTAAGCAGATAGCTGTTCTCGCAAGCGTAATCGCCGTTCACCAGGTTGTAAGAGCACATCACGGCGCCGGCGCCGGATTCCTTGACGCCAATTTCGAACGCCAGCAGATCGCTCTCGCGGATGGCCCGCTTATCGGCCTTGACGTTGACATACGAACGGCCGCCTTCCTGGTCGTTGAGCGCGTAGTGTTTGATATCGCCAATGATGCCCTGCTGCTGGAGTGCCTTCATTTCAGCGCCCACGAGCTTGCCGGCCAGGATCGGATCTTCGCCCTTGTATTCGAAGATGCGGCCGTTGCGCGGCTCGCGCGCCAGGTTGACGCCGCCGCCTAGCGACATGTTGTACCCCTGATCGCGCAGTTCCACGCCGATGAGCGTGCCGTATTCGCGCGCCACGTCGAGGTCCCAGCTTGCGGCCTCGGCCACGCAGGAGGGCAACGCCGTCGAATAACGCCCGAATGCGCCGCTGTGCGTGACCCCCACGGCGGCGTCCGCTATTTGCAGGTCGGGGATGCCCAGGCGCGGGATACCTGGAATGTAGCCGGCGTTGCCCAGCGATTTCGAGGGCGGCGCGTCGGGGCCGCCGAAAAGCGCCTGCCAGCCGCCGCCATGCAGCAGCGAGATCTTTTCATCGAGAGTCAGTTGGGCCACGATCAGTTCCGCCCGTTGATCGGGGGAGAGACTCTGGTTCATCCAGGGGCCGGTGGGTTTGGGGCGCGGCGGACCGAATTGGGCTCCGGCGGGCGCGATGAGGGCGGCGCAGAGGATACCGGCGAGCGCGACTTGGCGCATCGGAATTCTGTTGTGCATTGTTGAAGTGGAATAGTAACAGATCGCATTGTCCGCTGGCGGAGGCGGCATCTGTTGAGTATACCCTCCGGGCTTGCTCTATAATGAAGTGAAACGGCGCTGTACGCGCATGGGGGTAACGCTTACGGACGCGGTGATCCACACGCTGGAAGAGCAGGCAGGCAGTGCCAATCATGCCATCGACCGCGGCAAAATCGACGCGGTTTGTGCGAAGATGCGGGCGTTGCCGGTTCTCGATCTCCGCACTCCGGACGAGATCCTGGGCTACGACGATTTTGGCATTCCGCGATAACGGCCGCGTTTTGTTCCTGCGGCGGTTCAACCGCGCGGGGCGTATCGGCGGGAGCTAACAGGCGTGGACGTGCTTGCGGAATTCGTGGAAATACGGGCATCGCACTGCAATTCTATCGAGGTCTGCGGCAGATGCAATCTCTTCGTACACTTTGTCATCCGCGGCGAGACCGGCTTGGGAGAGCATTGTCATGAACAAAGGCTTTGGATCCATAATATCTTCCAATGGTTTGTTGATAAGTTTGATCGACTTGGTCCGGCCGCGTGAGAGAGCGACCTTGCTTACGGCCTGCTCATCGGCGAGCAGCCATGTTTCGACCATGCACCTTGTCGCGTAGAAGTGGACGGGGAATGCCGGCTTGAAGCGCGATTCGTGGAGGCGGATATTTAGGTCCACCTCGGCGGTCTGCGGGTCCTTCCCGCCAGAGTCACGGATGACCAACGCCTTGTCTATGCGGCAGTCCGCGTTATACTCAAAACCTCTCAAGAATCCCACGAATTTCTTAAGGAGCGCTGGAATGCCGCCACACGGGCGTGCGACCACGCCGTCCACGTCGGACCGAATCCGCCTGATTATCACCGGGTAAACTGCAGCGTCACGCGGTCCTTCGACGACGATTCCGAAGACGCTCATTCTTCGCCAAGCGCTCCGGCAAACATCAGGTCGCCCAGACCCAGTTCGTCGTCCTCGACCAGCTTCCGGAGGTGCGGCTTATCATCGGGCCTGATTACCTTCGTCTCGGCCTGTCTCTTCTCAACCCATAGGATCTCGTCCAGCTTCATTTGATTGAGCACGAGCGGCGAGTGGGTGGTAACGAGGATCTGAGATGGCGGCGCATACCGCTCCGTCACTTCCTGCTGGACCTGGCGTAACAGCGCTATGAGCGTCTCAAACAGGCGAGGATGCAAATGGTTCTCAGGCTCCTCAATGAAGACAAAGGTGCCGCCCAGATCGTCGGGGGCGAGGATGAGCGAGAGATAAGCGATGAAGGCCAGTTCGCCATCCGACATCTGGAACAGCGGTGTGGGGCGGAGCAATCCTTGCTCGTTGGAAGCCAAATATACCATCCCTTGCTGCGTCGGCCACGTCAGAAGCTCCCGTATTTCCGGAAAGACATCTCGCGCAACCTCTGCGATGCGGGCGAAGGACTGAGGCGATCGGGTCTGAAGCCACATCAGCCAAGCGGAAAGGTTCGAGCCGTGTAGGTCGAGGACATTACCGGCCGTCATCTGGTTTGCCTGCTTCATCACAGCGGGAACGAACTGATGAAATCGCCAGTTCTGAACGGAGAACTTCAAAGGGTAACCGTCCCAGTTGGGTGGCGCTGTTTCCATCCCCGATCTCTCGGCCGGGATGAAGGCGAGCTTCGATGCGTCGGCGTTTTCGAGCCAGCGGCCGTCGCTCTCTCTAACGATAAGCTGGTAATCCCTCCCCGCTTCCCGGAGCGTCAGTGTCTCCTTTTGAACGGCAAAATATCCCCCCGCGCCGCCCGCGATTTCGAGTTCATATATAAACTCTCTACCTGGGTGAGCCGTCTCGAAGAACTCAATGGCGATCGAAAGCAATCGATCTTGACTACCCTTCCACAGGACCTCGTCTATCCCTTGCCGTCGTGTCAGGGCGTTTCCTGGCCCGAACTGCGGAGACCAGCATTCCTGCAGGAAGCGGAACAGGTCGAGGACATTGCTTTTGCCTCCCATATTGGGCCCGACCAGGACGTTCAACGGGCCCAAAGAAAAATCAACATCCCTGAGACTCTTGAAATTCCTCGCGCGCACTCGCGTAATCATAAGGACCCCGAAAACTATGATACCCCGCCAAGGATCGACTCCAACATATCCGGAATCTCGAACACCGCGCGATTCGACTGCGCCGCGGCATTCGCCCGCATGCGGGCGTAATTGGCCGACTCCAGCAACTTCTCCACGGCGGCGCCGATCCCGCGGAAATTGCGCAACACCAGCCCGACGTCCTGCTCCCGCACCCATTCGCAGTTATAGCGCTCCTGCGGCAGGTTCCAGGCGTTACGTTCGACGATCACCGGCAGCTTCACGGCGATGGCCTCGCTAATGCTGCCGGGCCCCGGCTTCCCGATGAAGAAGTCCGACAAGTGCATGTAATAGGGCACTTCGCGCGTGAAGCCCTCCACAAACATCGGAATACGCGATGGCATGGCGCGCAACGCGGCCGACAGTTTCTGGTTGTGGCCGCAAATCAGGATCAGTTGCAGCGGCCGCGCCGCGGCTTCCAGGCGCCGCGCGATATCGAGCATCACCGCGGAGCCTTCACCGCCAAACAGCACCAAGCCGGTGGGCCATTGCGGGTCGAGTCCGAGGCGTCGCCGCTCGGCGTTGCGATCAGCATCGATCGGCTCGTAGAATCGCGGGTTCAGGATCATGCCCGACGTGCGAAAGATGCGGTTCGCCGCGTGTCCCAATTCCCGCGCTTGCCTCACCGCGCGCTCCGAGCCGCAAATCAGATATTGCTCCTGGCGCTCGATCCAGAAGTGCGGCGGATAGTCGGCGATATCCGTAAGTATGGTGACCAGCGGCGTGCCCGGCAGCGCGGCTTCCAGGCTCAGCTTCAATGCGCGGTTGAAATTCGGGATCAAAGACACCACCATATCCGGCTGCCCCGCGCGCCAGAAATCGCGTAACAGCCGGACCAGCCTGGGCTGAAACAAACGGATAACAACATGTAGTCCTTGCAGTAGCTCACCGGAACCCAGCGTCCAACCCTTTTTAAGCAGCAGGTTGTAACAATCCTGCAGCCGGATGCCCGTGATCCGGCGGAAGATATCGAGGCTATCGAGCTGCTCCTGCAGGTTCACCATGCGGATCTCCCACGGCCGGCCTTGTTGCGCAATGACCTGCTGCAAGGCCATAGCCGCGCTGCGATGCCCGCCGCCCGCATCGAAGTAGATGAAATCGAGCTTTTTCACACTTTGATTTCACCAAGCTTTCAACTAAATGTCATGTTCTTGTAGGATTATGGGACTATAAATTAAGGTGGGATGGTGTTAGAGTTCATCACAGCGCGCGATTATAGCCTGATGCACCGTGTGCACCGGTGGCCGGCGCCGCGTTGGATCCGCGTATGGATGATCTGCGCCACGCGCGGCGGCGATGGCTGGCTGTGGTACGCCATGGGCCTCGTCATCCTGCTGTTTGGCGGCCCCACGCGCTTCGCGGCGGTGGGCACGGCGGCTATCGCGGCGGCCCTCGGAATCGCAGTGTTCCTTTCCTTGAAGAAGCGCACCAACCGCAGACGCCCTTGCGCTATCGAGCCGCACTGTTGGGCTAGACTGCTGCCCCCGGACCGCTTTTCCTTCCCCTCCGGCCACACGATTACCGCCTTTGCGGTGGCGCTCTCGCTGGCGGCTTTCTATCCGGGCCTGCTCGCCGGGTTGCTGTTCTGCGCCGCTAGCATCGCGCTATCGCGCATCCTGTTGGGCATGCATTTCTTGAGTGACGTCCTGGCGGGCGCGCTGATTGGCTCCGTCCTGGCGTATAGCACCGTCTGGCTGATGCGGTAGAGAGCAGCGGCGTCCGGAGTTAGAATCTGTATATGCTCTGCCTCCGCAATGTTTGCCTGATCCTGGTCTGCGCCGCGACGCTGGCCCTCGCTGCGCCGCAACCGGCCACCAGCATGGAACTGCGGTTCGACCGCCTGACGAGCGCCTTAACTCTGCTGAGCGACGCCGACCGCAAGATCGTGGATGAAGCGGCCCAACTGATCCGCGAAGGCGAACACGTAGGCGCGCTGGCGCGGCTTTCCACACTGACGCATTCAAATCCGGACAACTCGTCGCTGCGCATTCTGATGGCCTATGCGCAGCTTCAACTCGGCAACCTGACCGGCGCGCTGGATGAGGCCAAGAAGGCGCACGATGCGCCCAACGGAAACAGCTACAGGTGTTACTTTCTGGCCAAGATCGCGTTCCTGACCGGCGATTCCGTCACCTGCCGGCGGGAACTGAATCACGCGAAGAACGCCGGCGATATGACGGAAGATGTCCGGCAGTTGCAGAACGACCTGAAGAAAGCCAAACCGAAGAGTTAAGTCCAATCCTGTTACAATCGCCCTATGTTTAGAGGATTGGAGCACACGGCCATCGCCTCGCCCGACCCGCGCACTCTGGCCGAGTGGTACGCCGCGCATCTGGAGTTCGTCATCAATTACGAGTACGCCGGCAACTACTTCGTGCGCGCGTCCAACGGCACTATGCTGGAGATCATCCCCGGTAAAGGCGCGCTGACGCCGCCGCAGTTCGACGACCCCGGCATCCGCCACTTGGCTATCGACGTGGACGACTTCGACGCCGCCCATGCGCGCCTGAAGGCCGCCGGCGTCCGCTTCCTGGGCGAGCCCATGAACAGACAAGGCAACCGGCTTTTGTTTTTTGCGGATCACGACGGCAACATCCTGCATCTGATTCACAGGGAAAGGCCGCTGCCCTAAACTTGTGCCGAGCCGGGTCTTCAAGGCTTTCCATTACCGCGAATTCCGCCTGCTCTGGTTTGGCGCTTGCACTTCGTCGATCGGCACCTGGATGCAGATCGTAGCGCAGAGTTGGCTGGTCTTTTCAATCTCCAAGTCTGCTTTCATGCTGGGCCTGGACGGCTTCCTGGGGCAAATTCCCATCGTGCTGTTTTCGCTGATCGGCGGCGTGATCGCCGACCGCATCGACCGCCGGCGCGTGCTGCTGGGATCGCAATACGTGCAGATGACGTCCGCCTTCTTGTTGACCTTGCTGATCGCGTTCAACGTGGTGAAGGTCTGGCACATCCTGAGCCTGTCTTTCGTGGTGGGATGCGCGCAGTCCTTCGGCGGCCCCGCCTACTCGGCGCTGGTCCCCATGCTGGTCGAAAAAGAAGACTTGCCGAACGCCATTGCGCTCAATTCCATCCAGTTCAACCTGGCGCGCGTGATCGGACCCGTGCTGGGTGGCCTGGCGCTCACCGGCCTGGGAGCTGCGTGGTGCTTCGGACTCAACGGCCTGTCGTTCGTGGCTGTGATTATCTCGCTGCTGCTGTTAACGGTCACGTTCGTGCCGCCGAAGACCGACGAATCCATATTGACCGGCGTGAAGCAGGGCATCGGATTCGTGCGCAAACAGGGCGCCATGGTGGGGCTGATCGCGCTGGCATTTTGCATGACCGCGATGGCCATACCGGTCCTCACCTTTCTGCCGGTCTTCGCCAAGGACGTCTTCCACCGCGGACCGACGGCCTTCACCATCTTGCTCTCGTGCTCGGGGGTGGGATCGGTGGCCGGCGCCCTGATCGTGGCCGCCCTCGGCAACGTGCAGAACAAGGGGCGGATCGCGCTGCTGACGCTGCTGCTGCTGGGTGGCGCTATTGCCGGATTCGCCGTTTCCAAGTCGATTGTGCTGAGCGGCGCGCTCCTCATCCTTTCCGGCGCGGCGATGATGGGCGTGTTCTCGATGGTGAGCTCGCTGGTGCAGCTCATCACTCCGAACGAAATGCGCGGCCGCGTGATGAGCGTATATAACCTGGCGTTCCGCGGCGGCATGCCGCTAGGCAGCTTGGCTACCGGATGGCTGGTGCCGATCTTCTCCGCGCCGCACGTGCTGGCGGTGAATGGCTTGCTCCTGGTGGCGGTGGGGTTCTATTTTCTGCTGGTGCAGCGGCGCGTGGCCGCGCTGTAGGCGATGCGCAGTTAAGACGCCGCTCCCGCCGCCGCCCCCTTGAAAAACGTCAGAAGATCTGCGTTGATTTCTTCCGGGTTGGTCGTAGCCATACCATGCGGAAACCCCGGATAGACCTTCAGAGTGGCCTTCTTCAGCAACTTCGCGGACATTAGACCCGAGGCGCCGATCGGGACAATCTGATCGTCGTCGCCATGCATCACCAGCACGGGTATATCGATCTTTTTCAGATCTTCGGTGAAATCGGTCTCCGAAAACGCCCTGATGCAGTCGTAATGGGCTTTGATTCCGCCCAGCATCCCTTGCAGCCACCAGTGCTCCCTTACGCCTTCGGAAATCTTTGCGCCCGGCCGGTTGTATCCGTAAAATGGCAGTGTAAGGTCTTTGTAAAACTGCGGCCGATTACTTGCTACTCCGGCCCGGATGCCGTCAAACACCTCGATTGGCAAGCCGCCAGGATTCTTGTCCGTTTTCAGCATGAGGGGCGGCACGGCACTCACTAACACAGCTTTGGCGACGCGCCTGGTACCGTGACGCCCCAGATAGCGCGCGACCTCGCCGCCGCCGGTGGAATGGCCAACCATGATTGCGTCCTTGAGGTCGAGCACTTTGAACAGCGCCGCAAGATCGTCCGCGTAAGTGTCCATCTCATTGCCGTCCCACGTCTGGCTGGAGCGCCCATGACCCCGCCGGTCGTGCGCGATCACGCGATAGCCGTGCTGGCCGAAGAACAGCATCTGCGTGTCCCAGTCGTCCGCGGTCAGCGGCCACCCGTGAGAAAACACGATCGGCTGTCCCGTACCCCAGTCCTTGTAGTAAATTTGTGTCCCGTCCCTAGTCGTGATAGTCGCCATACGATAATCTCCTTTGCTGTGTTGCCGCGCCAATTAAATTAGAGTTGCCGAAGTTACTTCCGCCAGGAACCATGTGCGCCGGCCGGTTTGGTCGATTCAACTCGCGCCTTCCCGCTCCCGCCGGCCGGGCCTTGCGCGGTTAGCCGGCTCAAAGACGGCAATTGGGATGCGGAACAAGGCTCCATGCCAGCCGGCGCTTTGCGATAATTCTTTCGACCCTTTGATTTAAGCGCAAACCGAGGCGTCCGGGCAATGGGCACAACTGACATATAGCGGGGCAAATCCGACAAGTGCTGACGGCCGAGGCTCGCCGAGATAGGAGTGCCGATCTATCCGGGAGCGCAGGCCGCCGCGGTCGCCGGGCTACCGATCTTTTTGTGATGGCAAGATCGCCTAAGCGCGGTGGGCAGGAAGCGCCATCTCTGAGGACCAGCCACTGCAGACTGGACGGCGGCAGCCCGCAACCCGAGCGCGTATTCGAGATACGCACGCGGGAAATCGAGAAGCAATGGTGGCCTTGATCCTGCCGCCCAGCCCGGATCCCGGCGGCGTCATGGCGTGGATCGATCTTGGCCTCCAATCGATTTACCGGTGGATCCGTCCGAACGTCATGAGGGCTACGGCGCGCTTCTTTTTCGTCGACTCCGCCGGACGCGGGCAGCGTTCTAATTCGGGCTTGGCTCCGAGGTTGCATCATGGGGATGAGGCCATGGTACAAATTCAGCACTGGCTCCAGGTTCATTACCCCCAAGATCCGGCGGTTCTCGCGCCAGCGGCACGCGCCAAACGAGATTGCCTTTATGGTCGGCTACCGGGATCCGGGAGCGTTTCGCAAGGTCTTCCATAGAACAACGGGCGGCTCTCGCCCGGAGGTTATCGCCGGCGTTTCGGCATTGGCGAGCGCGAAACTCGCAGGGCGCAACGCCATTGCCGGATTCTCCGTTCCAAGTCGAATTGTCTTGGGCGATGGTGAGATCGCTGATGCGCAGTGGGGCCTCCCCCACAAATTCATCGCATTTTCAAGGTATGCGAGACCTATCCGCGACTAGGTGGGCCGGATGGGGACCGTGGGGTGAGTAGGTTTGCCGGGCGCCGCTGGGACGAAGTAGACCGCGGCCTTCCCCGGAGCACCGTCGCGCACCACGTAAAGAGGTCCCTGGCCGGCGCCATTGAGCAGGAATGTCACCGAATCGCCGAAGAGGTCAAGGCGGGTGGGCGTGAAGTTGAGATCCAGGCTCTGGACGGGCGCCCGCGAGGCGATATCGTAAACCGACAAGGACCGGCTGCCGGCATTGGCCGCGTAGAGCCGCTGCCCATCGGCGGAAACCTGTATTCCGGCCGGCGAATTGATGCCGCTATCGTTTGCGAACAGGACCGCCGCGGGCGTTCCAGCATAGCTCTGCACTTGCCAGATCTGTTGCGCCTGGTTATCGGCGAAGTACAGACTATTGCCCGACAAATCGATGGCGGACGGGCTGACGGAGTGCGCGATACGCTGGATACCCGAGGAAGCGCTGGCCAAATAGATACCGCCGGCCTCGGTCGAAGCCACTCCCACGATCAGGCGCTGCCCGTCGAAAGCCAGCGCTGTCACCTGTCCGGGAAGACCCGAGAGGTCGATGGGCACGCCGGCTATCGGCGATAGCCCGAGGCCGCTGAGGATCTGCGCCTGGCCGGTGCGTGAGGAATAGACCGCTGCGGTACTGCCGGTAATGCTAACGGGAGGCCAAGCGAAATGATCCACGCCGGCGATTGTGCCCGGCACATGTAGAGCTACAGGCGGAGCTGCGCTGCGCAGGCCGGTGTACAGCATGAGCCGTCCCATTTGCTGGACGGCCAGCGCCGCGGAGCCATCCGGCGCGACGGACGCGGTTTTCAGCCCGGCCGCGACTACGTTGCCCAGATACGCGGCGCCGGGGATGCCCAGCATGGGACGGACCGCCCCCGACGGCGCATCGAAGATGAAGCCGGTGACCGGGCCTGCCACACCCGCCGAGGGCTGCGCCCAGCCGGAAATCGCGAGCGCGCAAAGCGCCATGCAAAGTCTGCAAGTATGCATATATTTATACAGAGGCCGCGCCGGTCCCAAAATCTCACGACGCCACACTAGCAAGTATAGCGCTATGATGGGAGTCCATGAAGGTGGCAGTGGCAAGCGATCACGCCGGTTACCCGCTGAAGGCGCGGATTATCGAGGAATTGGGCAAGATGGGACACGAGACCGCGGATCTGGGCACGGATTCGACGGACCCCGTGGATTACCCGGACTACTCGCGCGCGGTGGCCGAGGCGGTAATCGGGGGAAGGGCCGATCGGGCTATCCTGCTATGCGGCAGTGGCGCGGGGGCCTGCGTGGCCGCCAACAAGTTCAAGGGCGTACGGGCCGCGACCTGCCACGACCCCTTTTCCGCACATCAGGCCGTGGAAGACGACGACGTGAACGTGATGTGCTTGGGCGCGCGCGTGGTCGGTCCGGAGTTGGCCGTCGAACTGGTGCGCCGGTACATGGGAGCGAAATTCTCGGGAGCGGAGCGGCACAGGCGCAGGCTGGGGAAAATCGCCGGCTTCGAAGAGGAGTTCGGGCGCTAGGCCGGTTTCCGCATGGCTGTTCTGCAGAGGAACTTTCGCGTGTCGACGCGGGGCCATTCGGACGTCCTCGATATTACGCCGCAGGTGGCCCGGATCGTGGCAGAGAGCGGTATCCGGCAGGGCATCGTAAATATTGCCGGCGTGGGGTCCACGCTGGGCATCGCCACTTTGGAATTCGAGCCGGGATGCGTGGCGGATTTGCAGCGCGCGCTGGAGCAAATCGCCCCCGTGGGCGGCGACTACGCGCATAACGCGCGGTGGGGCGACGGCAATGGATACGCGCATCTGCGCAGCGCCTTGGTGGGCACTGCCCGCAGCTTTCCCGTCGCCGAAGGGCGCATCGGAACCGGCACATGGCAACAGATCGTGTTGTGCGATTTTGACAACCGCGCGCGGGATCGGCAAGTCCTGGTGACGGTGTTTGGCGAATGAAAGAACGACGCGCGGAACCGCGGTTGTGGTGCTCGGATCTGATCAAAGTACGCCTCGAAGGCGGCGCCCCCGCGGAATTGACCGCAAATCTGGAAGATATTTCGCCATCGGGCGCGTGCCTGCAGTTTGAGCGGCAGGTGCCCGTGGGAGCGACGCTAGCGCTCAGACTCGGTCGCTGGAAGTTCCGCGGGCAGGTAAAATACTGCCTCCACACTGAGATTGGGTACCTCGCGGGGATTGAGTTCGCGGCCGGACGCAAATGGTCGCGAGAGAAATACGAGCCGAAACACCTTCTCGATCCCGTTCAGGTGAGGGTGGGACAGACGGCGGCGCCGGCCACGGCCCAAGGCGCAACCTTTAGTGGAAACCGCCCACCAGGTAGGCGAGAAGAAGAATAAGCAATATCGTTCCCAAGCCTATCCCCGCGCCACCGCCGTAGCCCCAACGGCCATAGCCATAGTATCCGCCCCCGCCACCGAACAGCAGCACCAGAATGATAATCAATATCAGCATTGAAATTTCTCCGTGTCTAATCGTGAGATCTCGTACCTTCTTGGAGCGGTAGGTGGGCTAGGCGCATCGGCATGGTGGCCAGCCCACCCGACGACTAATTACCCGCCACCTTCTCGATTTGGCCGACTTTCTTTTGGATCTTACCGCCGACCTTTTCGTCTTGACCTTCGGATTCGAGTTCCGGATCGTTGGTCACTCGACCGAACTTTTCTTTGACGGCGCCCTTAACTTCATGAGCCTTGCCGGCGGCTTGATCCTTGGTACTGTTTTTCATTGTCTTCTCCTCGCAATTAGCTACAAGCACGTAAGTAGCCAACCGGAGGAATGTTGTCGGGTTGGGAGAGACTGAGGAAATGCTAACAGTTTTCGCTGACGTATGCGTAGGATGGGGCAGGCGGTTGCGCCTGCCTTCCCGACTGAGGATTGGGGAATTAGAACCTTCCGCGGAAACTCGCGGGACCCATGCCGCCACCCATCCGGCCGTGGCTCTGGCTTTCGAATTGGGTCAGCTTAGCCTGCTGCGCGGGAGTCAGGATCTGGTAGAAGGCCGCTTCAGCCTTACCTTGGTTGGCGGTGGTCTGCGCCGTCAGGTTGCCAATGGTTGTGGCCGCCTGTTCAATGCCGGCTGCATCATTCGCTTGTACGGCCGTGTTCAGGCTCTGGCGCGCAGTCTTCATGCTGCTGTGTACCGATGTCTCCGCGGGGGCCGCATTAGTGAAGATGGTAGTCGCCTGCTGTTGCTGGGCGGACGTCAAACTCAGCAAAGTGGTCAGATAGTTGACACGATGCTGGACAAAGTTAGCGGGATTGGGGCCGGCCGCCGGGCTCTGGGCGACTAAGGCCGAAACTCCCAGTGCGGATGCGAAAACGAATAGAGCGAGTGTCTTTTTCATGGTTGGAAAGGTCCTCACATAAGCTAACGCGCGGGCTCGGCCAAGCGTTGCGCGCTTCCGTTAAACCTTTGTAAAATCAGTGGGTTCACACGAAAATGACCCGCCCCACAAGGTGGTCTTCTCTCCCACCGGGCGCTTCCGCCCTGTCGATCCCGACGCCCAAAGCGCGCCTGCCGGGTTAAGATTGGATGAGCACCCAGACCCGCTATGCAACAATACGACCTGATTGTCATCGGCTCCGGGCCAGCCGGACAGCGCGCGGCCATACAGGGCGCCAAGTCCGGGAAACGCGTCGCTCTGATCGAACGGCGCGAAGTGGTCGGCGGCACCTGCATCAATTCCGGCACAATCCCCAGCAAGACCATGCGCGAGGCCGTGCTGCATCTCTCGGGCTTCGAGTACCAAGGCATCTACGGCGTCAGCTACCGCGTCAAGGAAAAGATCACTATGGGGGATCTGGGGTTCCGCGTGCAGCACGTCATCAAGACTGAAACCGATATCACCCAGGCGCAGCTCTCGCGCAACGGCATCGAAGTGATCTATGGCACCGCGCGCTTCGTAGACCCCACCCATGTCCGCGTCGAAAACAGCCGCGGCGTATCGGACTACGAAGCCGCCATTATCGTCATAGCCACCGGCACGAAGCCATCCATGTCGCCAAAAGTGCCCCTGAACGGCCGCACCATCATCAACAGCGACCAGATCCTGCAGATGCCGGAGATCCCCAAGATCCTGATCGTGGTAGGCGGCGGCGTGATCGGTGTGGAATACACTTGCATGTTCGCCGCGTTGGGCATGCGCGTCATCCTGGTGGAGAAGAGGCCCCGGCTGCTGGAGTTCGCCGACGCCGAAATCGTCGAAGCGCTTTCCTACCATTTGCGCGACCACCGCGTCACCATGCGGCTCAATGAGGAAGTGGAAAGCGTGGAAGATACACCCACCGGCGTGGTCGCCAACCTGATGAGCAAGAAGAAAATCTCGGGCGACGCACTGCTCTACGCCGTGGGCCGCCAAGGCAACGTGGAAGAGTTGGACCTGCCCTCTGCCGGTCTGGAGGCCGATAGCCGCGGCCGCATTCCGGTAAGCCCGTGCTACCAAACCAAGCAGCCCAACATTTACGCGGCGGGCGACGTCATCGGATTTCCCAGCCTGGCATCCGTTTCCATGGAGCAGGGACGCATCGCGGCGGCCACAGCCCTGGGGATACCGGTGCATTCCAACCCGGCAACTTATCCGTACGGCATTTACACGATTCCGGAAATATCATTCATCGGAAAAACTGAAGAGCAGTTGACCGAGGACGACATTCCCTATGAGGTGGGCGTGGCTTACTATCGCGAGATCGCGCGCGGGCAGATCCGCGGCGATACTACCGGCCGCCTCAAGCTGATCTTTAATCGGGAGACCAAGGAAATATTAGGTGTGCATATCATCGGTGAAGGTGCATCCGAATTGCTGCACATCGGCCAAGCCGTCATGATCCTGAAAGGGACCATCGAGTATTTCGTGGACACGGTCTTCAATTATCCGACCTTGGCCGAATGTTACAAGGCCGCCGCGTTCAACGGCCTGAATAAACTGACGCGCTTGTAGGACAGGCCTCCCGGCCTGTCCTCGTAATTTGGAGAACTAAATGGGGCAAACAATAGGCGTCCTGGCGACCAGGCAAGTCGCGGTAGGAGTGGTGGAGGATAATGCGCTGACCGGCCCGATCCGGGTCTATCCGGAGGGGATCGAGAATCCCGACGCGCTCCGCACCATGACCGGCGACGAGATTGCCGAACTAATCGGGCAGCAGGTGCTGATAGCCGCGCAGGGCCGCCGCATCGACAGCGTGGGTGTGGGT
>Ga0209333_1000096_pt1 | contig 49516 bp, 34 predicted proteins | sample BlaSpr_A8_OM2_O3_FD_187982 | JGI IMG/M metagenome (GOLD analysis project Ga0209333, IMG submission 187982) | Forest soil microbial communities from Thunder Bay, Ontario, Canada - Black Spruce, Ontario site 2_A8_OM2_O3 (SPAdes) (version 2) | ecosystem: Environmental > Terrestrial > Soil > Boreal... | reverse complement strand
CGTCATGGCCATCCAGGCCGGCCTCGGAGCTTGCGCCATTGTCGCCCACAATGTAAAACACGATGGTGTCTTCGTTGTGGCCATCGGCCTTGATGTTATGCAGCAGCCGGCCGATCTCATAATCGGTGTGCGCCAGAAAGCCCGCGTAGACTTCCATCTGATGCGACAGCAGCTTTTTCTGGTCCGCGGTGAGCGAATCCCAGGCGGGCAGTTCCTTCGGCCGCGGCGTCAGTTCGGCATTGGCGGGGATGATGCCGAATTCCTTCTGGCGCGCGAAAGTCTCCTCGCGCAGCTTGTCCCAGCCCTGGTCGAACTTGCCCTTGTATTTGTCGATCCATTCCTGCGGCACCTGGTGCGGCTCGTGCGTAGCGCCGGTGGCGAAGTACAGGAAGAAGGGCTTCTGCGGGGCCACGGCGTCGTGCTGCTGCACCCACCGCGTAGCGTCGTTGGCCAGGTCGCTGGTCAGGTGATACCCGGCGGCCGGAGTCGTGGGCGGTTCTACGGCCACGGTATTGCGGTAAAGCCGCGGATACCACTGTTCGTCCATACCGGCGACAAACCCATAGAAGTACTCGAATCCGAGTCCTGTGGGCCAATGGTCGAATGGACCCGCCGGATTCGTTTCCCACGCGGGCGTATTGTGCCACTTGCCGAATGCCGCCGTGCTGTAGCCGTTCAACTTCAGGATTTCAGCTATCGACGCCGCACTCCTGGGCCAGATAGAGTTGTAGCCTGGGTAACCTTGAGCCCCCTCGATCACGGTTCCAAAACCGATTTCATGGTCGTTGCGGCCGGACAGTAGCGCGGCGCGCGTAGGCGAGCACAACGAGTTCACATGAAAGCGGTTGTAGCGCAGCCCGCCTTTGGCCAATTCGTCCAGGGCGGGTGTTGGCGCCGGGCCGCCGAATGTGGACGTCGCTCCAAAGCCTACGTCGTCGAGCAGGATCAGGATTACGTTGGGCGCGCCCTTCGACGCGCTGGGGCGCTGCGGCCAGTCCGGAGACGATTTGTCGCGGCTCGGGTCGATCTTGCCTTTAAATTGGGGATCGGGGTGCGGCAGTGCGTCCGCGGCATACGCGGCCCCCGCGCCAAGCGCGATGATTCCACTCAACAGCCAAGTCAGTCGTTTCACGCTTCTCATTTCCTCGCTTTTCAGAAGTGGGTCAGTTTGCCTTGTTGGGGCGGCCAATCTTGGCCACAGGCCGCTTTTTAGGCGGCTGAGCCGGCTGAAAGCGGCTGCGGGCAGAATTGCCCGCCCCACAAAACCAAACTGACCCGCATGACTCGTCCCTTGCCAGCCTCGTTCTCCGAAACTCGCCGCCGCGATCCGCCGCTCCGGCCGGCCTATTGACTACTATCGTGCTTACCTAAGTCTTTTACCGCATCGACAAAGGATTTGGAGTCTTTGGTGCGGTGAATTCGTCCATTCATTACATCGTCCCAAGTAATGTAGGGATAGAGGTTATGCGATTGTGCCTGATCTTCGAACAAAGCCTTTAGTTCAGCTAACTTCTCAGGGTACTTCTTGGCCAAGTCAATTCGCTCTGTATAGTCCTCATTCAGGTTGTAGAGTTCCCAGGCGTTGTCATCAAAAGCCCGTTTGCTTTGCGCATTTCCAGTGATCAAGCTATTTGGGTAAGCCAATTCAGCTTTCCACCCGTCGTGATAAATCGATCGCGAACCAAAGATGTAGTAATACTGCAGAGTGTGACGGGTAGGGGCCTTTGCGTCGTCGATCGAATATGCCAATGAAGTTCCCTCGATCGTAGCCTGCTTGATCCCCTTGATCTGCCCGGGAGCCTTGATGCCCACAAGGTCGAGTGTCGTCGGAAGAATGTCGATTACATGGCTGTACTGTGTTCGAACTCCTCCTTTGTCCTTAATTCCTTTCGGATAGAAGACGATCAGCGGATTATGAGTGCCGCCTTCGCTGTTCGCATCCGTCTTCCAGAACTTGAAAGGCGTGTTTGCGGCCTGTGCCCAGCCGAGCGGATAATTCCCCTCGGTGGCGGCGGACGTGCCGATCTCCCCAATCTTACTCAGGTTGTAAGTAATATTCTCTGCTTCCGTCAGATTCCTGCCCATCAGAGGGCGATCGATATCCCCGTTCAAGGTGCCTTCCTTGCTTGCGCCATTGTCACCGATCATAATGAATACAAGCGTGTTATCCAGTTGGTTGATCTCTTTTAGGTGATTAATCAAACGGCCAACTTCAAAGTCCGTATAGGTCAGATAGCCTGCATAGACTTCCATGAAGCGTGCGTAAAGCCCTCTCTCGTCCGCCGACAACTGATCCCAGGCTTTAATGTCGGGGTTGCGATCGGGAAGTATCGCATCGGCAGGGATAAGTCCAAGCTTCTTCTGACGTTCAAAAACCTCCTCACGGTAAGCGTCCCAGCCCTTGTCGAATGTTCCCTTGTATTGATCGCTCCAGTATTTGTCTACCTGGTGCGGAGCATGCGTGGCTGCTGGGGCGTAATAGAGGAAGAAGGGCTTGTTGGGCGCTGCCTTCTTCTGACGATCCACATAACCGATGGCTTTATCGGTGATCTGATCGCTGAAGTGGCGGCCATCCGGACGGGCGTGAGCCTGATCTTCCACCAGGTCCGGCTTGTATTGGTCCGTCTGCGAACCAAGAAATCCGAAGAAGTGGTCGAAGCCTTTTCCGGTTGGCCAGCGATCGAATGGGCCCGCATCGGTCGCGTCCTCGTCGGGAGTTACTCCGTATTTGCCAACCGCGAATGTGCTGTAGCCATTCTCACGAAGGATTTCCGCGATGGTTCCGGCCGAGGAGGGAATCCTCCCATCCCAGCCGGGGAATCCGGCGGACAGAATGGTGTGTGAAAACCCGGACATGTGCACGGACGCGCTGTTACGGCCAGTCAGCAGCGCTGCGCGGGTTGGGGCGCAGATCGCGGTGGTATGAAAGTTCGTATAGCGCAAGCCACTGTTGGCAAGCATGTCGAACGTGGGAGTCCGGATGAGCCCGCCGAATGTGGCGGCGGCGCCAAAGCCCACATCATCCAATAGGATCCACACTACGTTTGGCGCGCCTGCAGGCGCTTTCACGGGTTCCGGCCACCATTCTTTCGACTCGGCGAGGGTTCGGCCAACGACGCCCTGATACGGCTGCGTCTCTTGGGCCTGCAGTGAGTGTCTTGCAGTCGCCGCAAACAGTAACGTCGATGTTATCGCCTTCAGGACGCCTTTCTTTCTCATAGGTCTCCTCTTGGTCTCGCTTTGCATCGTGGGGCGGCCAATCTTGGCCGGTTGAAAGCCGGCTGCGGGCAATATTGCCCGCCCCACAATTCACTACCTCACACAGCGGAAGCCGACGTGATTGGTCCCTGTGCTGGCCTCGCCCTTCCCACGGCTGCCCGGCATATAACGCGCGCAATATTGATCCGTGCAGAGGAACGATCCGCCCTTCTGCACACGCTTCGCTATGCCCGGTTCATCCGGGTCGAAACTGTCCGCGGGTCCCTGCGGGTTGCGGACCACTTCACCGGATCGCGCGATCTGCTGGTAATAGTCGGCGCGATACCAGTCGGCGCACCATTCCCAAACATTGCCGGCCATGTCCGATAGCCCGTATCCGTTGGGTGGAAACGAGCCTACCGGGGCTGTTCCCGCAAAGCCATCCTCGGCCGTATTGGTATCCGGGAAATGACCCTGGAAGGTGTTCGCCTGAAACTTGCCGCCGGGTTTGAACTCCTTGCCCCAAACGTATGGCTGCCGGTCCAGCCCGCCGCGCGCGGCGAATTCAAACTCGGCTTCCGTGGGCAGGCGCTTGCCGGCCCATTTCGCATAAGCGGCGGCATCCTTCCAGGCGACGTGCACCACGGGATGATTGCCGCGTCCCATCAGGTCGCTCGCCGGACCTTCCGGGTGCCTCCAGCTTGCACCCTTCACGTAGCGCCACCACACATAAGCGTCGTCCAGCTTGACCGCACGCGGCGGCGGCGTGAAGACCACTGAACCTGGAACCAAATCTTCAGGTTTTGCGCCCGGAAAGTCCTTGGGCTCCGGCTGGCGCTCGGCGACCGTGACGTATCCGGTGGCCGCCACAAACGCGGCGAACTGGTCGTTGGTCACGGCTGTGCGATCCATCCGGAAAGGGTCGACGTGCACACGGTGTACCGGCTTGGCATCTTCCATATCGGCGTGATCCGATCCCATCCAGAATTCGCCACCGGGAATCCGCACCATATCCGAAGCAGCAGCGGGGCGGTCGCCGGTGTTATCTCCCGTTGCCGCGCCCGCCGCCCCAGTCGCGTTCCCGCGGCGCGCTGCGGAGATGCCGCTATCGCAGTGATCGGCGGCGCCCAGGGCCGACCCCAAGCAAACCAGAATTAGAACAGCCGGCAAACTACGACACATCGCTTCTCCATAGTCCATTAAGCCGATGGACATTATTGATTAATCTTCAGATGATAACAGGTTTCATCGTGGCGACACCGGGCGTGTGACGACGGGGAAATCCGGGGAAAAATCGTCCAGCAACGCCGTGAATGCGGTCCAAGCCGCCACATCCCCTTCGAGCCTCGCCTGCCCCCGGCCGCGAGCTTCCTCCAAACCGAGTTCGCCGCTGAACAACGCATCCAGCACTGCCCGCGTGGTGTGTACCGTGAGAGGCGGTGTCCGGCGCGGCGGCCGGAATTCATAGTTCAAGACCCCGCGGGCTAGGTGCAAGTCCAACTTCTCGCCGGTATCCGACAACTCCACGCCAATCGAAAGGTCGGCCGTAGCGGCACGCGGCCCGTCCACGCGTACCGCCAGGTAATCGAGCACATCGGCCGTAGCATATAGATGCAGGGCTTTGGCCGTTACCCAGCGGCCGCCCGAGCCGGCCTTATGTTCAGGCGTCCACTCCCGCAGTTCCTTCGCCCCACGCAGATATATGTTTCGCCACAACGCGGACTCGGCCTGATACGCCAGTTGCTCGAACGCCTTGGCCTGGAGTTCCCGCGCGCCTGCGTTTGCGGGATCGGCGAAAACCAATTGCTTGAGCAGTTCGGCTACCCAGCGATAGTCTCCTGCGTTGTAGGCGCCTTGCGCCTTGGCCAGGATGGCGTCGCCGCCGCCCATGGCGTCCACGTAGCGGCGGGCCAGATCGGCCGGCGGCAACGGGTCCAAATTCGCGGGATGGCCGTCATAGAAGCCTAAATACCGCTGGTATACTCCTCGCGAGCCGAGCTTGAAGCTGCCGTAGTAGCCATGGTTCGACCAGTTCTTCGAAATCGCCGCCGGTAGTTGGATGCGCTCGGCGATTTCGGCGGGACCGTAACCTAGGTTCGCCAGATGCACAGTCTGATCGTGCAGATATTTGTAGAGATCCCGATGATCCTCAAGCAAACCGATCACGCGTTCCTTGCCCCAGACCGGCCAGCGATGCGTGGCGAACAAGACTTGGGCCTGGTCGCCCCACCGTTCGCGCGCCGCGTCGATGTATTTGGCCCAAGCCAAGGCGTCCCGCGCCTGTGCGCCGCGCGGCGTGACGATGTTGTGCAGCCCGTGGTTCACTACCTCCGACATGCACAGGGCGCGATAACCGGGCAGCCAGAAATTCATCTCGCCGGGCGACTCGGTGCCATCGGTGCGCTGAAAGACAAACTCCGTGCCGTCCAGAACCTGATTGGAATTCTGCGCGTTGATATAGAGAGTAGGCGCAATCAGGCCGCCATGGCCGCGGGCGCCGGGCACTTTCCCCTGCCCGAAGTCTACGGTCCCGGCGGGCCCTACAGGAATCCCTAGCCCCGACTGGAACTGGAAGCGGCGGCCCATGGCATTGCCGGCCAGCACCGACTCGGAAAACAACCCCTCCAGAAAACCCTCGGGGGCGAGAATGGGCACGTGGCGCTGGGCGGCGTCGGCAGGATCGATTACGCCACCGGCCCCTAGATAATGGTCTGCGTGGCCGTGCGTGTAGATCACTGCCGTGACCGGCAGCTTGCCTTCATGTTTGAAAAGCAACTCCAGCGCGGTCCGGGCGCCCTCCTCTGACGTCATGGGATCCACCACAATCCAGCCGACCTTGCCGCGGATGAACGTTGCCACGGCCACGTCGAACCCGCGCGCCTGGTAAATGCCCGGGATCACCTCGAACAGTCCGTTGATATTATTGAGTTGCGCGTGGCGCCACAGGGCGGGGTTCACGGTATCCGGCGCAGGTTGATCTTCGCCCTCAAAAGCGAGGAAAGGCCTCAAATCCCATACGACCTGGCCGGCCGCGTCGTGAATTACGTTGCCGGGCAGGGCCTCGATCAGGCCGCGTTTGGCATCTTCGAAGTCCTGCCGGTCGGCGAACGGATAATCCTGCAATACGCGCTGCTGGGCGGCCCGGGTGGCGTCCGTAGCGGGTGCGTCCGCGCAATTGCAGATGGAAACACCGGCCAGCACGATGGCTGTTAGACGTACCAATCCCGCCATCCCCCTCATATTCCGGCGGCGCCGCCCCGCAGAAATGCCGCTGGGGCGGGGACCGGAAAGGTGCGCAAACTACGCATTACTATTTGCCCTCATACGTGATCCAGAAAGGCGAAGCCCACACGATCTCGCCATCCTGCTGCTCGCCTCGCACATAGTAATAGCTGGTTTTGCCCGGCTGCGGCGCGTTATCGCGCCAGCGAAATTCAACATCCTTGGCGCCCGGCTCGGTGGTGTACACGTACTTGTTGTCCTTCACGATCACCACCCTGGCAAACGGCGCAGTCCCCGACAGCTTCACCCGAAGCTCCGGCGCTTCGCGTGACGAAAAGACGTCTCCCATCAGGTGCGAACCGCTGCGCACGTCCGCCAGGATGTTATCGGTGGCCGCGTACACATGGCGCTTGCGCAAAGCCTCCAGGATCGCCTCGCGCGTGTCACCGGCGGCCAACACCACGGAATAGCTCATATGCGTGGAAACGTGATCCGAGCTGGCTTCGAAGCCGAATTTATAGCCCTTCTCGAAGGCCAGATTGATGAAACCCTTCGGCCGCCAGCCGCCGATGGAATCCTTAGCGTTGTTGGAGCGCGGCGCGTCGGGCATCTCGTAATTCTGCCGCATGCCCTGGTAGATCTCGACCACCGGTTCGGAATCCGGATCGTTATCGCGCCAGTCCGTTCCCATGTCGGTGCCGCTGGTATGGGAGGCCACCACGCCGCCGAACTGCTTGAGATAGGCGTAGAACATCTGCGTATCGGGCGCGTGTCCCGCATAATCGGCCGCTGTGATGGGCAGCCGGGGCAGCGGACGTACGCCGCGCTGCGCAAATACAACGTTTCGGTGCCCTTCTGGATATTGCACGCTGCGCTCGTAACTGAACATGGGCGCGAACCGGCCCGGCGTGTAGAACATGTCGGTGAGCTTCTGCGTGGTCCACCAGGTGTACTCGCGCGCGCCCCCATTATCGTGATCGCAACAGCCCACCCAGTCGAGCGCGGCCGCATCCAGAATGTAGCGCCACTGATCGAGCAGGGTGCCGTCCAGGGCGCCGTCATAGGAGATTTCGCTGTGCCTGTGGAATTCGCCGCGCACCAGCTTCAGTTCGGTCCCCGCGGCATCCACGCGGTACCCGCGCAGTTTGGCGATCGCCGCGGCGTCGCTTGCCGGAACGGTGGTTGGGGGAGGCGGCGGACCGAGATCGCGCCCGTTTACGGGCTGGGGCGCCGGCGGCAGCGCGATCACGCTGGCGAACAGATCGTTGTTGTATGGGTCGGCGACGCCAGTGGTGCGAATCTGGGTAAAGTCCCAACCGCGCTTGGTGAGCAATTGAATTTCACGGCGATAGTCGGAGGATTCGATCACCAGCAACTCCCCGGCCTTCCGCGAAATCAGAGCCGGCCGATTATCCAGCACGTTGTCGCTGCGAAACAGGTAAACCGGTCCGGTCCAGGCTGTGCCGTCGAACGAAGCCAGGTATTCCGACCACACCGTGCCGATCGGATTCCAAAGGGTAGCATGCGGGCTGCGATAGGTCAGCCAGATGCGGCCGGACGCATCTACCGCCAACCGCGGCAGCGTATTGCGGGGCTCTGGCGGCGGCAGGGGATGCGCGCTTGGTTCGCGCCGGGCATATCGCTGCACGTCGGGAATCTCCCAGCCTTTGGCATCCGCCTGGCGTGCCGGGCTATCTTCGCGGCCGTCCGAGACGCCTTCCAGCGCGGGTCCGGGATCGGCCGGTTGGATCAAACGGCCGGAAGTATCCATGCCCACCAGCCGCACGGCCCGCGCGAAATACACGGAGACGCCCGAACTGTTGTAAGCGCCGAAATCCTTGCCCCAGCCTTCCGGACCTTCTTCGTAGGCGATCCACAAGCGCCCTTGCGGGTCGTAGGCGATCGAAGGATACGCTTCATAGCGCGCGGTCGCGGCCACCGGGACCTCCGCTCCCCAGTGACCCGGGCTGCTCGCCCCGCGGACATACACGTCAAAGCTGCCATTACGGTATGAGTCCCACGCCACCGTGACCCGGCCGGCGGCATCGGCGGCTATCGCCGGATTCCACTCATCCGCCGGCGAATTCGACACAGCCGCCGGAGCGGAGAAGCCCTCGCCTTGCTGGGTAGCGGCGAAGATAGCGGCCTTGCCCTGCCGCCAACCTTGCCACGCTACCCAGACGCGTCCCTTGGAATCGGCGGCTGCGGCGGGGAAGACATCGGAGCCTTGCGCCTTTGAAATCCGCACGGTCTTGCCAGGCGTTCCGTTGGTAACCGGGCGCGCCCACAGATCGAAGTCGCCGCTCTCATTGGCCGACCAAAAGACCCACGGCCGGCCCGAGCCATCCACCGCTACCGCCGGCCGGTAAAGATCGCCGCCCGGAGCCGTGATCGCAATGGGTTCGTCCCAACGATTCTGTGAAAATCGCTTCAGGAATACCTGGTCGCCGCTCGGCGCAGCCGTGTATCGCCCGAAATCCTTTGGAGCGGCCGTGAGCGGCGCGCGCAATTTGTTGTGTTCCGGGTTGTGCTTGAATTCGAGATACGCCAGCCAGACGTCGCCGTTCGGCGCCAGGGCCGCCACCGGATAATCCTGCTCTTCCAGGCTGCTGGTCACCTGCGAAGATGGCGGAAGCCGATCAATCGCTACGCGCCCTGCCAGCGCGTGCTGGAACGTTCCGAAAGGTATATCGGCCAGGCGCACGCTGAAGTCCCCTTGCGCGGTCTTCACCTGGACGGTGCTGTTCTCGTCCTCGCCGCTCAACCAAAGGATGATTCCGTTATCGACCACCGACTTGGCTTCGGCAGCCGTCCGGGTCATCAGTGGGGCAGTAGAGGCTTTCCAGGAGGCCTCGCCGAGGATCTCATCTTCTTTGCTGAATCGCCAGGGATCCGTCTTTGTGATTCGCCCGCGATCAACGGTGGCCGATCCGTCCCACTTGGCCGACTCCTTGTCGGTAATACCGAGGAGCAGGCGCACGCCCACCTCGGCCCTACACGGGACGCACAAACCGAAGAGCAAAATAAGAGCTAGAGGAGGACGCATCAATGTCTCCAAGTCGACTAAATCTATCGGGATTGTTTTCTGATCTATAGATGGTAACCGACCATACCGGGAGTTTGTCAAGTGCGGCGTCCCCAAGAGGTGGGGCAGACGATCGCTTTTTGTCGTCTGCCAGCGCTCGGCGAAGGAGACAGACCACGAACGACGATGGTCTGCCCCACCCACCACTTTCATCACTTACCGAGCCGCGACCGTAAGGGAGCGGTGCCCGAGCCACCCCGGCCCACTTGTTGAACGCTCCCCCCCCATCGAAACCGAAGGAAAAGACGCCGAGCGGACCGGGGTTTCCGAAGGCACGGGCGGTGCAACTAAAACTTATAATGCAGCCCCAACTGAATGATGCGCGACTGGTTGCCGGGGACCAGGCTCGTAATGGTTCCGAACGCCGCGCTGCCCTGTTGCAGGTTGGGCAAGGCGAAGTTCGCATGATTGATGAAGTTCAGCGCCTCCGCCCGGAACTGAACGTCGTGCCGCTCGCCGAACCTGAAGTCCTTCAGCATCGAAAGATTCAGCCCGATAGCTCCAGGACCGTAGCCCGCCGTACGCCCGGCGTTGCCAAAGGTATAGGCGGGAGGCGCCGCGAATGCGCTGGTGTTGAACCACTCGGAGATTTTCTGGGCGGTAGTACGGCTGCCGCTCAGAACCGGATCGCCGACCACGTTGGGGCGGTTGCCGTCCGAAAATGAGTTCGTCAGGTTGACGGCTTCGAGCACTCCGTACGGCGACCCCGAATGCAACTCTCCCGTATAGGCCAGCGACCATCCACCCGCCACCTTGTCCAGGAAGGCGTTGGCCGGCGCGTGCGCTTTGCCCTTGCCGTAGGGCACTTCGTAGATCGCCTCGGCGACGAAGCGGTTCTTGACATCGTTGCCGGAGAGGCCCCAGTCCTGCGCGCGGTCGTTCATATTCAGGAACGTGTTGTAGCCCGACGCGGGCGCGCCCAACTCGTTGCGGCCGGGATCGTTGTCCTCGAATCGCGAGAAAGTATAGTTGCCCTGAACGGTGAGTCCGTTCGAAGCGCGCTTCTCCACGTGCAGGTTGAAGCCGTAGTACTTGGAGCTGCCGATGTCGTCGGCCAACGCGCGCACATCGCTGAATTGCGGAAAGGGACGCAGGATCTGCGCATTGCCGGGTCCCAACTCGTCGGTCGGAACTTGGTTGATGGTTACGCCGCCTTGATTCGGCACCGGCAAGTCGTGGCCATTGGTGGCGAGCGCACCCACTTCCACCAATACCGAGTTGGACAACTGCTTCTGGACGTTGAAATTGTACTGTTCCAGGTAGCCGGTCTTGCGGCCCGTCTGTTGATAGTAAGTAACGGCGGTGGTGGGTTTCTGTCCGACGGGCACCGCGCCGTATCCCGGCGTAAGCTGGTTCGCGGTCGGGACGGAATTCGCCGGGAATCCATTTGCCAGCAAGAACGCCGGCGTAACTCCGTTGTTGGGTGAGACGAATGACGCCGAATCGCTGAAGCCCAGATTGGCGGTGATGGGCGTGGCCATGTCGTAGGGTCCTACGTAGAGCAGCGCGGAGCCGCCCCGGATCACGACGTCCTTGGGCAGACGCCAGGCGAAGCCGAAGCGCGGCCCCAGATTGTGATAGTTCCAATTAGTGGCGAATTTGGGCACGCCATTCAGCCCCGAGAACGTGACGATGCCGGGCGTCCCCGAAACCGGGTTGATGGCGGTGGGGTTGAACCCATTCTGGCGGTTATCGTATTCTTCCCAGCGCGGTTCGTCGAGATCCCACCGCAGCCCCAGGTTCAGGGTCAGGTTCGGCGTGACTTTCCAATCGTCCTGGGCGTAGGCGCTGTAATTGTCGCCGCGCGGCTTCAGCGGAAGCGCGTTGACGATTTGGGCTGTATTTACCCAGCCGAGTTCCAACGCAGCCAATGAATTGCCGGTGGCCGTGGTGTTGAAGGTAACCTGTCCGCCGGCGATGCCCCACCAATCGTCTACGTCGCTGGCGTATCGGTATTCGGCCCCAAACTTGAGTTGGTGGCTTCCGCGAATTACGGTGATGTGGTCGATCACGGGGATGGCCAGCGTGGGAACCTGGAATCTTTGCTGCGTGGTGGTTCCCTGCTGCGTGTAACCGGGCACTACCACGTTCGGGGCAAACGCGGAATCCGCGCCCGTCAGCCCGATGCTTTGGTTGAGATCGGATCCGGCGCCCGAGGAGTAAGTATGCGACGACCGCAGATCGAAGCCCGTGCGGAATTCGTTGAGCACCGTGGGGCTGAAGTCGTGATCCCAGGTTCCGGTCGTGTTGTAGTAGCTGGTGTGCGCTTTGACGGCGGCGGGGTCTGCCGCTGCCACGCTGAATATCGCGCCCGTATAGGTGGGGGTGGTGTAGCCGACGAAGCGGCCGAAGATGCGGTCCTTCTCGCGAAACAGATGGTCGATGCGGGCAATGTGATTGTTGCCAATGACTCCGTTCGCCTGGTTCGCCAGGAAATTGTTGTGTCCGGAAGCTTGGCCGGGAACGTTGGGCGCAGGGTAAAAGGACGCCAGCTTGAGGCCCACAGGATCCAGCACGTTGGCCGGAATGATGTTTCCTGGAAACGGCGCTTTGGTTGTGGGATCCTTGACCACGGTCTTGTCGGCCGAGAAATTGCCAGCGTCTTCCGCCAGGGTGGGCACGCCCAGGATGGTTGCGACGTAGGTGATCTCGCGCAGCCCTTCATAGTTGTAAAAGAAGAACGTCTTATTCTTTTTGATCGGGCCTCCTAGCGATGCGCCGAACAGGTTGTAGCGCAGAATCGGATTGGTGGCGGCGAAAAAGGTGCGTGCGTCCAGGATGTTGTTGCGGAAGAATTCGTAGGCCGAGCCGTGCCAGTCGTTGGTACCGGACTTGGTGGTCATCTGGATCACGCCCCCGCCGGTCCGCCCCAGTTCCGCCGCGTAGTTGCTCATCTCCACGTTGAATTCCTGCAAGGATTCCACGGGCGGATCGTATACCAGCGTCGCCACGCCGATATTCGGCAGATTTTGCGTGCTTTCGCCGTCCAGGGTATACATGGCGTTGTTGGCGCGTCCGCCGGCAATGCCGAACGTCGCGCCGAGTCCGGCGCCGTTCTGCACCACAAATCCGTTGAGACCGATGAGCTGCGAGGCGCGCCGGTCCACCAGCGGCAGATCCTGGATGGACTGGCCGTCCACCACGTGGGCCACCGATGAGGTTTCGGGCTGCAACAAAGGCGCAGCCGCCTCCACCGTCACAGTCTCGTTGACGCCTCCAACTTCTAACTGCAGATCGACGGTGCTGGTGGTGCCGGTTTCCAGCACGATACCGGTGCGCGTGAGGGGTTTGAAGCCCACTTTATTGACGTCGATTTGATATTGGCCGGGCGGCAACAGCGGGACCACATAGAGCCCCTGATCGTTCGACAGGACTTCCCGCTTGAGTCCCGAATCCGTGCGCGTTACGCTAATCGCAGCCTGGTTCACGATCGCCTGGCTGGCGTCGGTGATGCGGCCTTCCAGTTGCGAATTCTGGGCTAGGGCAGGTAAGCCCAACAAGAATAGAGTTGGAGCCAAGGCTAATTGGCTCAACGTGATAGACCTCTTCATTGTAAAATCCTCCGTTACGACTCGAGCATTGCCAAGCCGCCAAATGCGTATGCTTATTCATGAGTCTACGGGAGATGAAGATCTTTGTCAATAGAATAGATAGAAATAGTATACTATTGTGAAAAACCCGGCACAGTCCGCTGCGGCGACGGCTTGGAGGCGCAGAACTGGCTGCTTGCAGACGCACGTTGAAATTACGCTATACTGTGGCAGTTCCCGCAACCGGATGCCCTGCTTACCCGTACCTCGTAGCCAGCGCGCACGGTCAGGCGGCCAAGAAGGTGGCAAGCATGTTTGCTTCGTCGTTTTTCGAATGGCTAACTACGAGTCCTTGGGCGAATGCGATGAACGGGCCGGAGTGGGCATTCCCACTGGTCCAGAGCCTGCATTTTATCGGATTCGCGTTTTCCATCGGAACCATCGCCATAGTCGATCTGCGTCTTCTGGGATGGGGGATGCGGCGCCAGTCGGCCGCTGAGCTAGCCGCGGATCTGGATCCGTGGACACGCGTGGGTTTCGCGCTGATGCTGACCACCGGCCCCCTGATGTTCTCGGCGGATGCAGTGACTTACCACAACAACCCCTCGTTTCAATTCAAGATGGTGGTCCTGCTGGCGGCTTTGCTGTTCCACTTCACGATCCACCGCAAAGCGGCCGGGTCCGAGGTTCCGCCGCTGGCGGCCAAATTCGCGGGAGGCCTGTCGCTGGTGCTATGGACGGCAGTGGTGGCGGGTGGCCGCATGATCGCATTTGTTTGAATGGATGGTGGACGGTAATGACGATTGTTTCGGTGCTGGAGTGGATCGAAAGCACGGATCTGAGCACGGCGATTCGGGAGGGGGCCCTGCCCTATCCGATTATCGGTGGAATCCATCTTCTGGCGATCGCTTTGTTTGGCGGGATGGTGCTGGCGACCGATCTGCGTCTGCTGGGATGGGCGATGCGGCGCCGCCCTGTGTCGGACATCGTGCAGCAGCTTCAGGCGTGGAAGTGGGCGGGCTTTTCGATAGTGGCCGTCAGCGGTTTGCTGCTGGCTTGGGCGGAGCCCCAAAAGCTCTACCGCAGCCCGGCTTTTTGGGTGAAGATGGCGCTGCTGGCGCTGGTGGGAGTGCATGCTCTGGTCTTTCGCTCCCGCGTGTACGGAAATACGGCGCGGCTGGACGTGGCGGTAACGGGCGAAGCCAAGCTGGCCGCATCCATCTCTTTGCTCTTGTGGGCCGGCCTGATTGTTTCCGGGCGGCTGATTGCATATGATGCATAGTTGGCCGCGCAAGAACCTGGAGGAAATAGACGGATGCGAACGTTCCTGAGAGAGCCGGCGATATCCGCCGGCGCGATGGCGGTGCTATTGCTGGCAGTCGCTCCGCTTTGCGGCCAGCCGGCTGCACAGCCGCGCCGGATGCCCGACGGGAAACCGGACCTGAACGGAATTTGGCAAGCTCTGAATACGGCAAACTGGGACCTGCAGGAACATGCGGCGCGGACCGGCCTGGTGGTCGCGATGGGCGCCATCGGCGCCGAGCCTGGCGGCCCGGGGGTGGTTGAGGGCGGCGAAATCCCGTACCTGCCGGCGGCGAAGGAAAAGAAGAAAGCGAATTTCGCAAGCCGCTTGACCGCCGACCCTGAAGTCCGGTGCTACCTGCCGGGTGTGCCGCGGGCCAACTACCTGCCGTACCCGTTCCAGATCTTTCACAGCGCGAAGGCGATCTTCTTCGCCTACGAATATGCCGGCGCCGTGCGCAACGTCTTTCTGCAGAATCCTGGGCCGGCGCCCGCCGATTCCTGGATGGGACAGTCGGTAGGCCACTGGGAAGGGGACACGCTGGTGATCGACGTCACCGCTCTGGACGAGCGCACGTGGTTCGACAGGGCGGGGGATTATCATAGCGACACGCTGCACGTGGTCGAACGCTACACTCCGCGCGGCCCGGACATTCTTTGGTACGAAGCGACGATCGAGGATCCAAAGGTATTTTCCCGGCCATGGAAGATCGGGATGCCGCTGTATCGGCATGTGGAAAAGGACGCCCGGCTGATGGATTTCAAGTGTGTGGAGTTCGCCGAAGAACTGATATACGGCAAGTTCACGAAGAAGGCGGAAAAATGAAAGACTGTAGGAGAACTGCAATGAAGATGAAGGCTTTCGCCGTGGCGGCCTGCGCCACTCTTGTCGCCGGGGCGGTGCCGGCATGGGCGCATCACGCTTTTGCGGCGGAGTTCGATGCGAAGCGGCCCGTGCACCTAGTCGGCGTCGTGTCGAAAGTGGAGCTGATTAACCCGCACGCTTGGATCCATGTGGACGTGAAATCGCCAGATGGCAAAGTGACCACTTGGATGATTGAGGCCGGCAGCCCGAATGTGCTGCTGCGGCGCGGCTTCACCAAAGCGAGTGTGGCGCCGGGAACGCCCGTGGTGGTGGACGGTTATCAGTCCAAAGACGGATCGTTGCGGGCCAATGGCAAGGACATCACTCTTCCGGACGGCAGAAAACTGTTCCTCGGCTCGTCCGGCACCGGCGCGCCTTACGACGAGAAGAAGTAATTATTGAAGAGAGGAGAGCGGATCCAAATGTGCTATCGATTCTTAATATCCCTTCTATCGTCGGGCGCTCTGTCCGTCCTGCTGGCGGCGCCCATGGCGGCCCAGACTTCGAGCGCCGTGCCGCGCACTTCGGACGGCCATCCGGATCTGCAGGGGATCTGGACCAACGCCACCATCACGCCGCTTGAGCGCCCCTCCGAGCTGGCCGGCAAAGCCACCCTGACCGATGCCGAGGCGCGTGTGCTGGAGGCGAAGAGCGCCAACGAACTGGTCGAGTACGACGGAAAGTCCGAGGGGCCGTTATTGACGGCGACAGGCTCCGCGGGGACGGGCGGATATAACGCGCTGTTCATCGACCGCGGATCGGAATTCGCGCGCGTGAATGGGGTGAAGCGCACCTCGCTGATCGTCGATCCGCCGGATGGAAAGGTTCCCCGCTTGACGCCGGAGGCGGGTCGAAGGCTGGCTTTATCCTATACTGGCGGCAGCTTCGACAGCGTGAAGGACCGGCCTCTTTCCGAGCGCTGTCTGATCGGGTTCGGATCTACATCGGGACCGCCCATGCTTCCGGTCCTTTACAACAACAATTACCAGATTGTGCAGACTCCGGACAATGTGCTGATATTGGTGGAGATGGTCCACGATGCGCGGATCGTGCGCATGAATGCGACGCATGCTTCGGCGGATGTGCGGCTGTGGCTGGGGGATTCGGTGGGCCACTGGGAAGGGAATACGCTGGTGGTGGACACCACCAATTTCACGAACAAGACGCGATTCCGCGGATCGACCGAAAATCTGCACGTGGTGGAACGATTCACGCGGACTGACGCCGGCACGATCTTGTACCGGGCCACGATTGAAGACCCGGCGGCGTTTGCGCGGCCGTGGACGATCGAGTATCCGTTCCTGGCCACTAAGGGGCCGATTTATGAATACGCTTGCCATGAGGGCAACTATTCGCTGGTAGATATTCTGGGCGGGGCGAGGAAGAAGGAGGCTGAGGCGGGACGCTGAGTCTTGCAGGATACGGTGAAAGGTTTGGCGTCGGTCATGGTTCATCACCACTTGCACGAATCTTCACGCCTCGGGGGAGGCGGCGGTGGGCCGGGAATCCACCTTGGCCGGAAGACTCTTTTGGGGTCGTCATAGCTCACGCAAGCGCGGTTCCACCACTGAGACGCGGATTTCAGGTCCCGCTGGGAGGCCAAGCGGTCACCGCACTGAAGTTCAGCCCGCACGCCGTACAACACACCCAAGTGCGCTTGCGCGTCGATGTCATGCATGAGCTCTGCTGCTCCAGTTAGCAGTGCGATACCCTCTTCGACGTCGGCTAGAATCCTGGCGCGAACCTGATTGCAGGAGGGTAAACCGGTCAGCGGATGTTTCCACGCAAGGCTCAAGCGACCTTTTTCCTCGAACAGCACTCGATTAGCGCGATGAAGTCGAGGACCGCGATCGAGTACTTCGCCTCCGGGTCGCTTCGATCAAGCTTGGCGGCCTTCCGGTAGAGAGCCTCTGCCTCATCAAACCGGGCGCTTTGGTAGAGAAAATATGCCAGGCGCTTGAGAGCGTCCTTGTGGGCGGGATCAAGTTCTAGAACCCTACTGTATTCATGAATTACCTTGGCGGACCAGATCGTTTCGCAACCGTTTGGCGTGGAGCACTGCCAATCATCGTAAGACCGGCCCAAATACAAGTGCCCAACTATAGATGCCGGGTCGATTGAGACGATGTCCTCCAGGTATTTGATGGCCTCCTCGAAGTTGGATTTTTCATAAGCTTCGACACCAAAGCGCAACTCGGCCGTTACATCCGGAGTTTGAGCGCGGATTAAAGAAGCCATGAGGCAACAAACCAAGATAGGAGCACGAGAACTTCGCCCCATTGCCACCCCCATTCGCGGTGACCCTGGCACGCGGTTCCACAGTGGGGCTGTCAAGCCCGCCGCCCTCATTATGCGTCCTCAACATAGTGGACACCGGGATCGCCCAGAAGTTTCGTGAACCGACAAGAGCTGGGCTTTTCGGGAAATCGCCTTTGCATTTAACGTCAGGAGAAACCGATCCACCTTCCGCAAACGCCGACCGTCGACCACAAAAGAATCGAAATCAGGGCTGCGGCTCTGCCCCACACTGGCCCGACGCGGCCCGGATCCGCCAGCGCCACCTTGCGCATCACGGTGAATGTGTAGAGCATTGCCAGGAGTAACGAGATCATTTTCACCCAGAACGCCCCGTGATAGTAGAGCTTGGTCGCCTCGGAAGTGAACAGCAGCATTCCGGAGATCAGCATGACCGCGAGGCTCCCCACCAGCCAGGGCCGGGTATCGCGCCAAAGTTGCGCCACGGGCTGGCGCCGGATGCCCAAACCGAGCAGGCGCAGGTTCATCACCAATACCGCTCCGCCGATGACCGCGAGACCCAGCAGGTGGACGGACTCGATAGCGGGGAAGAGCCAGCGCGAGTCGCGGATCGCGTCGCCCAGCCAGGTGCTTTCACACCACGTGAAAAAAGAGAGCACAGACATACCGAACTCAAGAATTCTTCTCGAACCAGTTGTAGGCGATCATGCGTCCGGCGACCACGATACCCGCCCACAGGACGAGCGATAGGGCGGCCGCGAGCCGGGCTCGAAATGGCGGGACCGGATCGGTATCCCACCGCTGCATGCTGCGCGAAATCGTGCGCTGAAAAACGGCGACGTTCACGCCGGCAAGCAGCAGGAATGCGACCTTGATGCGGAAGAAAATATTCAAGTAGGTCTTGACGGGAATCGCGAAGAAGAGGAGCGCGCCGGTCGCCACCATCACGGCGAACCCCACGATGGTCCACGGCAGCAGCCGTTGGAAGACTTCCGAAGCCGGGGTGCGCACCATGGTCACCCCAAGCAGCCGCAAGTCCAGCATGACCGTCAGGCCCAAAAATAAGCACAGGGTCAAAACATGAACCGATTCGATAATCGGATAGGCCCATATCGATTCGTGGAGCGCGACGCTCCCTTGCGTGGTTCCCAGCCATTGGCAGAATTCGAGCAGACTCATTCTGGCGGCGGCCCTTGCCGATTGACACTCTATTCTACATTGCCGGCAAGACGCGGGAATCGCGAATCGCGGACGCGACCACGACGGTCGACGACATCCCGACAGGACGGATCGCGCGGGCGATTCGGGATAAACGGGTGGGGAAAACACGCCCTAGGCGGGCCGCTGCAAGTGCTTAATGCCCGAGCGGGGCAGCCGTCACGCGCGCTAGAAACAAATCCAGGAAACCGCGCACATTCACATCGCGCGCAATCAGAGTAGTGGCCTTCGTACCCGGCGGCAGTTGCTCGGCGGGCTTGAACATAGTCAAGCCATTCGCCACGCAGCAGCCGGTCTCCACCTGCACGCTGCCCAACTGCGTCTCGATCAGATTGGGCTGAAACGCCGCGGCCACCGCCAGCGGATCGTGCAGCGTCGGAAACTGATTCGGATGCCCGTCCTGCCACAGGTCGATGAGCTTCGCCAAGAACCGCGAGGCGGGGTTGCCGGCCGCCCGCAGACGCGCCAGATCCGCGCCTTCCAGCTTGCAGCGCGTGGTCACGTCGAGGCCGACGGCGGTGATCGGCACCCCGGAGGAGAACACGATCTCGGCCGCCACGCGGTCCCGCCAGATGTTGTACTCCTGATACAGCATGTGGAACGCGCCGCCCATCAGCACGATGCGGGCAATCTTGGGCCGGATATTCGGGCCGCTCTTCAGCGCCAGCGCGATATTGGTGAGCGGGCCGATGGGCACCAGGGTGATCGGCCGCGGCGAGGCCATCAGGGTGTCGATGATCAGTCCCGCGGCGCGGCGATGCGCGGCGTCGGGAACCGTGTCCGCCTCCGTCAGCGCTTCAAACTGCCGCGCGCGCTGCGGCCGCACCGGATCGAGGAGCGGCTCGGAGGCGCCCGTGCCCAGCGGGATATCATGGCGGCCGTAGAGGCCCAGCTCTTTCCAGGCCAGGCGCGTGCGCGTCTCCGTATCGTCGATGACGGTGGTCACCGCGCGCACATCCAACTCGGGCGATTGCAGCGCGAGCGCCAGCGCCAGGGCGTCGTCGATATCGTCGCCGATGTCGGTATCGAGAATGATGGGGATGCGTTCCTGCGCCCAGCACGCCGGGCCAAGCAGCAGAAGGAAGGGGAGCAGCAGTTTGCGCATAATCCTTCCCATTGTGGCCCATTGTTCAAACCCGTGGGGCCGGATGGCATCCGGCGCGCCGATTCGCGATCGGCGCTGTCGCCAAACCCGGTACAATCGTTGACGGAAGCTAATCTTGGCCGGTGCTGGGCGCGGGCTTCAAACCCGCCGTGCGGTACTTAGTATCGTGGGTGGGTTCGACTCCCACTAGCTTCCGCCATAAACCGATATGAATTCAATAATTTAGATGCTGGCATGCCCGTTACTGCGCCCGCGAGTGTGCCCGTCGACCTCGCGGATGTCCCGATTGCTGACGATGTGATATCGCTCAAAGGTTTTCCGCGTCCGGTGCCCAGTGATCTCCATGCCCACCTTCTCAGAGATGCCGGCTCTAGCCCGTCCTGTTAAGTTCAGTCAGTCGCTGAGGAGCACACTATCCATTCCGAGAGGCGGCGAGCGGCTGCCCGAAGTCGGAGACCCGATACTCGAAGCCGACACTAAGGTACAATCACAAGTCGGCTTCGGCGTGATTACCGTATCCGCCGCCGGATATCCCGGTTACAATTCCGTCTGGCCCAAGAGCGCCGCCTCCATCGCGGAAGTTCTAAAACTCAGCGGCTACAGCGCTGCGGCATTCGGCAAGGGGCACAACACACGGGTGTGGGAAGTGAACCGGCCGGGCCGTTCGACCGCTGGCCCACCGGATTGGGCTTCGAATACTTCTACGGTTTTCTGGGCGCCGCAGTCAGCCAGTGGGAGCCAGTCCTGTATCGCAACACCACACCGGTCGAACCGGCCACCGGACACAATGGAATCTACCACCTGACTCCGGACCTGGTGAATAACGCGATCCAGTGGGTGCAACAGCACGACGCGGTAACGCCGCAGAAACCCTTCTTCCTCTACTTGGCCACCGGCGCCACCCACTCTCCCCATCATGTGCCGCAGGAGTGGTCGCGAAGCAGAAGGGCGCTTTCGACCGGGGCTGGGATGAACTCCGCAAGCAGACCTTTGCCCGTCAGAAGGAAATCGGCGTGATCCCCGCCAATGCCGAACTCACTCCGCGGCCGAAGGAGATACCCGCCTGGGATTCTCTGAACGATTCGCAGAAGAAACTGCTGTCCCATCCGATGGAAGTATACGCCGCCTTTCTGGCGCAAACGGACTACGAAGTCGGCCGCCTGCTGCAGGCCATTCGCGCGGAAGGCCACCTCGAAGATACCGCAATCTTCTATATCGTGGGCGATAACGGCGGCAGTGCCGAAGGCGGTTTCGAGGGCCACGACGGCGTCACCGTGGACAACAAGACCCAACCAATCGAACAACGCCTGGAACATATCGACGATCTCGGCAGCGAGCTGTTTTCCAACCACTACGCCACCGCCTGGGGATGGTCGACCAACACGCCTTTCCAGTGGGCCAAAGAGGTGGCTTCGCACCTGCGCGGCACGCCCGATCCGCTGATCGTGGGCCCGGCCACATCTGGGGCGCGGGCGGACTCCGCTCCCAGTTCCATCACGTTGTGGACATTGCGCCTACAATCTATGAACTGGCCGGCGTTCAATACCCCGGCTCGGTGAACGGTGTGCAGCAGATCCCGCTGGAAGGCGCCAGCATGGTCTATAGCTTCGATCATCCCGACGCCCCCAGCCCGCACAAGGTCCAATACTTCGGGCGGTTCGCCTGCCAGTTGACAAGCCGGCTATCAGTAGATAAAATCTATAGACGAGATAAAAACAGTGTTCGTGGCCATGAAGCATGCCCTCTCCAGGTGCCTCTTTCCGGTTGCCGTACCCCTCTGCCTCTGCTTCGCACTGCCCATATTAGGGCAGGATTCCCGCATGACGGGCCGTGTCACAGACGCCGCCGGGACTGCCGTAGCGACCGCCATCGTAATGACCACACAAGTGGACTCGGGATGGAAACGCCAGGTTCTATCCAATGCGCAGGGCTATTACCAGTTGGCGGCCTTGCCCGCAGGGACCTATCGGATTGAAGCCGTAAAGCCCGGTTTCAAGCCGCTGTCCCGCACTGGCGTATCCCTAAGTCCGGGCGCCACCGCAACTGTAGATCTGCGGATGGAGACCGCGGAGCTCTCCGAACCAACTAGCCTGGAAGCCCGCAAGGCCGGCTCTGGATTCCCCCTCACATATCTGAAGCTCTTCCTGCCCTGACAAGTGCAATCCATTGCAGCTTTGAACCGATTCGCCATCCCCTCCGTGCTACAATCTGCTTGTTTGCGGAGGGTGCGGCCATGTTGCGGATCCCCGTTCTGGTTGGTTTACTCACGCTGTTCGCGCCGGCCCTGATCGCCGCCTCCCCGGTCGGCGTCTACCTGGATTTCGACGAGTCCCCTTCCAAACCCGCCATGGAAGCTATGCGCAAAGAGGCCTCTCGCCTCCTTGGCCGGGTGGGCATCCGAATCGCCTGGCGGCTGGTTTCCGAGAACCAGGGCAACGAGCCCTTTGAGCGTTTGGTGGTTGTCAAACTTACCGGGGAATGTGCCTGCCGTGGATTCCTGCCTCGGACGCGCGAGACCCTGGTTCTAGGCACCACCGCGGTAGACTCGGGCCGCGTACTCCCCTTCAGTCAGGTCCGTTGCGATGCGGTCCGCCGCGTGCTGCCTGAAATCGAATACGCCTCCGACCGCCGCGTGGGCGATGCGGCGCTGGGCCGCGTGCTGGGCCGGGTAGTCGCCCACGAGCTTTATCACGCGGTGCTCGGCACCGTGCACCACGCAGCTTCAGGGTTGGCTAAGGGGTTCCAAACCACGGTGGATCTCACTTCCGGCGATATCTCGTTCGACGGAGCCGCTTGGGAATTGCAGCCGGCCGTTGCCAAGCAATCTCATTCCACCGTCGTGCCGTAGGGCACCGGCGTCTTGACTCCTTCGGCATTCTCCTGTCTGGCGATCTTCCAGCTCCCGCCGCCCTGCTCCAGAAAATAGATCTGCGCTTCGTTGCGGTCCGCATACACGAACTCCACGCGCAGCCGGACTTCGCGCTCCGCGGTGGACTGCGGCTCCTGGATCGCCACGCCTTTCACCGATGCGTTGAAGTTCCGAATATACGTGGCCAGCGCGGCCTCTCCCTTCTCCGCCACGATCTGCCGCAGGGTGCTCTCCATCTGTCCCGTGTAACAACGCAGATAGGTGCGCACGTCCCCGTCGCGCGCGGCGTCCATCATGCGATAAACGGTGTCTTGCGGATTCACCCCCGCAGTCGCGCGCCCGGCCACCAGGCTAGAGAGCGATGCCGCGCTGGCATGCCATCCGCCGCGCTTCCCGGCCACCAGCGCCAGCGCTGCGATCAGGATAGCCACCGTGGCGACCTGCGCCTTTCGCTCGCGTGTCATGGGTTCCTCCTTGTTGCCGGCGTGCCCGGCGCGTCGCTCTTGCGGATGATGGTGAGATCGAAGTTCCCGTTCTTGTCCACGATCAGCTTCTTGATCTTCGGCAGCACCTGTTCGAGCGTCTCCAAGTAGAGCCGCCGCCCGTTCACCGCCGAAGCGCGCGCATATTCGTCCGATACCAGATCGAAGCGCGCCGCATCTCCGTTGGCTTCGTCGATTTTCGTCTCTTTGTAAGCCGCCGCCGCTTCGGTCATCTGCTGCGCTTCGCCGCGCGCCTTGGGGATCTCGTCGTTTGCATATCCCAGCGCCTCGTTGTAGATGCGGGCCGCGTCGGCGCGCGCGCTGGCCACGTCGCGAAAGGCTTCGGCTGCGTCCGGCGGCGGCGCAATGCTCTCGATGTTGACGCTGGCGATGCGAACGCCCGCGCCATAAGCGTCGATCAGCTTCTGCGCGGCCGCCCGCGCCTCCTCCTGAATGGCGATCTTATCGGTGGTCAACACCGCGTCCACCGTGCGCCGTCCGATCCGCCGCGCCAGTTCGGTCTCGACTGCCGCGGCCACGCTCTTCGCCACATCCTGCGTGTGAAACAAATAGTCCGCCGGCATGTCCACGGAGTATTGCACTACAGCGCGCAGGTTGATGATGTTCTGGTCTCCGGTCAGGAACTGCGACGCCAGCGGCTGGGTACGGCCGAGCACGCTATCCGGAAGATCGCCGCCCACCACGAGCCGCTGCAGTTGCCGCACCTTGAGCTTGGTGACGCGGTCGACCGGCCAGGGCAGCGACATATGGATACCGGGGAAAACGCGCGGCTCGACCACCTGCCCGAACCGGGTCACCACGGCTTGCTGATCGGCGGACACAATGTATACTCCACTGAGTAGCCACAGAACCGCGGCGGCGATGGCCAACTGCTTGCGCCAGGGCCGCGCCACGCCGGCGTGTTTCTCGTGCGGCGTCTCACGTGGATGATCGTGATTCGGGTGCTCGTGCGGCTGGCTGTGATCATGGCTGTGGCCATGGCTATGATCGTGCCCGTGATCGTGCGGATGATCGTGACCGTGCCCGTTATGGCGATGGTGCTCTACCGTTGGAGTCGTGCTCATTGGGCGCCTTCGCCCTTCATGAGCACTTTCAGCAGCTCCGAATCCGAGCTAAGGATTGCGGTCGTCTTGTCGTCCAAAATCTTCTTATAGGATTCCAGCGTGCGAACCAACTTATAGAACTTGGGATTGCGCGAGTAAGCTTGGCTATAAATTCGAGTTGATGCGGCATCGCCTTCGCCGCGCGTCTTTTCCGCTTCTTTATAAGCCGCCGACAGAATCTCGTCGCGCTGCCGGTCGGCATCCGCGCGAATCTCCAGCGCCTGCTCCTCGCCTTCCGCGCGGTATTGCCGGGCGATGCGTTCACGCTCCGCGCGCATGCGCGCATAGACGCTCTGTTTGTTCTGCTCCGGCAGGTTCAGCCGCTTGATGCGCACGTCCACGATCTCGATGCCATATTGCGACAGAGCCGAACTGCCCGTGGCCGCGGTCAGTTGATCGAGAAAGGTTTCCGCCTGCACGCCAGCCGCATTCGGCGCCACGATCGAATCCAGATCGTGTGTGCCCAACACGGCCGACAATCCGGACCAGACGATATCGTGCAGCCGCATCTCCGCCGATACCGGATCGCCCACGGTCTCCACAAAATGTTTGGGATCGCGAATGCGCCATGCCACGTAGCTTTCAATTACCAGGTTTTTCTTGTCCCGCGTCAAAAACTCGCTCGGCCGCGGATCGTACACGCGCAACCTGCGGTCGAAGTAAGTGGCGCTCTGGAAAAACCACTTGACGTGCAAACCAGCGTCGGTAACTGTCCGTAAAGGCTTGCCGAACTGCGTAATCAGCGCGAATTCGGTTTCGCGCACGGAGAAGAATGTCAGCCAAACTAGAAACACCAGCGCGACCGCCGCGCCGGCCCGGTAATGTATTTTAGTAAGATGCATGATGAGCAGGGCCTCCCAACCCTACTGTCCCAAGCTCAAGCTGCCTGGAGGCGCGATTTCCACGCCATCCTCCAGCAGTAATAAATGACGCCGCCCTTTCGACGAATCCAAAATAAGCTTCTTCTTGCCCGGCAGCACCTGTTCCATGGTCTCCAGATAGAGCCGCAGCCCATGAATCGCCGGCGCGGTATTGAAGGCGCTTTCCGCCAAGTCGAAGCGGCTGCCGTCGCCATCAGCGCGCATCACGCGGCTGGCCTTGTACCCTTCCGCGGTCTTCAGGCGCGCCGCGGCGTTGCCGCGCGCCAGGGCGATCTGTTCGTTGCGATATCCCTCCGCTTCGTCGATCAGCCGGTTCTTCTCTTCGAACGCCCCCGAAACTTCGCGGAAAGCGTCCACCACTTCAAGCGACGGGTGCACGTCCAGCAGCTTCACGCGCACCACCCGCGCGCCCGCGCCGTACCGATCCAGCTTTCGTTGCAAGGCGGCCATAACGCGGCTTTCGATTTCCTGGCGCCCGGTAGTCAGCACGTCGTCGAGCGGCGCGGTGGAGACCGTGGTCTGCAGCGCGGATTCGGCCGCCGTACGAACCGTGGTTTCGGCGTCGAGCTGTCCGAACAAGAAATCGTCCGGGCGCGACATCTGGTAGTGCACCACGGCGTTCACTTCGATCATGTTCTGATCGCCGGTGAGCATCAGCGACTCTTCCGGCCGGCGCTGAAAGCGGCCGGAGCGGTGCTGCACGTTCCACTCATAAGCGGCCGGTTCCGCTTCGCCCGACGCCGCACCCGATCGAAAGCCTACCTCGACCACGCGCACGTTACGCCCCTTCACGCGTGTCAGCCGCTCGATGGGCCAGGGCAATTTGTAATGCAAGCCCGGCTGCTGATAGGGCAGAATCTTGCGTCCGAACCGCTCGATGACCCCGATTTCATTGGGCGCGAGCGAATAAAACCCGCTCAACAAAATCAACGTGGCTGCGGCCGTCAGCGCGGGACGCGCCAGTTCCCTCCGGTGCGCGATAGCTTCGTCGAACCAGCGCTTGGGGTCGACGTGATGCGATAGGTGATGCAGTTCGTGCGAGAGATGGTGAAGCTTCGGCGCGACCCACCCGAAGCGGCCCGCCTTGCCCCCGACGTGTAGCAGTCGCAGCGAGTTCAGCACCACCAGCAGCGATGCGATCTGGTGCGTGACGGCCGCGCCGATAGGTCCCAGCCTGCCCGTGGCCGCGGCGGTAATGGCCACCGCGTTAACGATCCCGGCGAAAATAATCATGTTCTGCCAGGCCGTGCGGATGGCCCTGCGGCTGACCTCGAACAGCTTCGGTAGCGCCTCCAGCGAGTGACCCAGAAAGACCACATCCGCAGCCTCTGCTGTGATGTCGTTGGCCCCGCCCACCGCGATGCCCACTTGGGCAGCGGCCAGCGCGGGCGCGTCGTTCAGGCCATCGCCCACCATGGCGACCGTGAGTCCGTGGGCCGCCGCGTGCCGGATGCGTTCCAGCTTTTCTTCCGGCAGCAGGCCGGCTTCCACGTCGTGCAACCCCACCTCGCGCGCGATCGCTTCCGCCGCGCGTTTCCGGTCGCCGGTGAGCATCGTCAAGTGCGAGATCTCCAGATGCTCCAACTCGTGAATTGCCCGGCGGGCACCTTCGCGAACCTGGTCGCGAAGGAGGAGGTTGCCCGCCAGGAGTCCGTTCTCGGCTACCAGCACCGCTGTCGCGCCGTAACGATCGGCCTCGTCCAACAGCGGCTCCAGGCCGGAGATGTTATGTTCCGCGAGGAAGCCCGCATTCCCCGCCAGGATGGTGCGGCCCGCTATCTTCGCCACCACGCCGCGCCCCGGAACAATGTGCGCTTCGTCGGGCTGCGCGATGGCGATGCCGCGACGCTTCGCCTCGTCCAAAATCGCCCGTGCCAGCACGTGTTCCGACCCATACTCGGCTGCGGCGGCCAGCGCCAGAACGTCGGACTCGCTGCGCCCTGTCCCAACCACTTTGATGACCCCGAAGCGCCCCTCGGTAACCGTGCCCGTCTTATCGAAAAACACGGCGTCGACCTTGGCTGCGTTCTGCAGAACCGTGCCGCCGCGCACCAGGATGCCGCGCCGCGCCAGCCCTCCCACTGCCGCGACCATGGCCGCGGGCGTAGCCAGGATCAGCGCGCAGGGGCAAGCTACAATCAGCACCGCCACCGTGCGCAGCCAATCGCGCGTGAAATAAAACGTGAGTCCCGCAACCAGCAGCAGCGCGGGCAGGAAATAGCGTGCAAACCGGTCCGCCAGCCGTTCCACCGGCGCGCGTCTCTCCCGCGCGTGTTCCACCAGCTTGATCACGCGCGCCAGCGTTGTTTCCGCGCCCGCACGCGTGACCGTGATGCGCAGCAGGCCCAGGCCGTTCAGCGTGCCCGAAAAAACATCGTCGCCGGCGGATTTGTCGCGCGGCAAAGGCTCGCCAGTAATGGTGCTCTCGTCGATGCTGGAAGCGCCAAAATGAATCACGCCGTCGGCCGGTATGCGCTCGCCCGGACGCACCAGCACGATATCGCCTGGGACCAACTGCGCGGCGTCGATTTCGATTTCGGCGCCATCGCGGATCACGCGTGCATGCCGCGGAAGCTGCTCCACGAAGCGGTGGATGGCGGCGTGTGTGCGTCCGGCGGCATAGCCCTCCAGCGCTTCCCCGATCAGCATGATGAACATGGCTTCGGCCGCCGCCAGGTATTGGCCGGAAGCCAGCGCCGCGATTACGGCGATGCAAATTGCCAGGTCCGCCGAGATTTTGCGCTGCAACAGTCCCGAGATGGCGGTGAAGAATGTGCGATAGCCGGCGACCAGAGTGAGGATCGCCGCGGTGTCGATGCCAATTACGGTGGTGAAAACGCCTGTTACGTTCAGTAAGAGAAGAATGCCGACGAACGCGGCAAATCCGAACTGCTGGATAAGCTGCTTCCGTTCGTCATAGACCGGTTCTTTGGGTAAGTGTACGTGCACGCGCTATTTCCCCGTGTAAGTGATCCACATCGGGGACACCCACACTAATTCGCCGTTATCCTGCTCTCCGCGGACGTAGTAATAGCTGGTCTTGCCCTTCGATGGCGTATTGTCGCGCCAGGAGAATTCGACCTTGTCCGAACCGGGCTCGGTGGAATAAACGTACTCGTTGTCCTTCACGATCACCACTTTGGAAAACTTGTTCGAGCCTTCCAGCTTCACGTGCAGGCTGGGCGCTTCGGCGGTCGAGAAAATATCGCCCATCATATAGGGACCGCTACGCACGTCCGCCACGATCTGTTCGGTCGATGCGTAGACGTGCCGCTTGCGCAGCGCATCCATCACGGCCTCGCGCGTATCGTTTGCAGCCAGCGCATTCGCGTAGCTTTGGTGCGTCGAAATGTGATCGGAGCTGGCCTCAAAGCCGAGCTTGTAGCCTTTTTCCAAAGCTAGGTTGACGAACCCTTTGGGCCGCCATCCCCCGATGGAATCTGTCGCCGAGTTAGAGCGCGGCGCGTCCGGCATTTCATAGTTCTGCCGCATGCCCTGATAGATTTCCACCACTGGCTCGGCTTCGGGATCGTTGTCGCGCCAGTCCGTGCCCATATCGGTCGCACTGGTGTGCGACGCTGTCAGGCCCTTGAACTTTCTCAGGTAATCGTAGAATAGCAGCGTGTCTGGGGCGTGTCCCGTGGAGTTATCATCCATTTTGGGAAGCCGCGGCAGAGGCCGGATACCGCGTTCCGCGAACAGCACGTTGCGATGCCCCTCCGGATACGAAACGCTGCGCTCGTAGGCGAACAGAGGCGCGAATTTGCCCGGCGCGTAGAATACATCGGTCAGCTTCTGCGTGGTCCACCAACTATATTCGCGTCCGCCGCCGTTATCGTGGTCGCAGCATCCCACCCAGTCGAGCGCCGCCGCATCCAGAATGTAACGCCATTGATCGATCAGGGTACCGTCCAACCCGCCGTCCATAGAGATTTCGCTGTGCCGATGGAACTCGCCGCGCACGATCTTCAGCGTACCGTCCGGGCCGTTGACGCTATATCCGCGTACTCCGGCCGTGGCCGCGCGCTCCGCGTCCGAATCCGTCACCACAGCCGGGCTGGGCGGCGGGCCAATCTCCCGGCTCGGCACTGGCGTCGAGGCAGGCGCCAGGTTCAACACACTCGCATACAGATCGTTGTTGTAGGGGTCGGGTATGGCGGAACTCAGCAGGCTCCGCAGATCCCATCCTTTCTTCAATAGAAACTCAACTTCCCGCCGCGAGTCGGACGAGCCGATCACCACCAGTTCGCCTCCGCGCTGCGAAACCAGCGCCGGACGGTTATCCAGCACATTGTCGCTCCGGAAAATATAAGTCGGTCCGGTCCAGGCTTTACCGTCGTAAGAGATCACATACTCGGACCACGATGTGCCGATGGGCGTCCAAACTGCCGGGTGCATGCTCCGATACGCCAGCCAGATTCTGCCGGAAGCATCCACCGTCAGACGCGGCAGGCTGTTGCGCGGATTGCTACCCGGCCAGGGATGTGCGTTGGAGGCGCGCTGCGTAAACAGTTCCGGGTCGGATCGCTCCCATCCCTTGATATCGCCTTGGCGGCCGCCTCCGTCTTCACGGGTATCGGTCAGACCTTGTAACGAGCCGTCCGGTTCGACCGCCGGCTTCAACAGATTTCCGGAGCGATCCAGGCCCACCAAGTGGATGCCGCGCGCTTCGTAGATCGGTACGCCCGTGCTGCGATGCGCGCCGAAGTCTTTGCCCCAGTTATCGGGACCTACTTCATAGGCGATCCACAACCGCCCTTGCGCATCATAGGCAATGGAAGGATAAGCCTCATAGAGCGGCGTCGCGGCCACTGGGATCTCACTGCCCCACTGGCCCGGCCCCGTCGCCGTGCGCGCATAGACGTCGTAGCTCCCGTTGCGGTATGAATCCCAAGCCACGGTCACTCGTCCGGATGAATCCGCGGCGATAGCCGGGTTCCATTCGTTGGCTGTCGAATTCGATACGGCAGCAGGAGCGGAGAAACCGGTGCCGTCCTGAGTGGCCGCGAAGATGACGCCCTTGCCATTCCGCCAGCCCTGCCATGCGACCCACACCCGTCCGCCCGAATCGGTGGCTGCCGCCGGAAATACGTCCGACCCGGGCGCGTTCGAAATCTGCACGGTCTTGCCGGGTGCGCCGTTCTCGATCACGCGCGCCCAAAGCTCGAAATTCGCGGTTTGATTTTCCCTCTGATTGGCGGACCAGAACACCCACGGCCTTCCCGAGCCATCCACCGCGATGGCTGGCCGGTAAAGATCGCCGCCTGGCGGCGTGATGGCAATGGGATCTTCCCAACGGTTCCCGGAGAACCGCTTCACCAGAATCTGGTCGCCCTTCGCCGGCGCCGATAGTTCCGAAAGATCCTTCGGCGGGTCCTTGAACGGCGCGCGCAGCTTGTCATGATCGGGGTGGTGCTTGAACTCGACGTACGCCACCCAAATGTCGCCATTGGGAGTCACTGCCGCCGCGGGATAATCCTGTTCATCCGGAGAATCGGTCAGTCGCCACGACGGCGGGATGCGGTCGGCCGCGGCGTTGCCTTCGAGCGCGTAGTGAAACTTGCCGTAAGGCACGTCCGCCAATTTAAAGCTGAAAGAGCCGGATACGGTCTTGATCGATATCTCGCTGTTCTCGTCCTCGCCGTTGAGCCACAGAATGACTCCGTTCGGGCCCACCGGCGGCGTCTGCCGCTGGACCAGTGCCAGGAACGACAGGACCGGCGCGGTGGAGACCTTCCACGAGCCGTCGCTCGCGATATCGTCGTCCTTGCCGAAGCGCCATGGATCGATCTTTGTGATTTTGCCGCGATCGATCGAAGCGGAACCATCCCACTTCTTGGCTGTGCGGTCCATTAGACCCAGCAGCACGCGTACTCCAACGTCCGCGCGAACCGGAATACCGGAAACCAGTAGTAAGCCCAATAACCAACGTCCTGACATAGTTACCCTCGCTCTTGCCTTGTCTTATCGGCGTTCATCGGAGTTTATCGGCGGCTCAAATTCCTGCGTTTTCACTTCCCCGTGTAAGTGATCCACATCGGCGATACCCAAACAATTTCGCCGTTGTCCTGCTCGCCGCGGACATAGTAATAACTGCTCTTCCCCTTGGACGGCGAATTATCCCGCCACGAGAATTCCACTTTGTCCGAATCCGGCTGCGTGGAATACACATATTCGTTGTCCTTAACAACCACCACCTTCGCGAACTTGGATGTGCCCTCCAGCTTCACGTGAAGATTGGGCGTCTCCGCCGTCGAGAAAATATCCCCCATCAGATTCGGCCCGCTACGCACATCGGCCAGGATGTTGTCCGTCGAACCGTAAACGTGCCGCTTCTGGAAGCCCTCCAGAACGGCCTCGCGCGTCAGATCCTTCGCCAGAATATTGCAGTAGCTCATATGCGTGGAGATGTGATCGGAACTCGCCTGGAAGCCCAGCTTGTATCCCTTGGCCAGCGCCAGATTCACAAACCCCTTCGGTCGCCAGTTGCCGATCGAATCCTTCTCCGAATTGGAGCGCGGCGCATCCGGCATCTCGTAATTCTGGCGGTCGCCCTGGTAGATCTCCACCACCGGCTCCGCCACCGGGTCATTGTCACGCCAATCGGTGCCCATGGACGTGGCGCTGGTGTGCGCCGCCGCGATGCCATGGAAATACTTCAGGTACGAGTACAGCATCAGCGTGTCGGGCGCATGGACCGTAGCGTCTTCCTTGCTCAGCGGGAGCCGCGGCAGAGTCCGCACGCCGCGCTGCGCGAAGATCACGTTGCGATGCCCTTCCGGATAATTAACGCTCCGCTCGTAGCTGAACATTGGCGCAAACTTGCCCGGCGAGTAAAAGATGTCCGTAAGTTTCTGGCTGATCCACCAACTGTATTCGCGCCCCGCGCCGTTATCGTGATCGCAGCACCCCACCCAGTCGAGCGCGCCTGCGTCCAGGATGTAGCGGTATTGGTCCAGAATGGTGCCGTCGCCGCCGCCGTCCATGGAGATCTCGCTGTGCCTATGGAACTCCCCGCGCACAATTTTCAGGTCGGGGCCGGCCACCTTATAGTCCCGAATCAGGCTCACTAGCCTGAGGTCGGTGCGGTCCGCCACCTGCGGCCCGGCAGCTTCTACCGGCTTGGCCTCCGTCAATGCCGGCGGTTGGGATGCCGGACCCAAATCGATTTCGTTGGCATATAGATCGTTGTTATACGGATCGGTCTTCGACGTCGCTACAATACCCAGCGGCGAGCTGATATTTTCGCCGAGATTAAACTGCCGCCGGTTGTCGGACGATCCCACCTCCAGCAGTTCACCCGCGCGGGTCGAAACCAGCGCCGGCCGGTTGTCGAGCAGGTTATCCGAGTGGTTCAGGAAGATCGGGTTGCTCCAGGACTTCCCGTCGTAAGACACTACGCTCTCGGTCCAAACCGTGCCCAGGATGCTCCACCAGATCGGATGGGCGCTGCGGAAAGCCAGCCAGATGCGCCCCGATTCGTCCACAGTCAGACGCGGCAGCGTGTTCCGGGCGTTTTGCATATTCCGCGCCGAACGGTCAGGCTCGCGTGTCTGCGCATTCTTGGCATCCGGATCCAACTTCTGAAAGTCCTTTTGGACGCCCGCTTGTTCGACCTGGATATTCGGGACGCCGGGCAGCACCGCGCCTAGGTCGGCGGCCGGTTCGACGGTGCGTCCATCCGGCTCAAACCCGCGCAAACGAATCACGCGCCCTTGGTACACCGCTACGCCGTTCGTGTTGTAAGCTCCGAAGTCCTTGCCCCAGCCCTTGCCGCCTTCCTCGTAAGCCACCCACAACCTTCCGCCGCCATCGTAGGCGACCGACGGGTACGCTTCATAACGCGCACTGGCCGCCACCGGCGTCTCCGGTCCCCACGCGCCTCCCGAAAACGTGCGCAGATAGACATCGTAGTTCTGGTTGCGATAGGAATCCCACGCCACCGTTACGCGCCCTGTCTTATCCGCGGCGATCGCCGGATTCCATTCATTCCCCGAAGATTGCGAAACCGCGACCGGCGCGCCGAACTTGTTGCCGCTCTCGGAAGCCGCGAAAATCGCCGCCTTTCCATTACGCCAACCCTGCCATGCGACCCAAACATTACCACTCGCATCCGTAGCGGCCACCGGATCGATATCCGACCCGGGATCGTTTGAGATCTGTACTGGCGCGCCCGGCGCATCGTTCTGAATCGCGCGTGCGAAGATTTCGAAATTTGCACGCCCGCTGCCGGCTTTCACGTTCTGCGCCCAGAAAACCCACGGCCGGCCTTGCCCATCCACCGCGATGGTCGACCGGTACAAGTCGCCACCCGCCGCGGTGACGGCTATCGGCTTGCCCCACGCTCCGCCGCTGTACTTGCGCGCGAAAATCTGGTCGCCTCCCGTGGGACTCTTCCACTTCGCAAAGTCCTTGGGCGTAGTTTCGAGTGCGGCCCGCAGGTTGTTGTGGTCCGGATTGTGATGGAATACAACGTAAGCCAGCCACACATCGCCGTTCTTGCCGGCGGCGGCTGAAGGATAATCCTCTTCGTCCGGCGTGTTCGTAAGCTGCACGCTCGGCGGGATGCGGTCCACCAGCACTCGCCCATTCAACTTGGGCACTGGCTTTCCATATGCCACTTCGTCCAGCGCCACCGTGAAATCGCCCTGCGCCGTGGTCAGCTTGAGCGTGCCGCCTCCCGCGGTGTCGGATAAATTCACGATCAGGCCGTTGGCGACGACGTTGCTGACGCCTCGCGCGGATACCTGCGTTCCCCCGCCGAAAAGTCGGATCGGGTGCGTATTTATGTGCCAGGTCGCGCCCACGATGGCGTCGGCTCCCTCGAAACGCCAGGGCGCAATCGATGCGATCTTTCCGCCTTGCGCGGCAATAGTGCCATCCCACCGCACCGACTGTGTGTCTCCAACTCCTAACAGAATCCGTACCGTAACCTGGGCATGCGCCGCGCAGGCCGCGAATAGCACAAATAAGGAAGCAACGAAACGATTAATTTTCATGATTTCACTCCTGCAAACACGGAGGGCGGGCAATCCTGCCCGCAGCCGCCTTTCAGGCGGCCGCCCTCCAACCGCTAACCGGCCTTTTCATTGAAGCTGCCGTTGGTGATTCCCCAACCTGAAGCTATATACTGCTCCAGCCTGGTCTGCAATTCCTTGACAACCGCGGGATGTTGCTCCGCGACGCTGTGCAACTCCTCGGGGTCCTTCTTGCGGTCGTAAAGCTGCGGCGGGTACTTACCTTCGTATTTTTCCTTGTTCCAGATGGCTGAATAGTTCCACTCCGGCGTGCGCACAGCCGCGATCCAGCCATATGCCTGCACCACGTGTTCACGCTCGTTGGCGCGCTGCCCGGTGACATAAGGCCACAGGTCGTGGCCAGTCACTCGCGCCGGCGCCTTCAAATCCAGCCTGCCCAGGATCGTAGGCATGATGTCCGGAGTCTGCACGAAACCTGGAACCCGCTTGCCGGCGAACCCATTTCCCGGCACGCGCACCAGTACCGGAACGTGTGTCACTTGCTTGCGCAGTCTCTCCGGCCCTTTCACCCACTGACCCTGTTCGCCCAGCAGCGCGCCATGGTCGGACATGAATACGACCACCGTATTCTCCAGCAGCCCCAGTTCCGCCGCCGTATCCAGCACCTTGCCGAACCAGAAATCCACGTTCGAAGCTTCGCCCGCGTAATTGGCGCGCAGCCGCTCCACGCCTTCGGGCGGCACTTGCGCATCGCTGTAAGGCGGCTCCGGCCAGCTATGCTTGCCCGGATCCTTCAGATACTTCTCCAGAAACTGCTGTGGCGGATCCCAAGGCTCGTGCGGATCGAAAGCCTCGACGTGCAGGAAGAATGGACCTTCCCCACGATTCTCCTTCAGCCAAGCCACCGCTTTGCGCCCGGTCTGCTCCGCGATGGAATCGCCTTCCTTCAGCCACCGTTTGCGATTCGCGGTGTATTGATTCAGAAACGCGCGGAATGCCTGCCCGCTGGCGAACTGCTTGTTCAATTGCGGCTGGTTCAGATAGTCGGCCGGATACAAATCCAAAAAATCCGGCTCGTTGCGCGGCGCCAGGGCATAGTAGTCGATCTCCTGGCCGCGCACCCATTCGAAGTAACGATATCCGCGATGGAAGTTGCGGCCCGGCTTTTGCAGATGCGGCAAATCGGCGATGAGCGCCGTGGCATAGCCCGCCTCGCTGAGCACTTCGGCCAGGGTCACATCTTCGTTGTAAAGCTGATGCCACCCCGGCAATTGCACCGATTCGTGCTGGTAATAGTAATAAGTCGGGATGATGCGCCGGCCCGTATACAATTGCCGCCGGATCGGAATTGTGGGCATGCCCTCCGGATAGGCTTCTTCGAAAACCACCGCCTGTTCCGCAAAACGGTTCAGGTTCGGGCATTCCACCCGCTGGCTTCCATAAGCCGCCAGATTATCCGCGCGGAACGTATCGGAAACCAGCAGGATGACATTCAGGTTGTTTCCCTGCTGCTTGGGCGGCCGTTCCCAGTGGGAGCCTCCGCCAGTGGGGGCCTGCGGAGCGGCGCCGGCGCCCGCGGGAAGGCCCGCGAGGCCGGCCAAGGCTCCTGCGCCCTTAAGTAAACCGCGTCTTGTAGTATTGCTCATCGCGGTCTTTCGTGTCAGAACTGAAAATGCAGGCCAAGCTGCAACTGCCGCTCGGGCGTCACCACGGTGGTGATGACACCCGTCGTGGATACGCCGATCGTGTTGTTCGGCAGGCCGAATTGCGGAGTGTTGAACACATTGAAGGCCTGCGCGCTGAACTGCACGTTGTACCGTTCCTTGATCGTACCGGAGCGCAGCAGTCCCACGTCGCTGTTAAACGAGCCCGGGCCCCGGATGAAATTGCGGCCGGCATTACCGTAGGTGTAGGCGGCCGGAGCGACAAAGGCCGAGCCATTAAACCAATCGGACGGCCCTTGATTGGTGGGATATAGCGCTTTGCCTGGAACCACATTGGGGTGCGCGGTAGTGCCGGTATTGGTCGGGTCGAAGCTTAGAATGGGCGTGAACGGCAGCCCGGTCTGGAACGACGTCACACCGGAAAGCTGCCAACCGCCCAGAATCGCGCGCGCGACCCCCGGCTGGTTGGCCAGTGCCTTGCCGCGCCCGAACGGCAGTTCGTATATGTAGCTCGCCGATACGCGCTGGCGCACGTCGAAGTTGGAACTGCCGTAGTTCGACGTCCAGTTATATGGATTCTGCGGCCCGTAGTCGGTACTATCGGAGACCTGGCCGCCATAGTCGAACGAGTGGCTCCACGTATAGGCTCCCAGGAAACTGAACCCGCTCTTGAAACGCCGCTCGAGTTGCGCGATCAGTGAATTATAGTTCGATCGATCCAGCGGCAGGTAAGCCAGAATCGAGCTGTACTCCGGGAACGGCTCACGGGAAGCGATCGAGCCGGGACCAGGTTGGGGCTGGTTGAAATTCGGGTCGACATACAAATTGTGCGAGCTGGAACCTACATAGCCGACTTGGGCCGTAAATCCGGATCCCAACTGCTGTTGGAGGTTGAGATTCCACTCGAACGTGTAGGGCAGGGGCATATAGATGGGCCACGAGTTCACGTTCGCGTTAATCACGTCGTTCGGATTCAGAAGATTCGGCGGTATGCCTCCCTCGAGCGTCATCAGCGTGTGAATCTGGTCGCTGGTGTTGATCGAGCGCAGGAAATACGGCGGATTGTTGGTGGGCCGGCTGGAGATGCCCAGGTTCTCATCCGTGCGTCCGTAGAATACGCCGAATCCGCTGCGAATCACGGTCTTAGGCGTCAGTTGATAAGCCAGTCCGGCGCGCGGCGCGAAGTTCTTGGTGTCCGGTGTGGCAAACGAGTTTCTTAAGCCGTACTGACTGGCGTCCGGCGCCGTCACCAACAAGCCGTAGGCAGGGCCAGGCTGGAGTATGAAATCGGAAAAGTCGTTATGGATTTCATACCAGGGCATGGCCAACTCGTAACGCAGCCCCAGGTTCACTGTCAGTTTGGGGCTGACTTTCCAGTCGTCTTGCACATAACCTTCCGCGGTGTGTTGCTTTTCCCAGTTAATGGGTCGAGTGGAAACGGTAAGCTGATTCACCTCACCAAGCAGGAAGTCGGCGAACGCCGCTCCCGTGCCGGAGCGACTCTGTGGATTCTGGGTAAAGACACCTGTGAAAGTGAAAGCAGGGCGGGCGGAAAGAGTGACATATCCATACAGCATCACTTGTTCGATGTCTACCCCGAACTTCAACGTGTGGCGTCCTTTGACCCAAGAAAGGTTATCAAAAAACTGCTGGTTCTTGCCCTGTTTGTTGAGCGGCAGGTTACCCGACCCGGTGGCGCCCAACGGCAGCGCTCCGGGACCGGTCGTGCCCAGCGTGTTCAGGCCGCTGATGGCGAAAGTCGGCAAACCGTGAACTTCCGGATAATTGGGAGCGCCGGTGATGCCGAATTCCGCGTCTTCATTGATGCCGGGCACCTGCTGTATTTCGCGCGTCTCCATGTAACCGAAACGCAATTCGTTGATCAGGTTGGCGCGGAAGATGTGTGTCTCGCTGGCTGCCACCGAGCGCGCATCCGGCCACACATCGCTGGGATTGCTCGCCGGCGGCGGCAACGGCGCGGGCAGAATGTTCTCGCCCTCGGTCCGCGAATAGCGCGCGAAGAAGGTGTCTTTGTCGTTGAACCGGTGATCCAGCCGGAAGTTGTATTGGTCGTTTGCCAGCCGTTCTTTCTGGTCGGAGAAGTAGTTGCTCGAGCCCGTAAGGTTCGGCAGCGGATACAACGGCAGCAACTGGGCCGATACGGTGTCCCAGTCGCTCGCGGGGATCGTGTTGTGGGGGAAAGGCGTGCGCACGTATCCCGATCCGTTGGGATTCGCCACGGTCGAGTTGGGATCGTATATCGTGGTGGAAAATACGCCGCTACGTTGCGCCAGCGTCGGAACAGTCGCCTGCTGCGGCACTTCATCCACGGCACGCAAGCTTTGCCAGCTCCCGAAGAAGAACGTGCGGTCTTTGATGATCGGTCCGCCGAAGGTGGCGCCGAATTGATTCAGGTTGTAGTCGGGCTTCTGCCCCAGCACCTGGAAGAACGGCTTCGCGTCAAAAAATGAATTCCGGATGTACTCCCACATGCTGCCGTGGTACTGGTTGGTGCCGGATTTTAGCGTTACGTTGACCACCGCGCCGGCGGCTTGGCCGTACTCCGCCGAGAACGTGCTGGTCTCCACCTTGAACTCCTGGACGCCGTCGATCACCGGCTCGATGGCCTGCGCGGCGGAACTGTCGAATCCCACGATTTTGTTCTTGTTGTCGACGCCGTCCAGCAGGTATGTATTTTGTAACTCGCGCGCGCCGTTCGCAATGAAGGTATCGCGCTCGGCCCCGCGCCTCGAGGGCGATGTGCCGGCCCCTAGCGTAGCCAACTGTATGTAGTTGCGCCCATTCAGAGGCAGGTTCTGCATGGTCGCATCGTCCACCACAGCGCCCATCGACGTGTCTTCGGTTTGCAACAGCGGCGCTCCGCCTTCCACCGTGACAATGGTGTTGGTCTGTCCGGGCGATAACGTGAAGTCGATGTTCAGCCGATCCTGTACCCGGAGTTCGATGCCCTTTCGCGTTTCCGTGGCGAAGCCGGCGGCGGATACCGAGACGTTATAGTGGCCGATATGGAGCGCGGGCGCCGAGTAGAACCCGTCGTTGTTCGTCAACAGCGAGACTGCGATAGCCGTCTCGGTCTCGATAATTGTCACCTTGGCGGCCTGCAAAACGGCTCCCGAGGAATCCTTGACGGCGCCTGCGATGGCCCCTGTATCTAGTTGAGCATAAAGTACTTGAACTGCTGAAAAGGCCAACAGGCAGCCCATTCGAATGGTGTTAATGCGCATGTTTCTCTCCCCGAAATATAATATAGTCTATAGATCTAATGGAGTTAATAGTCTACTTCGACTCGCCTTGCCCCGTAAACACCCACCTCTAAGTGGTGGCCTAATTAATGGCAAAAATTCCACGGGACGGGCAGACTGGGCTTACCAAGGATAGGGTTGAACGATCTTCGTTGGCGCCGGCATTGCGGCGAGGGGGCGGCCACCAAGCCGGAGAACCGGATCGGTGGAGAAACGCCCTCCTGTGGAGCTGGCGGAGGGATTTGAACCCCCGACCCTCTGATTACAAATCGTCAACACACCAAGAATCAATAGCTTAGCACTGGGCACACCCCGTTGCTCACGATTACCAAATGTTGCTAGTTTTCATGGACTTCGGCGGCCTTCCAAGCGTGCCGCTCACAACGGTGGGCAACGCTTCCATGCAGGGGGTGGGCACAGAAATTGGGCTCAGTTGCGCTGGGGATTGGCATACTTGGTCGAACCGCGCGGCGCAGCCGGGGAAAAAGCGGACAGGGCCGTAGAACGTGCGGATCACGCCGCAGACGGTCTGGTGAGCTAAACTAGAATCGAAATGCCACAGCGAGCCGACAACGCGCAAATTGGAGCGGATCGGGTGCGACTTCCGGCGGGCCTTGTCCTCAAACCGCCAGTCAGCCTGGAAGATCTGAAGACCGATACCGAACCTGACCCGGAAGGGGCCGAGGAATTCGTGGCGCTGATCCGGGCGCTTCGCAAGGAAAGCTCACGGCCAGTCGCGCTTTGACGAACTCCACAACGCCGGTAGTGCCGCAAGAGGAAGGATACCGATGTCGTTTCTTTTCTGTTCAAGGCTCATACCCTTGCTCCCGCCTATCAAGCCATTCTTGCCGGCAGGTCGTTGTTTGACGCCAGATACCCAAGGTAGGAGCCGTATGCGCTAAAGTGCGCCCGTACGGATCTGGGCGAGGAGCGTTCGGTAACGGGCGTCCCTACCGCGACTAAACGCAGATAAGGCAAAGTCAAACCCTTTGTTTTCCATCGGCGTTCATCTGTGTTTATCGGCGGTTCCTATTTCTTATGTGTTTTTCCGCGGCCTGCTAGACTAGAAGAGCATCCGTCATGCCCTTCACGCTTCCTTGTGGAGCTGGCGGAGGGATTTGAACCCCCGACCCTCTGATTACAAATCAGATGCTCTACCAACTGAGCTACGCCAGCCTAGTGGAGCGGGAGACGGGAATCGGACCCGCGACCAACAGCTTGGAAGGCTGTGACTCTACCACTGAGTTACTCCCGCGGCGAAATCCATTATATCAGGAGACCGGGTCTCCAGCCACCCCGCTCCCCCACCCCATCGGGCCGGCTCGCCGGTCACAGATCGGGAAAATGCTACCATCTCCTGTATATTCAATTACCTGCGGCCTTCCCCGCCCCCCGCCAGCAACCCGCCATAGCCATACGGCAATGCTAATCTGTAATCGGAAGAACCCAGTTGATCCCGAACCGCGCCCTAAGTGTCTAATTGGTCCACCAAGCGACGGAATGCAACAAAATGCGACACGAAACACATTTTTTCGGATCTGTCGCCAAGGTGTCGCCATGCCGGGATGCAACGATGAAAATAAATGACTTAACATCACTGGCTTCGCTCGGACGAATTTCGCGCGAGCCCGTTCGCGCCCAATTCAGCACAACCCTGCACACCCGGGTCGCCCCCTCCCCCGCTCTCCCCATCGCCGGCTCACCCCTACCGCCGCAACACGCTCGAATTCGGATCCAACTGCACCTTCCCCGGCGCCGACGGCAGCGCCACGCTGAACGTCACCGGACCATCCGCCGTCCGCACCCAATGCGTCAAACTCTTCCCGTGACCCAATTGGATCTCCACCGGCGCCAGCACGCTGAAGTCGCTAGCCACGTCGCTCTGCGTCACTGTGCCGTTCAGCCGCAGCGCCCCCGCCTTGCCTTTCACCGTGTAGCTCAGCTTCAGCGACGGGATACCCGTGCCGTAAACCCACTGGTCGAAGAAGTTCTCCAATTGCGGGTCCGCCGATTGCGCCGGCAAGAAACGCGCCGCCAGCAGGCGGAAATCTTCCGTCGAAAGCGGCTTGCGCTCGTACTCCTTTCGCAGGTCTGCCAGCATGGCCAGAAAGCGATCGTCGCCCATCCGCCGCCGCAGCATGTGCATGATCCACGAGCCCTTCCCGTACGTGATGTTGTAGTAGGCGTTCGGCGTCTGCGAATTCTCCAGCCGCGTACCCAGCACGATCGGACCCGTCGATTCCACGGTCTGGCCCTTAACGGTCTGCAGCAGGTTGGTCTTGTAAGAGTCCAGCGCCAGGGCCACCGGCTGCGAACCGTTCTTGTTCTCCAGATACAGCAACGCCGAGTAGTCCGCCAGCGCCTCCATCAGCCATTCATCGTGATAGCCCGCCGAGGTCACCACGTTGCCCCACCACTGGTGCGCCGTCTCGTGCGCCTGCAGGATGTCCGAGAAAAACAGCCGTCCGTGGGCGTCCAGCGACCGGATGGCCTTGTTCTGGGGCGCCAGATACGACATCGTGGAAAGGTAGATCAGCCCCGGGAACCCTTGCCCGAACCGTCCCGGAACGGGCGCCACCATCAGGTTCGGCAGCGCCGGCGGACCGAAACGCGCCGCCATGAATTCCAGCGCGGAAGCGATCTCGGAAGCGATCTCCTGCAAGCGCACTTCCGGATCCGGCGGCAGTTCCGGCGGCAGGATCATGATCTCCGGTTCGGGATGACGGGGTGGTCCCGGCGGCGGTTCGGCCGCGGACGCCAAAGGCCTGCCCTCCAGCGCCGGTTCGATCTCCCGGTTCGCGCAGACTTCCAGCGTGTAGCCGTTGCGCGTCAACCGCACCCGCTCATACTGCCCCAGGTTGAAGCCCGCCATGCGAATCGGCGCGCTGGTCTTGCGCCGGGTGATGCGCCAGTCGCCTTCGACGTGCTCCTCCACCAGCGCGCCCGCCGTCACCAGGTCCAGGTCCTTGGGATAGCGAAAGGTCAGATCGTATTTCGCGAATTGCAGTCCGATGTTCGGGAACCAGTTGGCGCGCGCCCCCACGTAGTAAACCCGATTGCCGGCTTCGAAGATCACCTTGCCTTCGTGCCGGAATTCCAGATCGTATTCCCTTCCCCGCTCCAGCGGCGCGGGCGGCACTACCAGGAACATCTCGTTGCCCACGTTGCGCAACAGTTCCGCGCGCATCGACTCGCGTTGCAGCACCTCGGCCGGCCTGCCATCCACCAGCGCCGCGGTAATCCGCATCGGATGCGCCACGTCGAAAGCCAGCACGGGCAGTGCTGCGCGGCCGGGCTTGGCCTTCACCCGCGTCACTACGCTCAGGTTCAGGTCCGGCTGCAGAGTGGCTTCAATGCGAAAGTCGTCCAATGTCAGGTCGGGTTCGATCGCCCGGCTGCGGAACGGCCGCGCCACGAAGCTGCTCCACACGTCGAAGTACAGCAGGTTGTCGCGCGTATTCAATTTGCCCATCACGATCTGTTCGCGCGCGCTGCGGTCGTAGTACAGGTCGAAGTTGCCCAGCGTCTTTCCGCTCATGGAGACGGCCAGGAAGCCGTGGTTTTGCGGTTCGCCCAGAAGCACATCCCACACCAGCCGCGCCTGGAAGCTGGTGGCCAGATTGCGCACCACGGGCGTCCAATGTTCGGCCATCATGGCGCCCATTTCGGGGACTTTCTTGTTGGCCCCGTTTTGGCCGATTTGTTCGGTCAGCTTCGCGTAGGTATCGTCGGAAAAGAAAAGTACCGCGGCCACCAGATGCTCGTCCAGATTAGGCGATCCCGTGTAGGACGCCAGCGACCGCCGCTCGCCGCGATTGGGCGGAAGCACCAGCACTTCCGCGTCCCCGCCCTCCACGTCCGCGGTAAAGACCGCCGACATGCGAACGCCCGCTACCGGCTTGGCGAAAATCAGGTAACCGTCGGTGAAGAAGAAGCGGACCTCGTCTTTCGGCAGAGCCAAGTCGCGTACACGGTAGCACTCGCCGGAATCCAGCGATATTTCCCGCACCGCGCGCGCCACGTCCGCCGCGCTGCTTGCGCCATACGCAAGGCAAGGCCACAAAAATGCTCCTACCACCCCGAAAACCCACCGCATGGTTCAAGTTTACCCCGTGGCGCAGGCACTCTTGCCGGCGCGGGCGAGCGCGGCTCGCCCCACTGGCTGAGTTACAATCACCCACATGCGACTAGTAACATTCCAACGCGACGCGCACCCCGAGCCGGGCGTCCTCAATGGCGATGACATCGTCAGCCTCCGCGGCGCGGGATTCCCAGACCTGCTCTCCGTCCTGGCCGGGGGCGCCGATGCCCTCGACCGCGTCCAGCGCTGGCTGTACGATCCGCCCTGGGGCGAAATCTGCAAAGCCGCCGAAGTGAAGCTGCGCGCGCCCTTGCTGCGCCCTCCCAAGATCGTTTGCGTCGGCCTGAACTATCGCGCCCACGCCCGCGAATCCAAAATGGAGATCCCCGAGGTGCCCACCATCTTCGCCAAGTTCTCCACCGCGGTGATAGGCTGCGGCCAGGCCATCGTGCTGCCCCGGAATTCCACCAAGCCCGATTACGAAGCCGAGTTGGCCTTCGTCATCGGCAGGCATGGCCGCCACATTCCGGCCGAACATTGGCGCGACTACGTCTTCGGCTATACAAACTTCAACGACGTCAGCGCGCGCGATTTCCAACTGCGCACGTCGCAATGGACGATCGGCAAGACCTTCGACACCTTCGCCCCCATGGGACCCGCCATCGTCACCGCCGACGAAGTCCCCGACCCGCACGCGCTCGACATCAGTACTACTATCAACGGCGAGGTGCTGCAGCACAGCAACACCGACGACCTGATCTTCAAGATCCCCGAGCTGATCGCGCATCTGTCCAGCGTCTTCACGCTGGAGCCGGGCGATGTGATTGCCACCGGCACGCCAGCGGGAGTAGGCTTCGCGCGCACTCCGCCGCGCTGGCTGATGCCCGGCGACGAAGTCGTCGTCCGCGTGGAAGGCCTGGGTGATCTGCGCAATCCCGTTGTTGCGGAGAACTAACGGAACTGGGGAGGACGCCCTTCGTCGGCTCGTGGCCCCTGGTCGCGCGCAACTGCCGCCGGAATCCGTCGATCACCCGTACCACAGGCGATCCCGAAAACAGCGGGGCCGGGACCGCATCGTCCCAACGCACCCCCGCGGGATAGATCGCCACATAGTCCCACACCACGTGGTCCTTGCGGATTGCCTGCGACAGCACGCGGCGCGGATCCCAAAACTGCGTCACGCGCCTATCGGAACTGCGCCCTACGGCTCCCGCGCCCGGCTGACTTGCCTGCGGGGTGCCTCCGCGGTCGAATCCGTATTGCGCGACATAGACGATCCCAAGGTGCGCGTGTTCGTGGTGTGGGAGCCGGTGCTGATTACGATTGCCGGAAGCTATCCAAATGCAGAGCCGCCACAGCGGGCTGGCCCGCTGGCGCGCTCGCGGGCACATACCCGAATAGCATCGCCGCCACCAAGCCGGTTGAACACAGCAAAACCGCCACATTCAAGGCGCGTCGCCGGCGTCCGCACTGGCGCGCCCGGAACGCCTGCACGAATCCGGCCGCCAGCATCAGAACCGAGAAGGCGATCAGGTAAGCTTGCACCGATAGCAAGATCCCAGCAACGCCCGCAGATCCGGCCGCCAGAAGGAACGGTCCCAGTGGCAGGCAGCAACTGAACGCCGTCACCGCGCTCACCACCGCCGCCGTCGCAGAGGCCAGCGTAGCGCGCGTCACGGCGCCCAGACCCGCAGCAAACGCGCGCCATTGCGTGGACGGATGCTGAATGTGTCCGCGTGCGCGGGGACCACCCAAACGTAGCCCGGTGCAAACGCCGCATCGCCTAGCTGCCCGTCGCCGTCCAGGCAGATCAACAGTACGGGCCCAGGCCCGCCCGCATAAGTCGATTCGCCGGTCAGCGTAATCGACTCCGTCCGGAAGTATGGGCACTCCACTAGCAGACGCTGCCCATCGCCCAGATCCACCGCCTCGCTGGCCCCCGGATGGCAACCCAAATCCGCCACCGCCAAAGCCGCGTCTAAGTGCATCTCGCGGGGCCGGCCGTAGTCGTAGAGCCTGTAAGTCACATCGCTATACTGCTGGATCTCGCACAGCGCCAGACCCGCCCCGATGGCGTGTACCGTGCCCGCCGGCACGAAAAAGGTATCGCCGGGTTGCGCCGGATACCAGCGCAGCAGTCTCTCGATCTCGCCCGAAAGGGCCGCCGCTTGCGCCGCATGGCGGTCCAAAGGCCGTTCGAAGCCCAGCGCCACCCGCGCGTCCGGCCCGGTTCGCAGCACATGCCACATCTCCGTCTTGCCCGGCCCGCTGTCGGAATCCCCCGGATGCACTTGTACCGAGAGCTTCTCCGAAGTGAAGAGGAACTTCACTAACAGCCGTGGCTCCTCGGGCGCACTGAACCAGACTTCGCCCGTCTTGCCCGCGCCATGCGGGTACCACGGCTCCGTGTCCGGAGTACCCCAGACCTTTTCCAGCGCCGTGGATTCGAGCCGGCGAACCTTCACTGTTCCACTATAAAGCGATGCAGCCGTTCCAATCCCCGCTCCAGCTCATGCATCGAAGTGGCGTAAGAAATCCGCACGTGCCGGTCGGTGCCGAAGGCTTCGCCCGGAACCACCGCGACTGCAGCTTTATCGAGCAGCCTCTCGCAGAACTGAACACTGCTGGAAATGCCGTTGCGGAATGCCACCCCGATATTCGGATAGGCGTAGAACGCGCCCCGCGGCTCTGCGCAGCGCACACCCGGAATTGCGCGCAAACGTCCGATCACGAAGTCGCGCCGGTTGGCGTATTCTGCCAGCATGGCGCCCACCGAATCCTGCGGACCGCGCAGCGCCTCCACCGCAGCTTTCTGCGCGATGGAGGTCGGGTTCGAAGTCGAATGGCTTTGCAGCTTCAGCATGGCCCCGATCACGCGCGCCGGCGCCAGCGCAAAGCCGATGCGCCAGCCCGTCATCGCGTAGGTCTTCGAGACCGTCCCGGCCACCAGCACGTTTTCCTTCGCGCCCGCCAGCGATGCGATCGAAAACGGCTCGCTATCGTAGAGGAAGTGGCAGTAGCACTCATCGGTCATCAGGAAGATGCCGCGCTCCGCCGTCAGCCGGTAGATCTTTTCGAATTCCCCGCGATCCAGCACCGCGCCCGAGGGGTTCGACGGCGAATTGATCAGCACCATCTTGGTGCGCGAAGTCAAGTACGGCTCGATCATGTCCGCCGTCAGCGTGAAACCGTCGTCTTCATCCGTGCCCACAAACACGCACTTACCGCCCGCGTAGTTCACTACATCTTTGTAGGTCACCCAATACGGCACCGGAATCACGACTTCATCGCCCGGATTGAGCAGCGCCTGCGTCAGGTTGAAGATGGCGTGCTTGCCGCCGACCGTGATCAGGCATTCGTTCGGCTGGTAGTGCGTGCCGAAATCCGCCGCATGCCTTTCGCAGACAGCCTGCTTCAACTCCAGCGTGCCGCCCGCATTGGTGTACTTCGTGAAATTCTGTTCCAACGCGCGGATGGCGGCGCGCTTGATATTGTCCGGCGTCGGAAAGTCGGGTTCTCCCGCACTGAAGTCCACTACGTCCACGCCTTGCGCGCGCAATTTCTCCGCATCGGCCGCCGCCTTCATGGTGGACGACACGCTGATCAAAGAGATTCGCTCCGCGATTTCCTGATTCGTTTGCACTAACATCGTCTTCGTTCTCCAACCGGCAGGCCAGGAGGCCTGTCCTACGTCAAGCTTCGCCCGAACCGCTTCCGCAACCTCACTTCCACAGGCGGCGGCACCAGCCCCTCAATGCTTCCACCCAGCCCAAACACTTCCTTCACCAGACGCGAGCTGATGAACGAATGCGCTTCGCTGGCCATCATGAAGACCGTCTCGATATCCGGACGCAGCCGCCGGTTCATCAAGGCCATCTGCAGTTCGTACTCGTAATCCGAGATAGCCCGTATGCCGCGCAACAGCACGGTTGCGCCGTTCTGCGCCGCGTAGTCCACCAGCAGGCCCTCGAACGAATCGACGGCCACATTCCGGTAGCAATCCACCACTTCGCGCAGCATCTCGATTCTCTCTTCCACGCTGAACAGGGGTTTCTTGGTTTCATTGCGCAGGATCGCCACAGTCAGCTTGTCGAAGAGACAGCACCCGCGCACGATCAAGTCCAAGTGGCCATTGGTGATCGGGTCGAAAGAGCCCGGGTAGATGGCGGTCACTCGGGGCGGCTTCGTGGCCGCTCGCGCGCGTTCGGTATCGTCGGTTATCCTTCGATTCTACCCTAATACGAAAGTTATTTCGAAGACCACTTCGCCAGTCACCCCACTATACCGGGTTCCGCCGTGAGCCCATGCAGAGGGCCTACGCCCGCATCGATGACCAATCCGTCGCGTACACGGGACCGGCCGCCGATCCGGCCTTGCAGCGCGCCGCCGGCCAAAACTACACTCTGGTGGGCATCGCGTCGGAAGGCGTCTGGCGCAAGGCATCCACGGCGCTGGTCGAACTGATGGGACAGGACCGTCCGATCGAGATGTTTGTGCCGCTGATCGCGCTGTCTCTAACGGCGCTGAACATTCCATAGATCTTCCGTATGCCGCCGGATAGCTCGATCAACTCGCGGGGCGAGATCCGGTAACCCGCTCACTGTGCCATGGCGGCTAGCGCGATGGCGCCCAATACGCCCGCGTCGCCGCCCAACGCAGGCGGCACGATGTATTCCTGGATGCGCTCCAGAATCTCCGGCGCCTGGATGTAGCCGTTCAGCAGCGCCAGCACATGGGCGCGAATAGGGGGGAACAGGTGCGCTTGGCGCATCACGCCGCCGCCCAGAATTATCCGTTGCGGCGAGAGCGTACAGATCCAGGTAGCCAGCCCCAGTGCGATGTAGCGCGCCTCCAGGTCCCAGGCGGGATGCTCGGGCGGCAGTGTCTCGCCGCGCCGGCCCCAACGAGCTTCAATCGCAGGTCCGGAGACTAAGCCCTCCAGGCAATCGCCATGGAAGGGACAGCCGCCCGGGAAGGGATCGGCGCGCAAATCGTGCGGCACGCGGATGTGTCCCATCTCGGGGTGGACCAGACCGTGCAGCAGGCGGCCGTTGGCCATGCCGCCGCCTCCCAAACCGGTGCCGATCGTCAAGTAAAGAAACGTATCCAGGCCCTGCGCGGCGCCCCAGCGAGCCTCGCCCAGCGCCGCGGCGTTTACGTCCGTGTCGAAGGCCACCGGCAATCCCATGGCCCGGCGTACGGCGCCCAATAGGTCCGTGTCGCGCCAACCGTCCTTGGGGGTCGAAGTGATGTAACCGAATTTGGGAGACGCGGGATTCAGATCTACGGGGCCGAACGATCCGATGCCGATGGATTCGAGCGGCTGCGGCTGTCCCTGAAAGAACTCCAGCGCGCGGGCGATGGTTTCGGCCGGCGTGGTGGCTGGGAATTCGGTGCGCGCGAGTAATTTACCACTTTCGCCGCCAGTGGCGCAGACGAATTTGGTGCCGCCGCATTCCATTCCCCCATATACGGGCATCATGCTTGTTATACCGCGAAGCATGTTTCGTGAGAGCAAACCGTCCGCACGGGCACGACTTAGGTTGAGGACATCCTAACGATGAATATGAACCGCCGCGCCACGGCCTTACTTTTCCTTTTTCTTGCGGTAGGGTACGCCGCCGTTACCCCAGCCGTTACGCCCGTGCCGCCCCCGAAACGGCGCACCGCCACAGCGACGCGCCCGAAGATGGCGCCTATGGACAAGGCGACGCCCATGAAGGACGCCGACCTGGAGAAAGACATTCGCGCGCGATTCGCCAAGTCCATGATCAACTCACACCATTTTCAGGTTCACGTGCAGGGCGGAGTCGCCACCATCGAGGGACAGACCGATGTGCTGCAACATAAGGGTACGGCTACGCGGCTTGCCAAGAACGCCGGCGCCGTCAAAGTGGTGAACAAAATCAACGTGAGCCAGGCGGCCAAGGACAAAGCCGCTAAGAATCTGGCCTCGGGCCGGCGGCGCGCACAGGTCAAACGCAGCGACACTACAACCACGCGCACGCTGAAGCGGTCCAGCTAGAACGCGCCGGAACTCTCCCACAGGGCCACCGCGATTCCCGCCAAGCCGAGGAATGTACCGAAGGGTAGTTCGTAGCTGGCCGGGTCCTGGTGCGTCATTCGGATGTAGGCGTAACCGATCAACGATCCGGCCAGCGATCCCGCGATCAGCATGAGCAGCGCGCCGTTCAAGCCAAGAAAGGCGCCAACCATTGCCACCAGTTTCACGTCGCCCAACCCCAGCCCTTCGCGGTGGCGCAGCTTGAAGTAGAGCCAGCCGGCGAACCACAAGCACAATCCGGGAACAATGGCTCCCAGCAGGGCCTCCGCCAACGAAGTCCAGTGCGGATTGCCGCGCAGGCTCGTGCCCCAAAAAAGCACTTCCGCGAT
>Ga0209333_1000095_pt1 | contig 49669 bp, 53 predicted proteins | sample BlaSpr_A8_OM2_O3_FD_187982 | JGI IMG/M metagenome (GOLD analysis project Ga0209333, IMG submission 187982) | Forest soil microbial communities from Thunder Bay, Ontario, Canada - Black Spruce, Ontario site 2_A8_OM2_O3 (SPAdes) (version 2) | ecosystem: Environmental > Terrestrial > Soil > Boreal... | reverse complement strand
GGCGCCATCGCCACATTCGCTGGAACCACGACGTTCAATGGCGACGGCGGACCATCCACGCAGGCGAGTGTGGAACCCTGGTCCGTGGCGGTGGATTCCTCGGACAACCTGTACATCGCCGACCGGCTGGAGCAACGCGTCCGCAAGGTGACTCCGTCGGGCACCATCACCACCTTGGCCGGAACCGGCCAGGCCGGCGGCGGGGGCGATAATGGCCCGGGAAACCTGGCGGCCCTGAACACACCCAACGGCGTGGCGGTCGATTCCGCTGGAAACGTTTATATCGCGGACGCCGGCAATATGGCAATCCGCCGCGTGGACGCCGCGACCGGAATCATTACGGCATTCGCCGGTACCGGTAATTGCTGTTACGCCGGGACCGGGACCGGCGGAGACGGAGGGCCGGCTACGGCCGCCACCCTTTACTATCCGGAGAGCGTGGCGGTGGATGGGCTGGGGAACGTATATTTCACCGACCTGGTGCAAAGCAACATCTCGCCTCTGGCCCAAGCCGTACGCCGGGTCACCACCGATGGGAAGATCGATACCTGGGCCGGCGGCGGACCCACGGTCGGGTTCAGCGGAGACGGAGGCTCGCCGCTGCAAGCTCAGTTCGGCAGTTCCATTACGCTAGCGGCGGGTTCCGACGGGAGCCTGTATATTGCGGATGCCAACAATAACCGGGTGAGGAAGGTAGACCCGGCCGGGGCCACCATCAATACGGTGGCGGGCAACGGTCAGAACAGCACCTCCGGAAACGGAGGGCAGGCTACATCGGCCGGCGTGGGTAATCCGTTGTCGGCCGCCCTGGACAAGGCGGGGAACCTTTACATCGGATTTATCGGCGCCGTGCGCGTAGTCACGCCCGCAGGCGTGATCGGCCCTTATGCTGGCAGCGGGTACGGCTTCTCAGGCGATGGCGGGCCCGCGACGGCCGCATGGCTTACTGGGGCGTCCGGCTTGGCGGTGGATTCCGCGAGCAACTTATACATTTCCGACAGCGGCAATCGCCGTGTCCGGCAGGTGCAGCCCGCGGCCAGTCCCGTGATGGCCTTGTCACCCACCTACGTGACCTTCTCGCTGGCGGCTACCGGCTCCACATCTACGAATCAGTCGTTCGTGCTCTCGAATAGCGGTCAAGGCGCCCTGAACTGGGCCTCGTCGGTGAGCACCACTGCCGGCGGCACGTGGCTGTCTGTCTCGCCCTCTACGGGATCGATCCTGGCGGGGCAGGCGGGAACCACGGTGACGGTCACCGCGAACCCCTCCGGCCTGACCGCCAGCGACTACTACGGGCAGATTCAAATCACTTCGCCGAACGCGGCGAGCCCGGTGCAGTCGGTCACGGTGAGATTGACGGTGCAGACAGCGGGAGAAAATCCGCCGCAGGCCGCCGCAGGTGGCGTGCTAAATGCCGCCAGCTTCAGCTTGTCCACGCCGGTCGCGCCGGGGGCGATGGTTTCCATTTTTGGCACGAATTTTACGGATTCGACCAGCGCCCTGACCGCCCAGGGGTTCCCGCTGCCCACCCAGATGGGCGGAACTTCGGTCACCATCGGCGGAGAGCCGGTTCCCCTTTTGGCGGTGACCGCCACGCAGATTAACGCGGTGCTGCCTTTCGATCTGACGGTAAACAGCAGCCTGCCCATCGTGGTGATCCGTAATAACGCGGTCTCCGCGCCGCAACCGGTGAGCATGGTTTCGTCCCTGCCGGGCGTGTTCACGCAGTCGGAAAACGGCGAGGGTGTCGGGATCGTGGTAATCGTGCACCCCGACGGCTCACAGGTGGAAGCAGGCAACGGGAACGCGGCCACTGCAGGGGATGCGGTAGTTATTTACTGCGCGGGTTTGGGGGACGTGTCGCCGCGCGCGATTGCCGGATCTCCCGCTCCGCCTTCGCCGCTGTCGAATACCATCGATCCGGTGACGGTCACCATCGGCGGCGTGAACGCGCCGGTGTTCTTTGCGGGTCTGACCCCGGGCTTCACGGGGCTGTATCAAGTGAACGCGACCGTCCCCACCGGAATCGCGCCGAACCAACAGGCCCCGATGGTGCTGTCCCAAGGCGGACGCGCCAGCGCCACCGTAACTATTCCGGTGCAATGAAGAAAGCTGGAGACTCCTACTGTTCTTAGTTCCGCGGCGTGGTGTCCTTGGGCGTGGCCAGATAGCCCGTAATCTGGTCCTTTCCCACTTCGTTTACCACCAGCTCGTACGGCTGCTTCGCCTTAGCAACATAAAATTGCAGCGGCTCGTTGATTCCCTTGTCCTTCTTCTCCACGGTCTTGTCGTCCGCCAGGACTTCCAGCGTATACTTGTTGCGCTTCTTGTCGACGCTCTTCAGCTTCAGCGAAATGTCGCCGACCCGCTTGGGCTGCTTGTCCTTGCGGACCAGCGTGAACTGGAAGTAGTTGCGCTCGCCGAGCCTCTTCAGCGCGTCCAACTCTTTGCCGTTGGTGGCGACGTAGCCGCTGGTCACCCCCAGATCCCCCTGCACCTTGGTCAGGTTGGCAATAGTCTTGTCCAGTTCAGCCTTGGTGGAACCCAAGTCCGTCTTGACCGCTGTCACGTCCCCGCTCACTTCGCCGATCTTGGTGTTGGCGGTGGAGGCCTGCTGCTGCACGTCCGTGATCTGGGACTGCACCTGCGCCGCCTGCTTGGCCTGCGCTTCTGTCAGTTGCTTCGCCAATTGGTCGGCATGCGCCTGGGCCTCCTGCTTGGCGTGGCCAGCCGCCAAGTTGGCTTGCTGCCGCGCGACCTCCAATTCTTCCTTCAAGGTGTCCACACTGCGCCGATGCGACGCCGTGGTCACCGACGCGGCTTCTTTCAGGTTGGCAATCTCGGTCAGCATGGCCTTGCTGGCCTCGCGGTCCTCGGTGCGCGTGGTCTCCAGGCGATACCACAAAGCGATGTTGGAGGCCAGCAGGGCTATCAGCCCTCCCGCCACCAGTGCGGATTTCATGCCTGAGCCACTTGGCTGGGGTATATACGTCGGGCTGCTCACGAATAGGTGCTCCTTAGCAAGGTGGAAATCACCCCATTATAGACTGTTACGGATCGGTTTGCGTTTCAGGGGTCCAGCGGAAAACTCTCGCCGCGCGATGGCTCATTCTTCAGGTGCGCAGCCGGCGGCTTCAGCCACTCCATCAGTTCCCCCCGATCGGCGTGCGCTCTCCACTCGTCCAGGCCCGAGACCTCCAGGCGTACGGTTACCGGCCCACTGAACACGCGCACCTCCGGCATCTTTTCCAGTTTCCAGCCCAGCGTCTCCTGCGGCTGAAGCAGGATCGCAGTTGCTGTGTACGGCCAGCCGGCCGCCGCGCACGGAGTGGGGCGCGCTAAATCGATCGTATGGCGTCCAGCTTCGAGCACCAGGATTTCAAAGAAGCGCCGGCCTGCCCGCCATCCGCCAGGACCACATCAGGAACGAAGTGGAAGTGAGATCGATAGCCGGTTCGGTAGTGCTGTAAGATTGCACATTATCGCGGTAGACCGCTCTTGGCGATGCATTATACGCTCCGTCGTTGCCGTTGAATATCCCGAAGGTATTGACGCCGTTAGCGGGGCAAAGGATCATGCCGTCGAGAGTGCCCGCCGTGGCCGCGTAGGAAGGGCCTTCGGAAGCCGCGCCCCACAACACAGGTACGCCGCCCGATGTGCCGTTCAGCACGCCCGCGAGGTTGGCAACCTGATGCTGGATGCAGTCCGGGAACGTGGCGGAACCGTCGCCTACAATGAACGACGATCCCCAAGGATTCGCGCCCATAATGTTGGCCAGCCATCGGCGTGAGTAAGTGTCGTACCCTGGCGATCCGGTCAGGTAATAGGCTTCGCCGGCCATCACGGAAATGCCCGCGCCATGCGAAGTCGTGTCGCTGTTCCATGCGTCGCCGAAGCCCCATGCGTCATTTCCCGCGTTCGCAATGGCATCGCCGACCTGTTTCAGCAACTGGTCGCGAATGGACTGCTGAGTAACCGCGAGTCCGCTCGGATTGCCCGCCGCGACGAGCGCGCGGTATAGCTCGAAGTGCGCCAGCCCGCTGACGTCGTATAGATTCAAGGTGTCGGCGTAGCCCGGATTGTAGATCTTGGTGATGTAGTTGGCGGCAAACTGCGCCGCTTGCGCCAAGTATGTCATGGGATTGGTGACTGGCAACCCGGGCGGCAAGCTCCCGCCCGCGGACTGCAACGCCAGATCAAGCTCGGTGGCGCCCAGTTCCATATCGTCGTCCCACACCGTCTCCGGATATCCGTCAAATGGCACGATCGTCAGCAGGCACCCGGAACCGCACGTGCCGCTGCCCACCGAGGCCGCCGGGTCGGCATAGGACGTGTCCGCCAGGGCGAAGATATCTTCGGCGTTCTTGAGGCATTGATTGGCGAGAGCCGGATGCGATGTGCGCGCCACTTGGTAGCACAGGGCAAACGCGGCGGCCAGGCGCCCCGCCAGGTTCGGGCTGATGGGCGAACCCGCCGGCGCGGCGATGAAGACGGGGCGATGACAGATGTACCGCGCGCCGCCGGAGCACCCCTGCCAGTCGTCGTCGGCTTGCGGCAGACGCCAGATATCGTAATCGCTCAGAAGGTTCGGAAAGTTGTCCCAGTCCTGGCTATTGCCCACCTGGTAGTAAAGCGTTTTCGTGGTATCGTCCCACATCTTCCTCAGAAACTCGATGCCAAAGCCGGCCTCCGGCTCGAAGTTCGCCGAGGTGGGCGCGCCGGATGCGTTTCCGGCGTACGAAAGGGCATTCGGCGGAGCGGGCGGGTTCAGCGGAGCGTGCGCACCCATCTGATTGGGGAAATCGCGAATGCCGATTTCCTGCAACGCGACCGTATAGCTGGTGGTCTCGACGTATTTCATGTAATCGCCGGCATCCCACCAGCCGCCGGACGCGTCGATCACCGCGCCTGCCGGCGTCAACGGCGTGCCGGTGGTAGCGATCGAGTCGTTGCTATCCAAGGGCGGAGTTTGAAAGACCGTGGCGCTCGAATCGTTGAGGTGTCCGGGCGCGGTGCGCAGCGCATTGGGGATGTAGTCCGGCCCATCCCGCTCGGTTTCATAAAAGAATTTGGCGTTCAGGAGCAGCCCGGAATAGAGCGTGACGGGATCTTCCACGGGAAACGCGGGTGAGACGCCTGCCACCGGACCCGCCACGGAGATGGTGTAGCCATTGCCCGCCGGAACTGTGAAATCCAGGGCATACACCGAGTATGACAAGGTGGAGCTGTTGCTCCAGGTGCCGAGTAGGGCGCCGATCGGCGCTGTATGCACGGTCTGGCCGCTTGAGTTGAGAACATTAAACGTCGCGCCTGTTTCCGCGCCGGTGGACATCAAGTAGGCGCGAAATGGCGGACTGCCCGCCTCGTAACCCACCTGGCTGACGCGCACATACGCGGACTGCGCTGGCGCCATTGGGGCAAACGTCACGACGGCCGCGGCAGCGGCCAAAAGTAGTTCAGATCGCATCTTGGGCAAGTATACCGTGGTTCGCGTCAGCTAGAACGCATAGTCCGGCGGCTTGATGCCTTTCACTCGCAAGTAGACTTCCGCCTGCCCCCGGTGATGCGCCGTGTGTGTGAAATAAGCCCACAACCATTCGAAGCCCGTCATATGGCGCGCAGGCGGACCCACCACGGAGTCCAGCCGCTCAGGCGTCATGGAGGCGGCCGCCTTGACGCAGAAATCGAACGAGTCGCCGAGGAACTGGATGGCCGTGTCCTTGTCGACCTCCACCTTCTCCGTATCCTTAGCCCAGGCGGCGATCTTGGGGGGTAGCGCCGGCCGCGCCAGCCCGCTGGCATTGGCGCAGGCGTTGAGATTGACGCCGCCGATGTGCGCCATCAATTCTCCGAAGCTCATCTCCTCGGGGGCCGGGCGAAAACTGTAGCTTTCGGCCGGCATGGCGCGCGCGACTGCCAGCGTGAAATCGCCGGACGTTTTCCAATGCTTCACCAGAGCTTCTTTGACGGTGGTTTGGGCGAGCGCCGGAATCGCCAGGGCGGCGAGCGTGAATTGCATCGTGAATAAGTTTGTCTGCATTGTTTGGTCTCGGGAATACAATTCATAGCGCACGGCGGGCCGCGGCGGCAACTGGCAGCGGCGCACCCGAGCTATGATCGGAGAAGCGCGCGATCATGCACGAAATGAGCATAGCCGGTTCAATGCTGGAAGCCGTACGGGCCGAATCAGCGCGGCACAATGCACACGTGCTGGCGCTGGGCGTCAAGATCGGGGAGCTTTCCGGCGTGGATATGGAATCGCTGCGCTTCTGTTTCGATGCCTTGGTGCAAGATACGGATCTGGCGCCGCTATCGCTGCAGATCGAGAGCCTGCCCTGGCGCCACCGATGCCGGCAATGCGCACGGGATTTCGCCGTCCAGGAGTATCGTACGGAGTGCCCGCAGTGCGGCTCCGCGGATACGGAAGTGGCCAGCGGCCGGGAACTGGAATTCGCCTATATGGAGATCGAAGAAACATGACCCGCGTGCCCCTCGAACGCAAGGTTTTGAACGAAAACGACCGTCTGGCCGCCGATTTGCGACAGGGCTTCCAGCGGTATGGAACCCGGTGCGTGAACCTGATCAGTTCGCCCGGATCGGGCAAGACCATGCTGCTGGAGCGCACCCTGGCATCCTTCGAGCCGGAACGGCGCGTGGCGGTGCTTACGGGCGACATTCAAACCGACAACGACGCACAGCGCCTTGCGCGCTACGGTTTCCCGGTGCGCCAGATTACCACCGGCGGCGCATGCCATCTGGACGCCCGCATGGTCACCACCGCGCTTGCCGAGTGGCGGCCGGATGAGATCGACTTATTGCTGATCGAGAACGTCGGCAACCTGGTGTGCCCGTCGAGCTACGATCTGGGCGAAGAGGCGCGCGTGGTGCTGTTGAGCGTCACCGAAGGCGAGGACAAGCCCTTGAAGTATCCGGCCACATTCAACCGCGCGGATCTGGTGGTGCTGACGAAAGTGGATTTGTTGCCCTACGTGCCGTTCCGCATGGACCTGGCGCGTGAATACATCCGGCGCGTGCAGCCCGATGCCGAGATTGTGGAAGTCTCATGTACAACCGGGGCGGGTATGGATATCTGGCGGCAGTGGATCGACGCGAAAGTGGGAGCATGCTGACTGAACACCCGCTGTTGAACGCCGTGATCTTCGCTTCTCTTGGGATCGCCGTGTTCGCCGTGGCCGCCGCGATTCTGCTTAGGGTGACGCCGCTGAAGTTGTGGCGGGAACTGGTCGAAGAGCGCAATGTGGCAGTGGCCATTTTCGCCGGGGCCGCGGCCATCAGCATCGGCCTGATCGTCGCCGCGGCGATGCACTGAACGTGCACTGACCGTCGTGCTAACTTCTATCTATGGCATTCGAGTCCGATAAGGTCATGTTCGAGATCTACCGGGAAACCCAGTATTCCGGCAAATACCGGGTGGTCTACTTTACCGAACTGCAAGATCACAACAAGGAATCCGAGATTAATCACGCGCTCAACGGCGAGCACTACTACGACGGTTTCATCAAGAACTACCGCAAGGAAGAGGCCAAGCAGATCATCGAGGACTGCCTGACGCGCCTGAACGGCGGCGAAAAGGTGGAACCGCCGGAGATCGAGCGCGCCTTGGGCGACCACATCGCCTGAGACTCCGGTGCAAATTACCCGCTACGCCAGCCTGTCCGAGCCGCAGTTTCTTGGGTGCGTAAGCGCATTCGCGGACTCGCTCACCGGCGAACTCAACTCCGCGGCTATGTACCTGCGTAAGCTGGAGGGCCAGACCAAGGGCGCCGCGTTCGCCTACGAGATGTCGCTCGACCGGCACCGATACGGCGCACTGACAGTGCTGGACCGCTGGGGTACGTTCGTGGCCGCCTTCGGCCCGCATGTGACTCTGCGTTATCCGGGCATCGTTACGGAAGCGCGGTCTCGCGTGGGCGCCGCCGAAGGCATCCTCGAAAACGCCAATCGATTGATCGATGGGGCCGGCGGGTACTCGAGCGACGTAGTGGAGGCCTGCGTACTAGCGTTCCAGTCGCTCGCTTCGACCTTCGCGGAAGAGCGCCATGCGGCCGACCAGTCCGCGCTGCTGGGGCCTATGCTGCCTGAAGAATTTAAGCAGGCTCGCGGCATCTTCCTGCACGATCTGGCGGCGCGCTAACGAGTCTCGACACGGCACGCACGACTGCGTGCGCTACCTCATGAACACCACCATATACTGGCTGCCCTTGATGTGCTCGCGCTCGGATATTTTGCGGAATCCGTTGCTTTCGATCTCGCGCACCAGGTCGGGCTCGTCCAGCCGGATGTGCTTCACGGCGTCCTGGCCCGGCATGGCGTTCGGACGCTTGTAATACTCCACGATCACCAGCCGGCCGCCATCGCGTAGGGCGCGCGCGAAGGCCGCCAGCATTTTCTCAGGGTAGTCGTAATGATGGTAGGAATCCAGCGCCAGGATCACGTCCACGCTCTTGTCGGGTAGCCGGGGATTCGTTTCCGTGCCCCTGACGAAAGTCACATTGCCGAGCTTCTGGTGGCGGGCGCGTTGTTTGGCGGCCTTCAGAAAATCGTCGAAGATATCCTCCGCCACCACATGGCCGACCGGCCCCACGGCGCGGCTCAGATAAGGCAGCATGTAGCCGACGCCCGTGCCGATATCCGCCACCGTCATGCCAGGCTTGAGCGCCATCTCATCGACGAGTTCCTGCGGCCGCTCGGTGGCGTCGCGCCCCACGCTGCGCAAGTTCGCCGCGATCCCTTGGCGGCCCTCTGGGGTTTGATAGCGTTGGTTCGCTTCGGTAGCTACCTGGGCCCACAATGCCGGGCACCAGCAGGCCAGAAGAAGCAGAAGCCGTATTTTCACAAAGCAGTCTCCATGGGCAGGGACAGGGGCGGCTCCAGCAGAAAGTCGAGCTGCGCCATCTGCGCCACGGCCTCGCGTATGGCGTGCTCGTAGGTGGGTTCTACGGTGATCACGAAGGGCAGGTCGCGTTTGGTTCCCGTGGGCAACTGCAGGACGGCCTCCAGACTGATGTTCTTGGCCGCCAGTATACCGGAAAGTCCCGCCAGGATGCCCGGGCGGTCCTTCACCCGGAAACGCAGGTAATAGCCGCGGGTCTGCAGCACCACCGACACCGGCTGATACTCGCCCAGCCTCTCGTGTGCAAAGGGCGAAACGCGTTCGGGGCTGCCGCTGCGAATCTCGCGCGCCACGCGCATCAGGTCGCTGACCACCGCCACGCCGGTAGGCAACGCGCCTGCGCCGCGCCCGTAATAGAAGGTGTCTTCCCCGTACGCGCCCTTCACCCACACCGCATTATAGGCTCCCTGCACTCCGGCCAAAATCGTGGAGCGCGGGATCAGCGCCGGCCGTACCGAAAGAATCAGCCCCTCCGCGGTCTGCCGCGCAGCGCAGATCAGCCGGATGGTATGCCCAAGCTGATGCGCGTAACGGAAATCCAGCGGCGAGATGCGGCGGATGCCTTCCATGAAAATGTCGGACGGCGTGATCTTCTCGCCGAACGCCAAGGCCGCCAGGATGGCCAGTTTCGAGCGCGCATCGATGCCATCCAGATCGGCGCTGGGATCGGCTTCGGCATAGCCCAACTGCTGCGCCTCGGCAAGCACGGTCTCCAAAGGCGCGTCGCGCTTTTCAATCTCGGTGAGTATATAGTTGCAGGTGCCGTTCAGGATGCCGTAGATGGCCGTGATGCGGTCGCCGGAAATGCCTTCGCGCAATACCGCGTGGATGGGAATGCCGCCCGCCACGCTGGCCTCCATGGCCACATTGATGCCGGCGCGAATGGCGCGGTCCCAGATCTCCGGCCCGCACGCCGCCATCAGCTCTTTGTTAGCCGTGACGATGGACTTGCGATTGGCGATGGCCGCATCCACGATCTCGGCCGCGACCGTAGTGCCGCCCACCAGCTCGGCCACGATATCCACGTCGGGATGCGCGACCACTTCGCGCCAGTCGGCCGTGCGGAACACAGGCCCCAGCGATTCCGGGATGGACTTAGACGCCATCGAGCGGCTGCAAACCGCTGTCACATTGAGCCGGAAGCCCAGCTTCAGCGCGATCTGATCCGCATTGCCCGCCAGAATGGCGAGCGTGCCGGCGCCCACATTGCCCAAGCCCACTATGCCGACGTTCACTTCCCGCATGTGGGCATTGTAGCGCACGGCTAAGTTGACATTCTCCGCCATTTCGTACATACTGAAAAAGTCAGCGGTCCTAAGCGGTCCTAGTCGCGACCCACCTACGATCAAGCCGGTTCGGCGATCCGGCGCCCGATCCACGCACCTCATCCCCGTTGGAAAGTCAGACGCTGTCTCAGCACGATCTGATCGACAGTCCAAAAAGCAAACAGACTAACAGCATTTAGGAGCATTCAGGAGGACGATACCGTGCGTTTACTCTTTCCCTGTGTGTGCGTCTTCTGCTGCGTTTCCGCGGCCGGTATGTGGGGACAGATCGTACCGGGCGGCGCGGCAAGCGTCAATGGCGAAGTTACTTGGGAAGGTCAAGAGAGTCACCGTGCGCTTTCGGTGGAGCTCATATCCGCGGGCCGGGTTATAGGCCGCGTATCTGTCGCCCCGGATGGACGCTTTGAGTTAGGCAGCGTAGCGCCCGGCGAGTATGAACTCAGGGTCGCCGATTTCAACGAGACAGTCATTCAGCGCCAGTTCGTCTCGGTGCATGGCCACGTCGCGGGCGTGGCTTTCAGGCTGCAGCCGGCCAACGGCGCGCGTCCGGTTTCGGGAACGGTCACGGTTTATAGCTTGGCGCACCCTGCGCCCACCGCCGCGCGCAAGGAGTTATGGCGCGCCGCCAAAGCCGCCCACAAAGGCGCACGCGAAGAATCGATGCGGCATTTGCGCAAGGCGCTGGCCGTCTTTCCGGGCTACGTGGAGGCGCACAACGACCTGGGCGTGTTGTACATACGGCAGGGCGCCTACGAACAGGCCGCCGGCGAGTTTCAGCAAGCGGCGAAGCTGGACCCCAGCGCGGTGCGGCCCATCGCCAATCTGGCGTTGGCATGGATTGGCCTGCGCCGTTATGCCGATGCGGAGTCCGCCGCCCGCCGCGCGATCGCAGCCGATCCTGGGTTCCCCCCGGCCCGGCGCGCTTTAAGCATGGCCCTCTGTGGCGCGCACACCGATGCATGCCGTGTCGAGAGTGGCCTCGACACCCGGTGAAGGGCGTTTGGCCGGGGGGCGACGGACAGGCCCGGGGACCCGTCCTACAAGCGAAACAGGCGTACCGCATCTTCGATAGCATCCAGCGTGGCGTGCGCGGTGGCTTGCCACGAAAAGGCGGTGGCGCGCAAGGGGCCGGCAGCGTACGAATGATTCAGGAAGTTCGTGGTGGCGTTCTGTAGGACTACGTTATTAGCCGTGGGATTGTTCGGGTTGTCCGGGTACACCGCGGCACATTGGCTCAGCACCTCGGGATCGAACATTGATGCAGAGGTGGCGCCTGTACTTGATATCCAGGGAAGGAATGCGGCAAGGAAGTTCGCCAGGTTATGGCTGTACGACGGCTCCCAGTCGCAGGAAAGCGCTCCCTTGATCGCCGACCGTGATGCTTATTGAGGTGCCCGCGCAGGGCGAAACGCCCGAGGCGCAGTTGAGGACGTGATCGATGATGTCGTTGCTGCCGAGGTTGGTTCCCCCTCCCGCCCCGGCGCCGCCGCCATAGAGGAAGTTGTAGAGCCAGTCGTTCGGACATCTGTGGAAGTGGCTCATGAAGAACCACAAAGGTGTCGCCGTTCTGTAGCCAGTTCACTACGATCCACTGGTAGAGGACCGGCATGGTGCAAGGGCCGTGTGAGGCCTGTGGATGCGAAACAAGCGGCAGTAATACCAGTGTTGCCATAGGAGTAAGTGCAGAGGCGAGTCTTCCTAGCCCTCGCCAACTCAAGATCAGCCCGGCATTGGTGACTCGCCGTCTGGGACAGGTTTCTGGTAGTGTGTCATGTCAGTCTGCTGTGGGCCGTTGTAAAACCGCAAGTTTGCGCCGATTGCCAATCGGCGCGCAGGATGCCATCCTGCCCCACATGCCATCGCTAGCGCGCCAGGCGCGTGGCATCTTCGATCGCATCCAGTGTGGCGCGCGCGGTGACTTTCCACGAAAACGCGGCGGCGCGCAAAGGGCCCGCAGCGGCGAGCCGCTCCCGCAACGGTCCATCGTCTGTCAGCCGCACCATCGCGTTGTATATGGCTTCCACATTGTCCGGCTCGAACAGCAGGGCCGCCTCTCCCGCGATGCCGGATAGCGGCTCGATATTCGAACAGCCGGTGGGAATAGCCGCGGCCAAGGCTTCCACCACGGGCATGCCGAATCCCTCGAATGTGGAAGGATACAGGAATGCCCAGGCGCGCCGGTACAAATCGTAGAGTTGCCCGCGCGGAATCCAACCGGTGAACTCCACCGCGCCGGTCAGTCGCAGATCCGCGCGCAGTTTTTCCAGGGCTGCGGCGTGGAAACCGCGCAGCCCGGCGATCGCCAACCGGAATTCCGGCTGCGTCCGATGGAACCGCGCGAACGCGTGCAGCAAGGCGTCCAGACCCTTGTGCGGATGCAGCGTCGACACGGTCAGCAAGAGCTTCTCGGGCGCGCGCCGCAATCCGAAGAACGCCCGGTCGACGCCCAGCGGTGTGACGCGAACTTTCCACGCCGGCAGGCGGTAATAGAGCAACACGTCCGCGCGCGTGGCCTCGGAATTCGCCACCAGAAACGCGGCTAGATGCGCCGATGCGAACAGCAGCACGCGCCAGGCGAGCAGGTCGAGCCGGCGGAAGTGCTCCGGGTGGCGTTTGTGCTGCATGTCGTGGAAGGCCGTTACAGCCGGGCACGCACAGTAGACCGGCGCGGTGAACCCCGGATTGAACAGCGCATCCAGGCCCAGGCGCGCAACAGCCAGCGGCAGCGCGGTCTGCTCCCAGACAATGCGGGCGGGCCGGAACCTGGCGCGCACACGCTGCGGCATCCAGTGAAAATTCGGCTGTTGGGGGACCAGGTCCGGGCCGGTTTCCCGATTGGTGAAAACGAAATAATCGTTGCGCGCGTCGATTTCCGCCAAGGCGCTCAAGAGCGCGCTGAGGTAGATCTCGGTGCCGCCGACGCCGCCCGGAATCAGGTACAGCGCGTTGACCCCTATGCGCAGCGGCCGCATGTCATTGCCGGGAATTCAATTGCCGCTCGACGATCCCCAGCATATGGCGGGCATGGTCGTTCAATGGATTAACCGCCAGCGCGCGCCGATAGTCGGCGGCCGCTCCGGAAAGATCGTTGGTCTTGGCGCGGATGCCGCCGCGGGTGTCGTAGATCATGTCGTAGTTGGGGTCCAGTTTGCCGGCTTGGTCCAGGGCTGCCAAGGCGTCCTGCCAGCGCGATTGCTTGGCGTAGACCATGGCAATTTGCGAATAAGCATGCGCGGTCGGGTTAAGTTCGGCGGCCTGGCGCAGCTTGGCCACCGCCGCATCGGGCTGGTCCGCGCAATCGTAGGCAAGACCCCAATCGATCAGCAGGCCGTAGTCCGGCGGGGCCACCCGCGCGGCTTCCGTATACTGGGCGATCGCGTCAAGGCAACGGTGGTTGGTGAAATACGTATGCGCCAATTGAGAGAGCACGCGCTGCCTGCCGGGCGTCTTGCGCGCGGCGTCTTCCCACAGGGCGGTTTCGCTGGCCCAAAGCTGGTTGCGCTGGTAGGTCAAGATACCCAATACGGCGACGATGGCGCAAAGCGCGGCGGCGAGCTTGCGGCGATCCACGCGAATGCGGGCCAGCGCCGCGATAGCCACCAGCAGCATGCCGATCATCGGCAGATATAGGCGCCGCTCGGCGACCGGGTCCTTAATCGGCACAAACGAGGATGTGGGCGCCATCAGCAGCACGTAGACCAAGAAGCCGTAAGACGCCAGGGGATAGCGCCGCCGGAAGTAGATGGCGGCGGCCACCAGCGCCAGGATGGCGGCCAGTCCGAACACGGCGCCACGATCCGTAATATTCCGGGAGATTTGATAATCCCAGTCCGGAGTCTGGCCGGCCGGGAACACCAGCAGCCGCAGGTAGACGAAGAACGCGCGGCACTCGGTGAAAAAGTATTGGTACCAAGTGAAGTCTTTGAGGCCGAATCCCGCAGTCCCATTGCGGGCGAGAATTCTCGCCACCAGTACCAGGCCACCCGCCGCAAACAGCGCGATGGGAACGTAGAGCCGCCAGTTTCGCCGGATGCCGCTGAACGCGAAGCCGGGATTCCAGTAGTAATCCGTCAGCAGCAGCAGGGCGGGCAGCACCAGCGTATGTTCCTTGGTAGCGGCGGCGGCGCCGAACAAGACAAGCACCAAGGCGGCAACTTTCCAGGAGACCGCGGATGTCCGCCGGTACAAGAAGACCGCGAAAGCAGCCAGAAAGAACAGCACGCTAAGGGATTCCGACCGGCCGGCGATGTAGGACACCGCTTCGGTCTGGATGGGGTGAAATAGAAAAACCGCCGCCGCGAAGGCCGGCAGCAGCCAATCGGACGACTCCGGCCGCAACAACTTCCGGGCGATTAAGAATATCAGGACACTGTTGAGTAAGTGGCACAGGAAGTTTACGACGTGAAAGCCGGACGGATCCAGAGAGGACCGGTAATTGAGCCAGTAACTGAACATGAGCAGCGGCCGGACGCCGCCGATCCAGAAGCGCAACGCGCCGGGAAAACCCGGCGTGCCATAGGGCAAGGAGATGTCGTCGAAGACAAAGGGTCCGCCAAAGGCGGGCGCGTACACCAGCCAGGCGGCGCACAGCGCCACGGCTACGGCACAGTAGATCCACCAACGCGTAGCGGGTTTCGGCGGCGCCGAGGCCGCTTTCTCCGTTGCGCGCAGCTTCCTTTTGGCGCTCTTGGCGCGGCGCGCTTCAGACATGCGGCTGGCCGTCCCGCAAGGTTTGCAAGTGATACTCGAGGATCGCAAGGCGCTGCGCCAGGGCGATGTTATCGTCCCGCAGCTTGGAGATAATTACGGAAAACCGGTAGAACATGAGCAGAAACACGCAGCCGACCACCAGCAGCAGCGCCAGGGGCGGATCCGCAAGTCCCAGTTTGTGCGCCGCCGCTTCCAGCAGGCCGCGGGAGCGCGAGAGAATCACCAGAGCGGCCGCGGCCAGTAACCAGCTTACCGAATATTCCACGCGGATGTGCGCGCGCCGCACCGACACGAGCACGAACAGCAGCAGCAGGCCGCTCAATACAGTGAAGACATTCAAAAGGCGGTCCATGGATCTCCTTCGTCGCTACTTAACGGGTTTCGCGGGCCGCCGCCCGCGCTGGTCGAACTTGAGCACGTTCACGAAGACTCCGAGCAGCACGTGTACGATGTAGTAGATCGATCGTACCGCCGTAATCGACGAGCGGCCGGTGGTGCGCGGGTGCATGCGGCACGGAATTTCCAGGAAGCGGAATTGTTTGCGTTGCAGTACGACCAGCGCTTCGATCTCCGGGTATTCCAGCGGAAAGCTCTTGCTAAAGACCTGCAGGGCGTTGCGGTTGACCCCCACAAAGCCGGAAGTCGGATCGTGGACCCGCTGTCCCAGGATGGGGCGCAGCACCATGCGGAAGAAGCGTATGCCCAGTCCGCGGACGGCGCCGGGACGCCCGCCGTTTCCGCTCACGAAGCGCGAACCGATGACCATCTCGCAGCCCGACGAGCGCAGGGCCTCATAAACGCGCGGAATATCGCGCGCATCGTGTTGCCCATCGCCATCCACCCGGATCACGTATCCGTATCCCAATTCGAAGGCCAGCTTGTAGCCGGCTTGCACGCAGCCGCCCAGCCCCAAATGGTGGGGCAGGGCCAGCACGCGCGCGCCGGCTTCGCGGGCGGCGGCCTGGGTGGCGTCCAAGGAGCAATCGTCGATGACCAGCACAGGTGTTCCGGGCATGGCTTCGTGGATGGCGCGCACCACGCTGCCCACGGCAGCTTCTTCGTTGTATGCGGGCACGATGACGATCAGTGTGTCCGGCGATGAGGCTGTGGGCACGGCCAGCATGGTCAAAGCTCCGCCACGCGCCGCGCGGAAATGGAATGCGAGCGCAGCAGCCGCCCGTAGATATGCGGCGTAAGGCGCGCAGTGCGGCGGATCTGGCGGCGCTTGCGAAACAGGACCGGCGCATTGAGCAGCAGCGCGCCATGCGCGCGCAGCACATACCAGGGCATACGCCAGGCCGAAGCGCCTTCCAGCCGAAACCGCGCGGCGGCGCCGCGTCCGCGCAGCATAAATCCCAAATGCCACCAGTATCGCGCCAGCGACACAAATGGCGCGGCGGCCAGCATGCGTGCCGGAAAATTCTTGGCCAGCACGAACAGGCGGTTGCGTTCCACGTAATAAGCTTTCAACCGCGAGGCGCGCCCCGCCGAATGCGAATAATGGTGCTCCACCACCGCCTCGGGCACGTACAGACAGCGCCACCCGGCCCAACGTGCGCGCAGCCCCAGGTCGGTATCTTCGCAGTACAGGAAGAAATCCTCGTCGAACCCGCCGATCTGCTGCAGCATGGTCCGCCGGTAGAGCGCCGCCGAGCCGCTGGGAAACAGGACTTCCTCGGTCACCGGAAAAAACTTCGGCGGACGCCCATGGCCGCGCTGCTTGCTGCTGCCATCGCCGGAGATCAGCATGCCAGCCGAATCCAGGAGGTCTTCGCCGAAGAGCCGAACCTGCGAGGCGCACATTCCGGCATCCGTCTGCCCTTCCATGGCCGATACCAGGGCCGCCAGCCAGTCCGGATGCGGCGCCGCGTCGTCGTTGAGCGTGGCCACATACAGGCTGTGCGATTGACGGCAAGCTTCGTTGATGGCCGCGCCGAATCCCACGTTGCGCGGTTCCTCGATCACCCGCACGCCCGGCCGCGCCGCTCCATTGCGCCGCACCGCGCCGGAGCCGCTGTTGTCGACGATAATCACCTCAAAATCCGGTTGCGTCTGCTTCGCGAGGGCGGCGACGCATTCCTGAAGCCTCGCATCCGCGGCCAGCGTGGGGACCACCACCGTTACCAGGAGATCGGGCAAACTAAGATTCTACGACAGCCGGGGCGCCGGGGGGTTGGGCTTAAATGTGCGTAATTGTGCGGGCTTGTGCATCGAGGGCGGCAAGACCAAAATGTGACGAGCGAAGCCAATTTTCAAGAACGGGAGACGCAACCCGAGGCATTTGTTATAGTTGCTGGATTTCGTCTGGGCTTCGCCGGGAACGTCCCAGGTTGGGAATTGGGTTCTTCTTCCGAAAATTCATGTACCGCAACTCCTTGAAAGTACAGGATTGCAGAACTGCGAAATGGGTTTCCGACTCACCTTGGCGCCATTTTCACCTCCATGGGCGGTCGGAATCCTACCAGGTTGTTTCTTCCGAAAATTCATGTACCGCAACTCCTTGAAAGTACAGGATTGCAGAACTGCGAAATGGGTTTCCGACTCACTTTGGCGCCATTTTCACCTCCATGGGCGGTCGGAATCCTACCAGGTTGTTTCGCTTCGTAAAATGCCGTGATGGTTGCCAGCCGCGGTCCCCGCCCGCTACAGTGCGCGATTGTCAAAGAACATGGGGAGCCCGGCGGAACACCTTGCGGCGAGTGCGGGGAGCTTCTTTCCCGGTATGAGAGTAGCACGAGGTTTTCCGGAATTCAAAAGCGACGGCGCTGCACAGCAATGTTTTCAGTCGATTAGGCGGGATCGAGCCTGCGTCACCGCTCCAGGCTGGTAGTGCGCCGGCACGAGCTTCGCGTGCGAGTTTCCCGAGTTGGCTGTGACACAAAGGGTCGGTGAAGCCGACTGACACGGTTGCTACTCATGGTGCGCCTTCCGTGTGGCGCGAAGACCTGCCAGCGAGAGGGGTTGAGGCCCGAAGACAGGCCGTGTCGGCACCGCAATAAGGCCGAACCCCGGATGAAGGCTGCGAGGGGGGTCTGGAGACCCGCCGCAGGCGTGGACGCCCGCCCCACTGAAATGGCCTACGCGGTGGCGGGCATGGCAAAAGGCTCATCCGCGCTGCCGCCATAGATATCCGGCACGCGGGCGTTCATGGCCCGCAGTTGCATGCTGAGCTGGCCACGGTGATGGACCGTGTGCTTGATCCAGAAATCCATGTACAGCACCAGGGGAAAATTGAACACGTTGAAGAAGTTCGCCGGCGCAGCCAGTTGCTCACCGGAGAGCGTGGCAATCTTATCGGGGGCCGACGGTACGTGCTGGTCGTAATGCGCCAGGATTTCCGCAGCGGTCGCGGGGGCCGGTCCATCGGATCCGTCCGCGTCGAAGTTGCCCGCAACGACCGCTTCGCCAAACCATTTCTCGCTGCGCACGATGTGCCACATCAGTTCGCGGGTGGTGCGTCCTTTCTCGCCCAGCTTGAAATCGAGCTGCGCTTCGGGAACAGCCGCCAGTACGCGCCGCGTGGTGGGAATTTCGTTACCCAGGCTTTGCAGAAAAACCATGGATAGTCCTTTGGCTTGATCGGGTGTAAACATGAATGCCTCCTTTCTAGGGCATGGCGCTATGTTACAACAAACGATGGCCAAACCGCATGGATTGACGCGCGGGTTGGGGCTGCTGGAAGCCACCGCCCTGAACATGAGCAACATGGTCGGGGTGGGACCTTTCGTGACCATCCCCCTGATGATCGGGGCCATGGGCGGGCCGCAATGCATGCTGGGCTGGGCCGTGGGCGCGGTGCTGGCGCTCTGCGACGGGCTGGTGTGGGCGGAACTGGCGGCGGCCATGCCGGGCGAAGGCGGCAGCTTTCTGTATTTGCGGGAAGCCTTCCGCCGTACGCGCCTGGGCACGTTGCTGCCATTTCTGTTTATCTGGCAATTCATTTTCAGCGGGCCGCTGGAGATCGCTTCCGGCTACATCGGCTTCGCCCAATACCTGACCTATTTCAGCAAGGGCATGGGCGTGTGGGAGATGCGCCTGGCCGTGTTGGTGGTGGGCGTATTGGTGATCGCGCTGCTTTACCGAGGCATCCGGTCGGTGGGACGACTGACGGTGGTGCTGTGGATCGGGATGCTGGCCACCGTGGCGTGGATCGTGGCGGCCGGCTTGGTGCACTTCGACGCGCGCCGCGCCTTCGATTTTCCGCCGCATGCGTTCACGATTTCGCCGGCCTTCATGTCCGGACTGGGCGGCGCCACGCTGATCGCGATGTACAACTATCTGGGCTACTACGGCGTCTGTTTCGTGGGCGGCGAGGTACGCCGGCCGGAGCGCACCATGCCGCGCTCCATCGTGCTCTCGGTGCTGGCGGTGGGCGCCATGTACGCGCTGATGACGCTCGCGATCATGGCGGTGGTGCCGTGGCGGGAAGCGGCGCAATCCAAGTTCGTGGCGGCCCGCTTCATGGAGATACTCTATGGGCCGTGGGCCGGACGCGCCGTGACCGTGCTGATCCTATGGTCGGCGGTGGCGTCCGTATTCTCGCTGCTGCTGGCGTACAGCCGCGTGCCCTACGCGGCGGCGCTGGATGGCTACTTCTGGAAGCCCTTCGCGCGCCTGCACCCCAAGGGCGAATTCCCGTACGTGTCGCTGCTGGTGATCGGCGGGCTGGCCATCGCGGGCGGAATGTTGAGCCTCGATTGGGTGGTTTCGGCGATCCTGACCGCGCGCATCCTGATTCAGTTCATGGGGCAGATTGCGGCAGTGGAGGTGCTGCGCAAATCCCGGCCGGATGTGCGGCTGCCGTTCAAGATGTGGCTGTATCCGCTGCCCAGCGTGCTGGCGCTGATCGGCTGGACGTATGTGTTCGCGACGTCGGGTTGGACGTTCGTGCTTTGCGGAGCGGGGGTGCTGGCTAGCGGGGTGGGGGCCTTTATGGTGTGGAGGCGGTGGGGCGGAATGGGGTCGGAGCCGGGAGGTGGGAGTGCCGGGCCTACCTAATTAGGACACTGATGAAGCTTGACGCTTTCCTGCAATTCAAGAATTACGTCCAGTACCTTGAGGATTTCGATATAATTTGGACGGTCCGATGGGTAGGAAATCAGAGGCCATGCGATTATGAAGCGGCGGGCGAACGACCATGGTTACGGGTTAGTTGCGGAATTGTACCGCTCAAATCTTTGAATTTGGCGACGTCTCCAACCTTCGATATGCCCAGCGACGACACCCTGATCCAGATCGTAGACGCCGCGCTGGCTGAAGCGGCGCGCCTGAGCGGGCCATGGCTGCTATGCCGTCCGGGGTGCGCGCAGTGCTGTTTGGGCGAGTTTCCCATCACGCAGCTCGACGCGGTGCGGCTGCGGCGCGGACTGGCTGAGTTGGAGATCCGTGAGCCGGAGCGGGCCGCGCGCGTGCGTCAGCGGGCGCGGGATAACGCGGCCAGCCAGGCGCCCATGGCGGACGACGATCCTTGCCCCGCGCTCGATCCGGAAACCCAAACGTGCGATTTGTATGCGGCGCGGCCCATCACCTGCCGCACGTTTGGTCCTCCGGTACGTTGCGAGTCCGGCGATCTGGGAGTTTGCGAGTTGTGCTTCGAGGGCGCGCGCGAGGCGGAGATCGCCGCTTGCGAAGTGGATTTCGATCCGCAGGGACTGGAGCCGGTGCTGCTGCGCGAGCTGGAAGCGCGCGACGGTGTGCGCGGCGAGACCACCGTGGCGCTGGCTCTATCGGCGTGCCTATCCTCGTAACGACGCGTACAGCGCCTGCTTCCAGCGTGGCACGTCGATCGTCCAGCAGATGCGGGCCTTGCGGCCAGCGTCCAACGCCAGCTTCCAAATGGCGCGATTGCGGTCGTTGCCGGCAATATCCAGGCGGTCCACCACGGTCATGCCACGGGTCAGCTCACTGGCTGTTTCGATGTCCAGATAATGCTCGCCGGCCGACGTACATATCGATGTATCGAGTGCGATCGACATAGCCACCGGGTCGGGTAGCGAAATGCCGGTTTCGCCGGTCTGCACCTTATACGCGGCCATGGCGGTGCTGTTGCATTCAATGGCGAAGCGGGCCAGCGGTGTGCCGATGCTCAGCACGTGTTCGATATCGCCGGGACCGAGGGCCGCGGCGCCCCGGCACAGATGCCAGCCCACCAGCTCGATAGGAAGCCCGGAGCGCGCCACGATGCGGGCGGCTTCCGGATCGACCCAGACGTTGTATTCGGCCGCGGGCGTCACGTTGCCTTCGCAGCAGGGCGCGCCGCCCATCACCACCGTGCGGCCGACAGTGGCGGCGATCTCGGGCGCGCGAGCCAGCGCCAGCGCGACGTTGGTCAGCGGTCCCAGGGTGACCAGTGTAATGCCCGGGTTGGCGCGAACGGTTTCGACAATAGCTTCCACCGCGTGCGTGGGTTCGGGCGCGCGGCGGGGAGCGGGATAGTTGTGGTCGCCCAAGCCGTCCTTGCCGTGGAACCATTCGGCGTGCATGTATTCGCGCAGCAGCGGATGTTCGGCGCCGGCAAAGACCGGCACATGGGAGCCGCACAGTTCAGCGGTGTAAAGCGCGTTGCGGGCGGCCTGCGCGACAGGCACGTTGCCCGCTACGATGGTGACGGCGCGCACCTCCACATCGGGCGCGCGCAGGGCCATGATTAAGGCTACGGCGTCGTCGGAGGCCGTGTCGGTATCGATCAGGAAGGCTCGCGGCACTATTCTCCCAGGCGTTCCGGCATATCCGCCAGCACGTAGCTCATCACCGCCATGGCGGCGATGCACTGCCGGAATTCGCGCGGGTCGATCTTGTCCACTGTGTCGGTGCGGGTGTGGTGCCAGTCGAAGTAGTGCTGCTCTACCGTCATCAGGCCGAGGCCGGGGACGCCATCGTGCATGAGGGGGGCGATGTCGGCGCCTCCACCGCCTTCGCGAATGGTATCCGCGCCTATCGGTTCGAGCAAACGCCCGATCTCCTTGGCGCGCGCCAACGCTGCCCCGCCGGGACTCACGCCAAAACCCACGGGCTTTTCGGCGCCTCCGTCCATTTCGATGGAGGCCACGTAATCGTGTATCTTGCCGCCCACCATTTCGCGATAGGCGCGGCCGCCAGCCCCCCCGTTTTCCTCATTGGTCCAGAAGACCACGCGCAGAGTGCGCCGCGGATGCAGCCCCAGTTTCTTGATGACGGCGGCCGCTTCGAGCGCCGCCATGATGCCGCTGCCATCGTCCTGCGCGCCCGCCCCCACGTCCCATGAATCGATATGACCGCCCATCACCACGATTTCACCGGGCTTCTCGCGCCCGGGGATCTCGCCCATCACATTGGCGGAATCGGCATCGGGTAGCATATGCGCCTCCATATACAAATGCACGGAGACGGTCTCGCCGGCATCCGTCAGGCGCTGGATGAGCGTGGCATCTTCGAACGTGATGGCGGCGGCGGGAATCCTGGGATCCGCTTCAGAATAGTTCAGTGCGCCCGTGTGTGGGGTCTGCATGGCGAGCGACCCGACCGATCTGACCAGCATCGCCACGGCACCCAGTTTGGCGGCGCGCGAAGCGCCCGACGCGCGATAGGCCACCGTCTTGCCATAACCTTCGTAAGGCACGTTGAAGAGCACAATCTTGCCGGCCACCTTCTCGCGGCCAAGCGCGCTCAGCGCATCGAAGCCGGCGACGGAAACTACCTCGGCGGTAATGCCGTCCGGCGGAGTGGCAACGCTGTCGCCGAGCCCCAGCATGGTAAGCGGATGGCGCACAGGTTTGACTATTTCGCCGTCTTCGCGGCCACGCACCCAGTGCGGCACCTTGACGGCGGGCGTGGCCACGTTCTCCAGACCATCGCGCTTCATTTGCCCGGCGGCCCACTGAATCGCGGCGTTCAGCGAGTCGGACCCGCTGATCCGGTTGCCGATACGGTCGCAGAGATACGAAAGCTTGGCGTAACCGTCCTGGTCGGCCAATGCGGCAGCGATGATGCGCGCGGAAACGTCCTTATAGGATTCCGAAAGCGGCGGCGCGGCGGTCAGCAATGCGACGGGGAGCAGCAGAACGGAGAATCGCGAGAAGCCCATTCAGACAGTCTACCCGACCGGCTACCCTTCGAGCACCCGCCGCAGTTCTTCGGGCCGGAAACAGTGCGCAAACGCGGTCTCGCGCAGGATGCGGCCGGCGCGCACCAGTTCGGCCAAGGATTGCTCCATGGTCAGCATGCCCTCGGCGCGGCCGATGCTGATCTGGCTGCGCAACTGGTGGTCGTCGCCCTTGCGGATGAGGTTGCGCACGGCGTCGGTGGCCATCATGATTTCGAGCGCCGGATAGCGGTTGACGCCATCCACCGCGGGAACCAGTTGCTGCGCGACAACCGCGAGCAAGGCGAGCGACATTTGCTGCCGCATTTGGCCCTGATGCGCCGCGGGGAACGCATCCAAGATGCGGGAGACGGACTGCGCCGCATCGTTGGTATGCAGCGTGGAGAACACCAGATGGCCGGTTTCCGCGGCGGTGAGCACGGTGGCCATGGTTTCGGGGTCGCGCATTTCGCCTACCAGGATGACGTCGGGAGTCTGCCGCAGAATGCTGCGCAGCGAGTTCACGAAGTCGGGGGTATCGTGTCCGACCTCGATTTGCTCGACGATGGAGCTGCGGTTTGCGTGCTGGTATTCGATGGGGTCTTCGATGGTGACGATGTGGGTGCGGCGGCGGGTGTTAATCAGATCGATCATGGCCGCCAGCGTGGAACTCTTGCCGCATCCGGTGGCCCCGGTGACGAGCACCAGGCCCTGGCGGCGGTCGGCGATGCGCGCGAGGGCGGCGGGCAGGTGGAGCGATTCGAGCGTCGGAATGCGCGCGGGTAGCAGGCGGATGCTGGCCGCCAGGGTACCGCGCTGGTAGTGGATGTTGGCGCGGAAGCGGCCGACGGGATCGCGCACGAAGCAGAAATCCACCGACTTTTTCTTTTGCAGATCGTCGTACTGGCGGGAATCGAGCAGGGGCAGGACGAAGTTGCGAACATCCTCTGCAGAGAGCGGCGGGCCGGCGGCTGGGGCGAACGTACCGTTGACGCGCAGGGCAACGGAGGTGCCGGCAATCAGCAGGAGGTCGGAGGCGTTTTGGCGGCCGGCGAAGACCAGCAATTGATCGAGCGAACCGGAGTTTTGAGGCGGGCGCGGCGAGGACGGCTTGTCGGCGGTGCGTGAACCTGGCGCGGCGCGGTTCAACTCTTCGACGATGCGGCTGAGATCCTGGTCGTAGCCTGCCACGGTTCAGACCTTGCTTTCAGATTTTGGTTTCGGTGGGCGGGGGCGCGGGAGGTTCAGCGGGCTGCGGCGGGACGTGCTCGACCCGTTCGACTACGATGGTGAAGTGCGCCAGATGCGCGGCGATCGCGCCGACGGCGGCCAATATGGGAGCAGCCACGGCGCCGATGGCCGCGACGGTGAGCGGGATTTCGATGAAGGTATGCCCGTGCTCGTCGCGGATGATGATGCGGCGGACATTGCCTTCGTGGATGATCTCCTGGACTTTGTCGACCAGTTCCTTGCCAAGGACTTTGAACTCTTCCAGGGTGACGCGAAAGTTTTCCATAGGGTTGAATTCAGTGTAGCAGGCGGGGTGGGGAAGGTTTCGCCGCGTCAAGCCGGTGAAAGCCGAGTGCCGCCAGAGCTTACTTGGACTGGCAATACGGACTACTGGTTATTCGAGGCTGCGGCTGGTAACAATGGCTGACCGCCAAGAGACGGACGTCGATCCAGCCCACGCCGCGACCATGCAAGTCGCGATCGCGAACGAATGCGTCCCGGTGAGGAACCATGGACGCCTGATGCATCCGCTGGTACGCGGAAAAAAGTTTTGCACTGCCTCCTGGGTGAGTTCGCTCCTCTGATTTGGCCCACTTCGATCGTCTAATTTGGCCCCCCTAGACAGCCCCGGATGAGAAGATTCCGGGATGGACGGGAGGAGCGAGGTGGAACTATTCGAAGAGATCCGGCGGGGGTAGCGGCGCGGTGGGGGAAACACATGCACACTGACTAACGGCGGCGTGGCGGCGCAGGTAACTTACCGCGGAGCGGCGCCGGGCGAGATCATTTGCCAGTTGAACTTCGTGTATCCGGCGGGCGTTGCGGCCGATGGCACGACGCGTACGGGCTATCGATTTCCTTTGCGAACGTCGCATTATGTCGCATGGCGTCGCATGGGAGTGGCCCTGTCGCTTGAGGCAAGCCGGTGGAGTTTGGCTTCCGTTTCGAGCTATTGTTGAAAAGAAAGGGCCGAATTTCGCCCGCCGTGTTTTCTTGATTTCGCGTAGCATTGCCTGCCCCCCACCGAGGCCGGACACTCTATGGCAACACCTGGAAGGATACATTGCTTGAAAGCGTGCCGCTGGGTGTGATCACCTGGACTGTTCCGGTGCTCGCTCCGGCGGGTACCGTGGTGCTGATTTCGGTAGGCGCAACCACTTCGAAAACAGCCGCAGTGCCGTTGAAAGTGACGCTGGTCGCGCCGGTCAGATCGGAGCCTAGAATCCTGATCGCCGCTCCTACCTCACCGGAGGTAGGCTTTGTTTCCACAAACGGGGCCAGACCCACGGACAGGCTGAATACGGTACCCAGATCGTTGGCTCCGCCTTGGGAGGTTGTCCCATAAAGGTCCCCGTTGGTGGCCTGGACGAGCCTGGCGTAGGTGTATTGGCCGTCCGGGCATCCGGGTTGAGCGCAAAAGCTGTGCAGCGTGGTGAACGCCCCGCTCTGGGTGATTCTGAAGAGCGTGCCGCTGGCGTCGTTCCCGCCATATAGCGTTGTCCCGTAGAAATTCCCGTCGGTTGCCTGGATCAGCGCCGACTGGGGATCGCTACCGTCCGCGCACCCGCTTTGGGAACAGAAGTTGTGTAGCGTTGTCAGCGTTCCACTCGGGGTGATTTTGAAGATCGTCCCAGCGTCGTTGGCGCCGCCATTCGCGGTGGTCCCGTAGAAGTTCCCACTGACGGCGCGGACCAGCCCCCCGTAGGGGTATTCGCCGTCCCTGCACCCGCTTTGGGAACAGAAGCTGTATAACGTCGTCAGCGTGCCATTCGGAGTGATTTTGAAGACGGTTCCCCAGCCGTTGGCCCCGCCCGCCTGAGTGGTCCCGTAGAAGTCACCATTGGGGCCTTGGACTAGCCCTGCCTCCGGGTATTCGCCGTCGGTGCACCCGCTTTGGGGGCAGAAGCTGTATAGAGTTGTGAGCGTGCCACTGGGGGTGACTTTGAAGACGGTCCCGCAGCCGCCGTCGGAAACGCAGTTAGCTCCGCCGGAGGGTGTCGTCCCGTAGAAGTCTCCATTGGTCGCCTCGACGAGACCAGCGTAGGGTTGCGCGCCGTCCGTGCATCCGGTGTGCGAGCAGAAGTTGTAAAGCGTCGTCAGAGTGCCGCCCGGGGTGATTTTGAAAACCGTGCCCCTGGTGGCCCCGCTATTGAGGGTTGTCCCGTAGAAGTCCCCGTTGGCGGCCTGGACCAGCGCCGCCTGCGGACCGCCGCCGTCGGCGCAGTCACTTTGGGAGCAGAAGCTGTAGCACGTGGTCAGTGTGCCGCCCGTACTAATTTTGAACACCGTCCCGCAGCCGAAAGGGGCACAGTTGGCCCCGCCGCCATATGTTGTCCCGTATAAGTTCCCGTCGATAGCCTGAACTAGCCCGGCGGAGGGGTATGCGCCGTCGGTGCCGAACAAGCTGCGCAGGGTGGTGAAGGTCTGCGCAGGCAAGGCTATCGCCGCAGTTGCGCAGAGGGCAAAAATAGCGCACGCACGCTTCCCCCAGTTCAGTTTGCCCGCGCTCACGGTTTGCTCCATTGAATGCTCTCCTTGTCCCACACATAATAGACCCATCGAGCGATAGAATGCGGTCCTTTTTTCTGAACGGGTACCACAGAATCCGGATGGGGTACTGTACCCAGCCGGTGAACGGCGCGGGCTCGGCAGGCGAAAACAACTGGCCGATTAACAATCGGCCTGCAGGTTGCCAACCTGCCCCACAGGCAAAGTCCAGCGATAGACGGCGGCGGAGCGGTCGGCGTGCAGGACTCCGCGCCGCTCCAGATACTCCAGGTGCGCCATTACCTCGAAGATCGCAAACCGGTAGTGGAAGGGCGAGAGGTGGCGGTTCCACAGCTTCTCGGCGATCTGGTGAGCCGTGATGGCGCCGCTCTCGATGAGAGCCACGATGCGGGCGCAACGTTCGGCATGGTGCTCCTGCGTCTTGCGCACCCACTCGCGATGGCCGGTGAAGGGCGCGCCGTGCGAGGGCAGGATCAGATCCACATCCAGCGCGGCGATGCGATCAAGCGAGGAGAGGAATTCGGCGAGGGCGTCGCGGCCGGGCTGCCAGCCGATGTTGGGGGAGATGTGCTGCAGGATGTGATCGCCGGAAATCAGCACGCGCCGCGCGCGGTCGTAGAGACAGACGTGGCCGGGCGAGTGGCCGGGCGTCCATATGACTTCGAGCGCGCCGTGCGCGGTGGGGATGGTCTCGCCGCCGGAGAGCAGGCGGTCGGGCGCGAGCCGCTCGAAACTTTGCTGGATCTCGAACATGGAGGAATGCACCAGCGCGCGCATCTCGGGCGAGACGCCGGCCGTGGTCAGGATTTCCTGTTGCCAGTCGCGATGGAGTTCGGTGTCGGTGACGTGGGCCAACAGTTCGTGATCCACCTGATGCAAGTCGAGCGGCGCGCCGGTCAGCGCCATGAGCCTGGAGGCCAGGCCCATGTGGTCCGGGTGAATGTGGGTGAGCAGGATGCGGCGAATCTCGCGCCAGCCGACGGACAGGCCTTCGAGCGCGCGGGCCAGCGCGTCGAAGCAAGCTTCAGTTTGCATGCCGGTATCGATCAGCAGCCAGCCGGATTCGAGGCGCACCAGCCAGACGTTGACGACGCCCAGGGAGAAGGGGAGCGGCAACTCCAGCATGTGTATGCCGGGCACTACTTCGCGATAATCGCCGCCAATTTCGAGATAGGGGGTCAAGCACGATACTAGCATTTTCCTAATCTGCGGCGGTGGCTGAGTTCGGCCAGTTTGGTGGGTTGCGGCCAACTGACGATTGGCAAACCGACTGACAGTAAAAGACTTGGTTGTGGCATGGGGATTGCACTCCATCCGACAGGAGCTGGCATATGAAAAAGGGATTGTTGATTCTGACGTTTGCGGTGATGACACTGGCGCCGATGGGCGCTTCGGCCGCGATCCGCGTGGGTGTGGGCGGCTATTGGGGACCTTACTGGGGGCCCTATTGGGGCCCGGCTTACTACGGCTACGGCTATCCGGCCGCTGGTCAAGTCAAGCTGGATACCAAGGTGAAGAATGCCGAGGTATTTATCAATGGCGCGTTCGCCGGTATGACGCAAGAGGCTAAGTCGATGCATTTGCGCCCCGGCAGCTATAACATCGAGATTCGGGAACTGGGTCAGACTAAGTTCGCCGAGCAGGTTTATGTTGCGCCCGGCAGGACGCTGCATCTGCACCCTCAGTTGTAAGCTTACCGTATAGTCTCCGGAGGCCCCACAGGGGGTCCCAGGTATCCGGGGGTTTCGCTGAGCTTGGGGGTGACTACGGAGTCGCCGCGGTCGAGGCCGAAATGCGCGGCCACTTCGGCTACGTTGCGCACCGGCGTGACACAGACATCCGCCGGCCGCAGGCGCTCGAACCAATCTTCCGCCGTGCGCTGGCGGAAGATGCGGGCCAATTCGGCGACGATTTCTTCGCGCCGCTGACCGTCGGCGAATTGGTCCGGGATGAAGTGTTCGCAATCGAGCGCGCGGCAGAGCGCCTGCCAGAATTTCGGCTCCAGGGCGCCGACGGCGATCCAGCGTCCATCGGCGGCTTCGTAAACGCGATAGCAGGCGTAGCGGCCGGTCAACAGGCCATCGCCGCGCGCGGGCAATTCGCCGGTCGCGGCATGGAAGCCTAACGCCACGGGCAGCAGCCAGGCCACGCCGTCCAGCATGGAAACGTCCACCGTCTGGCCACGGCCGGTCTTGGCGCGCGCGGCCAGGGCCAGCAGCACGCCGACGACGGCATGCATGGCGCCCCCCGCCAGGTCCGCAAGCTGAACGCCGGGAATCGCAGGCGGGCCGCCGCGCGCGCCATTCAGGTCGAGCGCTCCGCCCAGCGCCTGGTAATTGATGTCGTGCCCGGCGAGCGACGCCCAAGGTCCATCCTGGCCGTAGCCGGTGATGGACACGTAGATAAGCCGCGGGTTCAGCGCGCGGAGTGTTTCGTAACTCAGGCCCAGGCGCTGCATCGTGCCGGGCCGGAAGCTTTCGACTACCACATCCGCGGTCTCGGCCATTTTCAGAAACGCGGCGCGGCCGCTATCGCTCTTCAAATCCAGCGCGACGCTCTTCTTCCCGCGGTTGACCATGCGGAAGACGGCGCCTTGGCCATCCAAATAGGGCGGCATCCAGCGGGCGTAATCGCCGCGTCCCGGTTCTTCGATCTTAACGACCTCCGCGCCGAAGTTGGCAAGCTGCATGGTGGCCGCCGCGCCGGGCAGCAACCGCGTCAGGTCCAGAACGGCGAGGCCGTCGAGCGGTCTCATGGCCTTCTCTTCAGCAGCAGCTTGTCGGTGTAAACGATCACCGGCTCGTTGTTCTGATTCAGCACCTGGGTCTCGAAGGTCACAATGCCGCGCTGCGCATCCTTCTCCCTCAGTTCGACGACGCGCTTAGCGACGCGCACGGTGTCTCCGATAAACACGGGCGCCGTGAAGCGCAGCTTGTCGATGCCATAGAAGGCCAGCACGGTGTCGTTGATCAGATTCATTTGGGTCATCAGGCCGGTGGAGATGCTGAAGACCAGCGCGCCATGCGCAATGCGGCGTCCGAAGGGGGACTTGCGGGCGAATTCCTCGTTGGTGTGCAACTCGACAAAATCGCCGGAAAGGCCGGCGAAATTCACGATATCGGCCTCGGTCACGGTGCGCCCGCGCGATTCATGCACGTCGCCGGCGGCGAAGTCTTCGTAATGATGGCTCATGGTTGTTCCCGATCGCTCCTGATGGCAGTGCAAGCGAAATGATACCAAAGCGCGGCCGGGATGTAACCCGTGGCGGCGGACATCCGTAGGAAGCAACATGCGACCAGTGCTGCTATTTCTATTGGGAACGATACCGGTATTTGCGCAGCCATTTTCGGCGGGGATCAAGGCGGGGATCCCGCTCACGGATTTCCTGAACGCGGCCGGCAACGGCTCGTTCGACTATACCTCGCCCACGCAACGGTATATTATCGGCGGAGTCGCGGAACTACGGCTGCCGCTGGGACTCGGCGTGGAGTTCGACGCGCTGTACCGGCGGCTGAGCTACACCGGCTCGGGCACTCTGGCAGGCAACTTCACCACCATTAGCGCCAGTGGGGGCGATTGGGAGTTTCCGCTGTTGCTGAAATATCGTTTTCATTTTCCAGTGGTGAAACCTTACCTGGATGCGGGCGTCGCATGGGACACGGTGACAGGCCTAAAGCAAAGCATTTCGGAAGCGAGTTCGACTGTGCTGGGAACGCCTGCCCCCGCGGTGACGCAAAACACCACCATGGGATTTGTGGTGGGTGGGGGCGTGGACATTCACGCCGTCTTTCTGCACATCTCGCCTGAAATTCGCTTCACCAGATGGAACTCCACGCAAATCAGCGATGCGCTGGGATTGCTGCACTCGAATCTGAACCAAGGGGAGTTTCTGGTGGGTTTCACTTTCTAACGCCCACAGCGTGGCGCGGATGTAACGCGGGCGTGCCTTTGACCGATGCTCTGACCGCGACTTAAGACACGCTTTTCGAGTACAACGCCCCGACCCAGCGATACATCTTCGGAGGCGCGGGGGTGGACATCCATGCCGTCGTCCTGCATATTTCGCCGGAGCTGCGCTACACGCGGTGGAGTTCGCCGCCGGAGTTACCGAGATGCAGACGAATCAAGAACCAATTGGAGTTTCCGGTGGGCATCGCTTTCTGAGCGGACGTGGGCGCGCAAATTGCGCGGCGTGAGAGAAAGCCCGCGGAAATTCCACCCCTTTCCGTGCAGGATTACGACGTTGCCTTGAAGCTGCTGTTGAAGGGTCCGGCCGCGCGCACGCTGCGCGAGTTAGCGGGCACGGCGGTCGCGAAATGGCTGGATGTGGAACTGCCGAAGGTGCGGAACTTGCGGCTGGACCTGCTGGGCGAGACGGCTGCGGGCGGTCTGATCCATGTGGAATTGCAAAGCCGCAACGAAGCGGCCATGCCGTTGCGGATGGCCGAGTATTGTCTGGGGGTGTTTCGGCTGTTCGGACGATTTCCGAAACAGATCGTGCTGTATGTGGGCCGACCGCGGCTAAAGATGGAAAGCAAACTGCACGGTCCCGACGTATTGTTCCAGTACCGGCTGATCGACATCCGCACGCTGGATGGCGAGGGTCTGCTGGAAAGCGCGGATGTCGGCGATAATGTAATTGCGATTCTGGCGCGATTGCGGGACCATAGAGGTGCGGTACACAAGATTGTCGAGCGGATCGCGGGCCTGGCGGCGGCGGAGCGGGAGACCGCGCTGGCGCAGTTGTTCATACTGGCCGGGTTGCGGCGATTGGGCGAGACGGTGAAGCGGGAGGCGCGGGATATGCCGATTACGACCAGCATTTTGGAACACGATGTTTTGGGGCCGGTATTCAAGAAAGGCTTGCTGGAAGGGCGTCAGGAAGGGCGTCAAGAAGGGCGTCAAGAAGGTGAAGTGACCATCCTGCGCCGGCAGATCGAAAAGCGCTTTGGAACATTGCCCGGCTGGGCCAGCGACAAACTGGCGGGCCTCCCGGCGTCGGAGCTTGAAGATCTGAGTGTGCGAGTTCTGGATGCCACGAGCGTGGAAGACCTGCTGAGGAGTTGACGATCCCAGCGGTGTTGCGGCGATTCGGCGAGACGGTGAAGCGGGAGGCGTGGGATATGCCGATTACGACCAGCATTTTAGAACATCATGTCTTGGCGCCCGTACTCAAGGAATTCCTGCTGGAAGGGCGCTGCCGGGTTGGGCCATCTTAAAACTGGCGGCGATGCCGGTATCCGAACTGAACGTGTGAACGAACGGATCAAGGCGTGGGCTATCGCGATTACGCGCAGCGCGTGGCGTCGGCGCTGGGTCCGTGAAATTCTTACTGGAGCGCGGAAGGTGACGCCGCCGAATTGTAGTTTTTGTTAAACTAGCAGCCTGGGTGAGGCAGTGGCGCCTTTAGAGTTTAGGCTTCGAGACATCATAAAATTCCGCGGCGGACCTCGATCGCTGAATTGGGTCAACGGATCTCTCAAGTTAAACCCAACGCCCTGGTTCATAACCGCTCTGCTAGTCGTCACAGTTGCTGCGGTTAAAGCTGGCGCGGCCGAGAACGGCCCGACGCGGCCATGCGTGGCCGGGGATCTGGATGGCACCTACATGCTCGTCGACTTCCGGGAACTTCCGGCTCATAGTTTCACGATTTCCGCTAGGGAGTTCCCTTACCAGTTTCTCGCGTTCTATCGGTCAGCCACGTGGTCCAAGATGTCTTTCAATAATATGCCTGCCAGCCCGGCTATGCTGGTGCGTTATCTAAAGCCACAGATGCAGGGTCGCAGCTACACGCTGCAGCCCGATGGGATTGTTCTCAATCACGGCCGGGTAGTGGAATTCACGGGAAGCTGCGCGGTCAGCTTGCGCACCGGGAACGGGTTTCAAGAGAACGACTTAGTACTGAGCGGCAACCAGGCGGGAGATCCGTCGGAGTTACACGAACTCTTTCGTCGCTGGACTGGCGGACCGGCGGCTGGGGTCGTCTCTTCGTTTGACCCTGCCCCCTCCGCAGTCCCGGGGGCATCGCAGCCGGCAACCGGAATGCCAGACGTCCAGCCTTCCTTGCCGAACGAGCCCGCCCCTCTCCGCGTGAATGTGAGAAACGGTAGCGGGCCGAACGGGCCGAACACCCAAGTCTGGGTCGTGGTGACCAACCAGGGTCGTGCTCCGCTCAGTGCTTTTATGCTCGTCTTCCGGGGCGCGCAGACCGCGGGAAGATGGAAAGACTCAGACGTCGACGCGTGTCTGGAGCACCGGCTGGCCTGGCAACCCGGACAGCAGTGGACCAAGTACATCGGAATGCCAATCGAGGTCGGAAATATCCAGATTAAATTAGGGGCTGCGATATTTTCAGACGGCAGTACATGGGGAGACCCACACCGACTCGCAAAGCTGAAGCAGCACCGCGGGAGCTGCAAATGGCCGGGGTCGTGACTGCCAGCGGTAAACTGCCGCCAAGCGTAAGCGCCAGGATGGGGATCGAGCCGCTCCGCCGTAGTTCCTCGAATGCGCGAATTTCGCCGGCCGCGGTCAGCCACAATTACACCGGTAGATCGACGTTGGTGGATTCGCCAATCGTCCGCGGGCACCGACGGGCCAGCGTTCACCCAATCCTGTAACCGGCGAAAGTCTTGGAGCGAAATCCGACGCTCCTCTACTCGGGCGCCGCCAACGATGCTGCTCTACCGCGCCGCGGCAAGCCTCGGATCGCGTCAACTCGACATGCCGATAACCCGGCACTTTCCGATACAACGTCCCAGCCACCATTCCGCGGCATTTTCATCATGCTATTCTCGTTTCTTCCATGTCCCGCCAAGCCCAAACTACGCGCCTCTACTTCGTGCGCGGGCGCGTACAAGGTGTCGGCTACCGCGACTACGCGCAGCGCGTGGCATCGGCGCTGGGTCTGACCGGCTACGTGCGCAATCTGGACGACGGGCGCGTGGAAGTATGCGCCGCCGGGCCGCCCGATAAGCTTTCCGACTTAGCCGCGGCGCTACGCAAAGGCCCGCGCTTTTCCGACGTGCGCGGGGTCGACGAAAAGGAAGCCGCGCTGCAGCACTATTCCGATTTTCAAATCGAGGTCTGATCGAGGTCCGATGGACAACCTAAAGTCGCTGATCCGCGAAGTGCCGGACTTTCCAAAGACGGGCATCCTTTTTTACGACATCACCACGCTGTTGAAAGACAGGGCCGGGCTGCGCGGCGTGATCGACGCGCTGTACGAACACTATCGCGACGCGCAGGTGGATATGGTGCTGGGCATTGAGGCGCGCGGCTTCATTTTCGCGCCCGCGCTGGCGTACGCGTTGGGCGCGGGCTTCGTGCCTGTGCGCAAGCCGAAGAAGCTGCCCTCGGAATGCCTGACCGTGAGCTACGACCTGGAATATGGCAGCGACAGCCTGGAGATGCACAAGGATGCACTGGCGCAGGGCAGCCGGGTTTTGATTGTCGACGATCTGCTGGCTACGGGTGGCACCGCGGCGGCAGTGGCGCGGTTGGCCGAGCAGGCTGGCGCCAAAATCGCGGGACTGGCGTTCGCCATCGAACTGACGTTTCTGAACGGGCGCGCGAAATTGGCGGGGTATGATGTCTTCTCGCTGCTGAAGTACGATCAATGAGAGATTTACCGCGGCAGGGCCGGCTGAAAGCCGGCTGCGGGCAGGATTGCCCGCCCTCCAAGGCTCGTTTGCGTGCGCTTGCCAAGATCAACCTGGATCTACGCGTGCTCAATGCGCGGCCGGATGGATATCACGAAATCCGCACCATCTTCCAGACCGTCTCGCTGGCCGATATCATCGATGTCGATTTCCGCCCGGCGCGCGGCACCACGATTCAAATCGACGGCGATGTCGACATCCCGAATAATCTGATCGCGAAAGCGGCCACGCTGGCGCTGGATGCGATGCGCATAACCGCCCAGGTCGAATTCCGGCTGCGCAAACGAATCCCCATGGGCGCAGGCCTGGGTGGCGGATCGTCGGATGCGGCCGCCGTCCTGCTGGCGCTGCCCGCCCTGGCCGGCCGCAGCCTGGCGTTGCCGCGCCTGATGGAACTGGCCGCGGAGTTAGGCAGCGACGTGCCGTTTTTTCTGCTGGGCGGCGCAGCGGTGGCACTGGGCCGCGGCACCGAATTGTATCCGCTGCCGGATTCAGCGCCGCTTGCAGGACTTCTGATCGCGCCTGACGTACATGTTTCCACAGCCGCGGCGTATCGCGCACTGACCCGCCGATTGACAACCGAATCGCAACAAAATAAGATAGTTAGTTTCCAGTCTCGGACGTGGGGTGAGCTAGAAGGGCGCCGGGAGCACCCTGGCGTCAACGATTTTGAAACAGTAGTTTTCGAGCAGTTCCCGCAACTTGCCCGGTTGAAACAGCGGCTGGTCAAGCTGGGCGCCGGCCCGGCAATGATGACCGGAAGCGGTTCGGCGCTCTTCGGGTTGTTTCGTAACCGGGAACAGGTAAATCGCGCTGCAAAATCATTTACCGACGAACGTGTTTTCCCGATTACGCTGGTCGGCCGGGCGCGCTACCGCAGTCTCTGGTGGCGTACGCTGCGGCCGCATATTGAAGAAAAACTATGGCCGCCGTTAAGCCGATCCGGGCGATGACGCCCGATCGTTTGAAAATCTTCTCCGGTACCGCCAATCCGTGCCTGGCCCAGGAGATCTGCGCATCGTTGGGCCTGGACCTCGGCAACCTGATGCTGGAGACTTTTTCGGATGGCGAAGTGTACCTGCAGTTCCAGGAAAACGTGCGCGGCGCAGATCTTTTCCTGATCCAACCGACATGCCGTCCGGTGGATCATAATCTGATGGAATTGTTCCTGATGATCGACGCCGCGAAGCGCGCCTCAGCGGACCGCATCACCGCAGTGTTACCCTATTATGGGTACGCCCGGCAGGATCGCAAGGACAAACCGCGGGTTCCCATTTCGGCGAAACTGATCGCGTCGCTGTTGGAACGGGCTGGGGCGGACCGCATCATGGCGCTCGATCTGCATGCCGCGCAGATTCAGGGGTTCTTCGACGTCCCGGTGGACCACTTGTTTTCGGCGCCGGTAATGATCGAGTATTTCAAGCCGCTGGAGGTGCCGGATCTGACGGTGGTTTCACCCGATCCGGGCGGAGTGGAGCGCGCCCGGGCGTTCGCCAAGCGGCTGAACGCGCCGCTGGCGATTATCGACAAGCGCCGCGAAAAGCCGAACGTGGCGGAAGTGATGAACGTGGTGGGCGAGGTGGATGGACGGAATTGTTTGATGGTGGACGATCTGATCGATACGGCCGGCACGCTGGTGAAAGGCGCGGAGGCGTTGTTGCAACAGGGCGCGCGCAGCGTGAGCGCCTGCGCCACGCATGCAGTGCTTTCCGGGCCGGCGGTCGGGCGCATCGAAGCGTCGCCATTAAGGGAAGTCGTGTTTACGAATTCGATACCGTTGTCGGAAGAAGCCAGGAATTCGAGCAAGATCAGGTCTCTCTCGGTGGCGCCGCTGCTGGCCAGGGCGATTCAATCCATCCATGAGGAGACTTCGGTGAGCAGTTTGTTTTTGTAGGTTCAAGATCGGGCAACGCAACCCACGAGCGAAAGCTAACGGACTTGCGTCCCTTGAAGGAGAAATGCAGTGAGAAAAGATATTACCGTGGCCGCGCAGCCTCGTGAATCGCGCGGCAAGAACGAAGCGCGCCGTACGCGCACCCGCGGATTAATTCCGGCGGTGGTTTACGGCGCATACAAAGATCCCGTCCCGGTGGCCGTAAGTCCCAAGGCGATCCTGCAGATCGTACATTCGGCTGGCGGCTACAACACCATCTTCAACCTGGATATCGAAGGCCGCGAAAACACACCGGTAATGGTGGTGGACTTTCAGAACGATCCGATTCGCGGCACGCTGTTGCACGCGGATCTGAAACGCATCGACCTGAACAAACGGCTGCGGGTCTCGATTCCGATCGGCACAACGGGCGAACCCAAAGGCGTGAAGACGCAGGGGGGCCTGCTCGAAATCATCTCGCGCGCGGCGGAAATCGAGTGCCTGCCGGACGAGATTCCGGAGCACTTTACGCTGGATGTGACCGAGTTGCTGATGGGCCAGAGCAAGCGCTTCAGCGACCTGCCGTTGAGCGGCTCCATGAAACTGCTGGCTCCGCCCGATACGGTGGTGGCGCACATCGTAGCCATGCGCGCCGAAGAGGTGAAGCCGGCCGCCGAAGCCGCGCCCACCGCCGAAGCCGCCACGCCGGCCGCCGGCGAACCGGAAGTCATCAAGAAGGGCAAGAAGGAAGAAGCGGCCGAAGAGGCCAAGCCCAAGAAGAAGTAGCGCGCCATGTTCCTGGTGGCAGGCCTGGGAAATCCGGGCGAGGAATATGCCGGCACTCCGCACAATCTGGGTTTCATGGTGGTGGACCGGCTCGCGGAAATGCACGGCCTCCGCGTCACCCGGCGCGATTCGAAGGCGCTGACAGGATTGGGGCAGATCGCCGGCCGCGATGCGATGCTGGCCAAGCCCCAGACATTTATGAATCTCAGCGGCACGTCGCTTGCGCCGTTGATGGAGAAGCATTCGCTGACGGCAGCGGACCTGCTTCTGGTATACGACGAATTGGCGTTGCCGTGGGGCAGTTTGCGGATCAAGCCGCGCGGGTCGTCCGCCGGCCACAACGGAGTGGAATCCGCGATCCGCAGCCTGGGCACGCAGGATTTTGTACGGGTGCGGCTGGGGATTCATCCCGGGCATCCGCTGAGCAGCGGGATCGATTATTTGCTATCGCCGTTCAAGCGGTCGCTGCATAAGGAATTGGAGCAACTGGTGGCCGATGGGGCCGACGCGGTTGTCTCCATAATTGCCGAGGGCGTCGAAAAGGCCATGACGAAATACAATCGTCGCGCCCCTGGCTTAAACGAGGAAGCATGAGAATCTACGAAGAGCTGTTTATAGCGAAGCCGGACGCGCCGGACGAAGAGGTGGACGCATTCATCGAACAGATGAAGACGACCGTTTCGAACGCCGGCGGCACGGTGGACAAAGTGGAAAAATGGGGCAAGCGCAAGCTGGCCTACAAAGTGGACAAGTATCGCGAGGGCGCTTACGTCCTTTTCCAGTTCAGCGCGGGTCCTGAAACCGTCAAGGAATTCGAGCGCCGGCTGCGCGTTTCGGATCTGGTGATCAAGTTTTTGACCGTGCGCATCGACGAGACGCTGAAGCGCCTCGAAAAGCGCAAGAAGGAGCGCGACAAGCGGGCGCATCGCAAGTCGATTGCCTCGCCGGCGCCGCCGCCACCCTCGGTGGCGCAACAGATGATGGGCGAAGGCGCGGTTGCGCCGGCCATGCCCGGCCTGCCGAATCAGGCGCCAAAGGAAGCGCCTGCACCGGCGCCCACGTCGGCGCCAAAGGAGGCGTAAGGAGATCCCATGCCAGAATTCAAAGGAAGACCCGGCAGCGCCGGACAACGCCCCACCGGGGGCGACAAAGCCGTAGCCACGCAGAAGAAGGCGTATTTCCGCCGCAAGAAAGTTTGCCGGTTCTGTGTGGAGAAGATCGACGACATCAATTACAAGGACATGAAGCTGCTGCACGCATTCGTAGCGGAGCGCGGCAAGATTGTCCCGCGCCGCATTTCCGGCGTCTGCGCCCCGCACCAGCGGCGGCTGACGGACGCCATCAAGAAGGCGCGCAACATCGCCCTGCTGCCGTTCGCGGCGCAGTTCTAGGAGCCGAGACATGGAAGTCATACTGCGCGAAGATATCGAACGGGTGGGCAACCGCGGCCAGGTAGTGAAAGTGGCCGACGGGTACGCCCGCAATTTCCTATTGCCCAAACGCCTGGCCGTGGCCGCCACGGACGCCAACCGCAAGATCGTGGAGCAGGAGCGCCAGGCGCACCTGCGCCGCGAAGCCAAACAGAAGGGCGAAGCCGAGGACCTGTCGAAGATGCTGAGTGGGGTTACGGTGATCATCTCCCAGAAGGCCGGCGAGAACGATCAACTCTTCGGGTCGGTCACCTCGAAGGATGTGGCCGATGCGCTGGCCCAGAAAAACTTTACTATCGACCGGCGCAAAGTGTTGATGGACGAGCCGATCAAGCAGCTTGGCGAGTTCAAGGTGCCGGTGCGGTTGCATAAGGATGTAACCGCCGAAGTGACAGTGCAGGTGGTAAAGGAAGAATAACCTTGCTCAATTGGTCGTTCGGCACGGCACCGCGTCCCGACGGATCGCCGTCGGTCATCGCACCGCGGTCGTCACGACGCTTAACTGATTTCAGCTAAAGGCCTTATCGGAGCTGACTTCGTGTTTGTCGTTTCCAGTTGCGATGGGTGAGGCCCCGCATTTTCGGCGCGCTGGGAACCGAGGCCGGCGGCCAGGCGTTGGTGCCAGGAGCTAAGGCCTACCCAAGGCTCCCGTGATGCCCATTGCTATGAGAATTCGTGCTCGGCCAGAGGTCGGATGCATATGACCATCGGACGGACTGCCTGCGATGTTCCGGCAGTTCGGCTCAAGTGCTTGCCGTGAGATCACGGCTTTGCGGTCCAGAAGGCTTTTTGCCGTTGGATGCGGCGAAGCCCGCATTGGCGCCCGATATCAACATGGCGTCCATAGGAGGGGCGGAGGGTTCAGAACAGCGGCGGTGCGAACATGGACTTCCTTATAAGGATTGCCCCCGTTGAGCGAACATGCCCACTGGAAAGCCGCCTTCATCGGATTACCCGACGATCACTCTCCAGGCGCTCAATGCGGGTACGCAAGTCCGGGGTCTCGGCGCGGATCAGCGCCTCGAGCCGCGCCACCGTGTCCGTAAACCGCTGATCCATGTAGCGCTGCAGGTCGCTCATCCGCACATCGACATGGCGGTTCTGCGCGAGTACACCGATATACACGACGATCAGCGTCATGATCGGGCTGAGCACCGGCAAGTCGGCGAGGATTTGTTGGCTCACTTCATCTCCTCCTCCATCTTACCCATCTTCACCCCAAGCCGGGGAGCCGCAAAGCGGCGTTGCCCGTCTCAAGTAATGACCCATAGGGTGACCTCCGCACTTCTGCGACGGCCGCTTTCGTAGCTAGGCGTCATACCATCTGCGTTATAGACCAGGCTGAAGGCTGGCGCTTGCTTCAAGGGAAAACCCGGCAGCGGCAGAAACATCTTACCGGAGACGACAAGGCGGTAGCTACGCAGAACAAGGCGTATTTTCCGCGCAAGAAGGTTTGCCGGTTCTGCGTGGAGGAGATCGACGACATCAGACTGGCCGGGAAGAACTTTACCATCGATCGGCGCAAGGTGCTGATCGACGAGCTTACCAAGCAGGTTGGGGAGTTCAGGCGCCTGTGCGGATGCGTAAGGACTTGACCGCGGAAGTGACGGTACCAGTATTGAATGGAAGAGTGTCCAGGACGAGTCTCACCGCACCACGGTCAATCCCAGTGCGCGAAAGCCCGCATCGAAGCTGAGGCAAGGCAATCGAGGCGCGTCGATACCCGTACGAAAGCGTGTCGCACAAGGATAGTTTCAAATCTCGCTTGCGCAAGAAGAGCCGGATTGCCGCGATACGATCGTCTTCGTCCGGCTGGAGTATGGTCATCTCCGGAACCAATCGGGTGAGGAATTTTGCGGCGGCGGCGTGCGTCCAGCGATATCGCAACAATGTCGCGGTTTCCGAAACGACATCCCACATGGTTAAGACTTCAAACTGGCCGATGGCATACGACGTATCCCCGAAGGCCCTACCGGCCCCTTCGAGGACGCGTGAAGGGCTTGTTTCCATACAGGTACTCTTTGTAGTTTTCGGCCGTGCCGCGCCCATCTGGCGTCGACAACTTTTCCATCTCCAAAGCCAGCTTTAGCATGGCCGCGCCGGGGTTCCTGCGGCGCGCCGGAGCCGGACTTCGCAGTTCCGCGACCACGCGCTTCCTGACCAGAATCCGTTAGCCGGCGCCGGGGTCGGCCTCAATTTCGCGCAGAATATCCGACAGGCGTTTGCGCGCGTCGCTGAGGCTGATTTCCCGTAGCATGATCTTCTGTACATTTTAGCCGAAAGTGTACAATAAAACCACCGCTGGCAGCATGCGAAAGGCGACTGTGCGCTTGCGTCGCGACGTGACCGCCGAGGTCACCGTACAGGTGGTAAAAGAAGAGTAAATGCACTTCGATCTCACGGGCCAGACGGCCATCGTCACGGGCGCGGCCACCGGCATCGGCGAAGCCATCGCCCGGCGTTTGGTCCGCGCCGGGGCGGCCGTGGCAGTCGCCGATTTGAACTTCGATGGCGCTACGGAAGCGGCGCAATCGATCGGCGGACTGGCGTTCCCCGTCCACATCGACATCACGCTTTCCGATTCCGTGAATGCGGCCGTGGCCGAAGTGCTCTCGCGCACCGGCCGCATCGACATCCTGGTGAACAACGCGGGCATCGCCGGCCGCACCGCGCCGGTGTGGGAAGTCACGGACGAGGACTGGCAGCAGATCGTCGCGGTGAACATGACCGGCGTCTTCTACTGCTGCCGGGCGGTGCTGCCGCACATGCGCGCGCGGCGCTATGGGCGCATCGTCAATATCGCTTCCATCGCCGGCAAGGAAGGCAATCCCAATATGTGCGGCTACTCGGCCACCAAGGCCGCCGTCATCGGATTCACCAAGTCGGCTGGCAAGGAAGTCGCCACCGAGGGGATCTGCGTGAATGCGGTGGCGCCGGCGGTGGTGCGCACGAAGATCCTGGAGCAACTGACACAGGCGCAAGTGGACTACATGACCGAGCGCATCCCCATGCGGCGCACCGGTACGCCGGAGGAGATTGCCGCGGTGGTTCATTTCCTGGCGAGTCCGGATGCGTCGTTTGTGACCGGGCAGTGTTATGACGTGAGCGGCGGGCGGGCGACATATTGAGGATCGCACTGAGGCTAGCGGCGGTGGTCCAGCACTTTGAGACACCCAGCCATAGATATTTACGACTATCTTCCTTTGTCTTTTGCCCGGTGTATATCGAACAAAATCGAATAATTCAACTGGATTCAACTATCCAGCCAAATCTGAGGGCGCGTGGTATTTCAGCGGCGTGATTTTAGGAGTACTCTTTATAGGACTGGCGTGGACAGCGATGAAACCGATCGTTGACGTGTTGGCGGCCATTCCACTTCGGCATGAGTCCAAACCAACAACGGTAACCTCTATGGGACAACGTTCAACGGTGCGCGCTATGGGCGGCTGCCCCACTTTTGGGACTCGGATTGGCTGCTTGATAGATCAGCTTGGAAATGCCAGGGCCACTTGCTTTTTGACGAAGGCCAGATCGCGGGCGATGGCGGCCATGTCCGCCGGCTCATATTCCAAATGCAGGGACAATGGTCCGGCGAAGTGCGCGGCGGCCAGCATGGCGAATACCTGCTGCCAGTTCACCATGCCCTCGCCTATCGGGCACATGCGCATGGTCCACTTGCCGTTCACTTTCTCCCAATAGAAATCCTTGAGCGCCACCATTTTGATGCGCGGCAGGGCCATCCGCATGGCGATCGACCAGCCCGCTTCGCCGCCCTCCGCGGTGGCATGGCATGGATCGAAATAGTAGCCGATCCAGTTGGGGTCCAAGCCCTCGATGACGGCGCGGGCGTCCCAGACGGCTTCGCCGACGTAGTTGCCGGAGTGGTTGTGGAAACCCGCCACCATGCCGTACGCGCGGGCGAGCGACACCAGGCCGGCCACGTCACGGCGGACTTCGGCGATGCGCGTTTCGATGTTGTCGCCCGGCCGGTAGTTCCAGTAGCCCAGCTTCCAATAGGGAATCTTCATGCGGTCGCGGCCGCATAGGGCCAGCACGTTGGGCAGCGTGGGATCGGCCGCGGACACGAAGGCAGTGGTGATCATGGGGATCTCGACGCCCTCCGCGCGAATGGCTTCTACGGCGCGATACAGGTCGGCGGCCGAGAGCGCCGGCTCCACGTGCCCGCCGGGCCGCACCGTGAGATCGCATCCGGCAAAGCCGAGGTCGCGGAGGACGCCGCCCAGCTCCGCGTAGTGGATCTTAGCCAGATGTTTCGAGAATAGGCAGATCATCGGGGCTGGGCGAGGCGGCTGCGCTTCGGCGACCTGCACCGCGGCCTCCAGAGTTGCGCCGCCCAACGCGAACGCCCGCCGGGTCAGATCCATTTACGACCCGCCCTCCCCGTTAAGATCGACGCTGAACTCGATGCCCTGCGCCAGCGGCAGTTGCGACGACCAGTTGATGGTATTCGTCTGGCGGCGCATGTAGGCTTTCCACGAATCGCTGCCGGACTCGCGGCCGCCCCCGGTGTCCTTCTCGCCGCCGAACGCGCCGCCGATCTCCGCGCCGCTGGTGCCGATGTTGATGTTGGCTATGCCGCAATCGCTGCCGGCGTGGCTCAGGAAGCGCTCGGCGGCAATCAGATTGGTGGTGAACATGGCCGACGAAAGACCCTGCGGAACGTCGTTGTGCCAATGCATGGCCTGGTCGAGATCGTCGAATTCGACGAGGTAGAGAATGGGCGCGAAAATCTCCTCGCGCAGGATGGGCATGTCCGGCTTCGCCTTGACCAGCGCCGGCTCGACGAAGCAGCCGCCCAGGCGCGCCCCGCCGTAGATCACTTCCCCGCCCTGCCGGCGGACGGTATCGAGACCTTCCATCATGTCCTCGACCGCGCGCGCGTTTACCAGCGGACCCATCAGGGTCTGCGGGTTGAGCGGGTCGCCGATGGCCACCTGCTTGTATGCGCGGACCAGTGCGTCCGTCATGCGGGGGGCGATGCCTTTTTGCAGGAACAGGCGGCGGGTAGTGGTGCAGCGCTGTCCCGCAGTGCCCACCGCGCCGAACAGCACCGCGCGCAGGGCCAGGTCGAAGTTGGCGTCGTTCATTACCACGATGCCGTTGTTGCCGCCGAGTTCCAGAATGGTGCGGCCCATTCTGTGGGCGACGGTCTGCGCCACGCGGCGGCCGACCTGTGTGGAACCTGTGAAGCTGATCAGCGGGACGCGCGCATCGTGCAGCATGGCTTCGCCCACGGGATCGCCGCGCCCAATGACCAGGTTGAAGATGCCCTTCAGGCCATGCCGTTCAAACACGCGGTTCGCAATCTTCTGCACGGCGATAGCGGTCAGCGGCGTGTCGGACGAGGGTTTCCACAGCACGCAATCGCCGCAGACGGCCGCGATCATGGCGTTCCAGGCCCACACCGCGACTGGAAAATTGAACGCGCTGATCACGCCCACCACGCCCAGTGGATGCCACTGCTCATACATGCGATGGCCGGGGCGTTCGCTGTGCATGGTCAAGCCGTACAACTGGCGCGATAGGCCCACGGCGAAGTCGGCAACATCGATCATCTCCTGCACTTCGCCCTGGCCTTCGGCGCGGATCTTGCCCATCTCCATGGAGACCAGCGCGCCCAGATCGGCTTTGAAACGGCGGAGCTCGTCGGCCAGCTCACGCACGATTTCGCCGCGCTTGGGCGCTGGAATCATGCGCCATTCGCGGAAGGCGGTGGCGGCGTGGGCGGTGATTCCCTCATAGTCTTCGCGGGCCGCCATGCCGACGCGCGCGATGACGGAGCCGTCTGCCGGGTTGATGGAGGCGAGGTCGCCGCCCGAGGGATGGAGGATCCAGTCGCCATCGCACGCGCCGGAATTTACCGGCTCAATTTCCAATCGTTCCAAAACTTCGTTCGCTGTTGCCGTTGCAATCATGATCGGTCTCCGCAGGCGTTTCCGCAAGCTTTTCTGCGAGCCAGCCAAACGCGGCGACGCCAGTGGCGAATCGTCGGCCGGCTGCCGCAGCTTTTCGCCGCATTTTTTCTACCACCGCCGTTTGAAAGGCGGGATCGTGCCATTCCGCATAACCCTGGGCGCGGCTGACGCGCACGCCCGCGTCGCGTGTGGTGGCGCCGGATTTCTTCACTGCGCGGACGTGAAACGGATCGCAGATGATGTCGCGGTCCGTCGCGTCCAGCGCCATTTCGATGAGCGCTTCGGGATCGCAAGGCAGCAGCGGCGCCAGCGTGGCGTATACCGAGATGCCCGCGGCGCGCAAGCGCCGCACGGTTTCCAGACGCTCGGGGATGGGCGCGCAATGCGGCTCATACAGGCGGCGCAGGCGCTCGCTATCCGTGGTGATGGAGAAGCTCACGCGCAGCGTAGTGCGTTCGGCGAGGCGCTGCAGGCGGGCGACATCGCGCAGGATCAGCGGACCGCGCGCCTGTATGGCGAAGACCCGCGGCGGATGCGCGATCAACTCGTCGAGCAGGCGCGGCATCATGCACTCGGTCTCTTCGGCCGGTTGGTAGGGGTCCACCAGAGGCGAGCAATAGATGGTCTGGTCGGGCCGCAGCGATGCGCGCAGCAGGGCGGGGGCGTTGCTCTTGAAGGTGCTGAAGCGGCCCCAGTTGTTCCAATCGTCCGGCTTCAGGCCGCCGTAGATGCGCATGGTGGGGACGTAACAATAGGTGCAAGCGAAGGTGCAGTTACGCGCGGGCGAGAGGGAGTGGGTGAAGCCCGCCTGGGCGATGAAGCCGGAAGTCTTGGAGAGGATGCCGGCGGACTCGGCGCGGTAGATCTCGAAGCGCACAGCTACTATTGTACGTGGCCTGCGCACTCATGCGGGCGCTTTGGCTGTAGCCTGCCTCATCGCGCGCCGCACGCGCGCGCCGATGAATGCCGCGAACGGCTCGATGTTCATATCGATGCTGGCGCGATCCAGCGCCGCCAGATAACTGTTGCGATCCTCCACCCGGATGACCGTCCAAGGATAGCCGCCCGAGGCCAGCATGGCATTCATCAGGAAGCGCGCAATCCGGCCATTGCCGTCGGGGTAAGGATGGATATAGCCGAACAGCCAATGCCCCAGCACCGCGCGGACGCCGGGCTCGGGTTCATGCTCCAGCAGGTCGAAAAGCGCCGGCATGGCATCGCGGACCGCTTCCCAGCGCGGCGGCACATACCGCGAGGGAAGATAGACCGCGTCGTTGCGGTAGCCAGCCAGCGCCCCGGCCCGGATCAAGCCAGCCGCCACGCAAGGCTGAAACAATTCGCGATACCACTCTTTATGCGCGGTGCGCGCCAGGGCGGCTGCATTGCCGCCCGCAATGGCTCTGCCCACGGTTTCCTTCACTTTACGGAGAGCCTGCCAGTAGCCGCGCGCCGCCAGCGCATCGCGGCTCCGGCGGTCGTCGGCGTGACGATCCGGGTCCCAGTTTCCGGTTTGTACGCTTTCGACCAGCGCCGGGGTGACGCTGTAGCCCTCGATCGACAGCGAGTGGTAGGCATCGCTCTTGTACAAATCGTCCAGCAGGCGCAGATACGCTTGCTTGTTTCGCGGAAGGCCCGGCGCTTTCGGGAACGTCTCGACGATCGCGCCGCGCATGGATTCCCACACGGCCCGCATGCGTCCCACGATGGGCGCTGTTCGAGCGGGCAAAATGCCGAATTTGCATGCCGGCGCGAAGGGATCGGTTTCGCGCACGTCGTATCCCGCGGCCTTCATGGTACCGACGATCTCACTGGCTATGCGCGGGCGGCCAATGCGGCGGAACGCTCCGGCGATATGCCCGGCTTTGGCCGAGTGGCCGCCGTTGAGCAGAATCCGCACCACATCCGATGCTTCGCGAATGCCCGATAGTACGACCTGAGTCTCGATGGGATGCCTGGTGAAGAAAGATTCGGCGACCTTCACCAGCGCCGCGGCGGGAGCGAACAGCCGCAACCCGTCCTGGACCGCCAGGTCCGGCGCGGGCGGCGTCTCCGGCTGTTTGAGGTCGTAAAGGGACGTGCCGAAGATCAGGTTGGTGGTGTGGTTCGTGCCCTTGCGGCTGTAGACCACCACCTGGGTTGGAATTACGGTATTCTGGGCGTACAAAAAAACCGACTGCTCGGGCGAGAGATGCCACGCGGCGCCAAACCGGTCCTGGCAGTAGCGTGCGCAGAATTCCCAGAAGGACGCGTACCAGGGCGTGCTGTCCCCTTCCTGGGCGCCCGGGCTGGACGAAATCAGCCAGCCCTTCATGGCTTCCTGCAGGAAGCCGCTGCGCAGCAACCGCTCCCGGTGCGCACGGCTGAGGTCCCGCGAGCGGAAGACGCGGCGCCCGCCGGTCTGCAATTCCTGGAGGGCGGCGAGCGATGCGGCCAGTTTTTCGTTTGGATTGGGCATTGCCGGATGCGGCGGTCCGGGCTTTTACAAGCTTATTGTGCCGGGCCGATACAAGCATATCATGTTGTGCGGTTACAAGCGAATTGTGTTGTGCTGATACAAGCATATTGTGTTGGAAGGGCGTGGGTAAGAACTCGGTGTGCGGCCAGAGCGTCAAATCCGATCGTTTTGAGAAAGGCGGCAACGGAGCACATTACCGGAATGGGTCGGCGCTCGCGCAGACCGTGAATGCGACGGATGCGCAAGACGCACCCGGACAATCGCCGCCGGAACCCGAATCATCGGGAACGGCATGTCGCGCATGGCAGGCGCGCCGGATGAAGGGATGGCACGCGGCGAAAACCGCACTCATCACGCCGGGGATGGGACAAGCAAAATCGCGCCGGTTGGCCGGAAGAAGTCCCAGCCGCCGCAGGCCGCGTCAGTGGTGCGGAGGCGGCGCGGGGGGATCCTGCAGGATAAATACCTTTTCATCGGGCTTCACGAGTTTCAGACGCTGCCGGATCTCCTGGTCCGGGCTGTCGCTGAACCGGCCGATGCGCGCGCGCTGCTCTTCGATTTTGCGCACCATGTCCGCATTGGCCTTTTCGTATTCCCGAATCAGGCGGCGTTTTTCCATCAGGCCGGGAACGCCTTGGGGACCCTGCAACGCAATAAATGCATAGCCCGCGAGTAACAATAGCGCCGCAGCGCCCGCGAATTTGGTGAAGGACGACTTCATGGCCGCATGCCAATAGCATAATGTTAACATCGGATTCGAAATCTTGTTCCTAAATTTTCGCTTATGACGGATAAAATTGTTGTCTTGAGTACTTGCGCGACGGAAGAGGAGGCCGCCAAGCTGGCGCGAGTGCTGGTGGAGGCCCGCCTGGCGGCGTGCGTGACGATGGTACCCGGCGCGCGCAGCGTCTACCGCTGGCAAGGCGCGGTCGAGTCGGCCGCGGAATGTCTGCTCGTCATCAAGTCGTCGCGGCAGCTTTTCGAACCATTGCGGACGGCGCTGGAAAAAGCGCATGGATACGATGTGCCGGAGGTGCTGGCGGTGCCCATAGTGGAAGGCGCGGCCAACTACTTGAACTGGCTGGAGGGTCAGCTTGGCGCCTGACGAGGGGCTCCGCCCGGGGATGGCCATGGCGCTGGACATGGACGGCGTGATCGTGGACTCGAATCCGCTGCACGTCGCGGCGTGGATGCAATACAACCGGAGCTTTGGGATCGACGCCGGAGCGGCACTCGCCGAACGTATGTACGGCCGGCGCAACGACGAGATCGTGCGCGATTTTTTCGGCCCGCGGTTGAGCGTGGAGGAGGCCGCCGCCCACGGGGCCGCCAAAGAGGAACTATACCGGAAGATGTTGGAACCCAGGCTGACGGAGAGTTTCGTGCCCGGCGTGCGGGAATTCCTGCGCCGGCATGCGGGACAACCAGTCGGTTTGGCGACCAACGCCGAACCGGCGAACGTGGATTTCATATTGGATCGGGGCGGCTTGCGCGTGTATTTCCGGGTGGTCGTGGATGGCCACCAGGTCGAGCACCCCAAACCGCATCCGGAAATCTATCTGCGCACCGCCGAACTGCTTTCGGTGCCGCCGCGAAACTGCATCGTGTTTGAAGATTCGTTTTCCGGTGTCGCAGCGGCGCGGGCGGCCGGCGCCCGCATCGTGGGTGTGCGCACTACGCACCGCGAGTTGCCGGGCGCGGATCTGGAAATCGACGATTTCCGCGGCCCGCGGCTGGAAGCATGGCTGCGGGCGCAGGTCCCGGAGGCGTCGTAACGAGGATTATGGGGTCCCTTCTGCCGATGGCGATGCCCGTGGCGCTGCCCCTCGGAGTTTTCGCGATCGCCGCGTTTATCTTCACGGTGTGGCGGCGCGATGAGCGGCTGCGCGGGCAGCGCGAAATGTTGCACAGGGCGTATGAACTGGGCGAGGAGATTCTGGGCGCTTCCTCGGCGGACCAGATTTTGGCCAGAATCAAGGTGGCGGTGCCGCGAATCTTCGGAGTCACAAGCGCGCAACTTTACCTGTATAACCGGCACGCGAAAACGCTCGACGCAGTGGGCCGCAGCGCCGACCAGCCGTCGATTCCGCTGGCCGCGCCTTCGGCGGTGCCGCAGGCCGGGGCGGTAGCCTGCTTCCACTACCGCACGCTGCTGGCGATTCCCGACACCTCGCGCAGCCCATTTCCGGTTACCGGACAGCCGGACCCGGGGGGGGCCGCGGATGCGCCGCGGTCGCTGCTGTTCGTTCCCATGCTGGCGCAAGGCGAGGTGCTGGGCATTCTGCAGATGGACCAGCGCGACCGCGCCAGGATCTTCAGCCGCGACGAACAGACGTTGACCCAACATCTGGCCAACCAAATCGGCGTGGCGATCAAGCTGCTGGACCAGCGCTCCGTCCGCGAACAGCTCTTCCGCACCGAGAAACTGGCGGCGGTGGGCCAACTTATCTCCGGAATCGTCAACGATTTGCGGACACCGTTGGCGGCCATTGGCAATCTGGCGCAGGCCACCGGCTACGGACCGTGGGGACCGCGAGCCGCGGACATGGCAAGCATTGCGGCCGAGGCGCGCCGGGCCGCGGAGATCGTCGACCGGCTGGTGGGATTTGCGGGCACCGGGCCGGCGCAAACCCAGCCGGTAGATCTGAACGGCCTGCTGCGCAACCTGATCGAGTTCCGGGAGCGCGAGTGGAAAGTGCGCGGGATTCGGGCGCGCAGCCTGCTGGCGGACGAGCCGGCCATGGTGCTGGGATCGCACGGCCAACTGGAGCAGGTCTTCCTGAACCTGCTGGTGCACGCCGAACAATCGCTTTCGGATGCG
>Ga0209333_1000094_pt1 | contig 49729 bp, 45 predicted proteins | sample BlaSpr_A8_OM2_O3_FD_187982 | JGI IMG/M metagenome (GOLD analysis project Ga0209333, IMG submission 187982) | Forest soil microbial communities from Thunder Bay, Ontario, Canada - Black Spruce, Ontario site 2_A8_OM2_O3 (SPAdes) (version 2) | ecosystem: Environmental > Terrestrial > Soil > Boreal... | reverse complement strand
AGCACTACTCGATCTACGCCGCCACAGAGCAAGTGATCGCGGTATTCCAAGGCGAACTGGCGTTGTACCAGGTCGACAAGGGCGCCATCCGCTTCCCGCTGTCGGAGCCCGTCCCCGTGAAGTTGACTGGACGCATCGCGAAGTTCCGAGCGAAAGACGTCGCCGCGCGCAAGAAGGCGAAGGCCGGCTCCAGGGCACCCCTGAGCGGACCCTGAAGATCCAGCGCCCACAAACCACCATCCACTATCCTGGAATTTGCCCCACGGTTCCTATCTCTATTGCGACGTAAGCCTGCCGGTCCCGCTCGACCAGCCGTTCACCTGCGCTCTGCCGGAGACGCTCCGCCACCGCGTGAAACCGGGCTGCCGCGTACTGGTCCCGTTCGGTAGCCGCCGCCTCACGGGCGTGCCATTGCGTTGCCACGACGAACGCCCGAAGTGCCCACACGCGAAGCCATGCGCCTGATCGATGCCGAGCCGGTGCTGGATGCCGAGTTGCTCGCCCTGGGCAAGTGGATCTCGGGCTACTATTGCGCCCCGCTCGGCGAGGTGCTGCGCGGCATGCTGCCGCTGGCATCCGATATCCGCCGCGGCAAAGTCTATTCGCTTACCGACGCCGGCCGCGACGCCGCAGCTGGGTGCTGCTGCAATCGACTACCCAATGGCCCGACAGGATCGACGCTGGTACAATCGTGTTGACATGGAATTCGCGATTAACATCCGGATTGAGGAATTGCCCGAAGGGGTTTGGCTAGCCACTTCCGACGAACTGTCCGGCTTGGTGGCGCAGGGGCGAACGGCTGCCGAGGCGCTCGACATTGCGCGGGACGTGGCGCGAAAGCTGATAGACGCACGCCGAGAACGTGAAGGCGAAATCGCGCTTTCCATGGCATCTGCTCATCGCGACTACACCATCGTGGTGGCCGCATAGGTGGGCCGTCTCGCTGGCTTCCGCTATCGCGAGGTCGTTCGGAAGCTCATGCGGATTCCAGTTTGATCGTCAAGCCGCTGGGAGTCACGAAATCTGGTATGACTCCGGGACGAACCGATATACAACAATCCCGAACCATCCTGGCGACATGCCCGAAGGAACGCTCCGCGCGATTCTGAAACAAGCAGCGGTCGATCCCGAGAATTTCCTCCAGGCCTGACCTGGAGTGCGAATCAGGGTCTTGGAACCGCTCGGCCGCGCTGCCACAGCCCGTACAAGCATCGCCGGTTGCGCGCGTCAACGCAGCCCCGCCGGGCCGCGCCATCGGTCGGTACCTTGCCGTAACGGGTCTTCACGCGATCTATACCTCGGCACGCGGCTCGCGGGCTCAACCTTTCCGCAACGGGACTTCTAGACCGGAGCTAAACCCTCAGCGGAATCGGAGACACGTCGATGTCGACTCCCGTGAGTCCAATCTTGTCAAGGAACCGCCGCAGGGAGTGTTCCGCGGCTTTTGGGTGCAGGCTCGGTCCGATCACTATCTTCGTGATTGGAATGTCCTCAGGGTTGCCGAGCGGCAGCGCGCAGTACGGAACGAGCAGGTTATTGGATGGCCTGTAGAGTTCCTCGTGGATATCGGTTCCGTGAAATGCGATGATGCGCCATTCCTTCTCCTCCCGGAACGCGGCAGATTTTAGGAACGCGCGTACGGTCAGTAGGGCGTTGGCTAGGCCGCCGGCGACTCTCGCGTCCTGATCTGGGTACCGATCTGTCACGTCGCTGGCGAGCGAGGTTAGGATTTGGTTCAGGATCTCCTTTTGTGTGTCCTGGGTGTACACGACTCTTCCGCAACGGTTCTGGGGGAACATGTTGCGGAGCTTTGCCCACGAGAATTCGATCGCGTAACCCGTGCCCAGACGGGCATAGGCTCTCCATTGGCTGAGCAGGTCTTTCTCCTCGCAGAAGCAGGAGGCATAGACGTGTAGGCCGAGGTCCAGCGGGTTCTGGTGGCACGCCCAGTGGTACCTTTCGAATCCGGGGTGACATGCGGCGTGGGCCTTCGTGACCTCTTCGATGATCGTACTGGAATACAAGTACTCAGAGGCGTCATTCGTGTACAACACGTCGGTCGCCCAGATGGTTCGAGATGTGCAAATGCCTATTACGCCTTCAATCGTTGTGTAATGATACACGTGTTCGCGCGGCTCTGCCGTGAAAATCGATGTGCCGAGAGTAGCGCGCACAAAGTCGGGAGGGCCGCCTTGGGCGGATTCCACATTCCACCTCCTATCCAAGCCTGCGCCAGCGAACCGAATGGATTCGAGCACCAGGGTGACCCGGCACTATACTTGACGCGACGCAGTGAACATCATCGTAGCGCCGTTCTTCGGCGCCGCGGGCGTCGTTGTCGCGGCTTCGGTGGAGGGGAGTAAATACGTAACTCCTCTTGTGTGGTGGGCCACCGCCCTGCGGACTCCGCCGCAGTCGGCACCGGAAGCTGGCCGACGACCGGGTGCTGGGAGATCGCGGGACGGGGCAAGTCCCCGGCTGACGCCGTCCGCCTTTGAGTCTCCGCGAATGGGCCTTTCAGGAGCCAGCCCAGCGGAATGCAGGTGACACGGCCACTTGAAAGTTATGGGGACATCGACGGAGCCTGTTCCCGTGAAGTTGATTGGACGCATCGCGAAATTCCGCTTGAAAGAAGCCGCCGCGCGCGAGAAGGCGAGGGCGGGCTCCAGGCCGCACCCATAAAGGGCGCCCGGATCCAGCGCCCGCAAACCCCCACCCGCTATCCTGGAATTTGCCCGACGGTTCCTATCTCTATTGCGACGTAAGCCTGCCGGTGCCGCTCGACCAGCCGTTCACCTACGCATTGCCGGAAACGCTGCGCCATCGCGTGAAGCCGGGCTGCCGCCTGCTGGTCCCGTTCGGCAGCCGCCGCCTCACGGGCGTGGCTTTGCGTTGCCACGACGAACCGCCCGAAGTGCCTACGCGCGAAGCCATGCGCCTGATCGATGCCGAACCGGTGCTGGATGCCGAGTTGCTCGCCCTCGGCAAGTGGATCTCGGGCTACTACTGTGCGCCGCTCGGCGAAGTGCTGCGCGGTATGCTGCCGCTGGCATCCGATATCCGCCGCGGCAAAGTCTATTCGCTCACCGACGCCGGACGCGACGCCGCCCGTCAGCTCCTATTCGACTCCGCGCCTGAAGATCCCGTTGTGCAGATCCTGCGCATGCTCGACCGGCGCCCGCTCTCCGCCGCTTATCTCGAGCGTAAGCTGCCGCTGGCCGGGAACGCCTTGCGCGCTCTGGAGCGCAAGCGTTTCGTCATGGTCGAGCAGGTCCAGACCGAGCGCGATCCTCTGCGCGCGGCCTCGGAACATTTGCGCATCGAGGCGATCGTCAAGCCAGAGGGCGGTACGCCCACCGCCAAACTTGGCAAGCCTGAGCGCGAATTGCTGGCCTTCCTGGAATTGCATCCCGGCTCGCACAATTTGAAGGATCTCGAATCCATGGTGCGCGACGCCAGCCCCGCCGCCCGATCGTTGGCCCGCAGGAAGCTCGTCGCCCTGCGCGCGGAACCCGTCCCCCTCAATGCCGCCGGACCCGTGCGCGCGCCGCACACGCTGAACCCTTTGCAGGCCGCCGCGTTTGACCAGATCGGCGCTGCCATCCAGGCGCACGAATTCCGCACTTTTCTGCTGCACGGCGTCACCGGGTCCGGCAAGACCGAAGTCTACCTGAATGCCATTGACGCGGCCCTCGCCTGCGGCCGCAGCGCCCTGCTGCTAGTCCCGGAAATCGCCTTGACCCCCGCCGTCGCCGGCCAGTTCTTCAGCCGCTTCGGCGATCGCGTCGCCATTCTGCACAGCGCCTTCAGCGATTCCGAGCGCTCCGACCAGTGGCGCCGCATTCGCTCCGGCGCGGCGGCCGTCGTGGTGGGGACGCGCTCCGGGGTCTTCGCGCCCATGCTGAATCTCGGTTTGATCGTGGTGGACGAGGAGCACGACCAGAGCTACAAGCAGGAAGAAACGCCGCGGTACAACGGCCGCGACGTGGCCATCGTGCGTGCCCAGGCCGCCCGCGCGTGCGTGGTGTTGGGATCGGCGACGCCCAGCCTCGAAAGCCGATATAACGCCGAGCGCGGCAAGTACACGCTGCTCGAACTGCCCTCGCGCGTCGCGGAGCGTCCCATGCCGCAGGTGGAGATTATCGACATGCGCACCGAATTTCTGGAGACGCGCAAGCAGGCCACCTTCTCGCGCCGCCTGCTGGAAGCCGTGGCGCACCGCATCGAGAACGGCGAGCAGACCATCATCCTGCTGAACCGCCGCGGATTTTCCAGCTTCGTCGCCTGCCGCTCGTGCGGCGAGCGCGTGCAATGCATGAACTGCTCGGTCACGCTCACTTTTCACCGCCGCGACCGCCGCCTGCTTTGCCATTACTGCAACTATGCCGAGCGCGTGCCATCGCACTGCCCCAAGTGCCAGAGCGAGCATATCTACTTTATCGGCGTCGGCTCGGAGAAGGTCGAAGAAGAGTTGCACCATGAGTTTCCCAAAGCCCGCATCGCGCGCTTGGATCGCGACACGGCCAGCGCCAAGCGCCAGTATGAGGCTATCCTGCAAGGCTTTCGCGAGGCGTCCTACGATATTCTGGTGGGCACCCAGATGATCGCCAAGGGCCACGATATTCCCAATGTCACCCTGGTCGGCGTGGTTTCGGCCGACGTGGGGCTCGGCCTGCCCGACTTCCGCGCAGCCGAGCGCACCTTTCAACTCCTCACGCAAGTCGCCGGGCGCGCCGGACGCGGCAGCCTTCCCGGCATCGTCCTGATACAAACCATCAACCCGGACCACTATGCCATCCGCATGGCGGCCGCACAGGACTACCAGACTTTCTATGAAAAGGAATTGCAGTTCCGCCGCATGATGCACTATCCGCCGTTCAGCGCCATGGCCAATATCCTGGTTCGCAGCGAGCAGCAGGAGCAGGCCATGCGGCTGAGCACGGAACTGGGCCATTTCCTGACGCCGGCGCCGGAGAAGATCAAGATTCTGGGACCGGCCGAAGCGCCCGTCACGCGCCTCAAGAACGAATACAGATATCAATTCCTGATCAAGGCTGCCAGCCGCACCGCGCTCAACGAGTTGTTGCGCCGCGCGCAGGCGTTTGCGCGCGAGAGGAAGTGGAGCGCCACGGCGCTGGTGATCGATGTGGACCCATTGACGCTGTTGTAGGGGGGCCATCGCTGGACGGCGGAATCTAGTCCGCGCGAGGCTTTAACCGAAGATTTTGGGTCCTCGCGTTCGTCCAAGAGACGTAGCCCTTTTCACTCATAGATTGAGTAGCTTGCGTTCCTCAACATTTTGCTCACCTGTCCGAGTGATGTAGTAGAGCATCCCGCTGTAATGGACGAACGCCCGTTCATCTACCAATCGATCGAGCGTGCGCCGTAGATTCCCTCGCATCGACGGGCGAACCCATTGCAGCAACTCTGGAAGATGAGCGCCCTTTGCTCCTCGTTGATACAGGAGAACCAGGAGAACGTCTCCAGCGGGCAGACTTGGGCGCAGCACTTTGAGAAACCCTTGGAATTCCTGGATCGCTGGTGCTGTTCGGGCGACGATCATGTCGACCATCACGGCGGCATCGTTTGGTCGCACGTTGTGGTACAAACGGATCGGCTCTGCGAGAATCCAATCGAGCACCGCGACGACCATCGTCACATCCTGGAGGTTCGGGTCGATCCCATCGGCGAGATGGGCAGCATCTCGCTTGTTGCGGATGTCGTAGACGACTCGGAGCGCACGGGGGATGTGGAGTCGTATGGATTCGGGCGCTGACGTCGCGGGCATTTGCGCCAGCCGACCGATGAGGCGGTCCGTAGCGAGCTGCCCACCCAGTGGAGTGCCCGTTCCGGTCGTGGCGTGTTCGAGCATACGGAACGCGGCCTCGCAGAAGCGCCCTCCCTCGACTTCGCTAAGGCGGAGCCCGCCGAGATAGAAGTTGCGTTTGGCCTCGGCGTGCGCTTCGAGGAGTTCCTGGACGAGCAGGCGGGAAAAAGGCGGAGAGTTGGGTTTGAATGGCTGCTCGCACGGCCTACGTCAGCCTTTCTTCGGTATCTTTTTCGCGACTTTCCGTCGCCGTGGCTTCTTCAACGTCGCAAACGGCGCCTTTACCCTTTCTTGATCGGGCAGGGCGTCTACGATATCTTCCCCGAGGGCGGTGATTTGCTTCTTACCGCCGCCAGCAGGTGCGAGAAAGCCGGTCAGCGTGGCGTTGCTGACGGCGACCGCCGTGTTGGAGAACTTGACGCCGGCGGCTTCGGTGTTGAGCTTGGTGAGGTCTAGCGTCTTGAATTCCGCGATTCCACGTGATCGCGCGAGAAAGTATGCAAGACAGGCGACACGCTGGACGTCCGTGATAGGCTGCTTAAGGCGTATGAACTCCTTCGGCGTCATTCTTGTCAAGTCCGGTTGAGCGCCCAACCCCGCCCCGTTGTCGCTGCCCCCAGATTTTCCCAGTGTCGAGGATCCGGCCTTCGGCAGGTCATTCACACCAGGTCGGTCCATAGCGGTGCGAAACACAAAGAGTCGCGCATCCTCATCAAGCGGCTCCAAGGCGCCAAGTACAACATCCAGCGCAGCGAGCTCGCCAGCAAAAACCGTCTTTCCCATAGAGGAGCCGATGCCGCCATTCGTTTTTCAGGCGGGTCAGGCCAACTGGGCCCGGAATCCTCCGCGCCGCCGCTTGTGATCGATGTGCACCCTGTTGAACGCTGTTGGGGCCGTGCAAGCCCGGCATTTTGTGACGTGAGGATGGCAGATGTGAGCGTGCGTATTTTAGGTGATTTCTGCTAAGGGAGGTGCGGGGACACGGTAATAGCCGCTCGAATCCATGCCGGGGAGCGAACGCCGGGGCCCCAGACCGTCCGATTGACAGGCGACTCTGCAGACGGTGGCCCGGGCTGCGACGGGCTAGATGAAGAGATCGGCGGTGACCTTGAACACCGAAGCGAGTTTTTTCGCCTGCTCCTTACTAATGGAACGCTTCCCGCTCAGGACCTCCGAAACCCGGCCGCGCGTGCCGAGCACTGGCAGAAGGTCCTTGGCTGTTCGCCCGCTCGTCTCCATCAGGTAAGCCAACATCTCGTTGGGAGCTACCGAAGGCAGAGGGTGATGGCGATCGTCGTATGCCTGGACCAATATCGCCAGGGTTTCCAGAAGTGCGGACTCCTCCGGGCACAAGCGGTCCTCGCCCTTGTCGATCAACTGTTCCACGGCGCTAACCAGATGGTCGTACTCTTCCTCGGTCTCGATGGCTTTGACGACGATGCGATTCGCGAGCCGGGCGTATTTCTTGGGGTCGACGGTCAATATAGCGCTCATGATTTCCACGTTCCTTTCATATATTCCTTGTGCGTCATGATGCGGCGGATGAACAGCACCCTCCGGGTGAAGTTCATCTCCGCGACGAGCCGCCACTTGTTGCCTCCGATGTCGAAGACGACGTGCGGAGCGACAAAATCCGCCGTGTTGAACGACTGCTTCACTTCTGCGAAACTAGACCAAGTCGCCTGTTTGGCTACTCGATACCAGTGGTCCATGGCGTTGCGGGCCTGCGGATGCTCCTGGCAGAAGATCCGAATCGCCTTGTGGCTCACAATGTGCATCAGGGCCGATTTCATGGTCCCATAATGGGACCGCGCTGTCAATGGTTCATCGAGGCAGACCCGTCGAGTGCGTGCCCACGCACTAGCTAGAACAAGAGCTGCACCACGAGTTTCGAAGCTCTGCAGGTGTTCCAAGGAGCGAGAGATCAACGGAGAGCGTGGCTGGGCGAAACCGAGGCCCCCTAAGACTTCCGTCCGCCCGTTCAGGAACTTTCACCTCCAAGCATCGGTCTAAACTTCCAATGCTAGAAGTGCGCGCGCTCACCAAGCGATACTCCGGCACCCTGGCCGTAGACAGTGTCTCCTTCACTGCCCTGCCCGGCGAGGTGACCGGCTACCTGGGACCAAACGGATCCGGCAAATCCACGACAGTGAAGATGATCACTGGATTGCTCGACCCGACCGGCGGCGAAATTCTGTATCGCGGGCGGCCCATCCGCGACAACCCGATCGAATTCAAGCGCATTCTCGGATACGTGCCCGAAGAGCCGTACCTCTACCCGCACCTGACCGGGGCGGAGTACCTGGAACTGGCCGGCGAACTGCGCGACTTGCCCGCGGCCACGCTGCCCGGCAAGATTGGCGCGCTGCTGGAGCTGTTCGCGCTTGCCGACGACCGCTACGCGCCCATCTCCTCGTACTCCAAAGGCATGCGCCAGAAGGTTCTGATCTGCGCCGCCATCCTGCACGATCCCGATCTGATCGTCCTCGACGAGCCTTTCTCCGGGCTGGACGTGCACGCGGCTCTGGTGTTGCGCAGCCTGATCCGGTCGCTGGCCGCCTCCGGCAAGACCGTGCTCTTCAGCTCGCACGTGCTCGAAGTTGTCGAGAAAGTCTGCCATCGCGTGGTGATTCTGCATCACGGCCGCGTGGTGGCTAACGACTCCATCGACAGGCTGCGCGACCTGATGGCGCTGCCCACGCTGGAGGAGATCTTCGCGCAGCTTGTCACGGACAGCGATCCCGACGCCACCGCCCGGCGGATCGCCGAGGTGGTCCGCCAGTGACCGCACCGCCGGGCCGCGAGCGGCGCCAATTCCGCGCATTGGTGCGGCTGTTCGCGTACCGTTTCTTCGATACGGACATTCTTTCCGTGCGCGGCGATCTGTCGTCGCTGCTCTCGCAGTTCGCGGCGCTGCTGGCGGCCCTCAGCCTGGTGCTGGCTCTCGCCACCAGTGCCAAGTATGCCGGCCTGTACCAGCACTTGTCGGCCGGGCAGTTGCACGCGGCCGCGTGGGCCGATCAGGAGTTCCTCATTTCTACCTCCATGGCGATCGTCGGAGTGTTTACGCTGTTCCTTTGGGATGCGTTGTTTCCAGACCGGCGCGATTGTACGATCCTGGGCGCAATGCCCGTGCGCATTCCCACCGTCTTTGCCGCCAAGCTGACGGCGCTGGGGGCGGCGCTCGTCCTGGCCGTTGTAGCCGTGAATTCCTTTACAGGCCTTGTCTGCCCGTTTCTGATCGTTCCGGGCGCATCCGGCGTGCTGGATGCGGCGCGCGATTTTGGGGCTTTCTGGCTCGTCATTCTGCTGGCGTCGGTGTTCGTCTTCCTGCTGCTGCTGGGCGTGCAAGGGGTGGCGCTGCATGTGTTGCCGCAGGCGCAGTTCATGCGGTGGTCCAGCGTCATACAGACCGCTGCATTCTTTGCCGTGCTCTCGCTGTACTTTCTCACTCCCCCGCTGGCCCATCCAAATGCGCTGCTTCCGTCCAACTGGTTCTTCGGCCTGTTTCAAGTGTTGACCGGATCCGCAAATACTGCACTGACCGCTCTGGCGCTGCGCGCCTTGGCCGTTCTGGCCTCGGTGGCGGTGGTGGCTGCGGGGAGCTATGCGCTGGTCTATGCGCGGCAGATGCGCCGCACGGTGGAGCAGTATGGCGTTGCACCGGCACGCCGCGCCCACACACCATTGGCCGCCATTGCCCGCTTGTTCGCGCGCCGCGCGCCGGAGCGGGCCATCCTGGTCTTTATTGGGCGCACGCTTGCGCGCAGCCGTCAGCACCGCCTGCTGCTAGCCGTCTATGCCGGCATGGGACTGGCGTATGTGTTCAGCCAAGTGGCCTACGTGCTGTATCATTTCAAGGCGGCTAACTATGGCGCGCTCGAAGGCCGCGCGCAGACGGCCCTGGGCATCCCGCTGATCCTGCTATTCTTCCTGATCGTCGGCCTGCGCGTCTCGTTCTCTATTCCGATTGAGGTGCGCGCCAACTGGCTTTTCCGTTTGACCGACCCGTTCAGCAGCGGGGCCTACCTGAATGCCACGCGCACAACGCTGCTGCTGTTCGCAGTCGCCCCGGTGGTGGCCATTGCGGCGGCTGTCTATATGGCGGTATGGCCGCGGCCTAGAGCGCTGGGCCACTCGGCGTTTCTCGCGGCGTTTGGACTGCTGATTGTCGAATTGGCCCTTACAGGCTTCGCCAAGGTGCCCTTCACCTGCTCTTACCTGCCCGGTAAGGCGAATCTCAAGATCATGTTCGGTGTGTATTGGGGGCTGCTCATCATCGTGTCGGAACTGGTCACGGATGTCGAACAAGCCGGGCTGCGCAACGCGGCTGGTTACGCGTGGTTGATGGGTTTTACTCTGCTGGTCTGGCTTGTCGCGGCCCGCCGTGCCCGCTGGGCGCGCACCCGCATCCCCGCACTCAGCTTTGAAGAGCAGCCGGAACCGGCAGTGTTGGCTCTGGGGCTGGCCCAAAAACCCTGAACAAAAACGCTACGGAAGGAATATTTAGTAGCAATGGTCTTCAGGGTGGCATCTCTTCTAATCCCGTGCGCGATTGCAATTCGGTTTTTTGCCGCCTAAACTGAGAGAAACATTAGATCTCGCAACGCCATGTCCGACGCACCAAAGGACTCAACACTCGATCTTCGGCTGCTGGGGGCCGCGGCCCGCCGGAATCCCGGGAAGCCGCGGTTGGAGGAAGAAATCACTGAACTGTTCGACCAGTGGCGAGGCGCGCTGCTTCGGTATCTGTCCACTTTCGGATTGCCGCAGCACGATAGCGAAGAGGTTGTCCAAGAGGTATTTCTGTCGCTCTTTTCTCACCTGCAAAAAGGCAAGGCGCGCACAAACCTCCGCGGTTGGCTTTTTCGGGTCGCTCACAATCTCGCCCTGAAAAGGAGGGAGGCCGACAGGAAAGCTGCCGGAATTGCGGCGAATGTCGACCACCTGGCGCATCCTGCGTTGAATCCGGAGGAGGAACTGGCGAGTAACCGGAGACAGCGGCAATTGTCATCCATACTTCGTGCCCTTCCGGAACAGGACCGGCGGTGTCTCTATCTTCGCGCGGAAGGGCTTCGTTATCGTGAGATAGCGGAAGTCGTCGGAATGTCTCTGGGGTCCGTGGCCGCTTCGCTGGAGCGATCGTTAGCCCGCTTCGAGCGGGCGGACAGGAGGTGATTTTATGTTGCAGGAAAGCTCTCATCTGTCCGATCGGGATTTGCTGTTGTGGGCCGACGGTGAGCTGCCATCGCAGCGCACGGCAGAGATGCGGCGGCATCTGAACGCCTGCTGGACATGCCGCACACGAATGGCGGAGATGGAACATACGATCGCGGATTTCATTCAACTATATGGGAATGAGTTTCAGCAGGATCCGCCGCCGATAGAAGGACCGCGCGCCCTTCTGAAGGCGCGCATGGCGGAGCGCGCGGCATTGACCGCGGTGGGGAGTAACATCTGGTTCAGCCGGATTCGTCAGGTTCTCGCGGCTGCCGTTCTCGCGGCTCTTCTCTTGACGGCGGGTGTTGCTATTAGGATGTCACTGCATGGAGATTATGCACGCCCAAGAATTAGCGCGGTCCCTAATGTAAGTCTTACTCCCGGCGCGATAAATCCTATCGGCATCCAGGATGTTTGCAGCGCGAGTGTTTCGACTAACGATCCCGCCGTCCCCGATCCATTGAAGCGGGAAGTGATGCGAGAATACGGACTGCACGATGTGCCGTCCAACGCTTATGAGATCGACTATCTGGTGACGCCCCAACTGGGCGGCGCCGCCGATATTCGAAAACTACGATGACGCATCTCAGAATCTCCCTAACCGACTGAGAACGCCACTCCACAGCACCAGTATGGCCCGAACCTCCGCTGCCGCCGTGCTACCGTCGTTTCGGTAGAGTTTGCCGCCGCTTCGACCTGCGCGGCCTCGCTCTTTGACATCCGAATATTAGGTTACTTCGATGTTACATCCCCCCGGCCCAACAGGCGAAATTACCGTACGAACCCAATCCAATCCGCTAACCCATTTATTTTCAACAATAATTTACTGGCGGCCCCCACCTACCACGCGCCCCCGACACTTGCGATAATCAAGTTTGATCGACACACCAGTCGCGATCGTCGGAGGCGGCATCTCCGGTTTGTCCACCGCCTATTACCTGGCCCAGGCCGGCATTCCGTCCACGCTCATCGAAGCGCGCCCGCGCCTGGGCGGCGTCATCCGAACCGAGCAAGTCGGCGGCTGCACGATCGAAGGCGGCCCCGACAGCTTCCTCTCCATGAAGCCGGCTGCCATGGATTTGATCCGGGAACTGGGACTGGCGGACGAAGTCATCGGCTCGAACGATCGTCTGCGCGTCACCTACGTTTGGAAGGGCGGCCGCCTGGTGCCGCTGCCGGACGGCTTGCAGCTTATGGTCCCCACCAAGCTGGTCCCGCTGCTTACTACGCGGTTGCTGAGCTGGCCCACCAAGCTGCGCATGGGGATGGAACTTTTCCACCCGCCGGGCCGCCATCCGGAGGACCAATCCGTGGCGGACTTCGTTACCTCGCATTACGGCGCCGAAGCCGTTGACTACCTCGCCGAGCCGCTGCTCTCCGGCATCTATGGCGGCAGCCCCAGCGCGCTCAGCATATCGAGCGTCCTGCCGCGGTTTGTCGAGTTGGAAGCCAAGTATGGGAGTCTCACCAAAGGCGTGCTGGCCGAGATGAAGGCCAACAAGGCCGAAGCTCAAAGCCACGCCGATCGCCTGCCGTTGTTTCGCACCCTCAAAGGCGGATTAGGCCAATTGGTGTCGGCGTTGGCCGCGCGGCTGCAAGGCCGCGCCACCATCCTACAGGGGCGGGCCGGCGCGATTGAAAAGACCGGCGGCGGTTTCCGCATTCGGCTCGAACGCGGCTGGCTCGAATGCGCGCAACTGGTGCTGGCGTGCGAGGCCCACAGCGCCGCCACGCTCGCCGCCAACTTGGACGGCCAACTGGCGGACTTGCTCGGCAGCGTCCCCTATAGCTCATCGATGACCGTCGCCCTTGGCTTCCCCGACAGCGCGTTCCCCAAGCCTCTCGATGGGTTCGGCTTTCTGATTCCCAAGCGCGAACGCCGCCGCTTGGTGGCCTGCACTTGGGTGGGCACCAAGTTCTCGCACCGCGTGCCCAGCGGGACGACCTTGCTGCGCTGCTTTCTCGGGGGCATGGACGATGCCGCGATTCTTTCGGAAAGCGACGATGCCGTCATTGCCGCGGTGGTCGACGAGTTGCACGGCATTGTCGGACTTCGTGCGGCGCCGGCCTTCTCGCGCATCTTCCGTTGGCCCCGCTCCATGGCGCAGTACACCGTCGGCCATCCAGTGCGTCTGGCCGAAATCGAAGCGCGGACCGCCCACATTCCCGGCTTCCAACTGGCCGGCAATGCTTATACGGGCATCGGCATACCGGATTGCGTCCGCATGGGTAAGCAGGCGGCCGTGGCCATCTCGAAAGCGTTGTGTCCGGTTTAATGCATTCTCTGGAATCTCCCTAATCCCCATGAAATCTCCCATTCTCTTTTGTAGTGCCATCGCGACGTTCTTTGTGTTGTCCGCTGCCGGTCCCGCCGCGGATCCGCTGCCGGGCATGCCGCCTGTGCTGGACAGCCACGATATCTACTCGGCCGACGCGTCCGGCGATCTTAGCCCCGTAGTTCGTAAGTTCCCATCGCTGGTCTACGTTCCGAACAGCGGTAGCAACAGCGTAGATGTCATCGACCCCAAGACTTACCAGATCATCCGCCATTTTCGCGTGGGGCGGCAACCGCAGCATGTCACACCATCCTACGACTTAAAGACGCTGTGGGTGCTATGCGACTTAGGCGATACTATCACGCTCATCGATCCCGCCACCGGCAAGAAGGGCCAGACTCTGAAGGTTAAGGATCCGTATAACATGTATTACACGCCGGATGGCAAGTATGCCATCGTGGTGGCGGAGCGCATCCATCAACTCGATTTCCGGGACGCCCAAACTATGCGCCTGGTCAAATCCCTTCCCGTGCCTTGCCGTGGGGTGGATCATATGGACTTCTCCGCCAACGGACGCTACCTGATCGCCAGTTGCGAATTCAGCGGCGCGCTGGTCAAGGTGGATGTCGAAACCCAGAGCGTGGTTGGATCCCTCGAGTTGCCCGGCGGCGGCATGCCTCAGGACGTCAAGCTCTCGCCGGACGGCGAGGTATTCTATGTCGCCGATATGCAGGCCAACGGAGTCCATCTGATCGATGGCGCACGCTTGCGCGTTCTCGGATTCCTGCCGACCGGCAAGGGTGCGCATGGCCTCTACGCCAGCCGCGACTCCAAAGTACTCTATGTTTCCAACCGCGAGGAAGGCAGCATATCGGTAATCGACTTCGCCTCGCGCAGGGTGGCCCGCAAGTGGGAAGTCCCCCACGGCACACCAGATATGGGGGGCGTATCCGCGGACGGCAAGGTGCTCTGGCTCTCCGGCCGCTATAGCAAGGAGGTGTACGCCATCGGCACAGGCGATGGCCATCTGCTGGCACGCATTCGCGTGGGCAAAGGTCCACACGGGCTATGCGTTTATCCCCAGCCCGGCCGGTACTCACTAGGACACACGGGCGTGTTCCGGTGATCTCCCGTGCTCGCCAGTACAATTATTTACAAATCTTTCACACACCGGAACCAAGCCCGCCCAAAGCCGGACTTATACTTAGAGAAGCTATGAAAACCAAACACTCCGGCGCCATGGTGCTGGCGTTGATGGGTGTGCCGGCACTGACGCACGCGCAATCCATCTTTCAGGTGGTGCCAACTCCCAACGGCCATCACGGAACGACTAACAATGCTCTCCAAGCCATCTCGGCTTCGTCCCCCTCCGATATCTGGGCTGTCGGTCAGACTGCCATTCACTTCGACGGCACCGCGTGGACCGCTTATCCGACGCCGATGATCCACGGCGACAACACCAGCTACCTTGACGGAGTGGTGGACTTTTCGCCCACCGACGCGTGGGCCGCCGGAATCGTGGGTATCGGAACGGCGACTCCAGGCCAGGTGATCGAACATTGGAATGGCGCCGCATGGAACGTCGTCCAAGGCCCTACGTTCGCCTCGGGCGATCAACCCGAGATCTTCGGCATGACGGCCGTTTCCGCCAACGACATTTGGGCGGTGGGCACTCTCCTTACGGACAACCAAACTCTCGAGGCTCTTTTTGAGCATTGGGATGGCTCTACCTGGACCGCGTACACCGGCTTCTTCTATGGATTTTTCCGGGCAGTTTCGGCGGATGCCTCAAACGACGTCTGGGCGGTAGGCTACAACGGCAACGTTACATTTTCCGAGCATTTCGACGGCACCGGTTGGACGCACGTCGCGACGCCCAATGTCGGAACCGGCCCGAATAGCCTGGGCGGAGTGGTGGCCCTCGCGCCAGACAACGTTTGGGCGGTGGGCTTCTCCACGGCCAGCACCAAGCCGCCGCCCGGCGATTATGACGTACCCACGAAAACGCTCATAGAGCACTACGATGGCGCCAGTTGGAGCGTCGTATCCAGCCCGAACGTGGGACCGAATAGCCAGTATCAATCCAACCGGCTGTTGGGTGTGACGGCTGTTTCGGCCAACGACATCTGGGCCTTTGGCTCGTATTTTGCAGCCAGCGGTTCTGAAAATCAGATCACGCTGTTGATGCAATGGAACGGCACGAGCTGGAGCCTGGCTCCGTGCCCCAGTCCCGAGCCGGGCAACTTTATGGACGACATTCTGTATAGTGGAGTGGTGACCGCGCCGGGCAGCGTGTGGATTGCCGGGTCGTTGGCTCCGGCTGCCGAGGGCAAACCGGTTACCGATACGTTCGTTCTGCACACTACGGGCGGATGACGCGCATCCGTCGGCCTGTCACGCGCATCGATAACCTAGATGGCAGATACCGCTACGCAAGGCATGGAAGTCGAGCATCCCGTCCTGGAAGTAATCCGCAGCCGCTGGAGCCCGGCTATTTATTCCCCGCAGACCGTAGAGCCGCAGAAGCTTCTGAGGATACTGGAAGCCGCACGCTGGGCACCCTCCAGCTACAATGCGCAGCCCTGGAGTTTCCTGGTAGCCCGCAAAGAGGAGCCGGAGGAATTCGCGCGCATGTTGAGTTGCCTGATGCCTCTCAATGTGGTCTGGGCGCAGCACGTTCCCGTGCTGATGATCTCGGTGGCCAAGCTGCACTTCGACCATAACGGCGCCGTAAATCGGCACGCCCTTCACGACACTGGCATCGCCACCGGTTTCTTGATGCTGCAAGCCGCCTCCCTGGGAGTTCTGGCGCATGGCATGGCCGGCTTCGATCCGGCCAAGGCGCGCGAATTGTATGCCATTCCGGAGTCCCACGAAGCCGTGGCGGCGATCGGTCTGGGTTATCCGGGCGAAGAGCAGGGTGCGTCTGAAGAGTTGCGGAAGCGGAACCAGCATAGGCCCCGCCGGACGCTGAATCAGTTTGTATTCGCGGGCCGATGGGGACAACCGTTGCCGCTTCTTTGAACAGATCTTTGAACAAGCCATGAACCTGCAACTGGAAGGCAAGCTCGCTCTGGTGACCGGTTCCACAGCCGGCATCGGCTTCGCCATCGCCAAGGGAATTGCCGCGGAGGGGGCGCGCGTGGTAGTGAATGGGCGCACGGAGGCGCGCGTAACCGCTGCCTGCGAGGCAATTCGCCGCGAACATCCCGCCGCCCGGCTGGATGGATTCGCCGCGGATCTTGCCCGCGCCGAAGAGGCGCGGGCCTTCTGCGAGCGTTACCCGAACGTAGATATCCTGGTCAACAATCTCGGCACTTATGAGGTCAAGCCCTTCGAACAGATCACCGACGCCGATTGGTACGCCATTATCGAAACTAATTTCATGAGCGGCGTGCGCCTCAGCCGCTATTTCTTGCCGAAGATGAAGGCCGCCGGATGGGGGCGCATTATTTTCATCTCCAGCGAGTCGGCGGTGAACATTCCCGTGGAAATGGTCCACTATGGCGTCACCAAGACCATGCAATTGGCCCTCTCCCGCGGCTTGGCGGAGTCGACATCCGGCACGGGCGTGACGGTGAACTCGATTCTTCCGGGTCCTACCCGCTCGGAAGGCGTCGAAAAGTTTGTTCAAGATGTCGCCCGGTCAAGGCAAATCGCCGTCGCGGATTTCGAGAAGGAATTCTTCCGCACTATCCGCCCAAGCTCCATCATTCAGCGCTTCGCTACGCCGGATGAAGTCGCGGCGCTGGTGGTCTTCGTGGCCAGCCCGCTGTCGTCGGCGACCAACGGCGCGGCCTTGCACGTGGATGGCGGCACGGTGCGGTCGATCTTGTAGTTTGCGGAAACGCAGCAGCGAGCGCACGTTGGCCAGATCCTATCGAATCCGCGCGTCCGTGCAGCAAGGGTATCGCGCTACGCTGGGGCTATCGAGAAGGCCAAACAAAATGTAACCCTGGTTGTCGAGGGGATCTGCTCCTGCCTCGTCGAGGTCGGGGCCCGGAAGTGGAGCCGCGCCGAACTATATGACCGGTGAGACGGCTCTTAGTTTCGTCGACACCAACGTGCTGGTGTATGCCTTTGACAAGAGCGACTCGCCGAAGAAGCGGGTCGCCCAGCGGCTGATGCACAAGTTGATGGAAGAGGATCGGCTGCGGGTGAGCACGCAGGTGTTGCAGGAGCTTTCGTAAACGCTGACCAGGAAGGTGAGCCAGCGCTGCTCTACCAGGGAAGCGCAGGCTGTGCTGGAAGCTCTTGCGGCCTGGCCCCTAATAGTTGCAGACTATCCCGCCATCAGAGCAGCGGCCAAGCTGGCTGATCGGGTCAAGCTTTCCTTCTGGGATGCGCTGATTGTTGTCGCGGCTGCGCGGGCGGGAGCATCGGTGCTGTACACGGAAGACTTGAACCATGGACAGAACATCCTGGGCGTCGGGGCGTCGGATCGCCAATCCGTTCGCCGCGTAATAATCCCTTCAATACTCCCCGCGATACTCGAACACCACCAGCGTGATGTCGTCGGCCTGCGGAGCGCTCTCGGTAAACGCGGCGACCGCGCTCGCCACCGCATCATGCAACCCCTGGCAAGAGTCCGCATGGTGCTCCGCGACCACTTGACGCAGCTTCTGCCGGCCGAAAAACTCGCCTTGCAGGTTCTGCGCTTCGGTAACCCCGTCGGAATATATCACGATCTTATCGCCGTCGGCCAGCATGATTTCGCTGACCGCGAACTCCGCGGACTCGACCAGCCCCACCGGCATGGCTGTGGCGGCCAGCGACTCGATGCCGCCCGTCCGCCGCACGATCAACGGCGGGCAATGGCCGGCATTGACATAATGCAGCCGGCCCGACCGCTCCAGCAGACAATAGAAAACGGTGGCGTATTTCTCACCCGCGGTACGTTCGTTCAGGAAAACATTGATGCGTTCCAGACGCTTGTGCAACGCCGTATCGCCATGGCTCACGGACAGAAAGGCGCCTTGCAACAAGGAAGCCAGCAGCGCGGAACTGACGCCTTTGCCGGAGACATCCGCCACCACCGCCGTCCAGGCGTTCGGGCCGGAGGGAATCACATCGTAATAATCGCCGCCCACCTGGTGCGAAGCCATGCTGCTGCCGCAGGCGCGGAACCAGCCGTCGGAGGGCAGGCTGCGCGGCAGCAGCCCCTGTTGAATGTTGCGCGCTACGTCCAGTTCTTCCTCGATCTTTTGCTTGATGCGTTCTTCATCGAGCAGGCGCGCGTTCTCCAGAATGGTGGAGGCTTCGATGGCCAGGGTTTGCAGCAGTTCGCGATTGCCGCCCGCCAGGTCGGCCGTGGCCAGGCGGGAATCCATGTAGAGCACGCCGGCCGTCTCCTCGGCCGTGGAGAGCACGTTGGTGGCGTCGCCGCGCACCTTGCTGAGGCGCACCAGGGGCACCGATATGACGCTGCGCAGTTCGAGGTCAACGACGCTCCGCTCGGGCCGGAACTCGCCGGTGCCCTGCGGATCGAAGTTCATGGAGAGCAGATCGCGGCGCTGCTCGAGCGCGCGTTTGATGACCCGCCGGGGAACCCGCAGGTCGCTGCCAGGAAGCGTCACGCCCTGGCGATTGCGGGCAACGCGCGTCTCCAGATCGCCTCCCTTGCGCAATAGCAGGAAACCCCGTTCCGCGCCGGTGATGGCTAGCGCCGCATCCACCACGGAATTAAGCACGTCCTGTAGAGACAAGCCGGTTTGCAGCGTACGCGCCACGTCCAAAATGGCGCGCAGCTTGGCCAAATTGGCGCCGGCGCCCGGCGCGCCACCGACGGGCCCGGACTTCTCGTGCGCTCCGAATTGATCGATCAGCCGGTTCAACTCGGCGCCGCCCATGGCGAACACAAGCTGGTAGGAATCGGGAAAACCAAACTCGATGCGGTCGGAGTTGCGCAGCGCATGGCTTTCCACGCGCTTGCCGTTGACAAAGACGCCATACCGGCTGCCGGCGTCTTCGATCGTGTACTCCTCGCCCTTCCGCACGATTCGGGCGTGCGTGCGCGAAGCGCGGCTGTCGCGCAGAATTAAGTCGTTGTCGGCCTGGCGGCCGATCTTGAATGGCAGCGGCGCGATTTCCATACGAGTGCGGTGGCCGCTCGGCTCGATGACGATTACGGAGGCCGAAGGTACGATCTCCACCGTGGTGGTGTCCATCAGGCGGAGGTGCGCTTAGCGCGGGGCCGATGCGCCGCACCCGGCCCGGCGGGCGCGCCGCTCGCCAATGGCGCGTCCGGAAGCCCGTGCTGCCGCGCCCTGTCCAGTTCCAGTGCACGCAGGGACTGGCAATGCGCGCAGTATCCACCGACCTCGGTGCGCGCCAGCAGGATTTGAAATCCGAAGTGGCTTTCGATCTGTTTGCGTAGCCGTTGCAGGGGTTCGCCGAAAAACTCCTCCACCTTGCCGCAGCGCAGGCAGATGACGTGCGCGTGCTCCTGCTTCAGGCGGGTTTCGTAGTAGTGCTGGTCGCCTTCGTGGTGCATGAGGTCCAGCTCGTCCACCATGCCGCCGGCCTTCAGCATTTTCAGCGTGCGGTAGACCGTCACGCGGTTTAATTTTGGGTCTTTTTCCTTGGCCAGTTGGAACAACCGCTCGGCATCCAGGTGCAGTCCGGTCTGGTCGATCAATTCGAGCAGGATCTGGCGCTGGCGGGTGAGGCGCACGCCTTTCTCTCGTAGGGAACCCTTGATGGAGTCGACGGCCATAACCGGCTTCTCACATTCTAGCAGGGCGGTGCCTTAATACTTCGGCCCCAAGCCCAGCGCGATAATCGAAAGAGAGTCCAGCTTGCCGCTGGCTTGCAAGTTCTGGTCCTGCTGGAAACGGCGTAGGGCGTCCGCTGAATCCGGATTCCAGACGCCCGAGGCCTCTCCGTGCAGATATCCCTTCTTGGCGAGCGCCTCCTGAATTTCCTTGTAGCGCTCCGGCGTGGGCGCCGTCTGTCCCGCGCGCCATTTTGGAGGCGTTGCACGCACCGATCTTGCCGGGGCCTTTTGCCCGGCCTGCGCCTTGCGCGTCGAGTGGGCGGTCTTCACGGTTGGCTTGCGCTGCGCGCGCCGCGCCAGCGCCGGCTTCTTTGGAGCGGACGCAGCCGCGGTCTTGGTATGCGTGGACTTCTTATCCTGGGTGGTGGCCGCCAGTAAACCGGCCGCGCAGGCCAGCCCCGCGGCCACCGTCGCGATGGCTTTTTGAAACTGCAATGGTTCTCCGCCTATGGATGGTTGGGCAATGCGCCCGCCGGGAAGACGGGACTCCATTCGCCGCGGCCGGTTTGCCGCAGCACCCGGAAGGCCACCGCTTCGCCCGGCTTAAGCGTGTGCTGAATGCGTGTGACGTCGTCGGTGGAATGCACCGGCTGCCGGTTGATCTCCACGATGACGTCGCCTTTCCGCAGGTCGATATCCTCCGCGAATGAATTCTGCTCTACGGAGCTGACCAGAACGCCGTTTTGCTTGATACCCATGTTTTCGCGGCGAGCATCGGTCAGGTTTTCGATGGCGATGCCAAACAGCGCCTGGGTGCCTTCCGCCGGGCCGGCCTCCGTCTCCTTGCCGTTCCCGAACCGCTCCGGAAAGACCTTGGCCAAATCGGCCACCACGACATGGAAATCCATCCGCTGGCGTTCGCGCAAAACGGTCACCGTCAGTGCCGTGCCGATGGGAGTACTGGTGACGCGGTCGACCAATTCGCCCCCATTGCGAATGGGCTTGCCGTTCAGGGCCACGATGATGTCTTCCGGTTTGACGCCAGCCTTGTCCGCAGGGCCGTTCGGGGGCACCTGCTCGACGAACACGCCCTCTTGCGCCCCATTGGCTTTCAGCAGCGCCTCGGCCCTGGGGGTGCCGGACGGCGTGAAACTGATACCGATGGAGCCGCGCACCACCTTGCCGTTCCTGATGATGTCGTTATAAACCTTCACCGCCTCGTTGATGGGCAGCGCGAAACCGATGCCTTGATAGCCGCCCGAACGGGATGCGATGGCGGTGTTGATGCCGACTACTTCCCCATTGATATTCAGCAGCGGGCCGCCGCTGTTGCCGGGATTGATGGCGGCGTCGGTTTGCAGAAAATGCTGGAACTGCTGTAGCGGATCCACGTCGCGTTCCTTGGCGCTGATGATGCCGAGAGTCATGGTTTCCTCGAAGCTGAACGGCGAGCCGATCGCGATGGCCCAATCGCCCACCTGCACAGCGTCGGAATTGCCGATACGGGCGGGCGCCAGATTGCTCTTGCCCTCCACGCGAATCACCGCCAAATCCGTGGCGGAGTCTACGCCCACAACCTTGGCGTCGTATTCGGTGGTATCGCCCATGAACTTGACTTGAATCCGGTCGGCTTTGTCCACAACGTGATTGTTGGTCAGGATATAGCCGGCTTTGTCCACCACCACCCCGGAGCCCAGGGCGTTGGTGCGGTGTTGCGGAATATTCGGCATATTGCCGCCGAACGGGTTGCTGAAGAAGCGCTGGAAGAAATCTTCCATGTTGCCCTGATCGCCCTGACCCTGATCGCCTTGATCCTCATCGTCGCCCTGATCGGGTTGCTGGGGAGCGGCGCGCCGGCGATTGCGCGTGGGCGGCGCCTTCGGCATATAGGTGGTCGAGATATTGACCACGGACGGTTCAACCTGTTTGGCGATCGCGGCGAACGAGTTCTGCACCTGCACCGGATTGGGAATGGTGAGCGGAGTCGCCCCCGGCGCTGCCGTATTGTCCTTGGCGGCCTTCGCGCCGGTATTAACCAGCGTGCCGATTACGATACCGATGGCCAGCGTAAAGAGGATCAGGGTGAAAGACAGCAGCTTCTGTCTACGCAACTTGTCAAAAAAACTCATGATATTAACTTGCTCCTTCGCGAACTTCCGATCTTTCATTATTATACTGCGGAAGCGACGTTTGTTAGGCGTCTGGGGGCGCTTTAAGGTTGCGGTGAGGCCAAAGCGGCGGGCTGGTGGCGAGCCTCGCTTCGTTGCGGCTTGTGGCTGGCTGGTGGGCGGGCTTGGGCCAGCTTGGGCCGGTTTCGGCGTGGAGGGCGCCGTTCGGGCATAATGCAGAAAATGGGCAGATGCCGCCGTTAGCATTGGAATCAAAGGGGTTGGTACGCGGAGCTCCGCTTCGGGATGTGCGGCCTCGGATGGGCTATCAAATCAGGTGGATGGGCTTTGATCGTCAAAAACGAATGGCCCCCGCTACAATAAACTCTTATGTCCTGGTCAACCGTCCGGGTACCCGCATCCAGCGCCAACCTGGGGCCGGGCTTCGATGCGCTCGGTCTGGCGCTGCGCGTGTATCTGGACTGCCGTTTTCGGGCCAGCGACCGCCTATCCATCACCGTCACCGGACGGGATGCCGCCGCCATCTCCACCGGCGAGGACAATCTCATCTGGCAGACCGCCCTGTCGGTTGCGGCCGATGTGCGCATGCAATTGCCGCCCATCGAGCTGGAAATCGACAATCGGATTCCCCTCGGCAAAGGCTTGGGATCGAGCGCCGCGGCGCTCACCGCCGGCGTGGTTATCGCCGACCGCCTGTTGGATCTGGGCTGGCGCCCGCCGCGCATTCTGGATGAAGCCGCGCGCCTGGAAGGCCATCCCGATAACGTGGCCGCATGCGTACTGGGATCCATCGTGGCCAGCGCCATCGATTCCGGCGGCGCCGTGCGCGCCGTGCGCCTGGAACTGCCGGCTCGATTCGGCATGGCGCTGGTAGTGCCGGATTTCGTGCTCCCGACCGCCGAAGCGCGCGCCGTTCTGCCTTCCGGCTACAGCAAGGAGGATGCCGTGTTCAACGTGCAGCGCGCCGCGCTGCTGATCGCGGCACTGGCGGCCGGCGCCACGTCGGCCTTCCCGGCCGCGCTCGAAGACCGCTTCCACCAGCCCTATCGCGCAGCGCTGGTGCCCGGGCTGGCTGAGATTCTGAAGCTGCGCGCGCCCGGCTTGTTGGGTTGCGCCTTGAGCGGCGCGGGGCCTTCCATTCTGGTCCTCTACGAACGCGGCTACGAGGCTGTCTGCGACCTGGTCCGGCAGATCTTCCAACTGCACGGACACGCGGCGGAGATTCTGCATACCCAAATCGCCGACCGCGGCTACGAGCTTACTAATTAACCCGATTCGGCCTCTTCGAACATCCCCGTCTTGCGATTCTTCCGCACCCGGTTCCACCCAAAATAGCGGCCGTTCATCGCCACATACACCCCCTGCGGCAGTGTCTGCGCGAATGCCAGTGCGCTGCCCAGGTTGAATAGGCCGTCCGAACTGCCGAACTTATAGGGAATCATGGCCCCGGTCAGAACGATGGTCTTATCGGCGATCCCGTGCGCCAGTATGCCGGCGGTCTCCACCATCGTGTCGGTGCCGTGCGTGATCACGATGCGGCTCTCGGGCGCATTCCGGCATTGCTGCAGGATGATTTGCCGGTCGTCATCCGTCATGCGCAGGCTGTCGATCATCATCAAGGTACGGATCTGCAATTCCAGATTGCTCCTGCCCAGCTTCAACATCTCCGGCAGATGCGAGTCCTTGAAGAATAGCTCGCCGGTCAGCTCGTTATAAGCCTTATCGAAAGTGCCGCCAGTGACGAAAATTCGAATCGGTTCCATCTTATGCGCCGCTCCGTTTATACCCGGTCTCCAGATTCGGCAGAAACGCGGTCAGCAGTCCGATGATAGGCAAGAAGGAGCACACCCGGTAGACGAAAGCGATGCTGGTGGCATCCGCCAGCCAGCCCATAATCGCCGCTCCCACGCCTGCCATGCCGAACGCCAAGCCGAAGAATAGTCCGGAGATCATACCGATCTTGCCGGGCACCAGATCGTGCGCATAAACAATAATGGCGGAGAAGGCCGACGCCAGGACCAGCCCGATCGCGATACTGAGCGCCGTGGTCCAGAACAGATTCGCATAAGGCAGCGCCAGCGTGAAAGGAAGGATGCCGAGAATCGAGCACCAGATCACGTATTTGCGGCCGATCCTATCGCCCACCGGGCCGCCGATGAAAGTCCCCGCGGCCACCGCGCCGAGGAACACGAACAGGTGGATCTGTGCGGACCGGACCGGCACGTGAAAGCGGGTCATCAGGAAGAAAGTGTAGTAGCTGGTCAGGCTCGCCAGATAGAAGTACTTCGAGAAGACCAGCGCCATCAGCACGGCCAGCGCCACGCCGGTTCTCCGGCGCGATAGTTGCGGCCCGCTGTGGTACATGGCGGCCGCCGCTTTCGCCCGAACTGCGCCATGTCCCTTGTACCAGGTCCCGATGCGGATGAGTACAATAATGGCGAGCAGCGCCGCTGCCGAAAACCAGGCGATGCTTCGCTGTCCGCCGGGAAGTACCACCAGCGCGGCGAGGAGAGGACCCAGCGCAGACCCCGCATTGCCCCCCACCTGAAAGAGCGATTGCGCCAGGCCATGCTGTCCCCCGGAAGCCATCCGTGCCACCCGCGACGATTCCGGGTGGAACACGGACGATCCTACTCCGACCAGCGCTACCGCCAGCAGAATCATGCCGAAACGCGGCGCGAAGGCTAGCAGCAGCAGGCCCGAAAGCGTGAATCCCATCCCGACCGGAAGCGAGTAAGGCGTCGGCCGATGGTCGGTGTACATGCCTACGAAGGGTTGCAGCAAGGAGGCGGTTAGCTGCACGCTCAAGGTAATCAAGCCGATCTGCTTGAAATTCAGGCGATAGGCCTCCTTCAAGATCGGATATACCGCCGGAATCACCGACTGCAGCATGTCGTTCAGGAAGTGGCAAAAGCTGATAGCCGCTAATACCCCGAACGCCGTGGCGCTCGATCTGCGAATCGAAGAAACCCGGGTAGCCGTTTGGCTGGACACTTTTAGTAGCTTAGCAGGTGGGGTGGAACCCCTGGACTGGGCGTTCCGTACCCACTAATGCGTTCCTCCGGTGCCGCCGATATTAAGTTCATGCAGCGACCACGCGCTGAAATTCGGATGCTATGCGCCGATATGGTAGACGTCTCCTGGAAAGAACCAGCGGGCCAAAAGCGCAAATCCACGGCTTTACTGGAGGACATCTCGCCTTCCGGGATGTGCTTGCAATTCGAGATACCGCTGTCCATAGGCACGCATGTGGATGTACACTGTCCCGGCGATAAGCTGGCCGGCATTGTGCGCTACTGCGTCTACCGGGAGATCGGCTATTTCGTGGGCATTGAGCTCAAGCCATCCAGCAGGTGGTCCCGGCAGCAGTTTGAGCCGCAGCATCTTCTGGATTTGGAAGAACTGGTGCTGCGCAGCGCCGGCAGGGCCAGCGGAACTATTCAATAGCGCGGCCGGCGGGCCGGGGCAGCCGTGTACCTCTACTGTACAATAGAGGTTCCCGCCGCCATGGCAGACCACACCCTCTCTATTCTGATCCCCCTTTACAACGAAGAAGAGTTCGTCGGAACGCTCCTGGAACGAGTACTTTCGGCGCCTTTGCCGCAGGGAGTCGGGCGGGAAATCGTGGTAGTGGACGACGGCTCCACGGACGGCTCGGCCGCCATCGTGGAAGAGATCGCCGCAGCCCAGCCCGGCGTGTTGCGCCTCATCCGGCAACCCCGCAATCAAGGCAAGGGCGCCGCCATCCGGACGGCCATCGAGCACGCTACCGGCGAGTTCTCCATCATTCAGGACGCCGATTTAGAGTACGACCCGCGCGAATACGGGCGCCTCCTCGGGCCGCTGCTCGAAGGCAAAGCCGACGCGGTCTACGGCTCGCGGTTCGTGATCTCGGGCGAACGCCGCGTACTCTACTTCTGGCATTCCGTAGCCAATCAGATTCTGACCGGCATGTGCAACATCGTCTCGGACTTAAATCTGACGGACATGGAAACCTGCTATAAAGCCTTCCGCACCTCGCTGCTGCAGAGCATCCCTATCCGCAGCGACCGCTTCGGACTCGAGCCGGAGTTGACCATCAAACTGGCCAAGCGCCGCGTACGCGTGTACGAAACTGCCATCGATTACCACGGCCGCACTTACGAGGAGGGTAAGAAGATCGGGCTGAAGGACGCCTTCGATGCCGTCTATGTCATCTTGCGCTACGCCTTCACCAGAGATCTCTACAAAGATTCCGGACCGGATATCCTGGACGCGCTCGCCGGCGCCCGGCGTTTCAATCGTTGGATGGCCGACACCATCCAGCCTTACATCGGAAAGCGGGTGCTGGAGGCTGGGGCGGGCATCGGCAACCTGACCGGCATTCTGTCTCCGCGGCGCGAACGGTATATCGCGGGGGATATCGATCCCGAATACCTGGCGCGTCTGCGCGCGCGCTTCCAGCACCGTCCGAAAACGGAAGTGCGGCACTGCGACTTGTCGGATCCAGCCGATTTCGCGGCATTGGCCGGCGCCGTGGATTCCGTGGTCTGTCTGAACGTGCTGGAGCATGTCGAGGACGACATGACAGGATTGCGCAACATCCATAGCGCACTGCGGCCTGGCGGACGCGCGATCGTCCTGGTGCCCCATAGTCAGGAAATCTTTGGTTCGCTGGACACGGCGCTCGGCCATTTCCGGCGCTATTCGCGCGCGGAGCTCCAGGGAAAAATGGAGCAGGCGGGTTTCCGCGTCGAGCGCATTCTGGACTTCAACCGCATCTCCCGCCCGGCCTGGTACTTGACGGGCCGCCTGCTGAAGAGAAAGACCGTCAGCCGCTTCCAGTTGTATTTCTTCGACCGGCTCGTCTGGCTGTGGCGGCGCATCGACCGCCGACTGCCGTGGCCGCCCACTTCCATTATTGGCATCGCCGTGAAGAGCGAATAGTTGGGCGCGCTCCCTGGCTGCCACGGGTCGCGAACATCGGGAGTTCGCCGGCGGTTATTCCGGCCTGGAGAATAACCTCACGGCGGGCTCCCCCGCAAAGATCACCTGGCTCTGTCGAAATCCCCGGGCGGAGAGCCGCCTGGCAATCGCAGTCGAAGTTTCCAGGTCGCGGGGCAGGACAGCGACCGCGACGCGGGGGCATTGTGAAAAGTCGGATGCCTCGCTATACAATCGATGCAAGAGTCCCGGATCGAAGAACAAGAAGATTTGAGCCGTGCGCTCGGGGGCCAATAGAGCACAAGCCCCGCTGTCGACACTCCGCCGCAGTGCCGTTGTAGCTGTCTTCCAATCCTCCCTCGGTCTCATAAGCCAGCGCACATCATAGACCAGGCTTGTGGTCAGAATCAATAGCGCGAAGGCCGCCTCAATCGAGCCGCCCAGTTTGGCCGCAATATATTCGACGCCGCCGCCCGCGAGCAGTGCAATGCCCGGAAGTATAAAGATCATTTGCCGTATAGCTACGAAATAGCCGAACAGATAGTCCACCCAGAGAGCCCCGCCGATCGGGAGCAATATCATCAGAACAAGCATGGCTTTAGTCGGCGGCCGCAGTACCTGCGACCGGGTACCCGCAATCACGGCCAGAATCGCAGGTACCGATAGCGGGTATCCGCCGCCGAGGCACTCGCGCAGCACAAGGAGCAAGATGCGAGGTTGGAGGGTAGTTCGTACGCCGGGCGCCAGATCGGACGGCCAATTCTGGCGAGCATATACAAACCACGGGACGAAGACGGCGCCGGCTACCGACACGGCGGCGAGCGCCAGGAGGCGGGCCCTCACCGGCACGCGGGGATTTGCTAGCGCCCATATCGCCTGAGCCACCGGCACAAAGATCGAATAAGGTTGGGTGTATAAGCCCAGCGCAACCAATAAACAGTATAGGAGTCCATGGATAAGTTTCGGCCGTTCAAGAAGCCTCAGGAAGACAATGGTTGCCCAAATACTGAAGCACAGCGCTTCGGAATAGGGCCTGCCTTCAAGGGCGTATCTGAGTTGGAGAGGAAACAGGGCGAAAACCGCGAGATATAGGGCTGGCCACCTGGCCCCGGCCCGCCGCGCCAAGAGTGCCAGCCCCCAACAGGAGGCAATGCTCGCAATCCAGGCAGGCAATCTGGCAGAAAGCGGGGAGAAACCCATGACCCTGATGGCCAGCGCTTGTGTCAGGTACCAGATTGGGGCGCCGCCGGGATTCATAGCTGCGTACCTTACAATTGAGCGAATATTATGTGTTTGGGTTCCGAGCAGATCGATCAACTCGTCAAGCCACAGCGAGAGGCGCGTCAGGAGCGCCAATGTAGCGGCGGCATACAGGGCGATAAGGAAGGCTGCGGCCCTGAATGGGCCGCGAAGATCGCGGAATAAACGTACGATCACCGGAGGCCAGCGTAACACGAAGCCGGCAATCAGGCGGCAAATGGCCCCGGCCCCGACTCGCCAAGGCCAGGCATCACTGAATTATGGCCATCCCGGCCGGGGCGAGCGGCGGACCTGATTCACTGCACCACGATGGTTGCGGTGTTCGAGGTCACTCCACCGATCGAGATCACAACGGGCACGGTGGTACCGGCGGCCACTCCCGCAGGAACCGGGACGTTGACCTGGTACAGGCCCACGTATCCCGGCGCAAGGCCGGAGAACGACACGCTCGCCGTCACTCCGCCGATGGTCACCGTTGGCGTCGTGGTTGTCTCCGCGAACGGGCTGCTAGGGGCGGCCGCGCCGGTCGCGGGCTGATTGGTGACCGCCCCAAGCCCGGTACAATAGATCAGAATAGTGGTCGTGCCGGCGGTCGCCGGGTTGGTGGAACTCACCAGATTATACGAAGCGTCCAGGATCGCGCCCGGGCCGCTGCCCTGGGAGTTCAGCGTGAAGATTGCCGGAGCGAAGGGCGCGACGGTCACGGTCTGGGCAGCGCCGGACGTGCCGCTCAGCGTGGCAGTGAGGGAAGCCGTCGATTGTCCGGCCAACTCCCACGGCACTTGAAGGTTCACTTGTCCGCCCGAAACGAAATATAAGGGGGCCGCTGTAACGCCAAACTGAAACGAGAGATCTTGAAGGCTGGCGACCAGCGGCAGGTTCGTGTCCGACGATCCGGCGGTCAGGAAAAAATCCCCGAAAACCGCGGCGATGCTGCCGGGAGCCACCGGCGCCGTGTAACTGGCGTCGTTCACCACGCCACCTGTATTGATCTTCGGGACCTCCAGCGCGGGAGTCAATAACCGGATCGCGTTGTTCCCGCTATCGGCGATGTAGACATTTCCGCCATTCGCGGCCACGCCGGAAGGAAAATGCAGTTGCGCACTGGTGGCCAAGCCCCCGTCCCCGCTCGAGCCGCACACTGGAAGGGGGGCAGGCGGAGTGCCGGCGATCGTGGTAATGATGCCCGTCGCCGCGTTCACCATGCGGATCAAACAATTATCGGTGTCGGCGATGTATAGATTGCCGGCCGAATCCAGCGCGATACCCTTCGGGTTGTTGAGTTTTGCCTGGGTCGCCGCCAAGCCGTCGCCGGAGTAACCGGGAATGCCGGTACCGTCGCCGGCAACGGTAGTGATGATGCTGGTGGCCGCCGCCACTTTGCGGATCGCACTGTTTCCCGAGTCGGATATGTAGAGGTCGCCGGCCGAATCCAGCAGGACCGCCGTGGGATCGTTGAGCAGCGCGCCAGTTGCCAGCCCCCCATCGCCTTGATAACCGGCGCCAACCGCGTTGTTTCCGCTGAACGTGTTGATGTCGCCGGCAGCCCATACGACGCCGCCGATGAAAGCGTTGTTGGTACAGGCGATCGGCGTCTGAGTTTGGCATACGACGCGCACTACATTGTTGCCGGAATCCGCGATGTAGATATTGAGGGAAGGATCCACGGCGACACCGGTAGGAGTAATTCCCGCGCTGGTGGCCACGCCCAGATCCCCCCCAAAGGGAACGCCCACGTTTTTCCCGGCCACCGACGAGATACTCCCGCCCGCAACCTTCCGGATCGTGAAGTTGCCGGTATCCGCGATGTAGAAATTGCCAGCGCTGTCGAAGGTCATTCCCGATGGGCTGTTGAGGCTGGCTTTAGTGGCCGCTCCTCCGTCGCCCGCAAAGGCGCCGGCGCATGGCGTCGTGGGACAATCGCCCGCAAAGGTGCTGATCTTACCGCTGGCGTTAATCTCGCGAATCAGATCGTTGACGGAATCCGAAATGTAGAGATTGCCCGTCGAATCGAATATGACGTCCGCCGGTCCCCAGAGCAGCGCGCCAGTCGCCGCGTTTCCGTCGCCGGAATATCCGCCGGGCTCGCCAAGCTGTCCGGCAATAGTCGTGATCGTGTATAGCGGCGAAGTTTGGGCGTGGCAAATTGTCGGCGCCAGTATAACCAGAAATGCGAGAGCGAATCGAATCACCTTTATGAAACCCCCTTGGTTCGTCGCCCGGCGCTTTGCGGGACGATCCAAATGCTGTCTAGAACTTCATCATAAGTCTTGCCGGGTCCCCACCGCTGCCGGCCTTGCTTTACTGCGCCGCGACCGCGACAGTGACGGCGTTTGAGATCGCACCGCCTATGGAGATCGTAACGGGCACGGCACTGTCCGCGGTTACGCCCGCCGGCACCAGGGCGTTGACTTGGTAAAGGCCCACAAAGCCCGGCGCAAGGCCGGAGAACGACGCAGCTTCCGTCACTCCGCCGATGATAACCGTCACTGGCGTTGTTGTGGGAGCCAGGTCGGTGAGGGAAGCGGCTGCGCCAGTGGCGGGCTGATTGGCGCTCACAGCTCCCAGGCCCGTACAGTAGATCAGGATCGTGGTCGTGCCTGCGATTGCCGGATTGGAGACATCCACCAGGCGAAAGGAGGAGTCCAAAATGGCGCCCGGACCGCTACCCTGGGCGTTTGTGGTGAAAATTGCGGGAGCGAAGGCCGCCACGTTGACGGTCTGGGCGGCGCCCGCCACGCCGTTCAATGTGGGTGTGAGAGTAGCCGTCGTTTGTCCGGCCACCTCCCACGGCACCTGAATATTGGCCTGCCCGCTCGATACATAATACAAAGGAGCCGCAGTACCGCCGCTAAACTGAAACGACAGATTCTGCAGACTGGTATCCAGCGGCAGGTCCGTGTCAGACGATCCGGCGGACAAGAAAAAAGTCCCGAAAACGGCGGCGATGCTCCCGGGCGCAACCGGTGCCGTATAATAAGCGTCGTTCACCACGCCACCCGCACCGATCTGCGGAACCTGCGCCGGGGGAATCAGCATCCGGATCGCGTTGTTTCCATCGTCCGCAATGTAGATCTTTCCGCCGTACGCCGCCACGCCGGAAGGAAAGTTCAGTTGCGCGCTGAGGGCCGGACCCCCATCCCCGAAGTCGCCGGGACCGGCGGCTTGGTGGCCGGCAATGGTGTAAATGAAGCCGTTCGCGCCACTCACCATGCGGATCACGGAATTGTCGTGGTCCGCGATATAGAGATTGCCGGAGGAATCCAGGGCGAGGCCCTTCGGGCTGTTGAGTTCCGCCTTGGCCGCCGGTCCGCCGTCGCCCAGGTAACCGGCATTGCCAGTGCCGTCGCCGACTACTGTTGTGATGATGCCGCTACTCAGGCTCACTTTGCGGATAGCGTTGTTGCCCGAGTCGGAAATGTAAAGGTTAGCGCCCGCCGAATCCAACAGCACAGCTACGGGATCGTTGAGCAGCGCCTTGGCCGCCGGTCCGCCATCGCCGGTATAGTTGGCGCCTTGCACGTAGCTTCCGGCGAAAGTATTGATGTCACCGGCGGCCAAACCGCCGCAGGCAGGTGGCGTCTGAGTTAGGCACACCACGCGTACTACATTATTGGGCGGATCCGCGATGTAGATGTTGCCTGCGGGATCCACGGCGACACCGGAAGGATTGTAAAGCTGCGCGCCGGTGGCCGGGCCCAAGTCGCCGCTGAACCCTTGGCCTAAGCTTTGGTCCCCAGCCACCGTCGAGATATTCCCGCTTGTGGCGTTCACTTCGCGGATCACCCAATTGGCGGTGTCCGCGACAAAAAGATTGCCGCTGCTGTCGAACACGATTCCCGTTGGGCTGTAAAGCTCGGTCCCGGCGGCCGTGGCCGGCGTTCCATCCCCGGCGTATCCCGGGGTGCCGTCGCCCGCCACCGTATTGATGAGCCATGTATCGATGGCGCCGCTGTTGGGAGTGACTTCGCGAATCCGATTGTTCACGGTATCGGAAAAGTAGACATTGCCGGAGGAGTCGATTATTACATCGGACGGGCCGAATAGGAACGCGTTCGTAGCCGGCCCTCCGTCACCGGAATAATTGCCTTGCTGGCCAAGTTGTCCGGCTATGGTCGCGATGGTGTAGGCCGGCGGCGCCTGCGCCTCACACAGGACCGGCATTAAAACAAGAAGTAAGAGTGCGCGAGCGAATAAGCGTTTTCCATGTACTCTACCCGAATGAATCGGTTGTTGAATCACCTTCTGAGGACCCCCCTTGTTGGTTGCCCGGCGATCAACGGAGCCTGTACTTTCGTAGCAGCTCCGCTACCGGCGTCAGTCGATCGCGCACGCGCTGCTGTTCCTGCAGGGAAAGCGGGACGAGCCGAGTATTCTCCAGAACTCTATCATAAGCCTTGACGAGATCCACTGCTGCGCGCGCGGCGATCAAGCGATCGCCCGTAGCGACCAGGGCTTGCGTCGAACGGGCGAGTTCCAGGCAACTGTCCACTTCATCGGGGACATTGAAGTCCGCGATTGCCGACTTGGAAGGGAAATGCAACATTGACGGACCGCGGAAACCTATGGAACTGAAAACGCGGACCGACGCCGACGCGTTACTCCTTTGCTGTTAAGGCTTTGTAAAATCTTATGGCACAGTGCTTTAGCCTGCGAACCTCCCTATAGCGCAAGTTCATTACGATACATCATTTCTTTCAGGTTGAACTTGCTCTTGACCTCGATCCCGCCCAGCTTTGTGGTGAAGGTCACCTCTTTGTCGTCCGCGGTCAACGGCACCACTTCGCGCGGAAAACCAAATAGCAGCGTCGGTCTCCCGGAACTGGCGATCGCCCCTTTTTGCACCACGCTGGGTTGCGCCGGCGACTTTCCCTTGGGCTCCAGGTAGGTCAGGTTCTTGATGCGATCCAGAACCTCATCGCTCAAGCCCTTCGATACAGTGGTATCGCTGTCTCCATCGTCGGAGTGCTGGCGGCCCGATTGCAAAACAGGAACGCCGCTCACACTGATTACATAAGCGCCCGTGAGTCCCTCCGGCAGAGGTGTCTTCAAGGCCTCCTGAACGGGTTTGGCGCTTTCCCAACGGACCGTGGCTGTGTACGATATGGGCATTTGCCCGCCCCCGCGCCTGCCACCACCCATGCCCCGGCCACCGCCGCCCATGCCGCCACCAGGGTAACCTCCACCGCCGGGGTACCCCCCCCCGCCGCCGCCAATACCGGGGTCGCCCAAGCCGCCTCCGCCGCCCCCACTGTCTCCATACCCGCGGCTCATCGCCGTGGAGGAGGCGTTGACCTGTTTGGCCCAGGGCGATTTGGTCACCAGCTTATCGATTTCTTCGGAAGACCATTCCGCCGGCTCCTTCTTGTTCCAGAAGTCCGAACTGGCGGCATACAACCCCAACCGCGACTGAACGCCGGCGCCGGCCGCCAGCATCAGGAGTCGGCGGCGTGTAAATCCGGGATTTCGAGGCATGGTTTTGTCCTAACAGGTTCAGACGTGTGAAGCGCCGTCGGAGGTTGCAGTGGAAATTTCGCCATTTTCTGCGAAAATGGTTGCATGCGGCGCGTTGCAACCCTTACAGTGCTTCTGGTTGTCTTGGCGCCGGCGCGGTTGCCCGCGCAGTACTCCCGGCGGCGCCTGGGCTCGGCCACGGCGACCTCGGGTCCCTATAACGGTCCCGCGGTTACTTTCAATGGGACCGTGAAGACGATCGGCAAGAAGGAACTCACGCTGGACCTGGACCCTGCCGACCCCGGCGCGGAGCGCCAGAGCCTCACCTTCCGCGTATCCAAGAAAACCAAATTTTCAAAAGACGATCAACCGATTAAACTAACCGATATCGAGGTGGGCATGCACATCTCGCTGGACGCAACCAGAGACGGCGATCAGAAGCTCTCGGCGCTGAACGTCATGGTCGCTTCGACGGGCAAACCTGGCGACAAACCCACCGGGAAGGCCGGGCAGTAAGGAGACCGCCGCGATGCATATTGCGTACCTGGTGGTTACCTTGGCGTTCGCGCTGATGGTGTCGTTTTCCGGCGTCGGCAAAATCCGGCGCGATCCGCTTCCGGTTAAAGTGGTCCACGAAACCGTCGGCCTTCCATTGAAGTACTTTCCGCTGCTGGCTGCCTGCGAATTTGCCGGAGCAATGGGAATCGTAGGTGGAATCTGGTGGCCGCCAATTGGAATCGCCGCGGGGATCGGCCTCGTACTTTACTTCGTGGGAGCCATCGTGTCCCATCTGCTTGTCGGGGATTTCAAAGGCATTGGGGCTGCCGCGTTCATGTTGGCGCTGGCCGCGGCAGAGCTAGCCCTACGCGTCCGGCTTCCGTCTCCTGTCTCCTGACTCTTGTTTTCTGTCTTCCGATTTGAGCTTCTCCATCTCGCCGTAGACCTCGCGCTTCGACAAGCCGCGGCGATGCGCCACCGTCTTGATCGCCTCCATGCGGCTCATTCCCTGGCCCACGCACGCCTCCACAGCCTCGCTAAGCGGCGTGTCGTCATGCGGCGCAACGCTGCCCTTGCCGATCAACAACGTGATCTCGCCTTTTACCGATTCGCGCGCCGCAAGCGCCGCCCGGATCTCCGCTGCCGTGCCGCGAAGGAACTCTTCGTGCATCTTCGTGAGTTCGCGCGCCACCACCACGGGCCGGTTCCCCATGGCCTGCTCCACCGCAGCCAGAGCCTCGACAATACGATGCGGAGCTTCGTAGAAAATCAACGTGGCCGTCTCGTCTCTCAGGGCTTCAAGCGCACGCAGACGCTGGCCGGATTTGGCCGGCAGGAAGCCGCCGAAATGGAAGCTGTCGGTGGGCAGGCCGGACGCCGCCAGCGCGGTCAACACCGCGGACGCGCCGGGCACCGCCTCCACGCGAATGCCGCTATCGATCGCCGCGCGCACCAACCGGTAGCCGGGATCGGAGATCAACGGCATTCCCGCGTCGGACACCAACGCCACCGTGGTCCCCTCGACCAGTTTGGCGATCAACTCCGGGCTGCGCTCCGCCTCGTTGTGCTCGTGATAACTGACCGTCGGCTTGCCGATTCCGTATCGATCCAGGAGCTTGCGCGTCTGCCGCGTATCCTCGCAAGCGATCAGGTCCGCTTCTTTCAGAACGCGCACAGCTCGAAAGGTAATGTCTTCCAGGTTGCCGATGGGCGTTCCCACCAGGTAGAGCGTACCGCTCAGCGCTTGTTCTCCTCGCAAGGCGGGGTGGGCGGCTTCACTAATGACATGCGATCGATGTTATCGGCGCGCTGGCGAAGAACCGGCATCTGTTCTACATCTTTCGCCACGTGCACTTCCAGCAGCGGAATGGAGCAGACGGCCGTCCCTCGCTGGCCATCACTGTTCAGGAGTTGGCGCAGGGCGACTTCGGCTTCCGGACCAACGGCAGCCACCGGCGGTGCCGCGGTGAACTGCGGTACCCCGGGGAACTTCTGTGTCGGCGCGGCCTGGGCGGAAAGAGCCAGGGCCCAGATGCCCGCCGCTACCATGCTGGTTGCCAGACGATACATAGACCTCCTTTCAGACTATATTACCCAAAGGCGCGTCTCCTTTCACTGGGAGCGCTTCGGATTACGCCACTCGGAAAATGGGCTGGAATTCCTTGTGGCCGGGTAGTCCGATTGGGAAGACGCGGGAGCCGCGGTCGTAGGTAGCGGCAAGCGTGACGTGGGCGCCCGCGCGGACCAGGGGATCCGCCCAATGGGGCCCGCCCCACCAAGGCTAATCTCCGCTGCTTCCCACCAGCTCCAGGCCGGTTTCGATCTGTACCAGCTTCGGACCGGGTTGCTCCTTCAAGACCACCTCCCGGTAGAGCTTGGCCATGCGGAAGTACTCTTCGTCCATCTTCAGCCGTTCGGCCCGCGCGCGCAGCTTCTCCTCGCGGGCGTTCTTGGCGATGCCGAGTTGATCGAGGTCGTGCTGCGCCTCGCTGGCGACGATCTCGTCCTTCAATACCAGATGGTGCTCCGTGCTGCCGAGGGTGACGCTCTTGCCGCCGGCGAAAATCTCATGCCGGCCATGCTCCTCGTACCACTTGGTCAAGGTGGCCGTCATGTGCATCTTCTCGATGATGTTCCGCCAGCCCACTCCCGTGTTGTAGGCGCAGAAGGAGATCTCGCCCTCCTGCGTGGCGTAGGGGATGATGCACTGCTCGGTCCGGCGGAAATCGTAATTGAAAAGATCCTGGAACCACATCCCCGCTACGAACAGCAGGTTCCAGCGGTCGCGCCGCCTGCTGAAGATATCGGCCATGGTCCGGTTGCCCGAGACGTCGCCGTAGTTGCGCCCCGTCGCGCCCAGACCTTTATCGAGCTTTCGCAAAAGGTCGACGAAGCGAAAGTGGGTGGGTGTCCGGAAACCGTCGTAGTTGCGCATGAGCGCCAGCGTCATCCCGGCGACCGACATCCACTTGCCACGCGCCCAATCGTTGATCCTGGCAACGTCTTTGGCGAAGCGGCCGGCGTCCAGGAATGCCGTCACCGGGACCGCCTCGCGCGTATGTTTGTCCACCATAAGGGCCATCCCGATCCCGCAGTTGGGATGGCATCCGCAAGCCACCTGTCCCCACGCGGCTTCCGGGCCGTGCACCAGGTCCGCCCAGTCCGAGAAGGTGCTCAGGAACGATAGCGGGAACCAATCCCGCGTCGGCTCGCCGAGGCCCAATTGACCTTTCACATCGTGCGCCAGGTGCGAGAGCGTGTAGCGTTGCGCCATGCGGCGCTCGTCGGTGACGGCTTCGTCGCGGCCGGTGAAGGACACCGGCTGGAACGAAACCAATGCGACCCTATCCGGGTTGTCCAGCGCGAACTGCACGATGCGCCCCACCTGCTCGTTGTTAATCCCGTTGACCACGGTGGTGACCAGCACGATTTCCACGCCGTTCGAGTGCAGGTTTTCGATGGCGCGCAGCTTCACATCGAACAGATTCCCGACGTTGCGATGGGAATTGGCCGGGTTGCCGATGCCATCGAATTGCAGGTAGGCGTAGCGCAAGCCCGCTTCCGCAGACTGCCGCGCGAACTCCGGACTCTTGGCGAACTCGATGCCGTTGGTAGCCGCCTGCACGCTGTTATAGCCCAGTTGGCGGGCGTATCGAATGGCCTCCAGGAAGTGCGGCGACATGGTCGGCTCGCCGCCGGAGAACTGCACCGACATCTGCCGCCGCGGCTTGATCGAAATGGCGTTGTCGAGCAGCGTCCTGATGTCGTCCCAAGTGAGTTCGTGTACGAACCCCACCTGGTTGGCGTCCATGAAGCAGGGGTCGCACATCATGTTGCAGCGGTTGGTCAGGTCGATGGTCAAAACCGACCCGCGCCCGTGCTTGATGGTGCTGCTGCCGTGGTTGTGCAACTTCTCGTCGTTATGCGCGCGGATATCGCGGCCGGGGAACATCCCCTCCAGATGGCGGAAGAAGGCCGGATCGATGGACATGACATCTTCGAAATGCCCATGGACGGGGCAGTCCTTGACCATCAGGATTCTGCCGTCGCGCTCGATCACGCGCGCCTTGATTTCGCCGGGCTTCTCGTGCAACAGGACGCGGTAATCCTGTTTTCCGTCGACGATTTGCTGCCGGATCTCCGGCACGCAACGAGGGCACAACGAATCGGTTTCGCGCGGCCAGCCCAGGGGGGGCTTGGACTTCTCGCGGGACTTCAGCAGCGGCTTGTCCGACCACTTAGGGGTGAAGGACGGATTCTCGGGAATGCGGTCGTTGATGAAACGAAATACCTGCCACGCCCCATTGGCCGCTATCGACATCGCCTTATCCAGGTATTTGATGGGTCTGTGCATTCCGCGGGTCCTCTTAGCAGATCGCCGGCTTGGCGCCTACAGCGGCGCCGGCCACGATTTCGTCCACATGGTGGAAAGGACGATTCTGCAGGACGCTGTACATATCAACCAAGTCGCGATCGGTGTATCCGTTATCCTTCAGGACTTCCAACGACCGGAGCAGATGCGGTTTGTTATGCATGCCGAACCGCCTATGATACTCGATTATGTGGTCCATCATTTCGCCCCGTGGAAAGGTGGCAGTTCCGGTTGGCATGTCATGATATGATAACGCACCGTCCGCGAGGAAGGCGCTGGTATCCCAGCCGGCTTCCGCGGCTTGCTCGACGATCTCGCATCCCTCATATCCGCGCAGGCAGAAGTGATAGGGAAGCAGCGACGGCATATGCAGGCGGGCCAGATAGTCGAGTGTCTGTTGCGCTTCGGCGCCGGTCTCCGTCGGAAAACCGTACATGGTGTTCACGTTGACTACCATGCCGCGATCCTGGGAATAGTTGACAATATCGGCGGCCTTCGCCAGGTGCATATTCTTCTTAACCAGCTTTTGAATGCGCGGACTTCCGGATTCGACCGCATAGGTAACCCAAACGGTGCCCGCATCGGCCATCAGGTCGACCAACTCGCGGGTCATGATGTCCGCCCGCAAGCCATTGACGAAATAGAGGCGCCAATTCTTGCGCAGGCCGATAATCATGCGGAAGATCGCCGCCGTGCGCTTGCGGTCCATATTAAATATGTCGTCGACCACGTAGAAGTCTTCAATGGCATGGCCGCGGTACATCTGTTCCATCTCGGCGACAACGTTCTCAGCCGACCGGAGCCGGGCCGTCTTACCCGCGAAGGTGTTGCAATAGGTGCACAAGAATGGACAACCTCGGCTGGTGAGCAGGACGCCTTGCCGCCGGTGGTTGTATGCATAACTCAGGTGCTCTGCGTAGCGCCCAAGATCGACGAGGCTGTAGTCCGGGAAGGGTAGCTCGTCCAGGTTGTCGGCGGCCTCGCCGTCGCCCAGATCCACGGTCTGTTCGCCCTGCCGCAGCACCAGCCCGTTGGTGGGAGTTCCCGCGAGGAGACGGGAAAACGTCCATTCACCTTCGCCGACTACCAGCAGATCGATTTCGGGGATGGCCTTGAGGACGGCTCCGCGCCGGGCGGTGGCGATCGGGCCGCCAGCCACGATGGGTACGTCCAGGACTCGCCTCGTCAGTCCGGCGACACGCTTGAGCTCATCCTCGAAGAGGCTGATACTGCGGATGCCAACGAGGTCGGGGCGATAGTCCAGCAGTTTCGCCACGAGTTCTTCGTCGGTGCGCCCATCGAGCGATGTTTCGAGAATCTCAATATGCACGTCCGGGTTGTGGAGCCGTGCGCTGCTGGCGATATACATGAGCCCGACCGGCGGGATGTGCACCTCCGGCGCGACGCGGCCGCCGACCCAACGCCGCTGATCGTTGGCCTCGATCAACAGAACGCGACGGCACTTCGACAATTTCGCGAGGATGCCGCCTTGGGCCTGTTGTGGTGACGAATCGATCGTATACAGCACGTCCAAATCCCCTTCGGTTCCGGGCGGCGCGCCCGTGACCCTGTCGTCAGAGTGTATCAAGGCGCGCCCTCCCGCGACAACCTGCCGTCCGATAATGCGCCGGGCAGGCGGCGATCCAGGGTGCGTGGTCTACCGGCGAAACTGGAGCGGGGGAAAGCCGGCGAATCGTCGGTGACTGCTTCGCCGCACGCTATCGGTCGCCGGCACGTGCCCGCCAGATCGCTCATCGCCGCTTTCAGTTTACTTGGCCGTGAACGGTACTGCGGTCAAAACGTTGATGTGCCGCGCACGCGGGGCGACGACGAGCTTATTCTGCCACGGCTGCCATTGTCGAAGTACAGCCGAGTGCGGCTCATCGCGGAGATCGGATTCGGCTTCGCGTTCCACCGTTTCGGCGAACGCTTCTTCCTCCGCCAGGTCCGCTTCGATTTCCTCGGGATCGGCGTGATAATAGGCGAGTGCTGCGCGAATCTGCGCCAGATTGAGATGGCCGTATGGGGTAGCGATCTCTTCGGGGGACTTCCCCATTTTGTACCAGCCTGCGACACGCACGACGCTCACTCCCGTGCCCACGATCTTGGGCCGGCCAGCCCGGATCGCGGTCGATCAGACTACCGATCTCGATAGCGCTCGTCATGATTCGATTGTAGCCGGCTTGGGCGAAGGCGATAGGGGCGAGCATCGTACGGCGGAAGAGGACGTCGCCCTTGAGTTGATGGTGCGTCTGATCCAGGACTACGATGAGGAGCACTATTCTGTGCCCGATCCGAATCCGCGCGAGATGCTGGTGTACTTGATGGAGCAACCGGGGGGTGAGGCAGGCAGACTTTCTGCCGACTTTCAAATCCAGAAGCTACGTGTCCAATGTCGTTAGCGGCAAGCGGGCGATCAGTAGGGCACGCGCCAAGCAACTCGCTGCGTTCTTCAAGACTTCGCCGGATCTGTTTATCTGAGCGGATTGCGCGTTGACCCGCTACAAAGGCAAATAGATAACCCGGTTTCTAAACTCTTCGGCCTCGCCGCATGCCCAGAGCAAGCGAAGTTCCTGATTCGCTGACCATGTTGCAGCGGATAGCGGTCGCTCTCGATCGGCGCCTGGAGCTTCGCCTCGTTCCAGCGCGGCGCAAGCTGCGCCGGACGGCATGATTGGACGTGTGGCGGGGGTGGATAAGATGGAAAACGGCGCCCCACCGGCAGCCGGCCGGCGCAGCTTGTTCGCCGGTGGAGTTGCGTTGCTCGAACCGAGTAATCCCGGCGTGTGGGCGACCGGCGGCGATCCGGTGTGCGTGCAAGCAAACTGAAGTCTTTGATCCTGAAACTGTACAATCAGTCGCCCTTCGCTGGCGGGGACGTCATAACGTCGATGCGCCGGGCTCGCAGGGCTACGACGAGTGTATTCTGAATGGCATCCTCGTCGAAGCACAGTCGAATGCGGCTCATCGGGGAGATCGGGATTAGCTTCGCGTTCCACCTTCTTGGCGGACCGGACATAGGGATTCCCGCGCGGAGGGTATTCATGGGGCGACTACCGCACTTTCGTGCGCCGAGGAAGCGCTTCTCGCCAAGCAGGCCCAGCTCAATGCAGCGCCGGATTTGGATAAGCATGATGCGCAAGTGGCCGCGGAGCCGACCGAGCCAGCACAGAAATCCTCCGGTTTCATCGATCGTACAGAGCCGGAAGATCGTGCTGCCGCGAGGGCGCCCTGACCGGTATCCATGGAGGGATCAGCGCCGCGGCGGAGGAGCACCAGGATCGCTGTCGGTGAACTCCAGGTCGCCGCTTCGTCCTCGAAGCCGCAACCAGCGAGGACTCAACCGCTCAATGGGCGCAAACCATACCAAAAAACCATGGGACACAGACAACTACAGATCGCTCCGGGGGCGGTTCTTGGCTCTGAGTCGCGCGAAAATCCCCCAGTGCCGTTCCCCATGTAGCTACGAATTGACTGACTTCTCCTCGGTTGTTTGTCCAATTTCCGTTCAGAACGGAGTTTCCCTGATTGGATATCTTGCCTGTTCCAACTCCGCTAACGCCGTTGGAAAATGCTATTCGCATGACGAAGGATTCTGGCGTGAAGCTTTCAAGCGTCATCGCGGCGGTAAGTTTAACATCGGTGTCTTTCACGCCAAACACGCCATCGTATCGCCCATTATTCCTTGTGAAATTACAATACATTCTGCAGTCCGGCATGTAACACACATGTATTATCGGCGGTGTGTCTTGAGTGCTGCTCGCAATTGTCGCATACCAGTTTCCAGCTTTACGTTCCCAATGACCTGGCCAAGATGACGTGAACTCCCCCCCCAACGCGATCGCCGTGGCGTGTTCCCGTGTAGAGTGCCGTCAAACCAGTACTAGGCCCGATCGGGTCCGCGCGCCGGATGGATACGCTATTATCATCGAAATGCTCTACATTCAGGTTAGAGATCTCACCGGATGGCCATTGGCCAATTCCCTGGGTCCCAAGAAATGTCCAGGTCGCACAGTTGTTAGTACCCTCGCACTCCGTCATCGTGATCGGACTTGGAGTCTGCGGGTTGGTCGGAGATTTCGTTGCCGCCTGGGAAGGAGCGACACTCGCAATTGCCATGTTAAAAACGAAAATAACTGCTATCCTGCGTTTTCCATTCTTCATGGCTCCTCCTGCTATCATGCGCACAGACATTGCCGGACATTTGCACCAACGTCCGGTCCACGATATTCCACATCTAATCGATACTGCCACGCGACTCATCGAGGAGATCGGGATTCAGCTTCGCGTTCCACCTTTTCGGCGAACGCCTCTTCCTTCGCCAGGTCCGCTTCGATTTCCTCGAAATTGGCGTGATAATAGGCGAGTGCCGCGTGAACCTGCACCAGATTGAGATGGCCGTATTGGGTAGCGATCTCCTCGGGGGACATCCCCATTTTGTACCAGCCTGCGACGCGCCTGACGCTCACTCCCGTGCCGGCGATCTTGGGCCGGCCGGCACGGATTGCCGGATCGCGGTCGATCAGACTTCCAATCTCTACGGCGCTCGTCATGATTCGAGTATAGCCGGGCGGGGCATTTAGTTGGTCACCGCGAGATACAACGTCTGCGTTCCGGCCACGCCGCCGACCGTAAACGTCAACGGCACCGCGCCATTGCCGGCATTAGGCGGCTCTACAACATTGAACTGATACAGGCCTGTGTAGCTCGGCGCCAGCCCGTAATAGGGCATGTTGGTGACCGGCACGTCGCCTATGGACATCTCAAAAGGCGACGCCAGCGTATTGGCCTGCTGCACAAGCTGGCCCGCCAGTAGGTTTGGCGTGACCGGCCCGAAGCCTATGCCCTATAGAACGATCTCGTCGCCGGGCTCGGCGGGGCGCGACGTTAGTCCCGCAATCGCGCCCTCGGGGAGGACGTAGGTGCCATCGGCGAAGAGCGCCACCACGTATTGGGTTCCGGCGATGTTGAACGATGCCGGCGCGTCAAGGGCGGGCCGGGGCGCGGCACCGCCGCGCGGGCGGGCCTATTGGTAGACAACGTTAAGTTCCTGGAAAACACTTAACAACACAAACGAGTAATCGATACCCGGCGCGCTAAAGCTCACGGAGTTGACGCTGTTGCTTAGGCCCAGGAAAGCCAGAGAGGCGGTGCCGGAGGGCGGGAGCGACATCAAGATGGAAGCGGGAACCGTAAATGTACCCGCCGACACAGGAGCCACACAGCCAAAGGTCGCTCCCAATGTTTGGGGAGAGCTACCGTTGACGGTCACGATCGAACTGCCGGAGATGCCGATGTAGGTATTCGGATCGCCGCCGCTCCAGGTAAGAGTGAGTCCGCCCGCACGCGAGATCGTGGAAATCTGACTGAAGTTAGTCCACGTGGAAACGAGAGGCATCTGAACGCTCGTTGCGAAGGGACCCACATCGGGACCTCCGCTTCCGTTATTGAAAGTGACGGTGCCAGAAACTCCGACAAAAGCGGGCCCGCCATAGGGAGTAAGGTAGAAACCAGGGTCGCTATCCATTTGCTGATAAGGCATAGCCACGGCACCCAGCGGACCGTCCACGTAGATATTGGGTCCGGCGTTTAGGATTGTGTCGTCGAACGTTTGAGTTCCACGGCCGGAGACCGTAACCGAGCAACTACCGATCGACGCCGTTCCCCCGATCGAGCCGGAGTCCAATTGAGAAGCGGGCGCCCTGGCAAACGTCGCACTGGCGTTCGAAGCGGCGGCGTCCGTCGGTACGCTGCCTGGCGTGGCGGACCCGATCACAGTAATAATTCCGAGACTATATGTTCCCGTTTTAGCGATATCGTCGAGGATCGCGGCAGGGGGGACGGGGCTGTTCGGATCCGTGCAGGTGCGTCCGCTCGCAGTTACCGGAAGGGTGGCGAAGTTGCTCACATACTTACCGGTCACCACCGCCACCGATACGTTGCAGCCTGACACACCCGCCGGTACTTGCACGTTTATTTGGTCTAAGCCGACATATCCAGAGCGGCCGTGATAAAGGATTGTTGCCGGCGTTCCGCCGATATCGACCTCAATAGGAGCGCTAACCGGCGCCAGGGTTGCGTCGCCAACTACCGGACCTAACCCGGTTCCCCAGAGTTCCAGGATATCGCCAGGGTTAGCGGCGGCCGATACGCTCAGACTCGCATTGTTATTGCTGGCATCGAATCCCCCTGCGGGCCCGGAGCCGTTATTCAGGGTTAAAAGGCCGAACGCGCTCTCCACCACCTCGATGGAAAAAGCGGCGCTCGTGCCAGCGCTGTTGGAGACTGTGACAGTTCCTGTGCCAACCGGTGTAGCGGAGGGAAGCACAGCCGCGATTTGGGTAGGGCTGAGGAAATAAATCAGCGGATGGGTCGTGGTCCCGCTGACGCCGACGTTGACGGTCACTCCGTTCAGCGTCGATTGCAGAGGCTGGTTCTGGAGTGGGGTGGTCGTGGTCGACAGGTTTGTGCCGAAGATGTCGAAGATCGAGCCCTGCGCGATCCCGTAATTCGGCAGCCCTGGCGATGTGAAGCTATAGTTATTCAGCAGGCCGCCCACCACTGGGGTCTGGCACAGTGCACTGGTCGGAAGAATGCTCGACGCTGGCAGTATTAGCAGCAGCGAACTAAGAGACTGAATCACCAACCTGCTACCTTTGCGGTTGTAAATATTTCGTATATACATTTGTACGTCCTCTGTAGAAGGCAATGTCCGGCGCTTGCTGTCTTTTGCTCAGTTACCGGTTGCAACGAACAGGATCTGGGTGCCAGCCGTGCCGCCGACCGTGAACATTAAGGGCATTGCGCCACTGCCAACGTTGGGCGGCACCACAACATTGAACTGATACAGGCCTGTGTAGCTCGGCGCTAGCCCGTAATAGGGCATGGTGGTGACGGGCACGCCGCCTAGGGACATCTCAAAAGGCGACGCCAGTGTGTTGGACTCCTGCACAAGCTGGCCCGCCTGTAGGTTCGACGTGACTGGTCCGAAGCCTATGCCATACATAACGATCTCGTCGCCAGGCTGGGCAGGCCGCGAGGTGAGTCCCGCAATCGCGCCCTCGGGGAGCACGTACGTGCCATCGGCGAACAGCGCCACTACGTACTGAATTCCGCCGATTTTGAATGACGCCGGTGCGTCAAGTCCTGGCTGAACCGGGTTGACGCTGATGCTATACGCTGGGCTGGTGACGCCCGCGACTGTTACGGTCATGAGCTGCGCGCCGGTTGCGACGTTCGACGGCACCAGGGCGTTAACCTGGCCGGGGCTGATGAAGTCGATGAAGGCCGCCTCGCCCCCTATTGTGACCGAGGTACCGTCGAGCGATGTGGGAGCGTTTACGCCGTTGAAATCGGAGGCCAGCCAGGAGCGGCTGTCGACGGCAAGGTTCGACCCGTAGATCTCGATCCATGAGCCGGGTGAAACGGAAGTGAATTCCCCGAAGGAACTTGCGCTCACCACTCCGCCGGCGCTGATCGAGGGTGGCTGCAAGACCGGCGTGAGCAGGCGGATTCGCTCATTGAAGGCGTCGGCGACGTAGACATCGCCCGAGGACGTGGGCGCTACCATGTTCGGGAAGTGTAGCGAGGCATCAAGTGCCGGGCCGCCGTCTCCGCCGAAGCCGGCGTTACCGTTGCCGGCCACGGTCCAGATGGTTCCGTTCGTCAGCATCAGGCGGACCCGGCTATTGCCGATGTCCCCAATATATAGATTGCCGGCTGTATCGAGCTTTGCCGTGGGGAAAGCCAGTTCTGCCCCGGCTGCTGGACCTCCATCGCCGCTATAGCCTTGCACGCCGTTGCCCGCAACCGTTGTGATGATCCCATTCGCCACCTTGCGGATGCGGTTGTTGTTGGTATCGCCAATGAAGAGGTTGCCAGAGGAGTCCACCGCAACGCTTGAGGGATTGTTGAGGGAAGCCTGGGCGGCGCCGCCTCCGTCGCCCGAATACCCTTGCTGGCCGTTCCCGGCCACGGTTGTGATTGTTCCATCGACGGTGACCTCGCGGACGGTGTTTCCGTCGCCATCGGCGATAAAGAGGTCGCCGGCCGCGTCCACCGTCACATCCTCCGGGTAGTCCAGCGAGGCGTCAATAGCCGGGCCGCCGTCGCCACTTTCGCCTGCATTGCCGTTTCCGGCTACGGTTGTAATCGTGCCGTCCGGCGTCACCTTGCGGATGCGGCTATTGCCGGAGTCCACGACGTAAAAATTGCCGGCGGCGTCCACCGATACCTTGGATGGTCTATTTAGCATGGCGTTAACTGCCGGGCCGCCATCACCGCCGAACCCAGCCACGCCGGTCCCCGCGACCGTGGTTATGATTCCGGCGGGCGTCACCTTTCGGATTCGGACGTTATTGAAATCCGCGATGTATATATTCCCCGCGCCGTCGACCGCCACACCGAAGGGCGTGGACAGGGCGGCGCTTGTCGCAGGCCCTCCGTCGCCCGAGAATCCCACTGTGCCATCGCCGGCCACGGTAGAGATGGTGAACTCCGGCGGGCCGCCGCCCGGCGATGGCGTCAGATCCAGAATGGTCACCAGGGAGATGAATGAGGTTTGGTCGCTCCCCGCCGGGGCGGTTCCAGAGAAGCGAATCGTGGCACTTCCGGTCGCGGTAAAGGTGTCAGTCTCGTACTGTTGAAACGCGCGGGTGGGAGGATTGGTCACGTCCAGAATGTCAGTGGACCCAACGAAGACTGAGAAGTTAAGTTCGGTACAGTTGTCGCCGCAGCCAGCGCCAACTGACCGGCCGGCCGCGTAGAAGTCGATTACATAGGCGTGGCCAGCGGCAAAGCCGCCGACCGTTTGGCTGAGGGTTCCCGGCGTGGTACAACTTGGAGGGTTCGTATGCCCGACGCAAGATTGTATGAACCCCACTTGATCGCCGCCACCGGCGGGCGCTGGCGGGGCGTCGAATCCGCCGCCGCAGCCCGCGGCTGTAATGCCGCTACTGCCAACGAATGTCCACGTTGCTCCCGAAGGCTGATATTGGTAGTTAGGGCAGCCGCCGACGCTTGGAGTTCCAAAGGCATGATTCCCAAACGCTGGTGTTTGCGCCGCCAGAACGGCGGCTGAGGTTAGAACCGATAGGACGGCTATAGTCTTCATGGTATTTTGACTCCTTCTTTCCGGGTTTACAGGTCTCGCGGTCACCACTGGTATCTCAGGCACCGCGCCGCCTCTATGGTTTATCTGCGCACGGAGCAGGTTTTCTTGCCAAGATATTTTCGATTCCAAGATTCGGGTCAAATCTGCACAGATACATGTTGTATGCCTGTAACAAGTTTCATGATTCCTCCGTTGGGCGGTAACCGCCTCTAAATTCATCTGCGCAAGGACCGGATTTTTCTGCCAAAATATTTCTTGTCGACGAGATTTCGTGGCATGGCGGGGTGGAATCCACGCAGATAGAGGTTGTATACCTATATTGAAATGAACAGGTTCTCCCACTGCACGGCATGCATCCTCGTTTGCTGGCTGTTGGCGGGCGCCGGCTCGCGGGCATCCGGCCAGCAGTACCCGTTTCTCCCCGTGGCCGGCTCGCCGAAGGCCGTGGACATTTTGTTTCAAGATTCCAGCGGACGCTTGTGGTTAGGGGGAGCGGAATCAGCTTGCTTCGATGGAACTCGCTTCTTTTCCCTGCGCGATTACGGCTTACCGAGGCCGGCCATCGACTTCAGCGAGGACGCTAGTGGCGCGATTTGGATCGGAACAGAATCCGGCGTTTACCGGTTTGCGAACGGGAGTTTCGAACAGGTCGGCAAAGGATTCGCGGTTAACGTAATTCCCGCGACACCGGACGTTGCCGTAGCAGCGATTGGCCCTCTGGGGCAGGGCGCTCCCACAGACACTACACTCGTCAGAATCGAACGGACCGGAGGCAGGTGGACAACTGAAACAGTGGTGGGTCTCAATTCCCCCGGTCCCCTCACTCTCGATCCGTCCCGAGTGCTCGTTTACCCTCAGCCTGGCAAGGGATGGAATGAGATAAAGCTGGACGATGTTGTCCGCTGGCGGCCCGGATCGCAGTTGCCGGTGATCCGGCATTCTGTTGCCGGCTTCCCGGGGAACGCGCCCATGAAGGTGATGCGTGATCGTTTCGGATGCGTCTGGATCGGCGCCAGCGGCGGAAACGTCTACGATTGCGGCAATGGCCGTCATGAAGCTCCATTCGTAGGCGCATCTCCACAGCCCAATTTTCAAGAGGGGTCGGATGGAACCATGGTGCTCAGAAGCGAGAGCCTGCTTGCGGTCGGTCGTCCGGGTTGGTTTCAGCTCGCGACTCCAGCTAATGGCTTGCCAGGGGCTGAGGAGGCCATTGTCGGCAGGGACGGCACTGTCTGGATCGGCACGACGCAAGGACTATACCGGTTCGCTTCACCGTTCCGGATCGAGTACTGGCAGGCGCGCGACGGTGTTCCCAATGCTCCCTGGTCTGTGGCGCGGAGTGGAGGGAGGGTTTTTGCGGGCGTCGACGGCAGGATTGTAGTTCTCGGTCGGGACCGGTCGCGTTGGGAAACCTGGGCCGCCTTTGGAGGCGGGGGACAGGTCGTAGCCCTACTGGGCGCCGATCATTCGGGGCTTTTGGCCGGCTTTATAGCGGGCGGCGCGACTCAGTTGGGGATCAACGGCAGCGTGCTGGCACGCACGAAGAAGGACGGCCCTATAGGATGTATGCGAATGGCGAGGACCGCGGACGGGGAAGTCTGGTTGGGCTCGCACCAGTTGGGGCGGGTCACACGCCAAGGTCCCATCCTGGACTGGGAGGAACATCCGTTGGAGACCCAACCTTCGAGGCATGTTCTGGCAGTCAAATATGAGGAACATACCCGGAAGCTTTGGGCCTGCTATAAAGGGGGCCTGATCGTCAGGGATGAACATGGAGCATGGAAGGAGTTCACCACCCGAGATGGCCTGCTAACGAACGCGTGTTGGTCTCTTGCGCCCCTTCCCAACGGGGATGTGTGGTACGCGTATCGGGACTCGCACGCCATTGCGCGAATCCGGCCTGTGGTGGACGGCCGCATCTCGATCCGGCAGTACGGCGCCGACGACGGGATACCGGATCCCGGGAGCGATGTGCTCGACGCCGACCAGCGCGGCTGGCTATGGCGGGGCGGAACTCTCGGCACGTATGTCGCGGAGGCAGCCGAGGCTGAGGATGGGAAGTGGCTGGAACTCGATCAGTCCGACGGGTTCCCCGCCAATGGCATGAACACCGGAAGCGTCTTCGTCGACAGCGACGGGACGCTGTGGTGGGGTGCGGACAATAACCTCGTACACTACACGCCGCCCTCCGACTTGGTCACACCGCGATTCGCGCCGCAGATCTTCATCTCCGCCTTTTCCTGGGACGGCGCGCCGCCCCGCCTTGCTGAAGCTGTCGGCGCCCTGCCACACGGGTCGAAAGTGACCGCGCACATCGGATCGCTACAGTTCGATCGGCGCAACGCACTGCGCCTGCGGTATCGCCTCCTGCCCGAGCAGCCATCCTGGCGCGAATCGCGCAGCCTCGATCTGGCGCTGGGGAAGCTGTCGTCCGGCGCGCACAC
>Ga0209333_1000093_pt1 | contig 49891 bp, 43 predicted proteins | sample BlaSpr_A8_OM2_O3_FD_187982 | JGI IMG/M metagenome (GOLD analysis project Ga0209333, IMG submission 187982) | Forest soil microbial communities from Thunder Bay, Ontario, Canada - Black Spruce, Ontario site 2_A8_OM2_O3 (SPAdes) (version 2) | ecosystem: Environmental > Terrestrial > Soil > Boreal... | reverse complement strand
CCCTGCGCGGCCCCTGCCCAAATCAACCCTGCGACCAACAATGAAGCTGCGGCTCTCATGGCGGTATTTCCTCCAACAGCAGAATGCGTGAAGCGAACGCGCGCGGCAATATTACGAACGTACCATTCTGAAGCACCGCTTCCAACGCGCTAGTAGGGCCTTTTGCACTGCTCCGGCACATCTTGCGACATCACTGTTCGTCGTCGCGCTCGATCGCATGGTTTCACCGCTCACGGTCCGGGATTCGCACTCGCATCCACCGATCCGCCGCCCGCGCCGGCGACAAAGTATCCCAGCCGCGTCCGCACGGTTACATCCGGGCGAGCTACCGTAACTTTGATGGTGTGGAAGCCGGCACTGCGCTCGACAGTCGGCGCGTAGCTCACAATGTACTGCGCGTGCAGTTCGCTGCCGATCTGATCCAGCGCAGACCGAACCGTGCGATCGCGCAGCGCCCGATAATGTACGCCCCCGGTCGCGGCAGCAGCCACAGCCAGCTGATGATTACTTATTTCATTTGTGCCGCGCGTGATCAGCCAGATCGCTGCGGGCATCAGATCAAGTGTGCCGCCCGGCGCTCCTCCGTTCCCTGGTATCTGCATCGCTCCAGGACGCGTGGGTCCGGAAAACACCCCCGGCGGATACTGGATGCCCTGGTTGGGCGGCTTGGCACCGAAGCGCAGGTCCGCCGTGCTGCTGCTCGGTCCAATCGCGTAAATCGCTATGTTCGCGAGCTGCGCATTGCGCAAGACGAGCCCAAGTTTCGCATCGCTCCCAATATCCTGCGACTCCCCCACGATCAACATCACTCGCCGATAACTTATCGGCCTTGTTTTCAACTGCTCCACGGCTTCGGCCATCCCATCGTACAACCGCATCTCCGGCGCTTCGAATTTCACTTGCGCGATCGCCTGCTGCACGTCGTCGTGATCGTGTGTGACCGCCTGCCGCACATCTACTGTGCTGTCGTAGGTGATCAGCGCCGCTTCGCCGTTCAGCGCCATCACCGTTTCCGTGAAGATGCTGCCCATCCCGTGAATCACCGGCGCCATCATTTCTACATGCGAACTGGTCTCAATCACCAGCGCCACCGCAAGAGGATCGCCGCCCATGTCCCAACGATCAATCGTTTGCTCGACGCCATTCTCGAACACATGAAAATCTTTTTGCGCCAGGTTCAGTACCGGCCCGCCCCGTTTATCCAACACGGTTACCGGAGCAATTACCTCCTCGGTGTGCACCTGAATTTTGTTTTGCGCCTGCGCCGCGCCCGTAGCCGTTGCGGTTTGAGCCCGCACATAAAACGGCAGCGCCGCGATACACACAACCATCACGCGGCCGCGGAGCCCGCCGAGTCTAACGAGTCGCCCCATTCCGATGTCGAATGTGATTCCATTCACGCGCTTGCCGTTGCACGCCGATTCTCGCTCGGCGTTGAGGGAGTGCTATCATTTCGCAGTGATTTCTAACCGGAGACCGCCAATGAATCGAAAACTTTCCATCAATTCAATCGCGGCAGTGCTGGCTGCGATCCTCTGCGCCTCAGCATTACAGGCGCAATCCCCAACTCCCTCCCCAGCCCTGCTGGTCCTCAACAAAGCCGACAATTCCCTCGCCATCATCGATCCCGCCACGCAAAAAGTTGTGGCGCGCATCCCTACCGGTGAAGGACCCCACGAAGTCGCTGCCTCCAGCGACGGCAAGCTGGCCGTCGTCACCAATTACGGCGCCAGAGATCCCGGTCACTCCCTCTCCGTCGTCGATCTGGCCGCACAAAAAGAAATCCATCGCGTAGATCTCGGCGCGCTCGGACGCCCCCACGGCATATTATTCGCGGACAATCAATTTTACTTCACCGCCGAGCTCAATAAATTAATCGCCCGCTACGATCCTGCGACCAACAAACTCGACTGGCTGCTGGGCGTCGGCCAAAATCGCACGCACATGCTGGTCCGCACAAAATATCTGAATGAATTCTTCACCTCCAACGTGGACTCCGGCACCGTCACCGCCATCGAAAAAAGTTCCGACCCCTCGGGCTGGAAGGAAACGAACATCCCAGTGGGCAAAGCCGTCGAAGGCATAGACATTTTGCCCGACGACAAGGAAGTCTGGGCCGCGAACGCGGGCGACGGCACCGTCTCCATCATTGAAACCGCCACCAGCAAAGTGATTCGCACCGTCGACGTGCGCACCAAACATTCCAATCGCCTGAGATTCACGCCCGACGGCAAGCTCGCGCTAATTTCTGACCCCGCCACCGGCGAGCTGGTAATCGTGGACACCGCCGCGCGCGCCATCAGCAAAATGCTCGACGTTGGCCAAGGTCCCGGCGGTATACTCATCGTTCCCGACGGCTCCCGCGCCTACGTAGCCCTGGCCGGCGATAACGCCGTAGCCGTAATCGACCTGCACAGACTCGAAGTCTCCGGCAAAATCCCCACCGGCCAAGGCCCCGACGGCCTAGCCTGGGCCGTCCGCCCCTGACGATGCAGAGGAAGCCGGGCAGTGATCCCGGGCTGCGGCGGGTCCAGCATGACACACGGGCAGCGGCCTTAGGATGACGATGCCCGTTGTGCGCCCCTGTGCAGTGCGGCAAAAAAATAGTCTTGCCCCACGAAAAATAAAATATTGCCCAGCACTCGCCCAACCTGCGAAAATCTCCCCGAAACTCTACGCCGCATCCCGCCATCTATCCGGGCGATCATTCAAGGAGCCACTCAATCATGGAATTCAGAACGCTAGGCCGCTCGGGTTTAAAAGTCCCGGTCCTCAGCCTCGGCACGGCCACCTTCGGCGCCGGCAGCGAAGTCTTCCGCGCCATCGGCGAATCCGGCGTTGCCGAAGCCACTCGCCTGGTGGACATCTGCCTCGAAGCTGGCGCCAACATGTTCGATACCGCCGACATCTATCACGAAGGCCTCTCCGAAGAAGTTCTAGGCCAAGCCATCGCCGGGCGCCGCGATAAAGTTCTCGTCTCCACGAAAGCGACGTTCAAAATTGGGCCTGGCCCCAATGAAGTCGGCTCCTCGCGCCATCATTTGATTTCCGCTTGCGAAGCCAGCCTGCGCCGTTTGAAAACCGATTACATTGACCTGTATCAGATGCACGGGTTCGATGCACTCACCCCCGTCGAAGAAACTCTGAGCGCGTTGAACAATCTCGTGCAAAGCGGCAAGGTTCGCTATATCGGCTGCTCCAATTTTTCCGGTTGGCACCTCATGAAATCGCTCGACGTCTGCGAACGCTACGGCTGGGCGCGCTACGTCGCTCATCAGGCGTACTACTCGCTCATCGGACGCGAATACGAATGGGAACTGATGCCTCTCGGTGTGGATCAGGGGGTTGGGTGCGTGGTCTGGAGTCCGCTCGGCTGGGGCCGCCTCACCGGAAAAATTCGCCGCAACCAGGCGCTGCACAAACAGAGCCGCCTGCACAAGACTGCCGAATTCGGACCGCCGGTAGTGAACGAGCATATATATAATGTAGTGGATGCGATCGACGGCATCACCGAGGAGACCGGCAAAAGCATCTCGCAGATCGCGCTGAACTGGCTGCTGCAACGGCCCACCGTGTCTAACATAATCATGGGCGCGCGCAATGAAGAGCAGCTCCGCCAGAATCTCGGCGCCGTAGGCTGGAGCCTCACGCCGGCCCAAGTAGCCAAACTGGACGCCGCCAGCAAAGTAACTTTGGCGTACCCCTACTGGCATCAGCGCCAATTTGAAGAACGTAACCCACCGCCCACGCCGTAACCCGCGCGCGTGTTGCATAGCGCTGGCCTCTCGGGGGCGCTACGCGTGGTTGCCGTTGATTGGGTCTTTGAGTTTGTGTCGGGCGGCTGCCCGCTACTCAAACTGTTTGCGAAACTGCGCGAATTGCTGTTTCAACTCCGTCAGCTCATTCCTCAACGCTGCAATCTCGGTTTCCAAACGCGCGATCGTGGCGTCGTCCATCGCAAGACCAGGGGAGATTTCGCTCACCGACTTGCACTTCTCTTCCCCCCGCGAATCCTCCACACCCCCACACAGCAGATGCACATACCGCGACTCCTTAGTCCCCGGCTGCCGCGGCAATACCTTCACCAGCGCAGGGTCCCGCTGCATTAACTTCTGTAATCCCGCCTGCACATCACTTAACTCCTCAAAATGATGCAACCGCTCGCCGCGCCCGCGTATCTCGCCCGGCGTCTGCGCGCCACGCAACAAGAGAACGCACAACACCGCCGTCTCCGGCCGCGTAAAATTGAAGACCTCCTGTAGACGATGCTCGTACTTCCGCACGCGGCTATCATTCGTATCCGCAGCGCCTGCCAATTCCAACTCGGCCAGGCTGCGCAACGCCGCCGTCACCGCGTCCTCGTCCAGATTCATGACCGGCTCGCGATTGGTTTTCTGGTTGCAAGCATTTACCAGCGCGTTCAAAGAAAGCGGATAATATTCCGGCGTCGTAATCTCCTTCTCCACCAACGCCCCCAGCACCCGCGCCGCGACGTCACTCAATCGAATTTCCATGAAAAAAGATCCTCGTTCGCTGCGGACTACCCTCTAATGTTGCGCCTGCAGAAAATCGTTGTAAGAATGCCGCGCCCATCCCAGGTAATACGGATTCGCGCGATTCGCGTCATCGAGTGCTTTCAGCACCTGCGGCAGCAGCTCGCCATAATCCGGCGTGCGCAAAGCGATCGCCATTTTCGCAAGATTGCGATCGGCCAGCCCGTCATACGCCATGTCTAGGAATTTCTGGCTGGCCTTCACCGCTTTGCCCGCCTTCTGCGCGGCGCTATCGCCGTCCGCCGGACTGCTTAGCTCGTACATCATTAGAGTGACTCGCGGCACGGACGTTAATAACATCCTCCTCTGGGCCACGTCACCCTTCAGCAGTTTATTCTGTATGTCGGCGTTCACCGTCATGCCGGCCGGCCCCGCTACCGCGCCCACAGCGCGAAGAGCATCCGCCAGCCCCGGTAGAAAACGCAAATTCCCCGCACCTTTATTTTCCGGACGCTGCTGCGGTTCGACGTCCAGATGAACTCCGTCGAAACGTTCCTCGGGATGGCGCCGATTAAATTCCAAGATTCCGTGCACGTGCTCCAGCAAAGTGTCGCGATGCTTTCCCGCCTCATCTGCGTCCGCGCTCGATAGCAACGCCTCCACGCGAACGTGGGCACGATGCAGAATCCCAATCAGGTGAACCAACTCCTTCTCCTCCTGCGCCTCGCTGCGTGCCGACACCGAAACATAAACCTCGTCAACACCCTGCTCCCGGCAAAAATCGCGCAACGCCTCCGCACCCCGTGCCTGCGCCAACACCGCTGCGCTCTTCCACACCCACAACCCATGAACCGGCTGCTCCGTTTGTGCTGCCGACGCGATCGCGCAACCCGAGAGCGCCAGACAGATCCACACTCTAAGAATGACGGCGCCAATGATTTTCATACGTGCCTCTGTGTCTCTGTACCTGTCTGGCCAATCCGTCTTTACCGCCCCTCGCGCAAAATCCCCTGCAGCACTTTCAGATCCCCATCCACCTTACCTGTCGGCAAATGCGAAATATCGAGCCCCAAGATGCGCGCTACCAATGGATACAAATTCACATTCTCAAACGGCGGCACCTTTTCTCCGCGACGGATATCCGGTCCTGCGGCAAAAAAAATCGCCTTCATCTCTGCCATGTGCGCGGGATCGTAGCCGTGCATACCTGCGGGCGGCCCCGCAGGATGCATCGCGTCCCCTGCACCGGCCGGCGGCGCATTGACTCGTATCAAGTAGGGCCCGGTCGCGACGACAACGGGGTCACCCTCGCGCAAATTGCCGTCAAAATGCAATCCGGCCGGCACTTGGCCGTTGCGATACACCTTAAACTTGTCGCTCTTCCCGTCCAAAGCAGCGAACACCTTCTCGGCCGCCGCTTCCGACCGCGGATACATAAAACTTTCCGCAGATTTTTCCAGCAAGCGAGTATCGAAATACTCACTCAAGTTGATCCAGTCGCCTTCCACCTGCGCCATTCCGTGGTCCGCGAGCACAATCACGTCCACGCGCAAATTCAGTTTGGCCACTCCCTCGACGAGCCGACCGATCTCGTCATCCACTTCCCGGACTGCCCCAGCCACTTCCGGACTGTCGGGCCCATGCGCGTGGCCTGCACTGTCCACATCGCTGAAATATAAAGTAATGAAATGCGGCCGCCGCTCCGGCGGGAGTTGCAACCAACGCAGCACTTGCTCCACGCGCTGCCGATTAGGAAATTTCGCATCATACTTCATGTAATACGTTGGCAGCGTGCTCTGAATGTCCGCCTCCGATCCCGGCCAGAAAAAACACGCCGAACGCATCCCCTGCTGCTCCGCCAGCACCCACAGCGGAGTCCCTCCGTACCATGTGCCGTCGGTTACGGTCTGTTCATCTTTGTAGCTGTAAATTTGCTTGCGCGCCGGATCGTAGAAAACATTGGCCACGATACCGTGATGCTCGGGATAAAGCCCGGTTACAATCGTGTAGTGGTTGGGAAAGGTGATCGAAGGATACGCCGGAATCATCCCCTCCGGCGCGCTAGCTCCCCGCGCCCCCACAGCATCCAGATTCGGCGAGTGATAAATGCGCGGATAGTCGTAACGAAACCCGTCCAGCGATATCAGAATCACATATGGCTTGGCCTGCTGCTCCGCCGCATTCGGTCCACGCTCAACCGTGATCGGCGCCGCCAGTGCCGCGGCGGCATTTTGCTGTGCGCTTGCCTGTTGCGCCGTGAGCATCGGACCCGGCGTAACAGCGGGCGCCAATCCCGCCGCGGCCAGCAGCCATGCAAGAAAAGCAAATCGCAGTTCTCTTAACCAATCTCGCGCGCCCCTACTCATTCCACGCTCTCCATGGAAATCGACGCGTCGGCTCTGCGGCCTCGGCGCCGCGAACATTATCTTTCCTTCCACCCCTTTTTCGTTACGTAAATTATCCCGCAAAGAATCGCGCAAATTCCCGGAAACCGCGCGCGAGCATGACTCATCTAATAGTTTGTAGCCAGCAAGGAGGCTACGCAGCACAGAAAGAGGGCCCTGTATGAAGGAAATAAACGAAGTCGTAAGTACCGAGCTTTTCCAAACCACTCTCACCGTGCGCGATTCCGAAAACATCCCTAAGCCCCAGCACACCCACAATTTGAATGAAATCCAGCGGCGTGCATACCGGATCCACGAACGCCACGGCGGAGTGTACGGCGGATATACGCTGGAAGACTGGCTGGAAGCAGAGCACGAACTGGACGAAGAGGACAAGTCTCGGTCGCCGAAAAAAGAGCAAATCCACTGACGCCGCGAAATTGCCGGCTCGCCCAAGCTCAAACGCCGCAATCGGGATAGGGTGGGCAGTGACCTGCTCACCCCCTCCCACACGACCGTACAGGCGGGTCCGCACATGGCGGTTCAGCGAGTTAGCGCTCGCGGGCCGCAGGTTCCGGTCGTCGTTCGCTACAAGAGCTTTGCCGCTCGACAGGTTTCGGGTTCGAGGCGGTTGCCGCTCTCGCTTGCACTTGCACAGCAGCCCCAACAGTTGCTGCCAACGATTGCAGTAGTCATCGTCCTTACCCCCTTAACATGTACCCTTCCTACATGGGCTCGATCATCTTCTGCTTGGCAAACATGAACGCCCTCGCAAAGTTCCGGCCAAATACACCAGAACAGGCAACTTCCCGATTCCGTAAAAACTGTCGCATTTCGAAACTCCCCACCCCTGCACGTAATTCACAACCATGCTACAATTAAACTTCCTTGCTCTCCGTTAACAACATCACGATGCGCTTCGGCGCCAGAGTCTTGTTCGAAGAGGTCAGCACTACTTTCTTCGCAGGACGCCGCTACGGCATCACCGGCCCCAATGGCGCCGGCAAATCCACGCTGATGAAGATCTTGACCGGCGAAATCGAGCCGACCAAGGGTGACGTCACTCGCCCCAAAAAGCTCGGCATTTTGAGCCAAGACCAGTTCGCTTTTGACGAGCATCGCGTGATTGACACCGTAATCATGGGCAATCGGCCGCTCTGGAAAGCTCTGCAAGAACGCGAAATTCTCTACGCCAAGCCGCACGAAGAACTTACCGACGCAGACGGCATGCGCCTGGGCGAACTGGAAGGCATCGTCGGCGAAGAAGGCGGCTACACCGCGGAAGCCGACGCAGCCATTTTGCTCGATGGTCTCGGCCTGGAAGAACCGCTGCACGATCGCAAGATGCGCGAGCTACAAGGCGGACAAAAAGTCCGCGTCCTTCTCGCGCAGGCTCTGTTCGGCAGCCCGCCTGCCCTGCTGCTCGATGAACCAACCAACCACTTGGACCTGGATTCCGTCCACTGGCTGCAGGACTACCTGCTCGAGTACGAAGGCGTGCTGATCGTCATTTCGCACGATCGCCATTTCCTGAATAGCGTATGCACCCACACCGCGGACATCGATTACGAAACCGTGATCATGTACAACGGCGGCTACGACGACATGGTGATGGCCAAAACTTCCATCCGCTCGCGCATCGAATCCGAAAACGCTCAACGCGAAAAGAAAATCGCGCAGCTTAACGAATTCATCGCCCGCTTTTCCGCCGGCACGCGCTCCGCGCAAGCCACGTCGCGCAAGAAAGAAGTCGAGCGCCTGCAGACCACCGAGCTGGCCCGCTCCAACATCGCTCGCCCCTATATCCGTTTTCAGATGGACCAGCATTCCGGCCGTCATCCGCTGGAAATCAAGAGCGTCGCGAAATCCTACGACGGCGTAAAAGTCTGGTCCCCATTTTCTGGAAGCGTCGCCCGGGGCGAAAAAATCGCGCTCATGGGCCGCAACGGAACCGGCAAGACCACGCTGCTCCGTTCGCTGCTGCGCAATTCCACTGGCTTCATTGACGACAACGATCGCCAATTTCCCGTCGACGGCGGCCAAGTCATCTGGGGACACAACGTTGCCGTCGGATATTTCGCGCAAGACCACAGCGAATCCATCACTCACGGCATGAACGCCATCGAGTGGCTGCACCAATTCAAGCCGCAAGCCACGCAGGAGGAATTGCGCGCTGTTCTGGGCCAAATGCTTTTCAGCGGCGAAGAAGCCCTGAAGCAAACCTCCGCGCTCTCTGGAGGCGAATCCGCGCGCCTGATTTTCTGCCGCCTCATGCTGCAGAAGCCGAACTTCCTCGTGCTAGACGAGCCCACGAACCACCTCGACCTAGAATCCATCAACGCTCTCAACATCGCGCTGCAGAAATACGATGGCACCGTGTTGCTTGTCACGCACGACCACGACGTAATCGACGAGGTCGCGACCCGCATCTGGCATTTCCACTCCAATAAAATCGAAGACTTCAAAGGCCCCTACGCGGAGTTCGTCGCCGCTGCAGAAGAAAAAGCCTCGTAGAGAATCGTGATTCGCGAGTAGTGATTGGCGAGCAGTGAATCGTGGCACAACCTCACCTGACCGTGCTCTTTTCGCCCGCTTGGTGCGTGTGAAAACGTTGGCACGTGTCTCCCAGGAAAAATGCGCTGCGTCAGGCGAACATTTTGTCAATCGCCGTCATAGGCAGGAATAATTTCAACCGGCGGCTGCCGTCTCGCCGTCCGCCCGTGCGTCCCATCCTGCGCGTCTTTGCTTCAGGCGAACGGCGGGATCTTTGCAATTCTGATCCCTCTGCAAATCTCGACGCAGCACCTCGCTCTCTCCCAAAACGCCAAAACCCGGGGAATAAAATCACCCCCTTCTCGGTCTACACATATGAACGAAGCAAGCCAACGCAATACCGCACGCAGGCTGCCAAGTTCCAGGGAGAAACGACAATGCGAGAAACACTGATCAGCAATTCCTCGAAAAGGTTTCGCCGCTTCACCAGCAAGTCCGCGCTGGCGATCACGCTCGCCATGGCCGCCGCAACCATCGCCACAATGCCCGCCGCCCACGCCGGGGGCAACTCCAACAAGAACACCGACAATCCCGCGAACCTCGTCAGCCACGTCGCACTCGCCGGCGGCAACGTAACCCGCATGCTGCTGGTCAAGCGCAACGGCAAAGAATATCTAGTACTCGGCCTCGGCTCCTCCGAGCAAGTTGCCATGGTGGACGTCAGCGATCCGCGCCGTCCTCACGCGCTGGACTCCGCTGCGGCGGCTCCTGGAAAACCCGGCGCCGAACTCAACGTCGTCGCCGACACTCTCAGCGTCTTCGGGAAATCCGATGCCGCTACGCCCGCGTCCGCCGACCCCAAGGAACTCCGCAACATTTCCGGCGTCACCTCTTTCGTAATTGACGCCACCCACGGCCTGATCTATGCCGCGAGCAACGATGGCCTCTGGATCGTAAAGACCAGGCGCCAAGCCAATGAAGACGCCCGCCCCGACTACTATGGCGGCTAGTAATCCTCCCGCACCTGACCAAGGGTCTCGGCCTCGCCGAATATAGTCGGGCAATGCCAAGACCCTTCGCCTCTCCGCCGTCCCCCTTCACCCCACGCAGCATGGCAATGCAGTTCACGAATCACTGCTCACCAATCCGTCCTCACGAAACGCTTTATTTTTGGGGCGCGTGGGTATAGATTCCGGAGCTGCGGCGGCTACTCATGAGCTTGAAACAAAAACGGAGCAAAATGCAGGCGACGAAAACCAACGCGCGCGCGACATTTAAATTGTTTGGGCAGGCACCGATGCAGGCGACGCTGCTACATCGCAATCAGGCTGGATTCTGGATACAGGGCGGCAAGCTGGCGGAGTTTTTGGGCGGTTGCGATTTTTCCGGCGTGGAAGTGGATGTGTGCTTCCTTTCGGCGAACAAGGTGGAGTGGTACAAGGCGGCGGCCGGCGAGTAGGGCTGGTTAGACACAAACGAAACCAGAGAGGGATCCCTCACCTGCTGTTGCGGGTTCAGGCTGAAGTAGGAAAGAAAGAGTACAAGGCAGGATCGCTTACGCTACGCGTCAAAAGCAGGAAGCAGGGGACGCGGGGCGCTTCCTAGTTCGCAAAAATTTAATGCATCCCTCGCAATGGGCGCATACTCTAACGCTCCCAAACCCTCAGACCCGCACGACGATCGACAAGGAGAATATCCAATGGCGACAATCACCACCAAAGACGGCACGACTATCTTTTACAAGGATTGGGGCAAGGGACAACCGATCGTGTTCAGCCACGGTTGGCCGCTGTCTGCGGACGACTGGGACGGGCAGATGTTGTACTTCGGGAACCTGGGCTATCGCGTGATCGCGCACGACCGGCGCGGGCATGGGCGTTCCGACCAGACCTGGGGCGGCAACGACATGGACACTTATGCGGACGATTTGGCCGTGCTGTTCGAGAAGTTGGATCTGAAGGATGCAATCATGGTGGGACATTCCACCGGTGGCGGCGAAGTGGCGCGTTACTTGGGGCGGCACGGTTCGAAGCGCGTTGCTAAGGCTGCTTTGATCAGCGCCATCACACCGCTGATGCTGAAGACGGAAAAGAATCCGCTGGGTACGCCGGTGGAAGTGTTCAACGGGCTGCGGGCGGCGCTGGCGGCAAATCGGCCGCAATTCTACAAGGACATCACGCTGCCGTTCTACGGATACAACCGTCCGGGTGCGAAAATTTCTGAAGGCATACGCGAGCATTGGTGGTTGCAGGGCATGGTGGGAAGCATCAAGGGTCACTATGAGTGCATCAAGGTTTTCTCGGAGACCGATACGACAGAAGATCTGAAGAAGATTGACATTCCCGTGCTGGTGCTGCACAGCGAAGACGATCAGATTGTGCCGATTGCCGCGGCGGGTCCGGCGGCTGCGAAACTGCTGAAGCATGCAACGCTCAAAGTCTATAAGGACTTTCCGCACGGCATGCCCACGACGCATGCGGACGTGATCAATGCGGATTTGCTGGCTTTCTTCAAAGCGCAGAAGACGGCGACGGCGTAACGTAACGGAGAAAACTGCATGGCCACGAGCGAGAGCTAGCACGATGGTGCGTGATGGCGTGCTGGCTCTCGCATTTTTATTATTTCTGCTTGCTGTGCCCTGCCCGCTTCGCGGTCAGGCTGCGACGGATGAGGGCGTTGCGGTGGGAGCGCAGTATGATTCGACGCACGTTTATGTCGCGCTCGGGGATTTGGACGCGTTCGTCAAGTGCGTGAACGCTACGTTTGGCGGGCAGGCTTCGAAACTTTCCGTGACGAATGTGCTGCCTGTGCCGAGCAGCACGGAATTTCAGTATGTGTGGACTCCGGTGGGGACGCTGTCTGTGTTTGCGTTCCAGACGCCCATTCCCTTCCCGTTTGGTGAGGAGCGCACCGGATATCTGGTGACGGACATGGACCAGGCGATACGGGAGGCGCGCGCCGCCGGCGCGGAAGTGATTGTGCAGCCATTCCAGGATCCGGTCGGCAGAGATGCTGTGATCCAGTGGCCCGGTGGCGTGAAGATGCAGCTTTATTGGCACTTCACGGCGCCGAATTACGCGCCGCTGGAGGCGATTCCGGACAACCGGGTTTACGTATCGCGTGACGTGGCGGACAGTTTCGTTGCTGCTTTCCTGCGGTTTGCGCGTGGCGCGGTGGTGGCGGATGATGCGCACGCGGATGCCGGCGAGATTGGGCGCGCCGGGGAAACTTACCGACGCATTCAGATCAGTTCCAAGTTTGGGAATATGCGCGTGATGGTCACCGATGGGCACTTGCCGTATCCGTTTGCGCGTGAGATTACGGGGTACGAGGTGAGGGAGTTTGCCGCGACGCTTGCGAAGGCTAAGGCTGCGGGGGTGAAGATCTTGTCGGCGCCTTATGCCACAGATGACAAACGGATGAGCGCGCTTGTCAAGTTTCCGGGCGGGTACATTGCAGAAATACATGGCCTGGGTGCTCAGTGAAGAAGGCGCCGCTACCCGCTGAGGGTTTAGTGACAGACGGCGAAGAGAGACCCTCCTCCCGCGTCCGCCGGAGAAGGCCAACGTCTGAATCGCCAACTGCCAGATTACCGCTCCCAGATCATTCAAACTCAAAAGATCAGAAATGGAGAGCGCGGATCAGCAGGCCTGCTGCGGCGCCGCCGATTAGTGGGTCGACGATTGGGATTCCGGCGTAGCGCCAATCGCTGGCTCCCTTTCCAGCGATCGGAAGGACGGCGTGCGCTATGCGCGGGCCGAGATCGCGTGCGGGATTGATAGCGTAGCCTGTGGTGCCCCCCAGAGAGAGGCCGATGCCCCAGACCAGGCTGGCTACCAGATAAGGGGCGAGGCCGGAAGCGAGGCCCGCGCCCACTACGGCTTTGGAGAAAATTGCGCCTACGACGAACACCAGGACGAACGTGCCGATAATCTCGCTGATGATGTTGCTTGCGGCATTGCGGATCGCGGGGATGGTGCAGAAGCAGGCGAGTTTCGAGGTTGCGTCGGGCGTCGCGACCCAGTGCGGGAGATAGTGAATCCACATCAGTACGGCGCCGACGAATGCGCCGAGCAATTGCGCGACTAAATAGGGCGCGAATTTCGAGAAGTCGCCGGAGCGTACCGCGAAGGCGAGCGTGACCGCGGGATTCAGAAAAGCGTCGCCGCTGCCGCAGGCGATGGCCGTGAAGACGCCGCACAGCACGGCAAATGCCCATCCGGCGGTAATGACCATCCATCCGGAATTTTCCGCCTTTGATTTTTTCAGCAGCACTCCCGCGACAACACCATCTCCCAACAGAATCATGACGAGCGTGCCCATGAATTCGCCGAAGTTTGCGGAGTTCAATTGCTGAGTCCTCGCCGGGACAAGTTACAGAGTGATGGAGCCGAAAACCGCGGTTGAATCTATCATCGGGCGTGTTCAGAAGCTACGAGAGCTCGGCCACGGCGCGGATGTCTTTAATTTCCAGGATGTGTTTGGGGTAGGGGTGCGTGGCGAGGTTGAGCATGGCGCGGGCGATTTGCTCTGTGGTCAGGATTTGATTTGGGAATAGGCGGCGGAGAAGCGGGAGCAGCGGTTTGGCGAACGTGAAGAGTATGCGATAGAGCTTCGTGCGAGAGATCTCGCCGTGTGCGGGCTCGATGAAACCGGGGCGAAACATGTAGGCGGCGGCGAAGGGCATGCGCAGGAGGGCGTTTTCGGTTTTGCCTTTTACTCTTGCCCACATCATGCGGCCTTTTTCCGAGCTATCGGTGGCGGCGCCGGAAACATAGATGTAGGTCATTTTCGGATTGAGACGAAAGAGGGTCTCGGCGGCGGCGATCGTGATGCCGTAAGTGACCTGTTCGTAGTCTTTTTCGGCCATTCCGGCGGAGCCGATGCCGAGGCAGAAGAAGCACGCGTCGAAGCCGCTGAGTTTATCTTCGACGGGCGCGTAGTGCCAGAGATCGGGATGCACGATTTCGCGCAGCTTGGGATTGTGCAGACCGGTGGCGGTGCGGCCGATGGTTTGGACTAATTGCACGTTCGGATCGAGCAGACATTCGCGCAGGACGCCTTGGCCGACCATTCCGGTTGCGCCGAAGATTAGGACGTTCATGGTGCCGATATTGTCGGCGCAACGGCGGCGGCGTGGCAACGGGAAAATCCCTGCTTTAGCGGCTGCAACCGCGCTGTGCGGGCTGGGTTGAGCTCCTGGCGCCAAGCACCGGCACCAGTAACGGCAAAACCAAGTTCAAAAGAAAGAGCACAGGTAGGATTGTTCCATGTCACCCTTCCCTGGCCACGCCGAGCCAGCCTACAAAGGGCTTTGGAGAACGAAAATTTTGCAGATATCCTCGCTTGTTGCTTGCGACCAGCGCTGTGGGAGCTGCTCACGCAATCGATGGACGCGCGTCGAAGCCTAAGAATCCTTGCGGGTCAGCACCGGCCACTATGAGTAGGAGGAAGATCATGACGTTCGGTATCGGTACGCGCGCGGGCCTGGCATGCCTGAGTCTTCTTTGCGCAGGAAGCTTTCATAGGAGCTTTGCACAGACCGGAGTTGCAGGCCCGCATCTCTGGGACAAACCACTGGATCCGGCCATCCTCGAGAAACGCGTAAACGAGCAACTGGATCTCGCGCAGAAGTCGATCAACGGACTTCTGGCCGTCAAAGAGCCGCGCACGATCGAAAACACTCTGGCACCCTTCGACAATGCGGCGGAGAAACTCGATACGGCGGGCGACCAGTCCGGCGCACTGCAACTCTTGAGCCCGGACGCCGGCATACGCGATCGTGCGCAAGCGATGGTGCAGAAAGTCAGCGCGGCCAGTACAGCGCTCTCTCTGAATCCGGCGATTTATCACGCGCTGGCGGACTTGGACGTTTCTAAGGCCGACGCAGCGACGCAGTATTATGTGAAGCGCACCCTGCTGGAGTTTCGCCTTTCCGGCGTCGACAAAGACGACGCCACTCGCGCCCGTATCCAGGTGCTCGACGACGACCTTGCCAAGCTCGGCACCCAATTTGAGCGCAACATCCAGGATTCGCAGATTCAGGTGACGGTGAAAAACCGCGCGGAGCTGGATGGCCTGCCCGATGATTACATCAACCTGCACAAGCCAGCGGCCGATGGCGTCATCACTCTCACCAGCGACTCGCCGGACGTAATTCCGGTGCTCAAGTTCGCAAAGAGCGCGGAACTGCGCCGCCGCATGTACCTGGCCTACGACGATCGCGCCTACCCGCAAAACATGAAAGTCCTTGCCGAGGTGCTGACGAAGCGCGAGGAACTGGCGAACATTCTCGGCTACAAGCACTGGGCGGATCTGAGCGCGGCGGACAAGATGGCCGTCACTTCACAAAACATCAGCAACTTCATCGATCAGATTGACGCGGCGTCGCGTCCGGTGGCCGATCGTGAATACCAAATGTTGTTAGCAGCAGCGCGCAAGCAGCAACCCGCGCTCAGCAACATCGTGACGTCCGATTGGCAGTACTATTTCGACCAGCTGCGTAACGCGGAATTTAATTTCAATTCGCAGGAGGCGCGGCCCTACTTCCCTTACGACCGCGTGCAGCAAGGAATTTTGGACGTGGCAGCAAAGTTGTTCCACGTCAGCTATCGTCCTGTTAAGGACGCCGTCACATGGGATCCGTCCGTCAGCACGTTCGACGTCTACGACGGAGACCGGCGGCTTGGACGGATTTACCTGGATATGCATCCCCGGCCCGGCAAAAACCAGTGGTTCAGTTCCAATCCGCTCCTCGATGGCAAACGCGGACAGCAGTTGCCCGAGGTGACGTTGATTTGCAATTTTCCGGGAGGAAAACCGGGAGATCCGGGGCTGATGGAGTACGGCGACGTCACGACGTTCTTTCACGAATTCGGCCACCTGATGCACTGGATTTTCCAGGGGCAGCGGCAGTGGGCCGGTTACGGCAGCAACCTGGAAATTGATTTCGTCGAAGCCCCGTCGCAAATGCTGGAAGAGTGGATGCATGACCCCAGGGTACTGGCGACGTTTGCGCACAACTATCAGACGAATGAACCGATCCCGGCGGACCTGGTGCGGCGCGCCAACCGCGCCGATGCATTTGGACGCGGGCTGTGGGCGCGCGGACAGCTGGTTTACACAAATGTGTCCTTCGAGCTGCATAACTCCGAACCGGATCCCGCGAAGCTCGAAACCGCGTTGGACGATAGCAGGAAGCGATTCCTGCCGTACACCCTGCTGCAAGGCGACCATCAGATCGCCGTGTTCGACCACCTGCTAGGCTATACGTCCGCGTATTACACCTACTTGTGGGACAAGGTGATTGCGCAGGATTTCTTTAGCAAGTTCGATCGCAACGATCTGCTGGCGCCCGAAGTGGCAGCGCGCTATCGCACTACGGTGCTGGAAAAGACCGGATCCCAGCCGGCCAACGATCTGGTAAAGAATTTCCTGGGACGTCCGCAAGCGATTGACGCATTTGTCGCATGGATGAACCAGGAGTTCGAAGGACTGCCGGCATCGGGAAACACCGCCGGCAATTAGAAACAGAGATTCGGCGCTGCATGCAACCAAGCGAGCCGGGTGGACTTAGTTGGGGTCACATCCGAGAATGGCGCGCACAGCACGGACTTGAGTATTCCTGCCGCACAAAGCAAGACTGCGCACTCGATTCGTTTGGCTTGCGGCGTCGCCACAACAAAAGCAGATCCCTTCGGCCAAAGGGCGGCCCGCGGGATGACAAGTCTTGTGCTTGGCGCGAGTAGAAAATGTGGCCTAACGCGAATCGGGGGTATAACCCGCTTCAATCCGCGCTGGATTCGGCTTCTTTTCCTACGAGCAGGCTTACTTCCCGCAGGTTCTGATAAATCTCCCGATAGGACTGGAAGAGCGAGGTTTCGTGGTAAGGGACATCGTGCGAGCGGCAGTAGTTGCGCACGATTTTCTGGACTTGGCGGAGTTTGTTGGCTGGCATCGTCGGAAACAGGTGATGTTCTATCTGGCAGCTGAGGCCGCCGGTGCAGAAGTCGATGCCAGGATGATTTTTGATGTTGCGGCTGGTGAGGACTTGTTCGCGGAGGAAATTTATCGCGGTGTCGCCTTGGGCTAGAGGCATGCCTTGATGGTTGGGCGCGAAGATCAGGGTGAGATAGAGACCCAGGAAGGCTTGATGCGCGATGGCGAACAGTATGGCGCGCGGCAAACCCAGAAGGTAAGTGAGCACTCCGAGGTAGCAGATCGCGTGAAGAATCAGCAAGCTGGCTTCCAGGATGGGATGTGCGACTTTCGTACGCAGGAGGAAGCGAATGCTGTCGTATTTCAGGACGAAGGCCTCGAGCAGCGACAACGGGAAGAAAGAAAAGTGCTGGTATTTCACGGAGAGGCGCGCCAGACCGTGTTTGCCGGCGACCTGGTCTTTGGAGAATGCGAACGGAATTAAATCCACGTCAGGATCAGCGGTGAGATGATTCGGGGAACAGTGATGGTGATTGTGCTTATCGAGCCACCAACTGTAACTGAAGCCGAGCAGGAGATCGGAGTGCAGCAGGCCGAGGACTTCGTTGCCAGCAGGGCCGCTAAAGATTTCCTGATGGCCGGCATCGTGGACGATGAAGCCGAGTTGCGCGAAGACGAAGGCTAGGAACGCGGCGTTGCAAAGTTCGATCCAGGGATTGTGAAATTTGGCGATCAGTACGAATGCGCCGACGAACAGCGCGACGTTGAGAAGAATTTTTCGCAGATAATACGTGGGCTGTTTCGCCAACAGGCCGCTTTGCCGCACCAGAGTCAATAAATCGCGAAATTCGTCGCCCGCAGTCGAACCCATCGTTTCCCCTAGACGCCAGAACCGAGTACATGTACCGTGATGGTTTTTGTTGATGCTGCGCGCGGACGGAGCGCGATGTCCGCAGAGGTGAAACCCCGCCAACAAAAGCGCAGGCACTAGTGGAAGGAGAACTTAATGATAACGGAAAGCGGAGGAATGTCACTGGTTTATTGCGAGGTTTGCCGGGAGCGTGCGGCGTTGACTCTGTTGGCCGGGCGAGGTACTTTCAGCCCGGCGTTTTGGCGGCGCGGGCTTATTCGCCGACGGCGCTGGAACAGGAGGCGGCATGGTGAGATATATTGCGGTCGCGAGCTACTGGCTGGGGGTGGTGTGCTCGGTGGTGGCGGTCGTGGCGCGGATTTGCGATGCGATGGGGATCGTTTTTGTGCACATCCTGACGCGGGGCAACAACATTGATTTCCGCAGCTTTTTGGATGCGGGGCTGTTGTTTTTATTCATCGCGATTGCGTCGGCGAACTATGAGTGGTTGCAATCGCGGCAGCGGGGATCGTGAGCTGCCGCGTTTCGCGATTATTCGGCGGGCTGCTTGAGCTTCAGGCGCGATTTGTTTTCTTCAAGGAAGGCGCGGAGGTCGTCGGCGACTCCGAGCAGACGATTCCATTGTTCGTAATATAGTGTGACCGGGAAGCGGCCGAGGCCGTAGACGCTGACGCCGCCTTTTTCACCGACGCGAAATTCGAGCGCCCCGCTGCGTTTTGGGCCGGCGGCTTTTTTTTCGAGTTCGGCGATGCGTGCCAGTAGTTCTTCTTTGGTCGGTTCGGTCATGGTGATGCCCCCAGTTCGTTTGGCGTCCTGCGATTTTACCATTGAAAGCGTGGAGAGCGGAGCGTCAGGCGGCGGCTCAATAGCCGACGGGCTTGCCGCTGTTGCGACCGTCGCTCGCGCCTAGGCGTTCGTTGGTTTTCGGGTTTATGGCGATGCATTCGGCGTCGCTCCAGTAGGGCGACCAGTTCGCGTCTTCGGTTTGCCCGCCGACGATTTTGTAGCCCATTTTCTCCAGGGCGTGGAGGGCGTCGGGGGCGAACCAGGCTTCTACGCTCAGGACGTCTGGCATCCATTGCTGGTGGAAGCGCGGGGCGTTGATCGCTTCTTGAATGTTCATGCCGAAATCAACCACGCCCATGATTGCCAGAGCTACGGTGGTGATAATGCGCGAAGAGCCGGGCGAGCCGAGGACGAGGAATAATTCGCCGTCTTTCAGGATGATTGTAGGCGTCATGGAAGAGAGCGGACGTTTGCCTGGGCCGACCGAGTTTGCCGCGCCTTGGATTAGGCCATCGCCGTTGGGAACGCCGGGCTTGCTGGAAAAATCGTCCATCTCGTCGTTGAGGATGAAGCCGAGACCTTTTGCGGTGACGCGCGAGCCAAACCAGTCGTTGATGGTGGTGGTGACGGCTACGGCGTTGCCGTCTGCGTCGACGACGGAGTAATGCGTGGTGTGCGGAGATTCGCGCGGCGGAATGGGTTGCGATTTTTGCGCTTGCTGCGTGTCCGCTTGCGCAAGTGCGCTTAAAATCGCGGGGCGCTGCAGATCTTTGCTGGCGGTGGCATGGTCTGGGTCGATCGTGGCGCGCCAGGCGTCTGCGTATTTTTTGTCGATGAGCTGGGCGATCGGAAGCTTGCTGAAATCGGGATCGCCCAGGAATTCGGCGCGGTCGAAGAAGGCGCGGCGAAAAGCTTCGGCGCTGAGATGGACGGATTCGGCGGAGCGGCTACCGGCTTTCGCCAGGTCGTAGCCTTCCAGAATATTCAGCGTTTCGATCAACACCGTGCCGCCTGATGACGGCGGCGGAGCGCTGATGATTTGGTAGCCGCGATAAGTGCCGCGCAGGGGCTCGCGTTCTTTTACCTGGTAATGCGCCAGGTCCTCCGAGGTGACCAGTCCCCCGCCCGCCTGGATTGCGGCGGCCAGTTCCTGGGCCATGGCGCCGCGATAAAAATCGTCCGGATTTTTGGCGATGCGTTCTAGCGTGCGGGCCAGTTCCGGTTGGCGGAAGACTTCGTATTGCTTGTAGAAATTGCCGTTGCGCTGGAAGATGCGGCGGGATTCGGGGAAGTCGGCGAAGTGCGAGTCTTCGCGCAGGTCGCGGGCTTCTTGCCAGCTGAGCTGGAATCCACGGAGGGCGAGGAGAATCGCCGGCGCCATTACTTTCGCCAGACTGAGCTTGCCGTATTTTTTTTGCGCGTAGACCAGGCCTGCGACCGAGCCGGGCACGCCGATCGCTTTATAACCATATTCGCTGGCGCCTTCGATTACGTTGCCCTGGGCGTCGAGATACATGCCGGCTGTGGCGGCGGCTGGAGCTTCTTCGCGGAAATCTATGAAATGGGTTTTGCCGTCGGCCATGCGGAGGAGCAGGAAGCCGCCACCGCCGAGGTTGCCTGCCTGGGGATACACGACTGCTAGCACGAAGCCGGTGGCTACGGCGGCGTCTATCGCGTTGCCGCCCACTTGCATGATATCTGCGCCGGCTTTGGATGCGAGTTCGTCAATGCTGACGACGATGCCGTGCGGGGCGTGGACGGGTTTGGAGTCGGCGGGCAGCGGGGCGGCGCCGAGCGCGGCGAGAACGAGTGCGGCAAGGGACGCTAGGATTGTTTGGCGAGGTTTTTGCAATCGAGCCTCTTGAAGAAAGTTACTAGTTAAAAGTTAATAGTAATTCAGTGATCGGCCGTGATCGGAACCGATCGTCGCTGCGAAGACTATTGCCTGCCTACTTTGCCGCGGAGACTTTGGTAGATTGAGTTTGAGTCATAGCCTACGCCGGCCTTGAATACGATTTCGGGCTTTTCGATTGTGGTGATGTCTTTGGCGAGATCGCCGCTAAGCAGCACGAGGTCGGCTTGTTTGCCTGAGGCTAGGGTGCCGATGCGCTGTGATTCGCCCAGAAACGTGGCGCCATTTTGCGTGGCGATGTGGATCGCTTCTGCCAGCGAAAAACCAGCTTCGGCGAGGAGTTCGATGTTGCGTTGATCGCCGAGGCCTGCGAGCGTGTGGCCGTCGCCGGTGGGATCGCACCCGGCCATGAGCAGGCCACCGGCGGCGAAAAACTCGCGCTCGAATTTCATTTCCTTTTGCAGCAGAAGCTGGAAAAGCGATTCAGCGCCTTCCCTGCTGGCGCGGCTGGTCATGACCTTCGACCAAGCCTCTGGAACCAGAAGCGTTCTAGTACGGCCCATCAGGCCGTCGCGATCCATCGGCGGACGCAACCCGCCTTCGAGGACGGCGAGCGTCGAGGTGATGGCTACATGGTGCGCGACGAGATTTTGAATGGTTTGCTTCAGCTGCGGGCTGTCCGGCTCGACGTTCATTACGATGTCTTTGACTTCAGCGAAATAATCCGGGCCGCAGACGCCGGGCAGGCGTTTCGCGTACAGTTCGCCATCGGGCGCGCCGAACGGACCGTGCTCGAGGTTATCAATGCCCATCTCAGCGGCTTCGTTGTAGCCAACCGAGCAAATATGTCCGGTGACCTTCATATTTAATTTGTGGGCTTCGTCGATGCCGGCGCGGAGTTCGTCAGGCGTGACGTCCACGTAGGCTTTGACGGAGGTGAAGCCGACCGAATGCCAGTAACGCACGAAGGCGCGCGCTTCGTCGGAGTCTTTTACCTCGTGCATTTGCGGGATCAGCGCCGGCGCACCTTCCAGATACGGAGTGGTGAGATAAAAATTAGGGCCGATGATTTTTCCGCTGTCCACGTGCTGCTTTACGGCCAGATCGCCGTAGGGATCCATGGAGCCCGTGGTGCGGGCGGTGGTTACTCCGCTGGCAAGATAGAGCGGCGGGAAAGAATAAAATTGTTCGACGGCAGTGAGCGGGCCGTCGGCTGCGGAGGGATAGAAAATGTGTTCGTGCATGCCGACGATGCCGGGGATTACGGTTTTGCCGGTGGCGTCGATCACTTTTGCGCCGCTCGGGACCCCTACGCTCGCGGTCGCGCCTACTGCCGTAATTTTTCCGTGATCGACTACGACTGCTTGATCGGATTGCGGTGCCGCGCCCGTGCCGTCAATCAGTTCCACGTGCGTTAGGACGATGATGGGCGCGTTTTCGCGGATGAAATTCGCGGCTGTCCCTGATTGCGGGGCCGCGGCGCTGGCGACAGTAATCGTGACGGCGATGACGATGCTGACCGCCGCAACGAAACCTTTTCGCATGCCGATCCTCCTGGCATCGATGACTCTTACGCGATGCTGCGGCGTGACTAACCGCGCGAATTATACATCCTGTGACGGCAGCTGTTACAAAGCTTCGTGCTAGGATGTGCCTCGAAAAAGTTAGCGGCGTGTTCGGCCGGTTCAGGTCATCAAAAAAAGGGGCGTTCACAATGTTTGAGTCATTCTGCGCGCGTGCCTTCGCGACGAAAGTGTTTTTGCTCAGCGGAGCGATGGCCATCGTGTACGCCGGTTATTTTGCGCCAGTTACACTCGGGCAACAGCAGGGCGAGCCCAAGAAAGTGATCCTCGATACCGATCCCGGTACCGATGACGCGCTGGCGATGCTGCTGGCGTTTAATTCGCCGGAGCTGCGCGTGGAAGCGATCACCGTGGTGGCGGGCAACATGACGGCGGATGCGGGTCTGCAGAACGCGCTGAAGATCGCGAGCCTGGCGGGCAGATGCGATGTGCCGGTGGCAAAGGGCGCGATTCGTCCGCTGCTGCAGGAACTGAACACGGGGAAATTCTGGAATGGAGCGAATGGGCTGGGCGGAGCGGAGTTGCCGCCTTCAAAATGCAAAGCGAGCGCGGAGTTTGCGCCGGACCTGATTATTCAGCTGGTGCACAAGTATCCGCACCAGATCACGCTGATACCGGTCGGGCCGTTGACGAATATTGCGATCGCGGTGGCGAAGGATCCTGCCATTGTGCCGCTGGTGAAAGAAGTAGTGCTGATGGGGGGCGGAATCACGGGCGGAAACGTGACGGCGGTGAGCGAGTATAACGTTCATAGTGACCCGGAGGCTGCTGCAATCGTCTTCAATGCGGGTTGGCCGATCACGATGGTGGGGCTGGACGTCACGGAAATTACCTTGGTCACTGACGAAGATGTGGCGCGGCTGGAAAGCAAGCCGGGGCCGGAGACGACATTCGCGGCGGCGGTGGCGCGATTCCAGATCGGGACTTATAAGGGCACGGGGATTTTTCATGGAGGAGCGGTGCACGACGCTTTGGCCGTGGGACAAGTGATCGATGGCACGATTTTAAAAACGCAGGATATGCGCGTGGACATCGAGACGGACGGGAAATTTACGCGCGGGATGACTGTGGCGAATCGCAAGAATGCGATTGAGCGCAATGTGCCGGAGGGGGACCATTTGCAGTCCGTGGGATTGGAAGCGGTGCAGCCCAATGTGCATGTGGCGGTGAGTGCCGATTCGCAGAAATTTGTCGACATGTTGATTGAGAGGATTAGCGGAAAGTGACGGGCGTGTAGTTGTTGAACGGGTAATGATCGCGGTGTAGTCTTCCAGACAGAGGTCCCCGATGACTACCGCCAGCGAAGTTGACGACAAGAATCCGACGCCGTATGTATTCGTTAGCGGCGATGCCGAGCAGGAACATCAGGACGAGATCAATCGTTTTGCGAGCAAGGGCTACCGCGTGATTGGGATGAGCCAGAATTCCGCGTCGGTATCGTATGGCAAGTCGGTGGTGGTACTGATGGGATTTGGCAGCTACGCGCCGCACTAGACCGTAGATCATCGGATGTCGCGGAGGATTTATGAACGCAACCATCGCGCGCGCGGCACAGGATGAGTGGCCGGAGCTGCCGCTGGCGGCCTGGCAGGATACATACGCGACGCTGCACATGTGGTCGCAGATTGTGGGCAAGGTGCGGCTGGCGCTGAGTCCGCGGATCAATCATTGGTGGGAAGTGCCGCTGTATGTGAGCGCGACTGGGTTGACAACTTCAGCGATTCCCTACCCTGGCGGAATTTTCGAAGTCGAATTCGATTTCATCCATCACCAGCTGCTGATCAAAACAAATCATGACACGGCGGCGACACTGGCGCTGAAGCCGCGTTCGGTGGCGGACTTCTACCGAGAGTTTATGGCGGCGCTGGCTTCGCTGGGCATCCCGGTGAAGATCTGGAAAATGCCGGTGGAGATTCCGAATCCGATCGCATTTGATGAAGATACGCGGCACGCTGCTTACGATCCAGAATATGCCAATCGTTTTTGGCGAATTTTGGCGAGCAGCGAGAAACTTTTCGTCGAGTTTCGCGCGCGCTTTATCGGGAAAGCAAGCCCAGTGCATTTTTTCTGGGGCAGCTTCGATTTGGCGGCCACGCGGTTTTCGGGGCGGAGGGCGCCGGAACTTCCTGGAGCTGATCCCGTTACACGGGAAGCATATTCGCACGAAGTGAGCAGCGCGGGATTTTGGCCGGGAGGCGGCGATATTAAGGAAGCGGCGTTTTATGCGTACGCGGCGCCAGAGCCTGCGGGGTTCGGGCAAGCGCCGGTGCGTCCGGCACAGGCTTACTATCATCCGCAGCTGAAGGAATTTTTGCTGAGCTATGACGATGTCCGGATATCCGCTTCGCCGCGCGTGGCACTGCTGGAATTTTTGCAAAGCACGTACGAAGCAGCGGCGAATCTGGCCAAGTGGGACCGCAAGGAACTGGAAAAAGCCGCCACGTAGCGACGCTTACACATTGCTGCAAAAATAAAACGCCCCATCCGTCCCGCATCGGCGGCGGATGGGGCATTTTGATTGATGATGTTCGGCAGACCGAGCGCTACTGCGCAGCCTTTTCGGCTTTCTTTTTGGGCTCGCCGGATGGCGCGGGCTTCCAGAACGTGGGATCGCCTTTAATCGTTTCCGGGCCTACGTAGCTGATGGCCGGATTCAGAGCAAACAGGTTGAGGTCGTCTTGGTCCACCGATTCTGCCATCAGGCTGTTAAGTTGCTTCATTCCAGCTTTGCCAATCGCTTCGACAAATTTTGGGCCGTTGGCAAAATTGTTGTCGATTTCCGCGGCAGATTTCATGGGAGTGACGTAGATGAAGTAGTGATCGGGGCCGCCGTAAACGCGTTCGTACATCGCCCACTGCACGCCGGGAACTTTCGCGTAGGCGTCTTTCACCAACCGCATGATGGTGGTCCAGTCCTCCTCGTGGCCGGGCTTGACGTGGAATACGCCGATTTCAAAGTAGCGGACGTGCGGCAGGTCGGTGCCGGGGTTGAGGCTGTAGTCGTCGCGCAGGAAATACATGCCGGTCTCGTAGGATTGCAGTAGGTCGCCATCCGCGACCGCGGCGCGATCCAGCGCGGCGGAAAGCGCGGCGTTCTTCTGCTCGGCAAGCGCTTCCTTCTCCCAGTCGGCGAACGAATCGTAGCCGGTGAAGAACAGTGAGCGGCTGGCACCACTGACCGCATCCATGCCGAGATAATACGTGGTGTCTTTCGCGGCGGCCATGGCGTGCACAAAAGCGCTTTCGGTCTTCTGATGCGTGGCGCCGCCTTTGCCGGGTTTCAATACTTCACGGTTGATGACGAGAATTTTGGGCGGCATGTTTACGGTCGCCTCGCTTTGCTGCGCGGCGACAACAGTGGCATCGCACGCGATGCTGGCGGCGAAACACAGACAGGCTCCGAGTAAAATATTCACAACTCTTTTCATTTTGTGCCGACCTCCTCGGCAGAAACACGGGAACGGATTACGAGCGCGGAAAGGCCGAACGGAGATCCCCGCACGGGAACGCGTGAATTGGCTGGGATCGGCGGAAGCGTACTCGGGCTGCTGCGCGAAGTCAAGCAAGCGAACGGCAGGCGAAGCCACGTGTGTCGCCGCAAAGTGAGAATGTCCGCTTTTCTAGAGGCCGGGGGACGAATGCAACAGGAACGGATCAAGATAAGCGCGAAGGAACGGAAGCGTCTGGAAGTTTTGCATGACTCGACAAGCCGATTCCGCCGGATTGCATCACGGATTTGCTATAGCTATAGGCTACGACAGGACGCGGACTCGAACGACTCGGAATTGTTTCCGGGGCACTTCAAGAACCTACACCTCTTCATTCCTGACCCGTACGATCTGGTTCTTTCGAAGCGGTGCCGAAACATCGAACGGGACCGCAAAGACGTGGCATTCCTGGCCGACACTAGGCATCTTGATCCCGATGTGGCGCGAGAGCGATACAAGCAATTGATAGCGAATTGGATCGGCCCGCAGAATCGTCATGACGCAACACTGAAATTCTGGGCGCGAGCCTATTTTGCGAAGGCACACAAATAACGAAGCAATGCGCACTCCAATTTATGCTTCGAACAGGGCGTTGGCTTCGGCGAAGGGCATGGTGCCTTCGAGGAGTGCGGAGTACGTGCCGGACTGTTTTAGTTCTTGTGCGATGCGGCGCGTCAGGCCCAGGGTGGCGCGCATGATGCCGGAGCCAACGCTGACGCGGGCGACGCCTAATTGGCGGAGGCGCGGGATCGTGGGCAGGTTCGCGCCGGCAAGAATGTTCAGCGGGAATTTCAGAGTTTCGACGACGCGGCGGATCATATTTTCATCGGCGACGCCGGGTAGGAAAACGCAGTCGGCGCCCGCAGCAATGTAGGCTTGCAGGCGTTCGCAGGCGCGATCGAAGCGCGCGGCAGGTTCGCCGATTTCCGCGAGGAAGACGTCGGTGCGCGCGTTGATCACTAGGTTTACGCCGAGGCCGGTGGCGATACGGCGGATCATGGCAATTTTTTCGCTTTGCGCGGGAATGGGCGCGAGCGATTGCGAATCGTGGTCCATGTCCTCGAGATTCAGGCCGACGGCGCCTGCTGCAATCAGACCGGCGGTGGTTTTCGCGACATCGCCGTAGCCAGCCTCCAGGTCCGCGGTGACGGGAAGCTCGACAGAGTCAGTGATTTGGCCTACCGTTGCCAGCATCAAGTCCTGCGGGATGCGCTCGCCATCGGAATAACCGAGCGAAAAAGCGATGCCGGCGCTGGTGGTGGCAATGGCGGGGAAGCCAGCTTGCTCGAAGATGCGCGCGCTGGCGCAGTCCCAGGCGTTGGGCAGGACTAAAATTTCCGGGCCGCGATGCAGCGAGGCGAAGAATTCCGCTTTTTCATTTTGCGTTTTCATGGGCACATTATATTCGAGCCCGGCTGCGCGCGTGGTTCTGAATTGTCGGGGGGGGTTACGGGTCACGGGAAGCGGCGACGCGCGTCGTCCACGGGACGGGCATGCGTCGCTGCCAGGCTGGAAACGGGATTCGCGGCGGTCTATTTTGCGACTGGGGTCGCGTTCGTCGATGTTAATATTAAAGTTATATGAAGGCGTCGCCGCGATTTCCCGTGCCCGAAGAACGGCAGCGGAGCGTGGAAAAGGCTTTATTTCGCGGGGGAAATCTGACGCTGGAAAACCCCGCATACCTGCGCGTTTTGCGTTCTCTGCTGGATGCCGTGTTGGTTCCGGACCTGGCGCCGCGCGATTTGACCGTGGCGGCGCTGGGGATTAAGAACCGGACGGCCGCGGTGCAGGTGCTGGCGCGCGAGCCGGGCGTGGCTGCGGGCTTGGAAGAGTACGCGTACTTGCTGCGGCATCGCGGTGTGAAGGTCACGCTCAAGAAAGAGGATGGAGATCTTTTTCAGACTGGCGATGTATTGCTGCGCGCCGAGGGCGGCGAAAACAAACTGCTCAGCCTAGAGCGCGTGGGCCTGAATTTATTGCAGCGCATGTGCGGGATCGCGACGGCCACGCATCGTTTGCAGGAACGCGCGCGACGGCAATGCCCTGGCACGCGAATTGTGGGCACGCGGAAAACTCCGTGGGGGCTGCTCGACAAGCGCGCGATACATCTGGGCGGAGGCGGCACGCACCGGCTGGGCTTGGGCGACGCCATCGTGGTCAAAAATAATCATCTGGCATTGCTCGCGCGCAGCGAAGAGCTGGCTGCGCCGCTAGCGCTGGAGAAAGCGTGGAAGTCGCGGCGCCGCGCGGCGTTCATCGAAGTGGAAGTGCGCAGCGAAGAAGGAGCGCTGGCCGCGGCGCGCGCGTTCAAGCGCTTGCGAGCGGACGCTCCTTTGGCGGCGCGACAATATCCTTGCCTGGTGATGCTGGACAACCTGATGCCGGACGACGTGCGGCAGATTATCGTAGCGATGCGGAGGGAAAAACTGTGGGACGGAACGCTGGTGGAAGCCAGCGGCGGAATTTCGGAGACGAATATGGAGTTGTACGCGGCCGCGGAAGTGGATGCGATTTCTCTGGGCGCGCTGACGCATTCCGTGCGCGCGCTGGATCTCAGCCAGCGGATTGGCTGATGCGGCGCGAGCGTGCGGCATGTGGCGGCGAGATTATTTCGGATGTGACTTCGCTAGTTCAGCGGATTCTGCGAAGGCTTGCAGTGTGGCTTGGTGGGCTTTGTTGGCATGCTCCATGGCCTGGCGGGAATGCTCGTTGCCGGTGAAGTGATCCTGCTTGTCGTGATGCGCGGCAGCGGCACGGTGGGCATGGGCGGCCATTTCGTGAAATTCGGCGGCTCTCTGATGCGAATCGTAGTTCATGACGGCTCCTTCTGGCGATGAATAGTCTCCCGCTATACCTGATGCAACGTTAGCGCGTTGCGGTTTCGCTGTCCATCGCTGCGCGGCTCGATCGCAGCCGGGCTGCAAAGAAACCTTGCCATCGGAGAGCCGGCGTCAGCGGCTATAGCGAACGCGCGGCACGGTTGTGTCCGCAACTCGGGATCATCTGATGGCGGGTTACCAGAGTCGCTACAGCGGCCTTCCAAATTAAATCGTTCAGCGTTCGGTCCTCCGAAAACTCGGGGACGTAGTGTAGCGCTCAACGTGCGAGCATTGCAGCAGCGCACGGCAAGGCGAGCCAAAGATTTTCGTCGCGGAGGTCCCGCAACGCGGGGCCTCTATAGGTGATTGCTACGCCACCGATGGCGCCTCCGAAAGCAAACCAATGTCGCTCCTGGCACGATGCGGCACTCTATTGCGAAATATCTTCGAGGGCGAGGCCGCGGGTACGCGGGCCGAAGACGGCGATGGCCAGGATCACGACGGCCATGGCTGCTGCGATGAATGTGAAGACTCCGCGTGTGCCGTAGTGGCGCAAGAAGAAAGCGATGAGGAAACTGGTGAAGATGGCGCTGAGGCGGCTCCAAGAATAGACGAAGCCAACAGCCTGTGCCCGGATGCGGGTGGGGAATAACTCCGCCTGATAGGCGTGGAAAGCGATGGACATGCAATTGTTGGCGCAAGTGAGCAGCACGCCGCAAGTGATCAGCCAGACGGGGTCGCGTTGACGCGCGAACAACACGCCCAAGATCGCGATGCACGCCGCGGTGAAGACGATTTGCCATTTGCGTTCGATGCGATCGGCGACGCGGTATGCGAGCAGCGGGCCGAGCGGAGCGCTGAGCGCGATGAGGAAGGAATATTGCAGGCTGTTGGTGGTAGTGATGCCGGTGGCGATCAGCAGCGTGGGAACCCAGGAGGCGAACCCGTAGTAGCCGATGGTTTGGAAAAAATTGAAGACCATGAGCATGAGCGTGCGTTTGCCATAGGGCGGACGCGTGAGTTCGAGCAGGCTGCCGCGAGTTTCTGCGGGGCGCGCCGTGAACAGTGCGGTGTGGGTCGTGCGCGGCTGGTGCGATCCACTGGCCGCTTCCCTTTTCAAGTCGTGCTGCACGTGCGCTTCCATCACGGCGGTGACGCGTTCGGCTTCGGCGAATTTTCCCTGCGCCATCAACCAGCGCGGACTTTCCGGCAATCCGCGGCGAATGAACCACACGAAAATCGCGCCAAGCGAACCGGCCAGAACTACCCAGCGCCAGCCTTCCAGGGCGAACGGTTTCTGCGGCACGAGCCACCAGGAAAGCAGCGCCACCACTGGCAGCGCGGTGAAGCCGACAATCTGGCTAAGGGCGATGGCGCGGCCGCGCAGTTGGCGGGGCATCAGTTCAGTGATGTAGGTATCTATGGTGACCAGTTCGACGCCAATGCCGACGCCGGCGATCACGCGCCACAACACAATTCCTTGCGCAGTGCGTTGGAAGGCCATCACGATGGTGGCGGCGGTATACCACAGCAGCGATGAAGTGAAAATCAAACGGCGGCCGAAACGATCGGCAGCAACGCTGAAGAGCAGCGTACCGATGAGGAGTCCTGCGAAAGTGGCGGCGACGAAACTGGCGAGGCCGTTGAATCCGAAGAACGCGGCGGCGGTGCTGGTGAAAAGCCCGCTGCGCACCAGGCCCGGACCTACGTAAGCGGTGAAAAATAAATCGTAGTATTCGAACCAGCCGCCCAGCGAGAGCAGCAGGACGAGCGACCAGATGTAACGCGTGGCGGTCAAGCGCTCGAGACGAACGCGAATGAGCAATGCGCGATGGCGGGTTTCGTCAGTCGATGGAGGAGCGGCGGAATCGCCAGGTGACGGCACGGGAAGCGGCGGAAACGGAGGTGGTGGAGAGGACGCCGGCATCGCAGCTAGCCTAAACGCTCGCGCGGGCCGACACAAGCGGACCTTTATACGGTTGTGAGGAGCGTTCCCCGGGTTCGAGTGCAACGAGCCGAGTCGCTAAGGCACGATCGCGCCGATGATTGCTCAAGCACAAGGCACACGAGTGGCGAGGAAACCACTCGGTGTTGAGCGACTGACTACTCGGGGGAAATAAATGGTGGGAGCGGAGAGCGCAGATGGGGCCCAGCCCTTAAAATTTTATTAATAAGGTTTCCCGACCTGCGCTCTCGTTCTCCCGATGCGCATAATCGCGGAAACTTACCCAGCCGGCCATACAGTAAATACCTTAATTTTGCCCGTGGAAGAACCCCGTGGCGCAAACAAGCGCCGCTCCGCTGACTGCACGCCATGCAACAACGTGCGGCGCATCGCGCACACGACGCGCCGGTTCAGCGGACTTGCAGGCCCTGCTGCTGCGTGGGCGGCGGGACGATGCCGTTCAGGCGAAGGCAATAGACGATTTGGCCGTAGTGATCGGCGATGTGCCACACCGCGATGACCGCCATGCCTAGCTTTGTGTTTGGGCCGCCGTAGCGGCCTTCCACGCGGTCCATGGCGTTTTTTTCGTTGATGGTGGTGACCACTTTGTTGCCATAGTCGAAGGAATCGCGCAGATATTTCAGCAGCTCGGCTTTGGTCGCCGCCGGCGCGGGGCCGCCCTTCTCGCAGCTGTCGGGAGGAGCCTTGCCTTCGATCTCGTTGAAGAAGGCGAAATTGGCGCAGGCGACGTGCTTCACCTGTTCGGCGAAGGAGCGGACGCCGTCGAATTTTCCGCCCGGCGCGCTGGGGATGTAGGAATATTTTTCCGTAGGCATGGCTTCAGCGACGGAGCGGAATTGGGCTTCGGTATAGCTGAGAATCCCCCCGATGCTCGCGGCGGTGGTTTTGGGGATATCCGGTTGTTGCGCTCGCGCGGATGCTGCGACGAGTGCGAGCCCCGCCAAGAATAATGGCGCTGCCAGAAATAACTTCACCCGGGTGGCAATCTTCATTGAATCCTCCTCCACAAGCTGCCTGTGAGAATACTCCCCAGGGGCGAATGAATGCAGCCGATTGGTGGACCCCGCCGGTGTCCCGTTTAGCCGGGTATTACATTCCCTGGCATCCAGCCGGATGTTGCGCGTCAGCCGTCGCTCAAAATGGAAGCTAGCAGTCTAGCTAACTTGTGACCAAGAGCCGGGGCGCTCAAATTCAGGCGGAGAATCCACGCACACAACTTGACAAGCGGGTGCAACCACAGGTGTGCGGCGCCGGCGAGTGGATCTATCTCCGCAAGAATAATGACGGCACCATCGTTGCATTCGGGGACGAGCCGGTTCTGCTTTAGAACTCCGATCGCGTCAAATTTCCACAAATACAGCGTGGCCAGGAAGTCTGGGTCGAAGTGACTGTTCCGGAAAAAGGCCCGCTGCGTCCGATTCGCATGAGCATCAACAGAGATGGCGTGATTATGCCAGTGAAACTCAATTCGGTTCCTACATTCTTCAGAAGCTGCTCGTTATGCCGAAACGGCCGCTGCGGATTTTAGCCAGCGCTCCATTTCGTGGTGGTCCACCAAGCCAGCTTGCTGCATTACCGTGCGGCCAGCGGAGAGAACCACGAAGTTGGGGATGCTGCTGACCTGGAAGCGCCCTGCGACTTGCGGGTATTTCTCCGTATCCACTTTCAAGACGATCGCATCGCCCGCCATGTCCGCCGCAGTGCGGGCGACTTCGGGCGCGGCGGCGACGCACGGCCTGCACCATCCCGCCCAAAAATCCACGAGTACCGGCACGGAGGCGTTCTGCACGATTTCATCGAATAATTGATCGTCTACCGCAAGAGGTTCGGCGATGGGCGGCAAGGGAGATTTGCAGACACCACAACGGCCCGTGCGGGCCAGAAATTTGGCTGGAATGCGGTTCTGCTTTCCGCAATGGGTGCAGGCGCGAATGACAGGCAAGCGAGACCTCCCTTAATTCTGTTCCGATTATATCGTTTGAGGAAAAACGCTCCAATTGTCATTCCGAGGGCGATTTGTGCTCGGGATGACAGCCGCGATATTTTTTCGCAATCGTTTAACCGTAGGATGCCACGAAGCAGGCGCAAGCTTCTGGAAATCTCGCACCGCCGACCTGGGATGCGACAAGGCTTCGCTTCCCCACTGCGGCGGCGGAGCCGTGACGGGCTTTGATGCGCTTCTTGACTTTCGCTTTTTCTTCGCCTACACTTTCCGGCGTTGTGACCCAACCACTTTGGAGGATTTATGGCACTGAACGAAGCCCTGCTCCCCGAGTTTGACGCCGAAATGGCCAATACGCGCAAGACGCTGGAGCGCGTGCCTACGGCCAAGTTTTCCTGGAAGCCGCACGAGAGGTCCGGAACGATGGGCTGGCTCGCGAACCACCTGGCGGACGTCCCGGAGTGGGCGGTGTACACGCTGCAGCAAGAGTCGCTGGACATGGCTCCTAACGGAGTTGCGCCCACGCCGCCTCCACCGCCCAAAACCACGCAGGAATTGCTGGCGAAGTTCGACAAGAACGTAGCGGCGGCGCGCGAGTTGCTGGCAAAGGCCAGCGACGCGGAGATGCACAAGACCTGGTCGTTGCAGAGCAACGGCGCGACGATCATCGCCATGCCGCGCCTGGCCTGCCTGCGCACTTGGGTGATGAACCATGGCATCCATCATCGCGCGCAATTGGGGGTGTATCTGCGGTTGAACAGCATTGCAGTCCCGGCGATTTACGGCCCATCGGCGGACGAAGGCGCGATGTAGCGGTTGCCTAACACCTCCGCTGAATGGCTCCCGGCGGGCGGTGGAACTGTCTTTAATCTTCCGCGTTCGCGACAGCGCGCGGGAGGCAAAAGAGGCGTTCCGCCGTCCGCCGCAGCGGCTGGCTGGCATTCGCTGGGCCTTAGTACGAAACCCTTAGAAGAGCACATCTGAAAACTTCGGTACCAATGGCCCATTCCCCCGGCACCGCCCTGCTCGCTATTCTCCAAGAGCGCCACTCACTCCCGGTGCAGGCAGGACTATGGGCCATAACATCTCTTCGGCTTATCTTCGCTCGCTGGCACACTCCAAACTGGGGCTGGCCAAGGCGCGCCTGCGGACAAAATTTCTTCTCTCGCTAACCTTGCTGATCGCAGCACTCACGTTTGCCACTTTGGCAGTGGTGCGCCATGCCGCCGAAGAACAGGTGCGCGCGGCGGTGGAGCAGGACGCGCGCAATTCCGTGTTGACGTTTCAGAATTTGCGCGCGGAACGCCAGATTCAGCTCGAGCGTAGCGCCGAATTGCTCGCCACTCTGCCGGAGTTGAAGGCAATGATGGCGGACGACCAGGTGTCCAGCATCCAGGACGCGTCCGAGCAAATGTGGCGTTCGGGCGACACCGAACTTTTCGCACTCGCCAATTGGACAGGGAGAATCGTCGCGCTGCACACGTTGGTACCCGGATTTTCGCGAGAGGCCGCCGAGACAGCGCTGGCCCATTCGGCTGGCTCGAACGGATCCGGTGCATGGTGGTTTAGCGACGGACATTTGTATCAAGTTGCGGTGCGCCCGATCCAACTGGGCGGGGCGTCGTCGCAAATGTATTTGGGCACGGTGGTCGTCGGGCGCGAGATTGATTCGCGCGTGGCCGCCGACGTGGCCCGCATCGCTCTGTGCCAGGTGGCGTTTCGCTACGGCGACGAAGCGGTGGTCAGCTCGCTCTCGACGATGGACGACGCCATGGCGGCAAACAGTCTGAAATCCGCCGCCAGCAGAGACAGAATTGAGCTGGGAGACAGGAGTTACCTGGTCAGCTCGGTGAATTTAACGCCCGGGTCTTCCCCGCCGCTTACGCTGACGGTGCTTAAACCTTACGACGACGCGATGGCGTTCCTCACGCGGCTGAACCACACACTGCTGACACTGGGGTCCCTGGCGGTATTCGCCGGTGGGGCGTTGGTGTTCCTGTTGTCGCGGACGTTCACGAAGCCGCTGGAGCTGCTGGTGCACGGCGTGCGCGCGCTGGAACGCGGGGACTATAAGTATCCGCTTGGTCCGGACACCGGGGACGAGGTTTCGGAAGTGACTGCCGCGTTCGAGCGCATGCGCGGCACGCTGCAGAAAAACGACGAGGACCGCGCATCGCTGGAAAACCAGCTGCGGCAGGCGCAAAAAATGGAAGCGGTAGGCAGGCTGGCAGGCGGCGTGGCGCACGATTTCAATAATCTGCTCACGGTGATAAAGGGCCACAGCGATCTGCTGGACATGAAATTGGGAACGTTGAATCCGGCGCAATCCAGTATCGCGCAAGTGCGCAAAGCCGCGGACCGCGCGACGGCGCTGACCCGGCAACTGCTGGCTTTTAGCCGCATGCAAGTGCTGCAACCGCGCGTGCTGGATCTGAACTCGCTGATTTTGGACGTGGGCAAAATGGTGCCCATGCTGATCGGTGAAGAAATCGAATACACCTTCCACCCGGGCGAATCGCTGGCGCGCGTGAAAGCGGATCCGTCGCAGATTGAACAGGTGCTGGTGAATCTGGCGGTGAACGCGCACGACGCCATGCCCAAGGGCGGCAGGCTGACCATTACCACGCAAAATGTGCTGCTCGATGCGGCGTACGCGCGCAGTCACCCACCCACGGTCGCCGGCCATTATGTGCTGCTGACCGTCGCCGACACCGGCTGCGGCATGGACGAATTGACCAAAGCGAAAGTGTTCGAACCATTTTTCACGACCAAGGAACTGGGTAAAGGCACGGGGCTGGGCCTGGCGACCGTGTATGGCGTGGTGAAGCAAAGCGGCGGTTACATTTGGGTGGATTCCGCGCCGGGCCAAGGCACGCGCTTTGAGATTTTCCTGCCGCAGTGCGCTGCCGCACCGCTGCTTCCCTGCGAGGACGAGCCAGCGGCCAAATATTCGCGCGGCGTGGGCACCGTGCTACTGGTGGAAGACGAAGAAGCAGTTCGCGAGCTGGCGTGCGAATTCCTACGCTCGAGCGGATATCAAGTAATCGCGGGAAAAGACGGTTTGGACGCGCTGGAGAAAGCGGAGCAGGAAACCGCAACGATTGATGTGTTGGTGACCGATGTGATCATGCCGCGCATGCGCGGCACGGAGCTGGCGCAGCGGTTGAAACGCGCGCATCCGCGCATAAAAATTGTGTATATGTCCGGCTACCTGGAGCACAACTCCGATGAAGGCTTCGTCGCGGATTCCGCCCATCTGCAAAAGCCTTTCTCGCGCGATTCGCTATTGAAAAAAATGCGCGACGCGCTGGGCCAAGATGTCGAACAACCACTGCAGGCCATCTAGTCGACCGTTGTTCCGCGGACATGGCGACCTGTTGCCACTCCTTTAACATGCCGTCCCGCTTTTTGCAGCGCCGCTCCGGTCGCGATGGCCGTCGCGCGATTTACGTTTCGCTTCCCGTGAGGCGCTGAATCAACAGATCGAAGAAGCGAGCGGGATCAACGCCGACTGCGACTTGCGCGTTGGGCTTGTAGGGCGGCTCGGTGGGCGGCGGTTCGGGTGCGCTGGTTTCCATTTGCGGCGATTTGCGGACGGGAGCGTGGCCGTCGTAGCCGAGCGTTTGACCTGCGGTCCACTCACCGAGCGTTTCCACTTCGACGTAGTAGTTCTTGCGCGTGATCACGTCATGGTCAATCAGCGAAGCGACGGCTAGCGCATCGTGCAGGGCGATGTCCGTGACTTCCCCGCCATGGCGCATGCGTTCGTAGGTGGCGCGCAGGATTTTTCCCGCCGCCTGACTTACCGGGTTGTTCGCGGCTTCCAGCCGCTTGATGTGCTGCTCGCTCACCAGGCACTTGCGGGTCACGTCCAGGCCGACCATGGTGAGGGGAATATTCGCGTCGAAGACGATGCGGGCGGCTTCGGGATCGACGTACAGGTTAAATTCGGCCGCGGGGGTCATGTTGCCACCCGATAGCGACCCCCCCATGATGGCGATCGCGGGAATCATACTGGCGAGTTCCGGATCGGCGCGCAGGGCCAGCGCGATGTTGGTCAAAGGACCGACCGCGACGACGGTGATCTCTCCCGGACTTTCGCGCACGATGCGGCGGATGATTTCCGGCGCGGTCTCGCGCACCGGCTTAATCTTTGGCTCGGGAAAATCAACGCCCGCCAGACCGTTGACGCCGTGAACGTGCCCCGCCGTCGCCAGGCGCCGCAGGAGCGGATGGCTGGCGCCCGCCGCTACCGGGACATCCGTACGACCGGCAATTTCCACCAGGCGCAGCGCGTTGGGCAGGGTTAATTCCAGTGGAACGTTGCCGGCGACGGGAGTGATGGCCTCGACTTTCAGTTCCGGCGAGCGCAGCGCGAGGAAGATGGCCATCGCGTCATCAATGCCGGGATCCGTATCAATGATGATGCGTCGCGGTTTGCCCGGCGCCGACGTAAACATAGGTGAGCTCGTCGCGCTCGCACCTGCTGCGGCATGCGCGGACAAAGGGCGGCTTCCCGCCAGGCCGCCAATCGCGCCAGCCATGGCGAGGCCCGTGGAGTTCGACAAAAACTCACGGCGGCTCCAGTTCAATTCATCGTTAACGCCGGGTCCCCCGCCGGTAGAATTCTTCTCGAGTTCGATGCCCTGCTCCGAATTCCGGTTGCGATTCATGCCGAACTTGCCTCCCGTCGCCGATAGTGGTGCCGCGGAATTCTAGCGCGACGCCGAGGTTATCAGGTAAGGGAAACTGCCTGCGAACGGGTCCCGTTTCGGTGCGTTGTATGCGTTGTACAGCGCGATTGACGGGCGCGGAGGCGGAGAGTAGACTTCCTTGCAAAAGTAACTGAGTTGTAACCGAATGGAACACACGGGTTCCGCACAGAGGCGGCGGCGAGGAGTAGCCGAATGAGTACTGTTGCGGGCAAGTGTTGGGCAGCCAATCGGCGTACAGTTCGCCTGCTCTGTGCGCTAACGTTATGCGTGGGTTTAGCACGCACCACGGCGTGGTTTGCACCTCCGTGCCGAGCGCAATCAACCGCGCCGCAGAATAACTCGACGCCCCCTGCAACGACCGATGATCCTCCTCCTTCCCTGATCAAGCACTCGAAACCGCCTCCTGCGCCGCCGCAACCCGCTACCGCGCCTGTTCCGCAGTCTGGTTCGACGCCAACGCCCACGCAGCAAGCTCCTGCGGCACAATCTGGCGCTTCGCCTGCACCTCCTCCGGCGCAAAATCCCGCGCCTGGGCAATCCGCAACGCAGTCTCCGACTGCGGCAGCCGGCTCGCCGACTCCGGCAGGCGATGCATCAACGGGCTCAGTGCAACCATTGCAGAGCGGACAATCATCCAGCGAAGCCCAATCAGCCGCGCCACAGCCTGCTGCGCCGCCCCCGGCCCCGCAGACTGCTGCCGTACCCGTTTCCGACTCCGCGGCTTCCGCGCCGGAAATCAATACGCGCACTACAACGGTGCCGCTCGAATCGCGCGTGAACTTGGTGCCGGTGCGCGTCGTGGTGCATGACTCAACCGGCCGCGCGGTGGAAAACCTCCACAAGGAAGACTTTCAAATCAAGCAAGACGGCCAATTGCAGTTCATCACGCATTTTTCGACCGAGATGGCCGGAAGCACGGACAAACAGGTGGTGCGCGGAGCGGCTATCCCGTTGCCGACGGATTCGACTTCGTCGGTCACCGAATCCGCGCCTGATGCATCTGCGAAACCCGTTGCTGCTCCCCCCGGCGCGCTCACGATGCCGACGCGGTTCGTGGCTCTGTTGCTCGACGACGTCCATCTCGACGTGGGCGACCTGGCGCGCACCAGGACTGCCGCCCTGCGCTTCATCGATGCGTCAGTAAAACCGAACGAGCGCCTCGCGATCTATACGATATCCGGGCAGCACCAGGTGGATTTCACGGACGATCGCTCCGCCATTCGGGCCTCCATCACCGCGCTAATGGCTATTCCGGTCGGAGCTTACGATCCGAAAACACAGCAAGATTGCCTGCAAATGTCCTATTACGAGGCGGATCTGATTGAGAATAAGGGCGACCAGCAAGCCGCCGCCGCGGCTTTTTCGGACGCTATCGCGTGCGAGGCCACTATGCCGGGGGGAAATGCCCAACAACAAGCCGCACAAGCCAGCGCCTTGGTCTCCTCCACGGTGCAAATGACGATTCAAGCGGGATATACAAATTCGCAGTACGCGGTGCGGCGTCTGCAAGAAGTGGTGCGCCGGGTCTCCGCGCTGCCCGGCCAACGCAGCATTGTGCTGGTTTCTCCTGGGTTTCTGATGTCGACTCTGGAATATGAGGTGTCGGAGATCATCGACAAAGCAAATCATGCCAATGTCTACGTCAACACCTTGGACGCACGCGGGCTTTACACCGTTGATCCGATCGGCGACGTAACGCGGCGGCCCTCACCCCACCTCGATAACGCCAGCATGGCCCTCGACCTGCAATATCGCTCGGAGGAACAACGCGTGCAATCCGAGGTGCTGGCCGATCTGGCGTACAGCACCGGCGGCTTCTATTTTCGAAACAACAACGATCTGGATGCGGGATTCCGCATGACCGCCGCGGAGCCGGAAGTCTCCTATTTGCTTGCGTTCGTTCCTGCGAATCTGAAAAATGACGGCAGGTTCCATGCTTTGAGCGTGAAGTTGACGACTAAGGAAAAATATACGGTGCAGGCGCGGCGCGGATTTTTCGCGCCCAAGCGCGGCGTGACACCGGAACAGCTGGCCAAGCAGGACATCGAGGATGCTTTGTTCTCCCAGGAGGAGCAGCTGAGTGTGCCCATTCAGCTGCACCTGCAGTATTACAAGTCGGACGCGCAAAACGCGAAGCTCTCGGTGCTGACACACGTGGATCTGAATCACGTGGGCTTCCAGAAATCGCAAGGGCGCAATTGGGACGACCTGACGATTGTGGCCGCGCTTTTCGATCGTAACGGCAATTTTATTACTGGCGAGGAAAAGACTCTGGAATTGCGATTGAAGGATGCGACGCTGCAGCGTCTGGACCAGACGGGCGTTACTGTGAAGACCAGTTTTGACGTGAAACCCGGCGGATATCTGGTGCGCCTGGTCGTGCGCGACAGCAAGGCCGCGCAGCTTTCGGCGCGCAATGGCGTGGTGGAGATTCCTTAGACATCGGCTGGGTATTCGTTGCATTGCACATGTTCGACGCAGGAAGGTGAAAAATGAACCGGCGACGCATAACGACCACCCTTACGATGCTGCTTTTGATTGTTGCTGCCGGACTAGGCTGGCGCGCGTTTCATTCGCCGGGGATCGTACGCGCGCAACAAGCGTCGTCCGCGCCGTCGGCGCAAGCCCAGACTCCTCCGCAACAGGAAGCGACGCCGGACGCCGCACAGCAAGCGCAGTCCCCTGCTCGAGGCTCGATCAAAGCGGAAACCCGCGAAGTGCGCGTGGACGTGGTGGTGACGGACAAGAAGGGCAACTACGTCCAGGACCTGGCCACCAAGGATTTTCAAGTTTTCGAGGACGACAAACAGCAACCCATCAATTCTTTTTCCTTCGGCGCGGACCCCAATGCGCCGATCGAGGCGAAACGTCATTACATGGTGCTGTTCTTCGACAATTCCTCGATGGATCTAGGAGACCAACCGCAGGCACGGGCTGCTGCTGGAAAATTCATTGACGCGTACGCGGGTCCCGATCGCGTGATGGCGGTTGTAAACTTTGGCGGCTCGTTGCAATTCACGCAGAACTTTACGATGGATGTGAATCGGCTGAAGCAGGCGGTTTCGGGCATTTCCATCTCCTCCCTTGCGCCGAATGCCAGCGCATCCAATAGCGCCGCTGGCTCCAATGCCGGGAGTATGGGAGCAGCGCCTGCGAGCGCCATGAATGCCGGCATGTCAACTTCGGGACTGCAAAGCGGCCTGCCGAGTTTGGGGAATGCCGAAGGCGATTTCGGCGCGTACACGTTGCTGCTTTCGCTGCGGCAATTGGCGAAGAGCCTGACGCCCATTCCGGGCAGAAAGAGCTTGATTCTCTTCACGGCGGGATTCGAGCTCAACCCAGAGCGGTTTTCTGAATTGACTGCCACGATTGATGCATGCAACAAGGCGAACGTTGCGGTATATCCGCTGGATGTGCGCGGCTTAGTGACAACGATGGGGCAAATGCTGCGCGACGGAGCGCAGCAGACCTGGGCCGGCGACCCCGGTTACGGATCGGGCTGGTACGCGGCGCGGTCCGACGAGGGTTCGACACACGGGTCGGGACGCGCAAATTCTGCGAACGCGGCGGCACAATCCTCTTCGCAAGCTGGATTTCAGCTCGCTGCATATCACCCGGCGGCGGCTGCGCTCCTTCTCGCGGCGCAACATAGTGGCGGAGGCGGTGGCGCAGGCGGTGGTGGACACGGCGGTGGCGGTGGCACTGGTGGCGGCACAGGAACCGGGACCGGTGGCGGCACAGGGGGCGGAACGGGCGGCGGGACAGGCGGAGGTAAAGGTGGGGGTACCGGCGGCACCGGCGGAGGCACGGGCGGCGGAAAAGGCGGGACCGGTGGCACGTCTGGTATCAACCCGTACAGCAATTCGCCTTACACTCAGGCGCGGCAGATTGTTCCGCAATTTCCCCCGTCTGCATCCACCAATCAGCAGGTGATGTACGCGCTGGCGAGCGGCACAGGTGGATTTCCGATCCTGAATACGAATGACTTGATGGCGGGTCTGGAAAAGATTGCGCGCGAACAGAGCGAATATTATTTGTTGGGCTACGCGCCGGCCGAATCGCCGGCCGGAAGCTGCCACACCCTGAAGGTGAAAGTGGATCGCGGCGGGACGAATGTTCGCGCGCGCAGCGGATTCTGCAACATTGTTTCCAACGATATGCTCGCCGGGAAACCCATCGAGAAGGAAATGGAATCGCGCGCGTCGGTTTCCGGAGCGACGGCTGGGAGTGCGGCCTCTAACGCAGCCAGCGGAGCTGGCGCGGCCGGTGCAGGCTCGCTGGAGGCGCCATTCTTTTACACGTCGCCGAACGAAGCGCGCGTGCATCTAGCGATGGAAGTTCCCGCAGCTTCGATCGATTGCCCCAAGGTGAAGGGAAAATATCACGCGGATGTCAATATTCTGGGCATTGCGTACCGTCCGGATGGAACCGTCGCGTCGCGGTTCAGCGATGAAGTGACGCTGGACATGGAAAAGGATCAGTGGGAGAAATTCACCAAGGCGCCGATGCCGTATCAAAATCAATTTTCGCTCGCTCCTGGAGAATATCGCCTGAGTGTAGTGGTCAGCGGCGGCGGCGACAAGTTCGCCAAGTTTGAAATTCCGTTGGCTGTGGATGCCTATGACGGAAAGAAATTCAGCATCAGTGCCGTGGCGCTGAGCAACCAGTTCCAGCCGGTTTCTGAAATGGGAAGCACGCTGGACGCGGATCTGCTGGCGGACCGCGCGCCTTTAATGGTTCGCAACATGGAAATAACGCCGTCCGCAGATAATCATTTCAAGAAGACCGACAAGGTCGCGGTGTATGCGCAGATTTACGTGCCGCAACTCGCGGACGCGAATCCGCCGACGGTGAAATGCAGTTACCTGGTCGCTGACCCGAAAACTGGGAAAACACTGGGTTCAGTGGCGGGCATCGATATGACGGCCTACATTCAAAAGGGCAACACCATGATTCCAGTCGCGCTCAAGCTGCCCGTCGAGAATTTACCGCCGGGCGAGTACCTGCTGAAAATCCAGGCGAGCGAATCCGGCGGGAGCCTTACGCAGATCCGCAGCGTGAATTTCGCGGTGCAGTAGCGCGGATCCGAATGAACCGCCCAAAAAATCTGTCGATTCCGAAGGCTCGGTAGAGCCCTTAGTTTCTTAAACTTACGGACGTTCTTAACCGCACTCTGCTTCCCCGCGGAAAAGCCAAAACCTGCCGGATTACATCCCAATCGTGACCGGATTAGGACTGCAACTTTGGGTCCGTGTTGGGGTTTACAACACTGGAGCTATCTGCCTTTGAGGGGCGGCTCCGGCGCCCTACTACAGCGATATATCGCGGTCTGTACTTACTCTCAGGGATAGGCCCCTAGCCCAGCCAGCGTTCACGATAGTGAGGGATAGGAAGGCTTGGACGATTCGGGGAGGCTTGATTTGTCGGGACGGAAATCTTTGCGTTTCATAGGTTTGCGGTCAGCAGCCGCTTCGCTTTTCCTGCTCGTGCTGGCTTGCCTTATCGCCTCGCCAGCGGCACGTGCCGACGCCGGCGTCGTGTTGAATGAATCGCTCGATACGAGCGTAGCGCGCATTACTGGGTCCGGGCACAGCGCTGTGTATCTCTCGCGGATCTGCCCGGACGATTCACCGGTGAAAATGCGTCTGTGCAGACCTGGGGAGCAAGGCTCGGTCCTGAGCAATTACACAACGCTAGGCGAAGACCAGCCTTACGAGTGGAACATCGTTCCGCTGAGCGTTTATCTTTATGGCGTAGAGGATCCGGGCGATCGTCCACTCATCAGCTCGAAAGCGATCAAGGCGGCGCTAGAAGAGCGCTACCGCGACAAATACCTGGCGGCGATTTGCACGCAAGAGCGTTGCCGCTCGGGCAAGAGCTCTGAGTGGCGCGAGATGGTGGCAGCGACGCTGGAGCGCAGCCTGTACATGTTCGTGGTGAAGACGTCGGTGGAGCAGGACCAGGCGCTGATGGCGGCATTCAATTCCCTGCCGAACGTAAACCACTTCAATGGCATGACGCGCAATTGCGCCGACTTCACGCGGCGCGTGCTGAACACTTACTATCCCGGTGCCGTGAAGCCCGATTACCTGAACGATTTTTTCATGACCAGCCCGAAGGCCGTCGCGCGCTCGCTGACTCACTATGCGGAGAAGCATCCCGAGAGCGATTTCCGTGTGCTGCATTTTTCGCAAGTGCCCGGCACGATCAAGCGCAGCAGTGAATGCCGCAGCGGCACCGAGCAGCTATACCACTCGAAAAAGCTGGTCATTCCGCTGGCGGCTTTCGCCTGGCAGGGAATTCCGGCCGTGGCTGCGTCCTACGCAATCACGGGCCACTTCAATCCGGAGCATCAATTCGAAGCGCATCCCTCGGCGGAGGCAACGGGAAGCGCCACGAACGAAAGCCCGGAAATTAGCGGCGGATTTACGGTCAGCGTGCAGGAACTCGCCGCGGAAGACAGCACGCAGCGCGAAACGATTGTAGGCACCAAGGAAGAGTGGGAACAAAATCGGGCCCGATTCGATGAGACCGTGGATGAAGCCGTACGCAGTGAAGTAATTCCCGACCGCATGTATTTGAAGCGAGTCTTTATAAAGCTGGGAGAAAGCAGCACGATTTCCGCTGACGCGAGTGGAGCGCTGTGGATGAATTTTAGCGGCGAGCAGCCGCCCTTACGCGTGGGCATCAGCGCCAGCAACGTGTTCGCGCCGGATTCTGACGGGCAATTCGCCTACCAGATTATGCTGGCGCGTATGCAAGGCGAACTGAAGAGCCCCAAGCATAGCCGCGAGACGATGCTCGATCTAAATCAGGACTGGAAGTTGCTTTCGGACATTCGCGTGCGAGGGCTGGCGGTGGCGGCGGAACGAAGCACGCACCCGGAGTCGGAGCCGCAGCCTGCTGCCGCGGCTGCACGTAGAGGCGGGGCGTCTTCTACGACGCAGGCGTCGTCCGCAGCTCCGGCGATTCGTCCCGTTGCGCACGGTGGCGACAGCTTGCTGCCGTAGAAAGTTCCCGAACGCCGCCCTCGTTGTGCGGAGTTAAAGTCGTGGCTGAAGCGTCGACCTAAAAGATTCTCCCGCCGCACCTGGATTCCAAAACTCAAAACAATAACGGGAGACGCCGCGCTATCTGTGCTACTAGCGCGGCGTCTAGGTAACTGCCGGGGGCTCGACTCCGGCAGGATCTACTGTGGGCGCGGCAGCTGCAGCATCATGCCACTGCCCTGGCCCGATTCGACTTGTGGTAGTTGACCGTTCCACTTTTCGATCAGCATCTGGGAGTTCTCGATGCGGCGCAGCTCCAGAAGCTGGGGCGTGAGCGAGTTCTGCCGGATGCGATTGGCGTCGGCTTCTCCTTGCGCGCGCGTAACCATGGACTTCGCGTCGCCTTCGGCCTCCGCGATTTTCTTCGCGGCTTCCGCTTGCGTGGTCGCGAGCTCGTTACGCGCTCGTTCGGCCTGCTGAATGGCCTGGGCCTTGGCCGTGATGGCCGCCGCGATCACCTCCGGGACGCGCGGCGCGCCAATGAAACCGAACTGCTGAACGCTGACGCCTACCGGCGCGACTTTCTGCTCAATCATCGCCTGCACTTTGCCCAGAAAGTCGGCCTTGCGTTCTCCGTAAATATCTTCCACGGTGAAAGTGGAGGCGACTTCGTTCAGCGAATTGCGCACGATGTCGCGCAGGATGCCGTGCGTGAACAGCTCCAGATCGCTCACACGGTATTTCACGTAGAAATCCGGCACCTTGCTCGGATCGATCGCATACGAGAGTGAAACGTCCACCAGAATTTCCATTCCCTCCTTGGAATTGAATCCCATTTCTTCATTGATCGGGTGTCCTTCGGCCGTGTCGCGCGTCCACTTCACGGTTTGCACGTACGTCGGAAACTCGATGATCTGCGTGCGCAACGGACTGTAAACCACCCAACCCGTGCGAATTGGAATTTCCGAAGCGCCGCGCTGGCTTCCGGCGAGATTAATTTCCACGCCGACGTGGCCGGCTTCAATTCGCGTGACCCGCAGCAGGAACACGACCAGCACGACCACGGCGAAAATAGCGGCCGCCGCGATCAGCAAGCCGCGGAAATGTTCGACGGTCTTGCGCTGCACGAATTCCACATCACGATTGTCTGGCCGATTGAAAATAGTCATGTCGTCTTCTCCCTGCGGATAGGGACACTCCCGTGGACCGCGCCACATGGCGCGCTGGCGTTTTGCCCGGCGCATGCGCGCCGAAACAGTTGAGCTGTTTCTGAATCGGCTGATGGTAACGCGCAGGCGTCAGGAAGGAATAAGCGAAGCGTAAGGATTGTGTAAAGGGCGCGCAAGGGCTTATCGACAAGTGGGTTGCGGGCGCTGGGTCGCAGCGCGAGTTCCCGATCACCAGGAACTCGCGTAATTCTCTAAGAAAGCAGATTCCCGACTGCGTCCCGCGCCCGCCAAACCGCGACGGGAAAGAAAAAGCGCCGGACTTGGTTCGAGATGACACGCGGTTGCCCGTGCCGCGGATTGCTGCTACGCCGACCGCGCGTTCTGATTATTCCGCGGTGAGCATCACGGTTGTCGTGTGAGCGACTTGGCCGGTTGTGCTGGTGCCGGTGATCGTCACTGCCACGGGCTCGACCACCGTGGTGGTGGTGCCACCACCGCCGCCTCCGCCACCACCGCCGCCTCCACTGCTGCTAGAGCCTCCGCCACCGCATGCCGCGATGCCGACCGCCATGAGGAAGGCGGCGCAGGCTGCGGCAGTGCTCCAGCGACGATTCTTGCCGCGAGTGATAAGCAAGATAATTGCGATCGCGAATGCGCAGGCGAGCGATGCGAACGTGGCTCGCGTCCAGCGGCCCACACCGAGCGGCTGGACGGACGGCGGCGCGGTGGCGGCAGCGGCCGTGGTGATGGTGAGCGTGGTCGTGCCGCCTGCGTTTACCGGCGAGGCGCTGAAGCTGCAGGTCGCGCCTGTGGGCAGGGCGGAGCAACTGGATGCGCTGAATGCGACTGTGTCGCTGAAGCCGTTGACCGCGACGACGGTTAATACCGTGCTTCCGGTGCCGCCCGCTGTGGTGACGGTTACTGCTGCGGGGCTAGAGGAAATTACGAAGTCTGCTGCGCCGCCGCTGCCGACATTCCATTCTTTGACCAGGTTATAGACGTTTAACGAGCCGAGGCCGGTCGCCAGGTTGTAGCCCGGGCCGGCATTATAGGCCAGCGTGCTGTTCGCCTGAAAAGTTTCGCCGATCTCATCGGTACTGACCACGACATCGCAACCCGTTGCACCGTTCTCAGTCGTCAGTATGGCGTCGCAAGGCATCGCGATCGTTCCGGTCGTGACCTGGTTGAAAATGCAAGCGCTGGTCTGAGCGCCGGCGGATTGGCAATTGGCCCAGCTTTGCCCCGCGAGGGCGTAAAGATTTGTGTTCACAAGGCCGTTCGCCGAGCTGGTGCTCTGGTTCAGGAGCGCCACCATACCGACAAAAACCTCCGCGGAAACCGAAGTACCGCCCACGCCCTGAATGTCTGGGAACGGGGCCGAGGTGCTGCCGGCGGTGAGGCTACAGGCGGCACCACCTGGATCAACGTCCGCTTCGCAATACTGGTAGAAATTCTGAATCGTGCCGTCGCCCGCGAAGATTGCAAAATCCGGCATGTCGCGCTTGCCGTCTGCGACCGTGAGCGCTGTTTGCCACGAGGGTTTGGCGTACCCTCCCGTGCAACTTGAAAAATCGCCGGCTCCGGTCGTGGGAACGAAATTGGAGGTGGTGCAAGCGCTGACGCCGCCGCTGCCCCCTCCCGGTTCCACCAGAAAACTCAAGCTGCTCAGACTGGAGTCGAACTCGAGTTCGTTGCAGTCCGTTTCAACAGTACCGCCCAAGGCGAGGATCGCCTCGATAATGGAGTTCGTGCAAGTGTCGTTATAGGTGGTTTCCGGAATATAGCCTTTTACGGATGCCTGCGTTGTGGCCGAAGGGTTCGTGGAATTGAAGTAGGTGGTTGGATTCGTCGCGTCGTTGAAATCCGTGCCGCCCACGGCCACGTTGTAGGGAGTGGAAGCGACGCCGTTAACGGCGATGCCTAGCTGCGCGATCGGTGGGGTCTCCGCAGTCGAATCGCAAGCGGTGGAACCATTGTCGCCGGTAGAGACGACGACGGTGATACCCAACGCGGCTGCCTCTTTCCATTCGCCGACTGAATCCTTCACGGACGGGCTGCCTCCATAAAACGCGTTTCCTGCGGTGCCGAGGAAAAATTCGCACTCGCCGTAGCTGTAGCCGATGACATTCGCGAGATTGTTGTCAATGATGTATTCAGCCGAGGTATCGCCACCGAACGTAGTGGTCGTGCTCGCCGAGATCACCAGGTTAATGCTCGCTCCCGGAGCGACTGCGCCGGACCACTGCACATCGAGGTCCGCTTCGCATTCGTCGCCGCCTTCGGCGCAGGGCTCTATGCCGGGAACGGAACTGCTGTTGCCGGGCGTGTAAGTCCTGGTGAAGTTGGCCGCGGGCAGACCGAACAGGGAGCGGAAATTGGTGAGGTCTGCGGGATTGATGTCGCTATCGGAAACGATGGCGATGGTCTGGCCGGCGCCAGTGATGCCGGCGTTCCACAGCGGCAGAACATTGTAGATGGTCGCGAAGTCATACGGCGCCAACCCGTAGCAATCGGTATTGGTGCCATTCGTGTTGGTGCCGTCGCAACCGCCTAAATATGTGAACTCCGGTTTGACGGACTTCAGTTTTCCTGTAGCCATGTTGCGAGTGAACGTGCCGGCCAAGCGATGCGCTGCCTTCCTGGGAAAATTGTTAAGCGAAGCCACACCGGCGACCGCGGGTGTAAGGGCTGCGGGAATGGATGGGTCGCTCGAATTGGCCCAGTGGTCCTGCGAATTGATTGTGAATTTATGGATCGCGGTATGAAACGCGGCTTGTACCTGCGCGGCATTGCCCGAAAACTGGATGACGTTGCGGCCACTGGCAACTTTGTCGATCTGGAAGCCTTGCGATTGCAGCCACGAAGTAATTTTCTGGATGTCTGATTCGGACGCACCAAACTGTTCGCCGAATTCCTGGGGCGTCAGCCATTTGTGATAATTGGGCGACGAGCGGTCCTGTTGCTGCGCGAGCAAAGTCTCCAGCGCTGCGCCTTGCGCGGACGTGGTCTTGAGCACCAGCATCATGCGGTCCATCGCCAGGCTGCCGGGCGCCGCACCCTGATCATATTGGGCGCGGGCGAGCGGATGCGTATTGCCCCTAAGAACAACAAGCTTGCTTTCGTCAATCGGCTGAGTGATCAAGGACGGCGCGACGGTGGATTGTCCCGCGCTGCGTTGCGAAATAACCGCGACAGCAAGGACCGTTAGAAAACAAGCGCACAGAAGAAGTGGTTTGATACGCATACGTCTCCCCATGACATTGAGCTCCGTGACATCACCCTTCACTGAATACGAGGCCAGCCTGCGCCAATGCGCCGGCGACGCTTGCCCCTAGCGTCCAGCAGCGCAAATTGGCACGCAGACGCTCGGCGCGAAAACCGGCGCCGTCTGCTCATGCCGCTTGCAAACAATTTGGATGCGGCGGCAGGCGCATACGTTAGCTTGCCGCGGGCCGCACTCTTGTAAATTTTTATGCTCGGGGCTTCGAATCCGTCACGCCATCAGTAGCCGGGGCCCGGGTCGCCGGAACCACCTGGGGCGCCACCTTCTTCGCCGCCGCGGCCAGCGCGTCCACGCGGACCGCCGCGACCCATGTCTTGCTGCATCTGCGAATATTTGGTGCGCTGCTCGGGCGTGAGAACTTTGTAGATCGCCGCGTCCGTCTTGGCGCGAGCCAGCGTGCTCTGCGCGGTCAAGTTGCCGATCATGGTCGCGGCTTGTTCCATCGCGGCGGAGTCGTTCGCCTGCACGGCGGTGTTCAGGGTGTCGTGCGCGGCTTTCATGCTGGCCCGGGAAGTTGTGCTGTTGGCGTCGCCGCCGGCGTTCAGGATCGCGGTGATTTGCGATTGCTGCGCGGAGCTGAGCGACAATCGGTCGGTGAGGAACGCGACGCGACGCTGCACGTTGTTGCCGCCGCCGGGGCCGTCTGGGCCTTGCGCGAATATTGCTGGGGCGGAGAAGCTAGCTGCGAGTAAGAGCGCTATGGCTGCTTTTTTCATTTTGCGAAAACCTCCTGGTTCATGCAGTGGCCTGTAGTGCCTGGCTCTGTCAGTGGTGTTGCGCCAAATAACGAATCGCTTGCTGGAGTCGCACAATCCCATGTGGCGCTCTGAATGGATTCCCCAATCGGGGGAGAAAAGTTCCGGGAATTTTGCGCGAGGCGGGATGCTGAGAGGCGGACCTTGGCCGCCGGGACGCCCCAAGCGCGGCGCTTGCTTGTTCGGTCTGGTAGCGCGTACTGGATGAGCGAAAAATGCCGTTAGGACATCGCCTGTGAACCTCGGTTTCTCCTTGGCTTCTTCCAATTAGCAGCTTGTTGAAAAACCCATTTCTTCTGCAACTTTAATCGCGAAAGCTCGTCTGAAGTAAAGAAAGAAGGTCAAGGAGGCGAGCGAATGCGCGG
>Ga0209333_1000092_pt1 | contig 50516 bp, 38 predicted proteins | sample BlaSpr_A8_OM2_O3_FD_187982 | JGI IMG/M metagenome (GOLD analysis project Ga0209333, IMG submission 187982) | Forest soil microbial communities from Thunder Bay, Ontario, Canada - Black Spruce, Ontario site 2_A8_OM2_O3 (SPAdes) (version 2) | ecosystem: Environmental > Terrestrial > Soil > Boreal... | reverse complement strand
GGTCACGGTCGAGACGACGGGGGTCAGGGCGCCGGTCACGGGTGCCAGCGCGCCGGTGACCGGCGAGACCACAGGAGCTAGGGCGCTGGTTACGGGTGCCAGCGCGCCGGTGACGGTGGAGACGACGGGAGCCAGAGCGCTGGTGACCGGGGCGACCGCGCTGGTGACGGTCGAGACGACGGGAGCGAGGGCGCTGGTCACGGGAGCGACCGCGCTGGTGACGGTGGAGACGACCGGTGCGATGGCGCTGGTGACCGGGGCGACCGCGCTGGTGACGGTGGAGACGACCGGTGCGATGGCGCTGGTGACCGGGGCGACCGCGTTGGTCACGGTCGAGACGACGGGTGCCAGGGCGCTGGTGACTGGGGCGGCGGTGCCAGCGACCGTCGCCGCGACGGGCGCGACGGCGTTGGTGACGGGAGCGACCGCGCCGGTGACTGTCGACACGACTGGTGCGACGGCGGCGGTGGCTGTCGTGGCCACGGGTGCGAGCGCAGGGGCGGCTGTTGCGACGACGGGTGCGACCGCTCCGGTTGCCGCCGAGGTCACGGGAGCCAGCGCGCTAGTTACCGTCGATGCGACCGGCGTAAGGGCGTTGGTGGCGGGTGCGGCTGCGCCGGTGACGGTCGTTACCACCGGGGCGAGGGCTTCGGTGACCGGGGCGACGGCGCTGGAGGCTGTCGACAGCGCCGGGGCCAGGGTGCCGGTAGCTGGAGTCTGCGTTCCAGAGGTGGAACTCAGCGCGCTGGTGACCGGAGTCGGGGCGCTCGCAGCGCTCGCGGCCCGGGGAGCCGCTGCCGCAGAACTGCTCGAGTTGGGGCCGGTGCCAGAGTCGGCGGCTGCGGCATCTTGCGCCGCGGGCGTGACGGTTGAGGTGACTGCGGAGGCGGCGGACGTGGTGACCGAGGTGACCGTGCTCGCGACCGGGTTGGAGGCGGGCGGCGGGGTGGCGGCCGCGCTGGTGGGAGAGGCCGAGGGAGCCGGGGTGGTCGCAGGCGGCGTGCTGGGTGCGGTCGTGGCGCTAGTGGCTGCTGCGGTGCCTTGCGCCGCGGGGGTGGCGGTTGAGGTGACTGCGGAGGCGGCCGACGTGACTGCGCTCGTGACCGGGTTGGCGGCGGGCGGCGTGATCGCCGAGCTGGATGCGCCCGTTGTGGTGGCCGACGAGGGAGCCGGGGCGCTTGGCGGCGGCTTGCTGGGGGAGTCCGTCGCGCTAGTGGCGGCTGTGGTGCCTTGGGCCGCAGATGTGGCGGTCGAGGTGGCCGCGGAGCTGACCGCCGATGTCACCGATGTCGCAGATGTGACGGTCGAGGTGGCCGCGGACGTCACCGAAGAGGTAGTTGATGTCACGGCCGAGGTGAGCGTGCTGGTGACCGGCGAAGCGGCCGGACCGGACGTGGTGGCCGTAGAAGGCCCCGTCGCAGCGTGCGCCTGCCGGGAGAACACCAGCAAGACGACCAGGATCCCGGCAGCCAGCATCGCGCACTGCGCCGCTCGTCGAGCGGCGCGACGCAGAGCCAGCTGTGGCATCGGGGGCTCCCCCCCAAGGGAGACTGGGCCAGACACTACTGCCCATCTTTAGCCAACCCAACCGATTGCGGAAGCTACTTTTTCAATTTCTAGCCTCGTACAGCCACTTAGGACCGGACACTTACGACACATCCGCCTATGAGCCCTGCCGCTGCAGATCTTCTGCGCACTGCCCGTTCAGGCACGCGCAGCCCAGCCCTCCGCATCAAGCATTCGCAGGTAGGCCGCCCTCTAGCGGCGCTTAGGCCTTGACACGGGGCTTGACATACAGCCGCGATGCCAGGGTCCTTGGCCTTTCTCCCTTGCCTGAACGGAAGTTTTCCGTGCCGGCCCGCAACGCCAGCGGAGATCCTTGCCGCGGACGTCTCAGCCGTAGAGTGCCTCCAGGCCTGGCTGCGGTGCGTACCTAGCGAGCTTCTCGCGAAGCCTGCTCCTGCCGCGGTGCAGGCGCGACATCACCGTGCCGATCGGCGTGCCCATCATCTCGGCGATCTCGCGGTACGGGTAGCCCTCGATGTCGGCGAGGTAGATGGCAACCCGGAAGTCCTCCGGCAGGTCACGCAGGGCGCTCAGGACGTCGGAGTCGGCGAGCCGGTCCAGCGCCTCCGCCTCTGCGGAGCGCACCGGCGCGGACAGCCGGTCTGCGCTGACCTGCCAGTCCTCCTGGAATTCGGCGCCCGGTGCCTGTACGGGCTCGCGCCGCCGCTTCCGGTAACCGTTGATGAACGTGTTGGCCAGGATCCGGTGCAGCCATGCGCGCAGGTTCGTGCCCGGACGGAACTGATGGAACGCGACGTACGCCTTGGCGATCGTCTCCTGCACGAGGTCCTCGGCGTCGGTCGGGTTCTTGGTCATGCGGAGCGCCGCCGGGTAGAGCTGGCCCATGAAGGGCACAACGTCGTGCTCGAACACCGCCTTACGGTCCGGGGTCAGGTCCTCAGGCCTCATCGTTCCGCTCCTCCGCCGGCCGTCTCGTTTGGCCAGCTCACATATGTACTCACGTAGCTGCGGGGGCAGCTGTTCACCGCGCCTGTCTCTCTATAGACGCACACGATTGCTGATGCGATGCGCGATCCGCGCAACAATGTGGTTACGCTGCGGAATCGTTCAGCCTGCGTTCAGGATTCGGCCGGCTTCCTATATCCAGCCGTGGTACCACATCCGCGAGAACCAGGTGGTATACGGCACCACCTGGGCGGCAAGCACCGGATACATGTAGTAGAAGTCCCACAGGACCGCCAGCAGGTAGCCGCCGGTCAGAACGGCTCCGATGGCGCGCCGTGCGGGCGCGGCACGAGCCGGGCCGATGATCAGCCCGAGGCATAGCGTGATCGCGATCACAAGGAACGGGTCGAAGACGACCGAGTAGAAGTAGAACTCGGTCCTGTGGTCGTGCAGTGCGAACCAGAACCACGGCAGCCATCCAGCGGCGATGCCCATGAGCACCGCACCTGCCCGCCAGTCCCGTCGAACCAGCCACCAGACGATGCAGGCCAGCAGGACCGGGATCGCCAGTGACCAGATGAAGGGGGTGCCGATGGCCAGCACTTCCTGGGAGCAGTTCGGCACGCCGCAGGTCTTCGGGGTCGCGTAGTAGAACGAGACCGGCCGTGTGGTCCACAGCCACAGCCAGGTCCACGGCTGCGATTTGTACGGGTGCCCCGTCGTCAGGCCGAGGCCGAACTGGAGCATGAACCTGTTGTACTGATACAGCGAGTCGAGGGACGAGAGCACCGGCGTGTGGTTGCCGTGCTGCGCCGCCCAGTTCCGGTCGTAGCCGTAAGGCGAAGCGAGCCAGCCGCTCCACGACGCCAGGTAGGCGGCAACCGGCACGACAGCGAACGAGACCGGCAGCCACTTCCCGTCGCGCAGCAGTGCACCCCGCCACGGCAGGGTGTACCCGGCGGCGCGTCGTGCGCCAAGGTCCCAGGCGATGGTCAGGGCCGCGAACGCGGGCAGGTACCAGACCCCGTTCCACTTGGACGCGACGGCGCAGCCCAGGCAGACCCCCGCCGCCACCCGCCACCAGCGGATGCCGAGCGCCGGGCCTGCCTCGTCCGCCGTCTCATCGGCCGCGGCCACGGCGATCCTGGCCCGGGAGCGGTCCCTGTCGACCACCAGGCAGCCGAACGCGGCGAGCACCCAGAACATCACGAAGATGTCGAGCAGCGCGGTCCGGCTCATCACGAGCTCCAGCCCGTCCAGCGCCAGCAGCAGGCCGGCCACGCAGCCGAGCATGGTTGACCTGGTCATCCGGCGCGCGATCCGGGCCGTCATCAGGATGGAGAGCGAGCCAACCACGGCGACGGAGAACCGCCAGCCGAACGGCGTCAGCCCGAACAGCCATTCGCCCCCGGCCATGAGGATCTTGCCGAGCGGCGGGTGCACGACGAGCTCGCCGCCCTTGGCGAGGATGTCGCTCTTACCCTGCAGCAGCAGTGCGTTCGCGTTCGACTTGTGATTGATCTCCACGCCATGGCGCAGGATGCCGTAGGCGTCGCCGACGTAATAGGTCTCGTCGAAGACGACGGCCTTGGGCACGCCCAGCCGGTAGAAACGCAGAAACGCACCGAAGACCGTAACCAGCAGCGGCCCTACCCAGCCCCAGACCGGGCTGCCAGGGATCGCTGGAGCCAGCTGATCCCGGAGGGCAGCAGCGCGGCTGGCCCGCTCGGCAGCCACAGGCTCGGTCTCGTATGCCGTCATTGCCTGCCATGGTAGGCGCGGGAGCGCGTTAGCGTGGGGCACGAAATGGAACGAGCCAGCGAACGAGACAGCGGCATCGGCGCCTATCGTCACGTCACGGCCGATAACGCTCCAGGCGGCCCGGGTGGAGCCCCAGAAGGTGGCACGGATCGAGTTCAGGAACGCGGCGCGGGCGGGACGCTCACGCTTGCCGCGGTGCCGATCGGCACGCCGCAGGACGCCTCGCCGCGGCTGATCGCCGCGCTCGGCGAGGCGCCGATCGTGGCGGCCGAGGACACCCGCAGGGTGCGCAGGCTGGCCGGCGCGCTCGGCGTGCGGCTGACCGGCAGCGTGATCTCGTACTACGACGACGTCGAGGCGGCACGGGTGCCCGGGCTGCTGGCCGAATTGCTGGCCGGCCGCGACGTCCTGCTGGTGACCGACGCCGGCATGCCCGGTATCAGCGACCCCGGCTACCGGTTGGTGGCCGCCGCGGCTCAGGCCGGCATCCGGGTCAGCGTGCTGCCGGGACCCTCGGCCGTGACCGCGGCACTCGCCGTCTCCGGCCTGCCCAGCGACCGGTTCTGCTTCGAGGGATTCCCGCCGCGCCGGGCGGGCGAGCGAGCCCGCAGGTTCGCCGATCTGGCGGCTGAGCAGCGGACGCTGATCTTCTTCGAATCCCCGCGCCGGCTGGCCGCGACGCTCGCGGGACTCGCCGAGGCATTCGGCAAGGACCGCGCCGCCGTGGTGTGCCGGGAGCTCACCAAGACGCACGAGGAGGTCATCCGCGGCGCAGTCGGCGACCTGGCCGAATGGGCGGCGGAGGGCGTGCTCGGCGAGGTCACGATCGTGGTGGCCGGGGCACCGCGGGGGCCCCGGGCCGACACGGCCGACGCGGCCGAAGAGGTCGCCGCGCGTGAGCGGGCCGGAACCCCGCGCAAGGCCGCCATCGCCGAGGTGGCAAAGGAACTCGGGCTGCGCAAGCGCGAGCTCTACGACGCCGTCGTCCGCCGCGCCCCCGACGCACGCTGAAGCAGCCAGCGCCCTCATCGATGTACCAAAAGGCATGTTCTATGCAGCCTTTTCGTACATTGACGCGGTTGGCGAGCGGTGCGGACGGCACCCGCCCAGCGCTGCGGCGCACCACCGGCAACATGAGACGCTTCCGTCCCAACCGCTCGCTGCGACCGGCGGGTCGCCGGTGCGGCACGGCGGGCCTGGGCGCCGCGGGCGGTGCACTAGCCTGTGGGCCATGTCCAGCCGCCACATACTGACCGCGCCGGCCTGGCCGTACGCCAACGGCCCCCGGCACATCGGGCACGTGTCCGGGTTCGGGCTGCCCGCCGACATGTTCGCCCGCTACCAGCGGATGGCCGGGAACAAGGTGCTGATGGTCAGCGGCACCGACGAGCACGGCACGCCGATCCAGGTCCAGGCCGACGCGGCGGGCGTGAGCGCCAGGGAACTCGCCGACCGTTACAACCGGGTCATCGCCGAGGACCTGGTCGGCCTGGACATGTCCTACGACCTGTTCACCCGGACTACCACGCGGAACCACTACGCGGTTACGCAGGAGATCTTCAAGGGCCTGTACGAGAACGGCTACCTGTTCCTGCGCAAGACGATGGGCGCGATCTCGCCGTCGACCGGCCGGACCCTGCCCGACCGGTACATCGAGGGAACGTGCCCGATCTGCGGCTACGAGAACGCGCGCGGCGACCAGTGCGACAACTGCGGCAACCAGCTCGACCCGGCCGACCTGATCGACCCCCGCTCGAAGATCAACGGCGAGACCCCGGAGTTCGTGGAGGCCGAGCACTTCTTCCTCGACCTGCCCGCGTTCGCCGACGTGCTCGGCACCTGGCTGCAGAGCAAGAGCGGGCTGTGGCGGCCCAACGTGCTCAAGTTCTCGCTGAACCTGCTCGATGACCTCAAGCCGCGCGCGGTGACGCGGGACCTCGACTGGGGGGTCCCGGTCCCGCTGGACGGCTGGCGGGACCGCCCGGACAAGCGGATCTACGTCTGGTTCGACGCCGTCATCGGGTACCTGTCCGCATCGGTCGAGTGGGCCCGGCGGTCCGGCGACCCGGACGCCTGGCGTTCCTGGTGGCAGGGTCCGGACGCCGAGTCCTACTACTTCATGGGCAAGGACAACATCGTCTTCCACGCCGAGATCTGGCCGGCCATGCTGCTCGGCTACGGCGGCAAGGGCGCCAAGGGCGGAACGCCGGGCGCGCTCGGCGCGCTGAACCTGCCGACCGACGTGGTAGCGAGCGAGTACCTCACGATGGAGGGCCGTAAGTTCTCCTCGTCCCGCTCGGTCGTCATCTACGTGCGCGACTTCCTGGAACGTTACGACGTCGACGCACTCCGCTACTACCTGGCCGTGGCCGGCCCCGAGAACCAGGACACCGACTTCACCTGGAGTGAGTTCATCCGGCGCAACAACGACGAGCTGCTGGCGAACTGGGGGAACCTGGTGAACCGGAGCGTGGCGTTCGCCGCACGCAACATCGGCGCCATCCCGGAAGCGGGCACGCTGACCGACGCGGACAACGAGCTCATTCAGCGGTCACGCGGCGCGTTCAAGGAAGTCGGCGATGCGCTGTCCCGGTCGCGCTTCAAGGCCGCGATCAACGAGGTGATGCGCACGCTCGCGGATGCCAACAAGTACCTGTCCGAGCAGGCGCCGTGGAAGCTGCGGGAATCCGACCCGGAGCGGATGCGGACGATCCTGCACGTGGCGCTGCAGCTCGTGGACGACGGCAAGACGCTGCTCACCCCGTTCCTGCCGCGCTCGTCGCAGAAGGTCTACGAGATGCTCGGCGGGTCCGGCGTCTGGTCATCAATGCCGAGGATCGACGAGGTCACCGAGGAGGGCGGCGCTCCGTACCCGGTGATCACCGGCGACTACCGCGGCGCGGCTCGGTGGCAGTCCGAGCCGATCAAGCCGGGCACGGCGCTGCAGCCGCCTACCCCGTTGTTCACCAAGCTCGACCCGGGGCTTGCCGACGAGGAGCTGGCCAGACTGGAGAAGGCGTGACGGTCCCCATCCCGCCCTCCCCGCCCCGCCCGCCCGCCCAGCCCTTCCCGCCGCCCGAGCCACTGCCCGCCGAGGCGCTGGACAGTCACTGCCACCTGGACCTGATCGAGCGGCCGGTTCCGGAGGTGCTGGCCGAGGCGCGGGCGGCCGGCATCGTCAAGGTGGTCACGATCGGCGTCGACCTGCCGACCTCACGGTGGGCGGCGGACTGCGCGGATGAGCACCCGGACGTGTACGCGGCCGTGGCGATCCACCCGAACGACACCGCGCGGGCCGCCGCGTCCGCCGGGGCGCGCGACGCGGTGCTGGCCGAGATCGCCGCGCTGGCCGAGCGGCCGCGGGTGCGGGCCATCGGCGAGACCGGCCTCGACTACTACCGCGACTGGGCACCGGCCGAGGTGCAGCGGGAGTGGTTCCGTGCGCACATCGACATAGCCAAGCGGACCGGCCGGGCCCTGGTGATCCATGACCGCGAGGCGCACGAGGACGTGCTGCGGATCCTGGATGAAGAGGGACCGCCGGAACGGGTCGTGTTCCACTGCTTCTCCGGAGACGCGGCGATGGCGAAGCGGTGTGCCGAGGCGGGGTACTTGATGAGCTTCGCTGGCAACGTCACGTTCTCCAGCGCTCAGCCGCTCCGCGACGCGGCAGCGGCGGCTCCGCTCGAGCTCATCCTGGTCGAGACCGACGCGCCGTTCCTCACCCCGGTGCCGAACCGCGGCAAGCCGAACTCGCCGGCGATGGTGGCGCACACGCTGCGGGCGATCGCCGAGGTCAAGCACGTCGACGTGGCGGAACTGTGCGCGGCTGTCACCGCGGCCGGTGAGCGGGCCTTCGGCCCCTGGCTGTAGCCCCCCAGGTGTGCAAGGGGCGATGAAAGGGAATTGAGTGGCCAGCGGGAATGGCCGCTCTTACGGGGAGAACAACGATCACGTCCGTTGCCGGCGGCGTCGAGTCATGTCTGCTGACTGCCGCGGGGCACGACGACAGGGACGTGGCGGGGGAAGGAACGTGCGCCGGTGACGGGGATCACCCACTGGGCTTTGCGCCATAAGCGTCTTGTGATCGGCTTCTGGCTGATACTGACCCTCCTGGGGATGGGGTTCGCGAAGAAGGCGACGTCCGCGCTGAGTCAGGAGTACTCGCTCCCCGGCCATCAAAGTTATGTGACAAACACGTATATCAGCAGCAAGTACGGCGGCGGCGGGGACAGCTCGCCGCTGGTCGCCGTCGTCACGCTGCCGGCCGGGACGACCGCGAGCTCGCCGGCGGCTACGGCCGGCGTGGCGCAGGTCACCGGGCGTATCGAGCGGGCGGTGCCGGGCTCACGGGTGGCGTCCTACGCCACGACCCGGGATCCCGCATTCGTCTCCCGCGACGGCCGCACCACGTTCGTGATCGACTACCCGCCGCCGGAGCCGGGCAGCTTCGGGCAGAGCCCGCGGGCGCAGAATGCGGTGCAGGCGGCGCTGCGGGGCGTCACGGTCGCGGGCGCCCCGGTGCAGTTGACCGGCTACGACGTGCTGGACGCGCAGGCAGGCGGCGGCAAGAGCCTTCTCGCCGAAGGGATGATCGGCGCCTTGGGCGCGCTGATCGTGCTGGGCTTTGTGTTCGCGTCGTTCCTGGCCGTCGTGCCGCTGGTGATCGCGCTGGCCTCGATCATGACGAGCTTCCTGGCCGTCTGGGGCCTCGCCAGCACCACATCGGTATCGATCGTCGTGCAGTACCTGATTGCGCTGGTCGGCCTCGGCATCGCGATCGACTACACGCTGCTGATCGTGGTGCGCTGGCGCGAAGAACGAGCCCGGGGCCTGCGCGGTGAGGCGGCGATCGTGGCCGCGATGAACACCGCCGGGCGGGCCGTGGTGTTCAGCGGTACCGCGGTGGCGCTCGGCCTGCTCTGCCTCATCGTGATGCCGGTTCCGTTCCTGCGCAGCCTCGGCTACGGCGGGATGCTGATTCCGCTGGTCAGCGTCGCCGCCACGGTCACGCTGCTGCCGGTCATCCTGGCTACCGTCGGCCCCCGCCTCGACTGGCCGCACCGCCGCACCGACCGCCGCGCCAGCCGCGCCTGGACCGCGTGGGCGGGTCTTGTCGTCCGCCACCGCTTGGCCGCGGCGGCGGCCGCGGTCATCGTCCTCGGCCTGCTGGCGGGTGCGGCGACCACGATGACCCTGGGTCCGGCCAACGGCAACCCGAACACCCTCAGCCAGGCTGGCCGCGCCAAGACCGCGCTGACCGCGCTCGAGCACTCCGGCATCGGGTCCGGCGCGCTGACCCCGATCGAGATCGTCGCCCCTCGTGGCGACTCGGCCGGCCTGGCGCACCGACTGAACAATCTGCCCGGCGTTCAGGGCGCGACCGCCCCCCAGGCAGCCGCCTGGCATCGCGGCGCCACGGCGATCGTCGACGTGTTCACCCATGACAACAGCGCCGCCGCGCTGGCCCGCGTGGGGGACACCGCGCACGCATACGGGCCGGGCATCGGGGTCGGCGGGATCGACGCCCAGAACAGCGACTTCATCTCCGCCGTCTACGGCAGCTTCCCGCTGATGATCGCCCTGATCGCGGTGCTCGGCTTCGTCCTGCTGGCCCGGGCCTTCCGCTCGCTGCTGCTCCCCGCCAAGGCCGTCGTCCTCAACATCCTGTCCATCGCCGCCGCCTGGGGCGCGCTCACCCTGATCTGGCAGAAGGGATACGGGTCAAACGCCCTCTGGGGCATCCCGGCGATCGGCTCCATCCCGTCCTGGCTGCCGGTGATCGTGTTCGCGTTCCTGTTCGGGCTGACCATGGACTACGAGGTGTTCATCCTCAGCCGGATGCGGGAAGAATACGACGCCACCGGGTCGACCGACACCGCGATCGTGCGCGGGATCGGCCGCACCGGCCGCCTGGTCACCAGCGCCGCGCTGATCATGTTCCTGGCCTTCGTGGCGATGAGCACCGCCCCGATCACCCTGATCAAGGTCATGGCCACCGGCTTGGGTGTCGGCATCCTCCTGGACGCCACCGTCATCCGCGCCCTCCTCGTGCCCGCCGCCGTCTCCCTGTTCGGCAGCTGGAACTGGCGTTTCCCCGCCGCCGCCGCGCGCATCCTGCGGGTCCCGCCCCCGGCCCCGCCCGCTGCGCCCGAAGCCACCCCACAACTCGAGCTGGCCGACTGACAACAGGCACCCGGGCGTGTCATGCGCCGGGATCACGCACCTCTTCGGTGTCGGTGTCGGTGTCGGCTAGGCGGTCCATCAGCTCACCGGCAATCCGCAGCAGCTCTTGCTCGGCCCGGGTGAGCCCGAGGGTCATCGCGCGAGCCAGCCAGGCGTCCCGCCGGGCCATGTCCCGGGTCAGGGCCTGCCGGCCGGCTTCGGTGATGGCCAGCAGCGAGCGCCGGCGATCCCGGTCGTCGGGCTGCCGGACGGCCAGGAGCTGGCGCTCCAGGCTGGCCAGGGTGCGGGTCAGCGACTGAGGCTGCACGCGCTCGGCGGCGGCGAGCGCGCCCGGCGTCGTCGGGCCGCGCCGGTTCAGGTGCGCCAGGATGCCCATCTCGAGCGAGGTCTGGGCGGACTCGGGGCGTTCGATGCGCAGCCGCCTGGCCAGCCTCGTCGTTCCCCGGCGCAGGGCCGTCGCCGCAGTCAGGAGGTCCTCGTCGTGCACAAATAGTACGCTAGCACGTACTGAGTATCGCCATATTCGGCTTATATAACGCAGATAACATAAGCTGTAGCGTATGGATTTCCTGACTCGGCTGTTCCGCTCCGGTCCCCGCCCTTCGCGGACTAGCCAGGCAGTTGCCGTGACCCGGGCCCGGCTCGCCCGGCCGCACACGCCCAGCGGGGATCCCGGCGCGCAGCGCCGGCTTTGCCGCGGGATGCCGCCCGCCGACACCGGGCGGCTGGGGCCCAGCCTGATCGCCCGCACCCGGTTCTTCGACGAGCGGGTGCTCGCCGCGATCTCCGCCGGGACCGGCCAGGTCGTGATCCTCGGCGCGGGCTACGACGACCGCGCGCTTCGGTTCCGCTCGCCGGGCGTCCGCTTCTTCGAGCTTGACCATCCCGCCACCCAGGCCGACAAGGCGCGGCGGCTGCGCTCGCTGCGGGCGACGGAACCCGGCTCCGGCGGGCCGACGCTGGCCCCGGCCGACTTCCGAGATGACGACGTCGCGGGTGTGCTCGAGGCCAGCGGGCACGACGCTGGTCAGCCCACGCTGTTCATCTGTGAGGGCCTGCTGGTCTATCTGGACCAGCCCACCTGCGTGCGCCTGCTCGGCGCGCTGCGGGCGAGGGCGGCCATCGGGAGCGAGCTCGCCGTGAGCCTCGCAACGCACCGCGAGGGCCTCGACTCCGGGCTGGTCGCCGCCGTCGCGAACTCACGGCGCGGTCACCCCCGCGAGTCCTGGCTGACGATCCTGCCGGCAGCAGCCCACCTGGAGCTGCTCGGCCGGGCTGGCTGGCAGGTAAGCGACGGCGTGGACGCCGCGGACTTGGGCACGGGGGCGGAGCCGGGCCGGTCGCTGCTGGTCACCGCCCGTCCCTCAGCGGGTACGGCCGCGTCCGAAGAAGCTGGAAACTTATCTCAGAAGAGATGGGAAGATATCGCAAATTCTCAACAACGCGTCCGATCGCTCCGAATCGCTGGACATCGACCTTACTGACCCGTAACTTATGGGAGTTACCCAGGTGGGTAGTGGTAGCGAGGCGCTACCCAGGTGCGCGCGGCAGGCAGCGTGCCTCCCAGATGGGTGAGTAGCGAGCGCGCTGCTCCGGAAGAAACAGGAAACAGCGCAGCGCAGGCAGGCACGGGTAGGGAGCGTCATGGTCGCAAGGCACCGAACGTCCGCATCAGCTGCCGCCGGCCGGGTGAGGTGGAAGCGGCTGGCCGTCATCCTCGTGCCCGCCGGCGCGATCGCCGCCACCCTCGTCGGCCTCACCGCCCAGGGAGCGATCGCCGCCAACGTCTCCGTATCCGGCCAGCAGTTCCTGGTCACCGCGACCCAGCTGAACGGGACCGGCTTCGAGCAGTTCGGCTCGGAGGTCTCGGCCGGATCCGGCACCCAGCCGGTGATCGTGTCCGGTATCGGCTCGGCTTCGCTGAGCAACCTGTGCCAGGCCGTGAAGGCGGGGCCGCTCACCCTGCGGCTCACCGCGGGCGGCAGCACGCCGGTGTCTGCCACCAACCTGATCGTTGACGCGAGCTCCCTCGCCGGGAGTTCCGCGACCTTCCACGGCATCACCATCGGCCAGGACGCGGGAACGCTCACGGCCACACCCGGCACGGCCGGTGCGGCCGGCGGGTTCGGCGAGCAGGCCGAGTCGATCACGATCCGCAACCTGGTCCAGCACACCTGGCTGACCACCGCTGGCACGTTCACCCTGCCAGGTCTGCACGTCAGCTTCGGCGGCAGCTGCCCGTAACCATGGCTGACCTTCGGCATACGTCGTGGCGGGCGTGGCGGCGGACTCGCCCGTTCTGGGGTGGCCTGCTGCTCGCAGCGGCCGGCGTCGAGCTGATCGGCATCCCGCTGAGCGGCGTGCTCAGCCACGGCGCGGTCAAGCTCGTCATCTACATCGGCATCGGCGGCGTGTTCGGCGTGCTGATCGGTGTGCTGCTGATCGCGTGCGGCGTGGCGGTCTGCCTCAACCCGGCGCACCGGGTCTTCTACGGGATAGCCGGTGTGCTGCTCGGCATCCTCTCGTTCCCCGCGTCCAACCTGGGCGGCTTCTTCGTCGGGATGCTGCTCGCGATCGCCGGCGGTTCCATGGCGTTCGCGTGGACGCTGGCGGATCACCCGCAGGTCACCGCGGACTGGGACGAGCCCGAGGACGACCTGGGCGACGATCTCGGGGACGAGCCGCCCACGGATGAGCAGCCCGGCGGAGCGCTGCCCGGCGGCCATCGGCAATGGATGCCCGCGGTCGCCGCGCTGCCAGCGATCATGCTGGCCAGCGTGCTGGGCGCGCCGGGTGCCCGCGCGGCCACGGCGGCCCCGCATGGGTCCGGCGGGAGCTGCATCCTGCTCATCATCTGCCTGCCGAGCCCGACGCCCACCCCGACGACCCCCACACCGAGGCCGTCACCGGGGGCGTCCGCCGCGCCGCAGCCATTGGCAGGCACACCGGGCTCGAGCGGGGCGGCGGGGCACCCGGGCAAACGCCGCGCCGCGCCGCGCCGCGCGGCCGCCGGCGGCGGCCTGGTGGCCGCGACCGCCACGTCGGTGATCACGGCGGGCTCGGCCACTCTGGTCGACCTCGCCTACCGGGGCGCCGCGAACGTTCCGGCGGGCGGGGGCGGCACCGTGCGGCTGATGAAGTTCACCGCGACGTCGATCACGCTGTCAGGCGACGTGACCGCGTCGGTGACCCAGCGCGGTCCGGGCGGGAAGGGTGGCGCGGGCGGGCAGGGCGGCGCGGGCGGGAAGGGTGGCGCGGGCGGGACAGGATGGGTGACCACGCTCACCACCAGCCCCACGCTGGCGTTCAGTGGCGACGTGGTGCTGTACGCGACCCGGCTGTCCGGCTGCCTCGGCCCGCTGTGCGTGACCCTGACCCCGGACAACGCGGTCACCGTGCTGTTGCGGCTGGCCAGCGGCGTCACCGGCGCGCTGACGCTGACGCTGACCAAGGTGACCACCGACCAGCCGCTGGTCACCGCCGGCGCGCTGCAGGCCGGAGCGCTGAAGATCAGCTTCGGCTAGCGGGGAGCGGCCGCTACGGTTGCCGATGTGAGCGAGATGCCCGACGAGGCTGCCGACGTGCCGCCGGGCACGGCCCCGGTCCCTGGGGTGCCGCCGGACGCGGGCCCGGCCCCCGGGGTAGCTGCGGCCCGCGGAGCGGCGCCGGGTCCCCGGCTGCTCGGGCCCGGCGACGTCAGGCAGATCGCGGGCCGGCTGGGCCTGCGGCCGGCCAAGCGGCTGGGCCAGAACTTTGTCATCGACGCTGGGACCGTGCGCCGGATCACCGCGCTGGCCGGCCTGGACGCCGCCGACGTCGTGCTCGAGGTCGGCCCCGGACTCGGCTCGCTCACCCTGCCGCTGCTGGCGGCCGCGGCCAGCGTGATCGCCGTCGAGATCGACGAGGCACTCGCCGTGGAGCTGCCGCGCACCGTGGCCGCTCGCGCCCCGGCCTTGGCCGGCCGGCTGACCGTGGTGACCGCCGACGCGGCCAGGGTGCGGAACCTGCCGGGCCGGCCGACTGTGCTCGCGGCCAACCTCCCCTACAGCTCGGCGGTGCCGATCATGCTGCACCTGCTGGCCACCGTGCCGTCGCTGGGCCACGGGCTGGTTATGGTGCAGGCCGAGGTCGCCGACCGGATGACCGCACCGCCGGGCAGCAGGACCTACGGCGTTCCCTCGGTCAAGCTCGCCTGGTTCGCCCAGGTCCGGCGGGCCGGGCAGGTGCCGCGGAGCGTGTTCTGGCCGGTGCCCAGGGTGGACTCCGGCCTGGTGGCCTTCACCAGGCGGGAGTCGCCGCCCGGCGCGGACCGCGACGAGGTGTTCGCGGTCGTGGACGCGGCGTTCGCGCAGCGGCGCAAGACGCTGCGCGCCGCGCTGGCGCCGTGGGCGGGCTCGGCCGCCGCGGCGGAGCAGGTGCTCAGGCAGGCGGGAATCGACCCGGCGCGCCGCGGCGAGTCGCTCGGCGTGACCGAGTTCACCCAGATCGCCATCGCCGGCCGCCGGCTCCGGTTGCCGGGCGCGCCGGTCCAGCGGCCACCGCTCTAGCCGCTGCACCGCGTACGATTGACTTATCGTGACGCCTGTGACTGTGCGGGTTCCGGCGAAGGTGAACCTGCAGCTCTCTGTGGGACCTCCGCGGGGCGATGGCTATCACGATCTGGTGACCGTATTTCACGCCGTGTCACTTTTCGATGAGGTGACCGTGCGGCCCGCGGACCGGGCCAGCGTCCGGGTGACCGGGGAGGGCGCGGCGTCGGTTCCGGCCGGGCGCTCGAACCTCGCGGTGCGCGCGGCCCGCGCTCTGGCCTCCGTCGCGCTGGCGCGCCGCAGCAAGCCCGCGGTGCACATCGACATCCGCAAGCGGATCCCGGTGGCGGCCGGCCTGGCCGGCGGCAGCGCCGACGCGGCCGCCGCGCTGGTGGCCTGCAATGAGCTCTGGGGCACCGGCCTCACGCACGCCGAACTCCGCGAGGTCGCGGCCACCGTGGGAAGCGACGTCCCGTTCGCGCTCCTCGGCGGGACCGCGATCGGCCAGGGCCGCGGTGAGCTGCTCACCGCCGCGCTCACCACCGGGACCTATCACTGGGTGCTGGCGTTCTCCTCCGGCGCGCTGTCCACCCCCGAGGTATACGCGGCGTGTGACCGGCTGCGGGCCGCGGGCCCTTCGGGAGCCCGTTACGCGACGGCCCCCCCGAACCCGGCGACCCGGGGAACACCGGCGAGTGCGCCAGAGGCCGACGTGGAGTCGCCCGCGCTGAGCACCCAGCTCATGTCGGCGCTGCGGTCCGGGGACTCAGCCGCGGTCGGCCCGCTGCTCAGCAACGACCTGCAAGCGGCGGCGGTCTCGCTGCGCCCGGGCCTGCGCCGCACGCTCGAGGCGGGCAAGGAGTTTGGCGCGCTCGGCGCGATCGTCTCGGGCTCCGGCCCGACCTGCGCGTTCCTTGCCGCGGACGCTGCGCGCGCCCGCGAACTCGCGGTGGCGCTGACTGGTGCCGGCGTCTGCCGCGGCGTGGTCAGGGTCAAGGGCCCCGCCGCGGGCGCCGCGCTGACCGCGGCGAAGGCCAGATGAGCCCGGTCAATCCGCTCGTGACGCTGGAGGCGGCCACCAAGGCGTACGGGCCGCGGGTGCTGCTCGACCAGGTGTCGCTCGGCGTGGCGGCCGGCGACCGGATCGGGGTCGTGGGCCGCAACGGCGCCGGCAAGAGCACGCTGCTCGAGGTGCTCGCCGGGCATGGCGGCCTCGACTCTGGCCGCGCCACCCGAGCCCGCGACCTGGACATCGGCTACCTGCCGCAGGCCGAGGAGCTGACCGGGACGGTCCGCAAGCTGGTGTTCGGCTCGCTGCCCGAGCATGAGTGGGCCGGGGAGGCGCGTGGCCGCTCGGTGATCGCGGCGCTGCTGCCGGGAATCGACCCTGAGGCCGCGGTGGAGCGGATGTCCGGTGGTGAGCGCCGCCGGGTAGCGTTGGCCAGGCTGCTGCTGGCACCGCACGACCTGCTGCTGCTCGACGAGCCAACCAACCACCTCGACATCGACGCGGTTCAGTGGCTGGCGGGGCATCTGCGTGAGCACGCCCGGTCTTTCGTCGTGGTGACGCACGACCGCTGGTTCCTCGACGCAGTCACGGAGCGGACCTGGGAGGTCGCGGACGGCCACGTCTATTCCTACGAGGGCGGCTACTCGGCGTTCGTGCTGGCCAGGGCGGAGCGGGCCCGGATCGCCGACGCCACCGACGCCCGGCGCCGCAACCTGCTGCGCAAGGAGCTGGCCTGGCTCAGGCGCGGGCCGCAGGCCCGGACCAGCAAGCCCAAGTTCCGGGTGGAGGCCGCCACCGCCCTGATCGCGGGCGAGCCTCCGCCGCGCGACAGCGTGGAGCTGTCCCGGCTGGCCACGGCGCGGCTCGGCAAGACCGTGATCGACCTCGAGGACGTCTCGGTGGTGGCCGGGGAGCGGCGGCTGCTCGACGATGTGACCTGGCAGCTCGGGCCGGGCGAGCGGGTCGGCGTGGTCGGCGTGAACGGGACCGGCAAGACCACGCTGCTGCAGCTGATCGCCGGGACCCTGCCCGGCTCCCTGGTCGCCACCGGCCGGGTGGTGCGCGGCAAGACCGTGCGGATCGGCTACCTGACCCAGGAGCCCGTGCCGGTCGATCCAGGGCTGCGCGCCCTCGAGGCGGCCGAACAGGTTCGCAGCCTCGTCCGGGTCGGCGGCCGGGAGATGTCGGCCAGCCAGCTGCTCGACCAGCTCGGCCTGCGCGGGGAGCGGCAGTGGGTGCCGGTGGCCGAGCTGTCCGGCGGCGAGCGGCGGCGGCTGCAGCTGATGCTGGTCCTGCTGGCCGAGCCGAACGTGCTGCTGCTCGACGAGCCAACCAACGACCTGGACATCGAGACGCTCACCGAGCTCGAGGACATGCTGGACGGCTGGCCGGGCTCGATGGTCGTGGTCAGCCACGACAGGTACTTTCTGGAGCGGGCGTGCGACCACGTGGTCGCGCTGCTCGACGAGAAGCTGGCTTACCTGCCCGGCGGGGTCGCCGAATACCTAGACAGGCGGGGGGACACCCCCCGCCAACCCCCCGAAGTCAAAACCATGCGCACATCTGCCCAAAACCCAACTGCCCGCCCGGCCGACGGCCAGGACCGGGCCGTCGGCCGGGCGGCTCGGCAGCGGACCGCACAGAAGGAGCTCGCCCGGGTGGAGCGTCAGCTCAGCAAGCTGTCCAGCCAGGAGACTGAGCTGACAGAGACGCTGGCCGAGCACGCCAGCGACTACGCCAAGCTGATCGAGCTCGGCGCGCAGCTGCGTGAGATCCAGGATGAGAAGGCCGGCCTGGAGGACCGCTGGCTGACCCTCGCCGAGGAGCTGTCCGGATAACCCCTAGTGCGAGAATGCCGGGATGAACGATCGCAACGGCTCGAAGTGGTCGATCGGTTCCGAGAACTCGATCCTGAGCATCGGGTCGAAGGGGGCGATCCTGTCGATCGGCTCGGCCGGCTCGATCCTGTCGATCGGCTCGGCCGGCTCGATCTTGTCGGTGGGCTCCGCTGGCTCGATCTTGTCGGTGGGCTCGGCCGGCTGCCTGGCCAGCGCGCACTCGATCCTGTCGGTGCTGTCCGACCGGTCCATCCTGTCGGGCAGGTCAAGTCGGTCGATCCTGGCGTGGCGGTCCGGCCGCTGACCGCCAGCTCAGCCCTGGAGGGCCAGCAGGAAAGCCGGCTCAGCCCTGGAGGGCCGGCAGGAACGCAAGCTCAGTCCCGGAGGGCCAGCAGGAAGGCCAGCGCGATCACGCCGTAGCCGATCGGCCGGGCGTGCTCGTTCGGGCCGCGCGGGCTCGCGGCGCACTCCCAGGTCCACAGGCAGATCGCGGCCACGTTCCGCGGGACCGTGCCGATCCCGGGAACCCGTACCTTGTCGGTGAAGTCGCCGCTGTGGAACGCGCCGAACACGTTCGCGACCCGGGCGCCGAACTGCTGGTACACGGTGGCCAGCAGCTTGTTGTAGCCGACCACCAGCCGCTCGGACAGCCGCGCGAGCTGCTGGCCGAGCGGCCCGTAGCGCCACTGGGACAGCGCGGGCACGTAGTAGTTCATGCCGACGATGCGGACCTTGTCGCCGGCCGCGGCCCGGATGCTGTTCATGATCTTTGTCAGGTTCGCCACGGTTTCCGGAAAGCTCTTGGTGACGCAGGAGACGACCGCGCCGAGGCTGGCCCGGCTGATGCAAGAGTCAGGGTCGTTGGCCCCGATGTCGATCGTGACCAGCGAAACCCTTCCGCGGTGCGCGCGCAGGAAGCGGACCGCCTCGGCAAGCTGCGAGTGCGCCGGGTAGGAGCAGATGCCGCCGTCGATCATCGTGTGCGTGGTCTCGCCGGAGCAGCCAAGCTTGACCAGGCGCAGGCCGGGGTCGCCGACGCGCAGCGCGGCGTATAGCTGGTTGGCATAGCCCTGCCCGGTCGGCAGGCTCTTCCCGGCCGCGTCGGGCTGAACGCCCACCGACAGCGAGTCGCCGAGCGAGAGGTAGTAGCCGACCCTGACGCTGGCGTGGCGCTCAGCCGACGAGCTAGCCGAGCAGGCGAGCGTCGCCATCGCCACGGTGGCGGCCAGCACGACGAGGGTGGCGGTGCGGCGCACCGCACCTCCCGCGGAACTCGGCCGGTGCGGGAACGCGGCCGAGCCGGCGGCCGCGGCCGGGCGGCTGCTGGACCCATATTTCATCGTCCGTGAATTTTGTGTCATAATTCACCAGTGATGGATTCTGATCACGATTCGGCCGGGTTGCGGCCGCAGCGCGCGGGCGAGGTGCAAACAAGAACCCACCCGCGTGTCGTTGCGCGCCTTCGGCGGATGATCCTCGCAGCGATCGTGCTGGTCCTCGTCCAGTCAGGAATCGGCATGGACGTAAACCTCTACGTGGCGATCCCCACCCAGCATCCTGGCGCGCGCCCATCCTCCTACTTCAGCGGCTCGGTGCGCAGCGTCGCCTGGGCCGTCGCTCACGGCGCGCCCGCCCTGGTGGCCCACGCCGTGCTCGGGCTTGCGCTGGCCCTGCTCGTGATCGGCGTCGCCGTATACGCGATCCGGCTTGGGCGCCGGCCGATCGGCGCCTGGTCGGTGCTGGCCGGCCTGCTCGTGATAGGTGCCGGCTTCAATGGGGCGAGCTTCCTGGATTTCAACAACGACATCAGCTCTCTGATCATGGCCCTGCTTGCCCTTGGCGCCGTGGCGTGCTACTCGGCGGCCATCTACCTGCTCGCCGGGCAGTCATAGCTCGAACGCCCGGCTACCCGTCCTCTTCCCTGCTGGGGGCCGGCGTGCCGAGCCGGCCGGTGATGTATGCCTCTATGGTCGGCCCGACCCAGGCGGCCACCTCGGATCTGCTCGCCGAAGCAAACGGCTCCATGCGGATCACGTAGCGGGCCCAGGCCGCGCCGAGCAACTGGGAGGACACCAGCGCCGTGGTCCTGGCCGCGTTCTCGCCGCCGCTGCCCGGAACGCGGGCCCACACCCGCTCGGTGATGAACTCGCGCACGGCGCGCGCCACCTCGGGCGAGCTCGAGACCGCCTGGGTGAGCGTCACGAACGGCTTCCCTGGCTCGTCCGCGCCCTCCTCCCACTGGGCCAGGAACCGGTCGACGATGCGGGCACCGTCGAGGTCGGCACCCCGGGCCTGGGTCTGCACCGCGCGCGGGTCGGCCGGCAGGTCGAGGCAGGCCACGAACAGGTCGGCCTTATCGGCGAAGTAGTGGTAGACGAGCGCGGGGTCCACGTGGGCGCGCCGGGCCACCTGCCGGACCGTAGCTGCGGTGTAGCCGCGCTCACCGAACTCGGCCCGCGCGGCCTCGAGGATCTCCGCCCGGGTATCGGCTCCGCCCGGCCGCCGTCCAGCCCGGCTCACGAGATCCCCGGCCGGGCCGGCGCCATCGCACGTTGTGCTACCATTCTCACGCAACGTATCGACATCGTCACACGCCGTATTGGCACCCAGATTTCAGCACCCGTGAATTGGAGTGTCATAATTCACCAATGATGGATTCTACTCAGGCTGCAGGGGGGCCACAGGCCCTGCGTGGGGGCTCAGCTGGAACGCGCGAGGGCAGCATACCCGCGCGTGAATCCGAGACCCGCCAGAGAATGACGGCGCGCCTCAGGCGGATAGTCCTCGGTGCGATGGTGCTGGTCCTCGTCCAGTCAGGGATCGGCATGTACGTGAACCTCTACGTGACGATCCCGCTGAAACACCCGGGCGCGAACCCGCCCTTCTCCAACTACCTCGGCGGATCAATGCACAGCCTCGCCTGGGCGCTGGCCCATGGCTCGCGCCAGCTGGTCGTCCACGCCGTGCTCGGGCTCGCGCTCGCGGTGCTGGTAATCGGCGTCGCGGTCTACGCCATACGGCTGCGCCGCTGGGTGATCGCGATCCTGTCGGTGGTCGGCGGGCTGATGGTGATCTTGGCTGGCTTCAAGGGCCTGAGCTTCCTGGACTTCCAGAACAACAGCAGCTCGATATTCATGGCCCTGCTCGCGTTCGGTTCCCTTGCCTGCTACGCGGCGATTCTCTACCTGCTGACCACGCGACCGCAGTCCTAGCCAGCCGGGCCAGAGGGCTACGCACCCCTGGACTCGGGCGCCTGAGTGGCGTCGAACGGCGCAAGCAGGATCCGCAGCAGCGACGCGAGCTCGCGCTGCTGGCCGCGATCGAGACCGGTCAGCAGCACGCGCTCGCTGCGCAGCAGGTCCTCGAGGGCTGCGTCCACAACGGCCCGGCCGCGCGCGGTCAGCGTGACCAGCACGCCGCGCTTGTCCTGCGGGTCGGGGTGCCTGCTGACGAGGTCGGCCTCGGCCAGGCGGTCGATCCGGTTCGTCATCGTGCCCGAGGTCACCAGCGTGGCGCGCAGCAGCGCGCCCGGGCTCAGCTGGTAGGGCGGGCCCTGCCGGCGCAGCGCCGAAAGAACGTCGAACTCCCAGACCTGCAGGCCGTGCGAGGCGAACGCCGTCGTCCGTGCCCGGTCCAGGTGCCTGGCCAGCCTGGACACCCGGCTGAGCACCCGGAGCGGCTCGACATCGAGGTCGGGCCGCTCGGCGCGCCACTGTGCGGCGAGCTCGTCGACCTCGTCGCGCAGCTCGCCCCCGTCGCGCGGCTCTCGCGATCCTGGCCCCATTCAGGCAGTCTATCTCTTGACGTCAAGATTTTCCTATGTGCCGTTCTCGCGCAGCCGCCGCGTTGCCTCCGGGGACAGCTGGGGCTTGGGGTCGAGCTGGGAAAGCCCGTTCCAGGCCAGGTTCACCAGGTGCGCCGCAACCTCCTCGAGTTCCGGCTTGCGCGCGTCCAGCCACCACTGGCCCGTGAACGCGACCATCCCGACGAGCATCTGCGCATAAAGCGGAGCGAGCTTTGGGTCGTAGCCGCGTTCCTTGAGCACGTCGCCGAGGATGTACTCGACCTGGCTGGCGATGTCGCTGATCAGGCTCGCGAAGGTGCCGGAGCCGGACGACGGGTTCGAGTCGCGCACCAGGATCCGGAAGCCATCGGAGTTGTCCTGGATGTACCTGAGCAATTCGACGGCGGCGACCTCGAACTTCTCTGTGTGGTTGTCCTCGCCAGCGAGCAGCCGGGTCGCCATGGCGATGAAACGCTCGACCTCTCGGTCGACGACGACGGCATAGAGCCCTTCCTTCCCGCCGAAGTGCTCGTAGACGACGGGCTTGGAGACGTCAGCCCTTGCGGCGATCTCCTCGATCGAGGTGCCGTCTAGGCCGCGCTCGGCGAACAGCCGACGGGAAATGCCGAGCAGCTGCTCTCGGCGCTCTTTGCCGGTCATTCTCCTGCGACCCGAGCCTGACGGGGGCTGGCTTGTCACTGGCCCATCATGTCAACCAGCCGGCTCGTCAGCCAATCGAGCGGGTCACGGCCCGCTTGGTCATGGAGCCGAGCTTCCTCGAGCTGCCGGTCTGCTTCCCGGTGAGCCTGGCCTCGTCCGGCCAGCGGACGTCGTAGACCCAGCCGAGCTTCTCCGCGACCCAGATGAGCCTGGCCGCGATGTCGATCTGCCCTCGCAGCACCCCGTGCCTCGCGCACGTCGGGTCGGCGTGGTGCAGGTTGTGCCAGGACTCGCCGAAGGACAGGATCGCCAGCCAGTTCACGTTCCGCGACTTGTCCCTGACGTCGAACTCTTCCTTGCCGAACGTGTGGCAGATCGAGTTGATCGACCAGGTCACGTGGTGCAGGAACGCGATGCGGACCAGGCTGGCCCAGAAGAACGCGATGACCGCTCCCTGCCAGGACCACGTCCACAGGCCGCCGATCAAGGCGGGCGCCAGCAGCGACGTCGCCACCAGCCAGGGGAACCACCGGGAGATCTTGACAATGTCGTCGTCGGCGAGCCAGTCCGGGCAGAACTTCTCCTGCGAGGTGCGGTTGGTGTCGAACAGCCAGCCGATGTGGGCGAAGCCCAGGCCCTTGGTCAGCGCCTTCCAGTCGGTGCCGTACCGCCAGGGCGAGTGCGGGTCGCCTTCCTTGTCGCTGTACTTGTGATGCCTGCGGTGATCGGCGACCCAGGTGAGCAGCGGTCCCTCGATGGCCAGGGTGCCGGCGACCGCGAGCGCGATCTTGAATCCGCGGGTCGCCTTGAACGAGCCGTGGGTGAAATAGCGGTGGAAGCCCATGCTGATCCCGAGCCCCGAGATCGCGTAGAACACCACGGCGATCACAACTTCGCGCCAGCCGAGGCCCCAGCCCCAGGCCAGCGGGACCGCGGCGAGCAGCGCGAGCATCGGCACGGCGACGAACACGCCGGTCAGGACTCGCTCGAAGGTGCCGTTCGGCTCCGGGTCGATCTCCGGCAGGGCGGCCCGGCTCGGGCCGGGCGCCGCCGTCGTCGGCGGCGGTGGGGCTAGCGTGGCGCTGCCCGGGGTGTTGGTTTCTGCGGTAGTGGTCACTGTGTCCTCGCTCAGCGTTGGGTTTGCGGCCAGTCGTTGAGCGCTCCGCACGTACCGGGTCTGGGGCAATGCAAATACGCTTACGTAACCGTAGGCTACGCTACCGTAGGTAGTGCAAGTACCTGGGCAAACTTTTTCGGAACTTGTGGTGAAGGTCACGCCCGGAGGAACTCGGGCTGGGGCTGAAGGGATGACCCTACCCATAACCAAGACGCCCATGCGGCAGCCGCCGCACTTACTCGAGGCGAGCAGTCCAAGCTCCCGTCCGGTCCAGCCAGGACCCGAACCCAGTGTTCCGGCGCCTGGACTCGAACCAGGACAACAAGAGTCAAAGTCTTGCGAGCTGCCGATTACTCAACGCCGGACTAAGCGGACATATTAAATGTGCCGCACGGTTACGAGTCCACGATACCGATTGTCAGGCCGAGGCTTCAGGTCTCGGCATGGCGGATTCGTCGCAAGCCGCAGTTCCTGCCATGGCCGCCGCGGCCCAGCCCTCGATCTGCCGGTACAGGCCCGTACTGCACCGGACCTCGACACGCAGGCAACCGTGGTAGTTGTCGCCCCTGTTCCTCCGCGCGGTTGTGGGGTTGTGCCGCTTGACGGCTGGACGCCGGAACTGGTCCGGCTGAGACTGCGTGACCTCAAGCCAGAATCGTTGTGCTTCGCCGATGTCGGCGCTCTCGTGGATGAAGACACGGAAGATCAGCTGATCTTGCGTGACGCCAGCGGCCTCCAGGAACCGCAAGAAGAATCTGATCAGCCCCGGATCGCTGTTCATGAAGCTGACCCGGTCGCTTCGGCGGTACGGCTTGTTCTTGGTGCCTTCGCACCAGTAGGCGATCGCTCCGGCGATGATGATCTCGCGGTCGCTGAGTTGGCCGATCTGGTCGCCGGCTGCCGCGCGGGCTGCCTCACGCTCGGCCTCGCGGATGGGGCGTTCGGCCTCCCAGTACCTACGGACTCCATCGGCTGACCGTTTGCGGCATTCCTCGTAGCTGAGGCCCGGCGGGCGGGGGAGGTCCCTGACCCAAAGTGAGACGGAGCTCTTGGATACGCCGAGTTCGGCGACGATTTCTTCGTAGTCAAGGCCCTGTTCGCGCAGGTCCCTGGCCTTGGCCCGGAGCTCGTCTTTGGCGTTGGGGCGCCAGGTCCACGGCTGCGGCGGCTCACCGCGGAGCACCTCGTTCAAGGTCCAATTGCTGGTGATGGCGAGCAGCTCCTTGATCTCGCGGCGAGACTTGCCCGCGCGGCGGAGTGCAATGGCTTGCTCGCGTAACTGTATGAATGCTGCTTTATCTGCCATATTCGAATATTAGATCTAGCCACTGACAAAACGGCCTGGCCGATGCGGACACATTGGCAATACGTGGGTGCGTGCGGATTCGGGGTCCGCTCCGCTGCAGGTGACAGAGCGCACAGATGAGGCCATGGCGGAACCTGCCGGGCAGCCGGGCGGTATCCTGCGAGGGTCGGGAGCGTGAACTGTCCCGGGGGAGTGCACCAGCGGCAGTCAGCCCGGGTGCCTGCAGCGATACCGAGGAGCCGAGGCGAGTGAGCCTGAGCGGTCCGGCCGCCGTGATCATCCTTGCGGCGGGTGAGGGCACCCGAATGAAGAACCAGACGCCCAAGGTGCTGAACCAGGTGTGCGGCCGGAGCATGCTGGGGCATGTCATCGCCGCTTCCAGGGAGCTCACGCCGGGGCGTCTCATCGTCGTGACGGGGCATGGGCGCGACAAGGTCACCGCGCACCTGGCCGAGCACGCCGCCGACGCCGAGATCGTGGTCCAGGACCGGCGCGGCGGGACCGGGCACGCGGTGCGGGTCGTCATCGAGGCTCTCGGCCTGATCCACGGCACGGTGGTCGTGACCTACGCCGACACGCCGCTGCTGCGCGGGAGCACGCTCAACGAGCTCGTCGCGGCCCACCGGGCGCAGGACGCGGCGGTCACCGTGCTCACCGCAAGGCTGGACGAGCCGAAGGGCTACGGCCGGATCATCAGGGACGCCGACGGCGCGTTCACCGGCATCGTCGAGGAAACGGACGCGACCCCGGAGCAGCGGGCCATCACCGAGATCAACTCGGGCATGTACGCGTTCGACGGCGACCTGCTCGCCGACACGGTCAAGCGCGTGCCGACCGACAACGCCAAGGGCGAGGAGTACCTGACCGACGTCGTGTCGATCCTGCGCGGCGACGGCTACCCGGTGGCGACGGCCGCGTGCGCCGATCCGCAAGAGGTACTGGGCGTGAACGACCAGGCGCAGCTGGCCTGGGCACGCAGGGTGCTGAACGAGCGGCTGCTCGACGACTGGATGCGGGCCGGAGTGACGATCGTCGACCCGGCGACCACCTGGATCGACGTCGGCGTCACGCTCGAGCCCGGGGTCTACCTTGGCCCATCGACCCAGCTTGAAGGCAACACCGCGGTCGCGGCCGGGGCGAAGGTCGGCCCGGGCTGCATGCTGCGGGACACCACTGTCGCGACGGGCGCAACCGTGGTCAACTCGGTCTGTGAATCAGCGGTTATCGGACCCGGCGTGACCGTCGGGCCGTTTGCTCATCTGAGCGGAGGACGAACCCCGTAGTGAGAGGTCGGGACCTGTGACCAGCATTACCGCCGCCAACCAGAAGAAGCTGCTACTACTTTCCGGCCGATCCCACCCAGAGCTCACCGACGAGATCGCCGCCTGCCTAGGCGTCGAGCCCACTCCGACCACGCTGTACGACTTCGCCAACGGAGAGATCTTCGTTCGGTTCCTCGAGTCCGTGCGGGGCTGCGACGCGTTCGTGCTGCAGAGTCACACCGCGCCGATCAACCACTGGATCATGGAGCAGCTGATCATGGTGGACGCGCTCAAGCGCGCGTCGGCCAAGCGGATCACCGTGGTCGCCCCGTTCTTCGGTTACGCGCGCCAGGACAAGAAGAGCCGCGGCAGGGAGCCGATCTCGGCCCGGCTCATCGCCGACCTGTTCCTCACCGCGGGCGCGGACCGGATCATGGCCGTGGACCTGCACACCGCGCAGATCCAGGGCTTCTTCGACGGCCCGGTCGACCACCTGTTCGCGCTGCCGATCCTCGCCTCTTATATAGAGGACAAGCTCGATCTGTCCCGGGTCACCGTGGTGGCACCGGACGCGGGGCGGGTGCGCGTCTGTGAACGCTGGACCGACCGGCTCGGCTGCCCGCTGGCGATCATCCACAAGCGGCGCGATCCCGACGTCGCCAACCAGGTCAAGGTCCTCGAGGTGGTCGGCCAGGTCGAGGGCCGGAGCTGCATCATCGTGGACGACATGATCGACACCGGCTCCACGATCGTGAACGCGGTCGACGCGCTGTTCAACCAGGGCGCGGCGCAGGTGATCGTCACCGCCACGCACGGGGTGCTGTCCGGGCCCGCGGTTGACCTGCTGAAGAACTCCAGGATCAGCGAGGTGATCGTCACCAACACACTGCCGATCCTGAACGAGAAGCGGTTCGACAAGCTGACCGTGCTCTCGATCGCGCCGCTGATCGCCAGGGCGATCAGCGAGGTGTTCAGCGACGGATCGGTGACCAGCCTGTTCGACGGCCAGAGCTGACCCTTACCGCCTGTCGGCTGGCCAGGCGCCACCCGGCGAGACGGAGGTGGCCGCTGGCCCCGCCCCCCAACCTCGAAGGGAGGCCAGCGACCACCAGCTGTGCCGCCCTCGGACTGCGCCCCCGTGAGCCGGTCCAAGGACACCCGCGATGCTGCTTGCATCTCTTCGGCCGCAGGAGGAGGAGATTCCTGCGGTCAGCGGGGAGCAGGAGCAGCGCGACCACCTCAAGGATGATCGCGCGGTGTTTCGTCCTGCTTGAGTACCGATTACGGCTGATCTGCCGGTCGGCGACCCCAGCGTGGCGTCGTGCTATTACGTCATGATTGAGTAATGGTTAAGGCGTCGTTCGCTCGGCGCCGATCCGTCGGCGACGCGGATGGGTCCTGCGGAATGGCGGGGGACTGGCGGGCCCGGACGGGGATGGATGCTGCGGTTTCGGGTACTGGGGCCGCTCGAGGTCTGGACCGGTCAGGACTGGAGCGGGATAGGGGCGCCCAAGTGGCGGGCGCTCCTCGCCGTGCTGCTCCTCAGCCAGGGCCAGGCCGTCTCGACCGACCGGCTGATCGCCGAGCTCTGGGGTGATCGCCCGCCGGACCGGGCGGCCAACCTGGTCAGCATCTACGTGCTCCGGCTGCGCCGTGTGCTCGGCGACCGGGATGGTCACCTGCTGACCACCCGTGCTCCTGGATATCAGCTGCGGCTGCAGCCCGGTGAGCTGGACGCGGAGCAGTTCCAGGCGCTGGCCGGCCAGGGCAGGCGGACCCTTGCCGAGGGTGACTTCCGCGCCGCCGCCGACGTGCTGGCCGAGGCGCTCGGGCTGTGGCGGGGCAGGGCACTAGCCGACGTCCCTCCGTTCGCGCTGGTGACGGCCGAGGCGGAACGGCTCGAGGAATCCCGGCTGACTGCGCTGGAGTTGCGTATAGAAGCGGACCTCGGCTGCGGCATGCACGCCCAGCTGGTGCCCGAGCTGCGCAGGCTGCTCTCCGACCAGCCGCTCCGTGAGGGGCTGTGGGGACTGCTGATGCAGGCGCTGGACGCCGCCGGGAGGCACGCGGAGGCGCTGGCCGCCTACGGCCAGGCCCGGAAGGTGATCGCCGAGGAGCTCGGCGTCGATCCCGGCCCGGAACTGCAGCGGCTGTACCAGGCGCTCCTCACCGCTGACCTGGTGCCCAGGCAGCAGCGCGGCACGGCCACCCGGGCCACCGCGGCGGCCATTGGCGGCACCGCACGGCCCGCGGGTGCCCCTGCCGTGCCGTCTGCTGCTGTCCCCGCGGCTCCGTCTGCTGCTGTTCCCGCTACCCCGGCCGCCGCCTCGCGGATCGGCAGCGAGCCGTCGGCCGGGAGGGTTCCGCGCAGGCCAGGCGCTGGGTCGTCGCCGCGGCGCGTGCCCGCCCAGCTTCCCGCCGACGTTGCCGACTTCACCGGCCGCGAGGCGAACCTCGAGGAACTGTGCGCAGCGATGTCGGACGCGGAGCGGCGGGATAACCCGGCGATGGCGGTCGCCGTGGTGGCTGGGGCTCCCGGCCTGGGTAAGACCGCACTCGCCATCCACGCCGCACACGCGTTGCGGCGGGATTTTCCGGACGGCCAGCTCTACGTCAGCCTGCGCGGCGGGAGTGAACAGCCCGTGCCACCGGACGAGGTGCTCGCCAGGTTCCTGCGGGACCTCGGCGTGGACGGAGCCCGGATCCCGGTGGACGCCGAAGAGCGGGCCGCCTTGTACCGCACCCGCCTGGCCGAACGGCAGATGCTGGTCGTGCTTGATGACGCCAGGAACGCCGCACAGGTTCGCCCGCTGCTGCCCGGCACCGGCTCGTGCGCGGTGATCGTGACCTCCCGGCACCGCCTGTCTGATCTTGCGGGCAGTCGCCTGATCGATCTCGATGTGCTCGATGATGCCGAGGCGACCGAGCTGTTCAGACGCATCATCGGAGCCGAGCGCGCCGACGCCGAGCCCGATGCGGTGCGCGACGTCGTCGCCATCTGCGCGGGCTTGCCGTTGGCGATCAGGATCGCGGGAGCCCGGCTGGCCGCCCGTCGCGGCTGGAAGATACGGTCGCTCGCCAACCGCCTCGCCGACCAGCGCCGCCGGATAGACGAGTTCATAGCGGGGGACCTGGCCGTCCGTGCCTGCTTCCAGGTGAGCTTCGACGCACTGGCCCGCGGTAAGAGCGGCGGCGGTGCGGACCCGGCGTCGCTGTTCCGGATGCTCGGCGTCTGGCAGGGGCCGTCCATCGGGCTGCACGGGGCCGCGGCGCTCGCTGGCCAGCCGGAGGCCCTGGTCGGCGACTCCCTGGAGGTACTCGTCGACGCGCACCTGCTGGAATCCCCGGCCCCGGACCGGTACCGGCTGCACGACCTGCTGCGCGATTATGCGGCCGAGCGGGCCGAGGCCGACGAGCCGCAAGCCGTCGATGACGCGATGCACCGGGTGCTTAGCTGGTACCTGCTCACCGCGGACATGGCCGCGAGCGTGGTCGCGCCGCACCGGGAGCAGGTGCCGCTGGACCCGGCGGACCCGGGTGGGGCGCCACTCATCTTCGCCACGGCGGAACAGGCCCTCGCCTGGTGTCAGCAGGAGCGCAGTAACCTGGTCGCTGCGACCCGCCAGGCGGCGTCGCGCGGCCTGCATGACATCGCCTGGAAGCTTCCCGCGGTCATGAAGAACGGCTTCGACCGGCTCGGTTACCGCGCAGAGTGGCTGGCTACGCACCGTATTGCCCTTTCCAGCGTGCGCGAGCTCGGTGACCGGCCCGGTGAGGCGCGGATTCTGAACAACCTCGGCATGGTGCTCGGCCAAATGCACCTGCACGAGGCGATCGACTATTTCGACCAGGCGCTGGCCATCTACCGTGACATCGGCGACCGGCGGGACGAGGCCTTGGCAGCGAACAACCAGGCATTCTGCTACCTGGCTCTGGGGCGGTATGACGAGGCGGTCACTGCGCTGCTCCGGGCGCTTGAGCTGCAGCGCGAAGCTGGCCGGCGGTACGGCGAGGGGGTTGCGCTGTGCAATCTCGTCGAGGCGTACGTGGAACTCGGGCGGTACGACGAGGCGATCGCCAGCTCCCAAGAGGCGCTTGCCGTCATTCGTGAGGTCGGTTCGGTGCGGGACGAGGGCTACGCCCTGTACAACCTGGGGCGTGCCCACCTGGAATTGGGGCGGTCCGCCCAAGCGGCCGACCTGTTTCAGCAGGCACTGGCCATTCATAGAGCCGCAGGAAACAGGTACGGGGAAGCGCAGGTGCTGCAGCAGCTCGGCAACGTCCACGCCCGGGAGGGCCGGACCACGGAGGCGCTCGAAGCCTCGATCCGTGCTCGCAGCCTGTTCGAATCCATCGGCGAGGACATGCGGGTCGAGGAGATCAGCGCCCAGCTGGAGGAACTAGGCGCCGAGAACGGCAGGCCGCTGTCTGGCGCGAGCGCCACCGACATGACCGGGTTGGATATGTAGATCCCTGATAGTTCCGGATTCTTCCTGTAAAAGTAGTTATGCTTCCGAAGCGCAAGCCAATCATGCGGGGTGCCGGCTCGTCCGAGTCGGTGCATGAAGGGGAAATGCCATGGAAGCCGATCACAAGCACGCATCATCCAGCGCACCGCCGACTGGCGGCGTGACCAATCCGTTCGAGGACTCCGGGCCCGAGGCGCCGTCCGAGCCGTGTGAGCCGGGCGAGCCCACCTTCCCGTTCGAGGACTCTGGGCCGGAAAAGCCATCCGAGCCGTGTGAGCCGGGCGGGCCTTCTTTCCCGTTCGAGGATTCTGGGCCGGAGAAGTCGTCCGAGCCGGGCGAGCCCTCCTTCCCGTTCGAGGACTCCGGGCCGGAAAGGTCCAGGGCCCGCTGATTTCTCCGCGGTAAGCGGCGGCGACGGCGCTGTTGCCGCCGCTCACCCGCGGGAGTCGGCCGCGAGGGCGGTGCGGTCTCGGCGTCGCCGGTTCTCGGCTAGACTCCTTCGGGATCATCCTGGTGTAGTTGAGGAGTTTCACCGTGCCTGAGGTACGCATCGCCGCTGAGCCCCGCACCGAGTTCGGAAAGGGACCGGCCCGCAGGGAGCGGCGCGCCGGCCGGGTTCCCGCCGTCCTGTACGGCCACGGGACCGACCCGAGGCATGTCAGCCTGCCCGGCCACGACGTGCTGCTCGCGCTGCGTACGGCGAACGTGCTGATCCGGCTCGAAGGCCTGCCCGGCGGCAGCCAGCTCGCGCTGCCCAAGGCGGTCCAGCGGGACGCGATCAGGGGCTCGGTCGAGCACGTCGACCTGATCATGGTCAGGCACGGTGAGAAGGTCACCGTCGAGGTTCCGATCAACGTGACCGGCGAGGTGGCTCCGGACGGGCTGCTCGACCAGCAGCTTGTCCAGATCTCGGTGGAGGCCGAGGCCACTAACATCCCGCCCGGCATCGAGGTCGACGTCGAGGGCATGGCCATCGGCGCCTCCGTACACGCCGGAGACCTCACGCTGCCGAGGGGCGTGACGCTCGCGGTCGAGCCCGACATCCTGGTGCTGCACGTGATCGCCGCGCCAACCGCCGAGCAGCTCGAGGCCGAGCTTGGCCTGCCCGAGGGCGAGGAGGTCGAGGCTGGCGAGGCCCCGCCCGAGGCTCCTGCTCCGCCTGCCGGCGAGGGCGGCGAGCGGCCCGCGGCCGAGTCGGCCGGCGACCAGTCGTCCTAGCCTGGACGACGATCCGGTCATGGCATGGATGGGGCCAGCACCGAGCGGTGGCTCATAGCCGGGCTCGGCAACCCGGGCGACGGGTACGCGGGCAACCGGCACAACTGCGGGTTCATGGTTGCCGACGTGCTCGCTGACCGGATGCGCGCGCCCTTCAAGCGAGACCGGTCGCGCGCGCGGGTTGCCACCGGCCGGCTCTCCGGCTGCCCGGTCACGCTCGCGAAGCCGCAGACCTTCATGAACCTGTCCGGCCGCCCGGTGGCCGCGCTGCGGACCTTCTACAAGATCCCGGTGGAGCGCATCGTCGTGATCCACGATGAGCTCGACCTACCGTTCGGCACGATCAGGCTCAAGCAGGGTGGCGGAGACAACGGCCACAACGGCCTGCGGTCGGTGACCGCCGCCCTTGGCTCGCGTGACTACCTGCGGGTTCGCGTGGGCATTGGCCGGCCGCCGGGGCGGATGGACCCGGCGGATTTCGTGCTGCACGATTTCTCCGCAGCGGAGCGGAAAGTACTGCCCGATGTGCTCGAACGCTGCGCCGACGCGGTGGAGGTCCTGCTGCAGCGGGGCTTGGCCGCGGCGCAGAACGAGTTCCATGGCGCCGCAGAGTCGGCGTAACCGTAGCGTAAAGGCAACCATAAATGATCTCTGATGACGACCGTCTAGCCGCTGACCTGGCCGAGGAGGCAGGCCGTCGGCTGCTGGCATTGCGCGCGGCCGGTGGCGCCGCCGATGAGCTGCGCCGGGCCGGCGACCGGAGCTCGCATGAATTCCTCGCCGCCGAGCTGGCCCGGCAGCGGCCTGGTGACGCGGTGCTGTCCGAGGAGGGTGCCGACGACCTGGCCCGGCTCTCGGCCGACCGGGTCTGGATCGTGGACCCGCTGGACGGGACGCGGGAGTTCGGCGAGCCGGGCCGCAGCGACTGGGCGGTGCACGTCGCGTTGTGGGAGCGGGGCGAGCTGACCGCCGGCGCGGTGGCGCTCCCGGCCCAGGACAAGGTTCTGTCCACCGCTGACCCGGCGAAGCCGCCCGCCCTCCCGCCCCCCGGAACGCTTCGCCTCCTGGTCAGTCGGACCAGGCCGCCGGAGTTCATGACGCGGCTGGCCCGCAAGCTCGACGCCGAGCTGGTGCCGCTGGGCTCGGCCGGCGCCAAGGCCGCGGCGGTGATCTGCGGGGACGCTGAGGCGTACGTGCACAGCGGCGGCCAGTACGAGTGGGACTCGGCCGCCCCCGTTGCCGTGGCGGTTGCGTCCGGGCTGCACGCGTCTAGGATTGACGGCTCCAAGCTTTCCTACAACCAGGCGAAGCCTTCGCTGCCGGATATCCTGATTTGCCAGGCCGCGCTCGCCGATCCGCTGCTCGAGGCGATCAGCTCGGTTCGATAGTCCTTGCCACCCCCTGGAGTTCCCGCAATGGCCACGACGCCACGTTCCGACTACCAGCTTTCGCAGCTCGACATGCTCGAGGCCGAGTCGATACACGTCATCCGCGAGGTGGCAGCCGAATTCGAGCGGCCGGTGCTGCTGTTCTCCGGCGGCAAGGACTCGATCGTGATGCTGGCCCTGGCCGAGCGCGCGTTCTGGCCCGCGCGGCTCCCGCTCCCGGTGATGCACGTGGACACGGGGCACAACTTCGCCGAGGTGCTCGAGTTCCGGGACCGCCGGGTGCAGCAGGCGGACGCCCGGCTGATCGTCGCGTCGGTGCAGGACTCGATCGACGCCGGCCGGGTCGCCGACGAGACCGGCCGCTGGGCCAGCCGGAACCGGCTGCAGACCACCACGCTGCTCGACGCGATCGAGGAGAACCGGTTCGACGCGGTGTTCGGCGGTGCGAGACGCGACGAGGAGAAGGCCAGAGCGAAGGAGCGCATGTTCTCCTTCCGCGACGAGTTCGGGCAGTGGGATCCGAAGAACCAGCGGCCCGAGCTGTGGAACCTTTACAACACCAAGCTGCACCGCGGCGAGCACATCCGGGTGTTCCCGCTGTCTAACTGGACCGAGCTCGATGTGTGGCACTACATCTGGCGGGAGGAGCTCGAGATCCCGTCCATCTACTTTGCGCACCAGCGCCAGGTGTTCGAGCGCGATGGCATCCTGCTGGCCGACAGCTCATATGTGACGCGGGGCGAGGACGAGCAGCTCTTCGACGCGTCCGTCCGCTACCGCACGGTCGGGGACATGACGTGCACCGGGGCGGTCGAGTCGACGGCCGCGACGATCCCCGACGTGATCACCGAGATCGCGGCGACCCGGATCACCGAGCGGGGCCAGACTCGCGCCGACGACCGCGCCAGCGAGGCGGCGATGGAAGACCGCAAGCGAGAGGGCTACTTCTGATGACGAACCCAGAGACCAGACACACTGGCGAGGTCGTCCAGCCTCCGCTGAACCGGCACAGCGACATGCTGCGGCTGGCCACCGCCGGGTCGGTCGACGACGGCAAGAGCACGCTCATCGGACGGCTGCTGTTCGACTCCAAGGCCATCTTTGAGGACCAGCTCGCGGCGGTCGAGCGCACCAGCAAGGATCGCGGCGAGGGGTACACGAACCTAGCCCTGCTGACCGATGGGCTGCGCGCCGAGCGCGAGCAGGGCATCACGATCGACGTGGCCTATCGCTACTTCGCCACGCCGCGGCGGAAGTTCATCATCGCCGACACCCCCGGCCACATTCAGTACACCAGGAACATGGTCACCGGCGCGTCAACCGCCGACCTGGCGATCGTCCTGGTCGACGCACGCAACGGGCTCACCGAGCAGAGCAGGCGACACGCGTTCCTCGCCACCCTGCTGCGGGTCCCGCACCTGGTGCTCGCGGTGAACAAGATGGACCTCGTCGACTACGACGCAGCGGTGTTCGAGCGGATCGCCGAGGAGTTCACCTCGTTCGCGACCAAGCTGGAGATCGGCGACCTGACGTTCATCCCCATATCCGCTCTGCACGGTGACAACGTCGTGCAGCGCTCGGCCAGCATGCCGTGGTACGACGGCCCGTCGCTGCTGCACCACCTGGAGCACGTGCACATCGCCTCGGACCGGAACCTCATCGACGTCAGGTTCCCGGTGCAGTACGTGATCCGGCCGCATCAGGCCACCGACCCGGAACTGCACGACTACCGCGGCTACGCCGGCCAGGTGGCGGGCGGCGTGCTCAAGCCCGGCGACGAGGTGATGCACCTCCCGTCTGGACTGACCACGACGATCTCGCGCATCGACACCGCCCGCGGCGCCGTGGCCGAGGCCTTCCCGCCGATGTCAGTGACCCTGCTGCTGGACGACGATCTGGACGTGTCCAGGGGTGACATGTTCTGCCGGCCGCACAACCAGCCGCCGGTAGTCCAGGATGTCGAGGCGCTGGTCTGCTGGATGACCGACGCCCGGTCGCTGAGCCCGCGCAGCCGGCTGATCGTGAAGCACACCACGCGGACCGTGAAGGCGATCGTCCGCGACCTGCACTACCGGCTCGACGTGAACACCCTGCACCGGGACGAGAGTGCTGCCGAACTGGGGCTCAACGAGATCGGGCGGGTGACGCTGCGGCTCACCCAGCCGGTGTTCTGTGACCCCTACACCCGCAACCGGCTCACCGGCTCGCTGATCCTGATCGACGAGGCAACCAACGCCACCGTCGGTGCCGCCGTGATCACCGACGCCAGGTAGCCGGCAGCGCAGCGGGCCTGCGCCCGCCAGGTGAGGCCTTGCAAGCGAATGGCGCACCAGGCGGGCTTGAGCTATATACGCTGATCCCCATCGAATGACGGATTTGCGTGGCGATCGGCTCGAAAGGACGAACACGGACAGTGGCGGCAGAAGACGGGGGAACCTCGCCGCCACGGGGGCGCCACCGGCACAACGCCCCGAGCGATGTGATCGCGCCGTCCGAGCTCGCTCCACCCAAGCGAGCTAAGCCCGAGCAAGCCAAACCCGAGCCGACCAATCCGGGGCATGCGAAGCCGGACTTTGACGTCTGGAAGCCCTGGAAGCTGGAGCCGGAGGAGCAGGAGCCCGGGAAACTGGAGCCCGGGCGCTCGGAGCCCAGGCCCGCGGAGTCGGCCCGGACTCCGGAACCGGGACCTGGTCCGGAGCCGGCTCCCGCTCCGGAACCCGCGCCCGCTCCGAAGCCGGCTCCCGCTGCCAAACCGGATCTGGCTCCGAGACCGGCTCCCGCTCCGAAGCCGGCTCCCGCTCCGAAACGGGGCCCGGCTCCGAAACAGGAACCGCCCGGCGAGCTGGTCGGGGTCGGCCGTGGCACCCGAACCGGCCTGAACCGGCAGGCGGTCGGCAGGCCGGCAGCGAACAATCGGCCGGATACGCTGCCGGACTGGCGCCCGGCGCCCGGCAGCTTCGAGCTCCCGGCCGCCAAGGCGGACGTGGCAGCCCATGCGGCCGAGAAGGCCGGCTTCGAGGCGCAGCCCGCCGGGGCGGGCCGGGGGCTGGAGCGGCTCCTCAACGTTAGGTTCTGGCCGCTGGGTATCGTGCTGGCGATCCAGGCAGCGCTGTCGCTGCGGCTGGTGTGGAGCGCGACGGCCTTCCTCGACGAGGGCGAGTACCTGACCGTCGGACGGCTGGAGCTTGCCCACTTCCTGCATCATGCGCCGATGCCGGATGTCGCCACCTACCTCTCCGGGTCGCCGGTGGCCTACCCGCCGCTGGCCGCCATCGCGGACGACATCGGCGGCCTGGCCGGGGCCCGGCTGCTCAGCCTCGTCTTCATGCTGATCACGACCATCGCGCTGCACGGCGTGACCAGGCGGCTGCTGTCCAGCAGGCCTGCGGCATTCTACGCGGCGGCCCTGTTCGCCTGGCTTGGCACCGCGGAGTTCCTCGGCGCGTTCGCGACCTACGATGCGATGGCCCTGATGCTGCTCGCGGTGGCCACCTGGCTCGGCGTGCGGGCCATCGACGCGGATTACGGGCTGCGTTACGCGCTGCTGTGTGCTGCCGGGCTTGCTATAGCCCTGGCAGACGCTGCCAAATATGCGTCGGCGCTGTTCAACCCCATCGTGATTGTCGTCGTGCTGCTCGCTGCGTGGCGGGCCGACGGCCGCAGGACGGCCCTTGACGTCGGCGGCGCCATGCTGCTCGCGGCGGCCGTGCCCCTGACCGTCGGATACGACCTGGGCGGCGCGTCGTATGGGGCGGGCATCACCTCGACCACACTGACCCGGTCGCAGGGCACCAATTCGGTGCGGGCGGTCCTCGACCTGTCGGCCCATGCGACCGGCGTCATCGCCGTGCTGGCGGTGCTCGGCGCCATCGTCATCACCGTCCGCCGGCCGGGCTGGGCGACCGTGCTGCTGGCCTGGGCGCTGGCCGGCGCGGAGTTCCTCGCGCCCGCGGAGCAGGCCAGAATCCACACCCTGACCAGCCTGTTCAAGCACGTCGGGTACGGCGCGTGGTTCGCCTGCGTGGTCGGCGGCTACCTGCTGGCCGAGCTGCCTGGCCTGCTCGCGCGGCTGAGCAGGGCGGCCAGGGCGGCTAGGGCGGCCGGCGCCGGAATGCGCCCGCGCTGGGCACTGGTGACCGGCGCAGCGGTCGCTGTCACGGTAGTGCTGGCGGCCGGGGCATACGACATCACGGTCGCCAACGGCCAGTACGGCGATTGGGCGGACTCCCGCCCGATGATCGCCGAGCTGAGCAAGCTGGCTCGGCCGAGCGGCTACTACCTGGTCGAGGACCCGAGCGTGGTCACCTACTACCTCGGCTCAAAGATCCCGTTCAGCCACGTCCTCCCTACCTACACCAGCTTCAACTACACCGACCCGCAGACGCACAAGATGCTGTTCAGCTACGCGGGCTTCGCGGACTCGATCAAGCACGGCTACTTCAGCTACATCGTGCTGGCCTTCGGCGACACCTTTGGCCAGGACCAGGCGATCGTGCAGGACATCGACACCGACCACAATTACCGGCTGATCGACGTCATCCCGTACAAGACGTCCTACGGGACGAGCGACTACAAGATCTGGCAGCGCATTCCGAAGCCGTCCCGTCCCGTGCACCGCAAGCGCGCACGCCGGCATCACAGCGGCTGACTCAGGTCCGGACCCACACGTAACACGTGGTCCGAAAGTCGCGCGCGTCCTCGGGCACCGCGCCGGCCAGCCGGTAGCGGGGATCGGATTCCAGCGCGGCCGCGAGCGACTTGTCCAGCGCCGGGGTGACCGAGCTGTCGTAGATCACCACGTGGAAGTAACCCGCCTGCAACGCGGCCAGGTACGCCGGAATTCCGGTGAGCAGCTGACCCTTGCGGTTGCGGTAGGACATGAAGTACGTGGAGGTGAACTGGTCAGGCTGCGCGTCTGGGTTGCCCATCAGGTAGTAGATAGCAACATCGTCGTTCTCGACGAGGTACCGGTCGCCCGGCCCGAGATAGCGCGAAAGCTCCATCACCTGGGTGGACGAGTTCGGCCAGCTGCCGAACGCCTGGGTGGCCTGAGCCAGCCCAAGGACGAGCGCCGCTGACCAGACCACGATGCCGATCTGCGCCCGTCGGAAATGGTCCCCAACCAGCCTGGCCAGCCCGACGCCGGCCATCGGTGCGGCAAAGAACAACCCGAAGCAGATGTGCGTGTCCAGCAGGTTGTCGGTATTCAGGTACAGGTGATCGACGAGTGCGAGCAGCGCCGTGCCGGCCAGCAAGATGCCGAGCGCGGCCCGGCGGCGGCGGCTTCCCGGCAGCGCGACGAGCTCGTTCGGCTCGTTCCTAGCCTCGAAGGCGTACCTGCCCGCGCCGAAAACGGCAAGCGCGGTGACGAGCCCGGCCCATTCCCCAGCCTCGGTGAGAATGTGCAGTGCCTGACCGCTACCAGGTGCGCGCGTCGCCAGGGTGGCCACGGCGCCCGTGACGTAGGTCCGGCCCCCGACCAGAACGCCGATGGCAAGCAGTTCCACCGTCATCCCACCCAGCACCAGGGCCCGCGTGATCGCCTGGCGGCCGAGGTAGGGATCTGCCGCCAGGCCCGCAAGGAGCGCGAGCGTGGGCAGGTAGAGCAGCGCCCAGTAGTCGGTCCCGACCGCGAGCCCGGCCACGGGCGCAGCCAGCAGGTAGGCGCGCCAGCGCCACGGCGCGGTCCTGACCACGATCCAGGAGGCGAGCGCCAGCAGGCAGAGCGATACAGCGTCATTGGTGGCCAGGTGGCCGGCGAGGGTCGTGCCCTCGGTCACGCAGAACAGGGCGACCGTACAGAGCCCGACGCGCTCGTTGAAGAGCCTGCGGGTCATCGCGTACAGCAGCACGGTAGTGATCAGCATCGCGAGCAGGCTGACAGCCCGCGCGGCCGCGAGCCCGCCGATGCTGTTGGCCGCGGCGGCCAGCACCGGATAGAGGACGGGGATGCCCGGGAAGTAGGTGGCATAGGTTCCCTGCAGCGCCGCGCCGTGCAGCAGGTGCGCCGTCTCCATGTGGCCGGCGTAAAGATAGAGCGCCTCGTCGCCGAATGCCGTGTTCTGCAGCCGCAGCGACAGGATGGCCTGGACACACAGCAGCCCGCCGACGACCGCGCGGCTGACCCAGGTCCGGCGTGCGCTTGGCGCGCTGAACAGCTCCGGCCCCGCGCCGCGCTTCGCGTGCGGCAGGACGAGCACCCGGGTGCTCGGCTCGGCCAACTCGTCCTCGGCCGGGATGTCGGGCTCTCGCCGGTTCCGGACGCTGAACCTCTTCGCGGCGGAAACCTCCGCGGCCTGCTGCCGCGGTGTCAGCTGCTGCGCATCGGGCCGGTCCGCATCGGGGGCTTCCGGCTCGACGTCCGGGTCGGCCGTGAACTTGGCCAGCATGACCGTCTCGGCGTCCGGCGACTGAACCGGGCGCTTGTAAGGTGTTGCCGCGCCGCCGCGGCGAGCGGGACCGGGCCTGGCCGGCGGCGGCGAGCTGCGCGGCCGCTTGGTCATTTCTTCGGATTGATCACGGCGAGTCTGGCTATGTCCGTGGCCATCGCGGCGCGCACCGTGGGCCGCGATTCGATCTGCCAGTCGACCCCGTCCTTGCTGAAGTCGAACCAGATGAAGCCGAGCACATTGGGGTGCCGTTTCACGCCGGTGACCAGGCTGTGCACGGCCTCAATCTCGGAGGGCCCGGTCTCGACCGAGGTCTCGGCGATGATCATCGGTTTGGTAGTGAACTTCTTGATCTCCGCGATCGTGGGGTCGTAGAGGCTGGCGAAGGTCTCCGGGCCCGAGGTCGGGAAGTAGCCGGTGATGCCGACCCAGTCGACGTAGGCGTCACCGGGCCAGTAGGGCTGGAGCTGAACCTGCGGCACCGGGTTGATGATGTTCGGGTTCCAGACCCAGATCACGTTGCTGGCGCCAGCCTGGACGAACAGGTTGTGGATGTGCCGCCAGGCGGCCACGAACGCCGACGCCGAGGCCTGGTCGGTGCCCCACGGATACCAGTTGCCGTTCATTTCATGGCCGAAGCTGATCGCGACCGGCAGGTTGAGCGCTCGGACCGCATCGGCGAACTTCGTGACGTACCCGTCGCTCTGGCCGTTGGCGATCGCCTGAACGGTGGTGTCGTAGGGCTCCCACGCGATGTAGTACAGGGCGCCATAGGACCACGCCGTGGTTACGGCCTGCGAATCGAACGATGTGTTCCAGGCCACGTACTGGCCGATGATGTCCGGCTTCTTGCCGATGCTGGTGGCAAACGCGTTGACCGGTGCGAGCGCCGGCGCATCCTGGGCCTCGACGCCGAAGAACTTGCCCCCGGTGGGGTCGAGCAGCCCGGACATGTTGTACGGCAGGCTGGTCGACGGCGTGGCGGTCGGCGCATTGCTGTGGGTGCTGCTGCCGGCGTTGCCGACGGTCTGGCTATGCGGGGAGATCACCCCGCAGCCGCCAAGCAGGGTGACCGCCGCGGCTGCCGCGAGGACCGGAACGAGGAGGGCGCGGCTGGCCGGCCTCACGAGCCAATCCCGGCTTTCGGCTGGAGCAGGATGCGCCCGACCACGACGACTTGGAACACGCCGAGAATCAGGAGCAGGGAAAAGTTGTAGGGGTTCATCGTCAGCGTTCGCCACAGCGCCAGGGCCGCCCAGACCACCGCCGAGCCGAAGCTCCACCCGACGAGGCCGATCCAGAACCGCCGCCTCCCGTCCTGCTTGGTCTTGCTGCTGCCCGAAGGCTGCCATCCGCGCAGGTTGCCGCGCATGATGTCGGACAGCGCGAAGATGTGCGCCCACGCGGAGATCTCCCGCACCGACCAGGCCTCCAGGCGGTAGGGCACCCGGTGCCACATCGGGTAGATCACGCCCGAATAGATCAGGATCGGGGCGAAGAAGATCAGGTTTTTCAGCTGCAGGATGCCGGGGTCGAACGCCAGCAGGGCGATGGACAGCAGCGGGATCACGAACGCGAACAGCGCGGTGTTGACGTAGTAGAGGAACCCGGACAGGTAACACAGCCGGGTGCGCAGCGACAGCTTGGTCTTCCAGAACTTCTTGTTGCCCAGCAGGCCCATGGTGCCTGAGCACCAGCGGTACTGCTGGTTGAGGAACGCCAGGATGTTGTCCGGGCAGTTTCCGGTGGAGAGCGCGATCGGGATGTACCGCATCGTCCAGCCCATCCGGCGCAGGTCGAAGCCGGTGTGCAGGTCCTCCGAGTGCTCCGCGAGCGACATGCCCCGGTTCGCCTCGAGCGCCTTCCTCCGGTAGACGGCGCAACTGCCCACGCACACCGCAGCGTCCCGGTTGGACCTGGCGGTCTGGATCGACCGGTAGAACAGCTCCTGTGCCGCCCCGGCCCCGCGCTCTACCCAGGTCTGCTCGTCGAGGACGTGGAAGAACTGCGGGGTCTGCACGATCCCGACGTCGGGGTGCATGTCCATGTACGGGAGGGTCTCGTCGAGCAGGTCCGGCCGCGGCGCGAAGTCGGCGTCCAGCAGCAGGATGTAGTCGCTGTCCGAGATGCCGAACCCGTACAGCAGGTTGCCCGACTTCTTGAACCAGCCCCGGTTCGGGCGGGTCGCATAGGCGAAGCCGAACCGGCGGGCCATCGCCTTGATCTGCTCGTTGGCCGAGTCGTCGAGCACGTACGGGGTGACCACGCCCCGGTACTGGCGGCGCAACTGGGCGACGTGGGTCCAGGCGTTGCGCAGCACCTCGAGCGGCTCGCCGCACACCGGCAGGAACACGTCGACCGACGGATACCACAGCGGCCTCCAGCCGGCCACGATCCGCTTGTGCTCGGCCAGGTCGAAGCCGCGGCTCATGCCGTCCGCGGTAACCGAGAGCAGGAAGCACAGGACGCCGAACAGCGCGAACGGGACGTAGACATAGAACCACGTCGAGTTCAGGACCATCCGCACCTGGCCGTACAGCAGCGGCGGGACGCTGAGCGCGGCGAAGACCGAGAGCATCCACACGTGCCGCCGGACGTAGGAGTACTTTTCGGTGTCGGTCGGCGGGACCGGGAGTACCGGGCTCGGCTCGTCATCTACCTGCCGCTTGCGCGGCGTCAGCGGCTCGCGCGGGGTCGCCGAGGCCTTGCGGTGCTTTGCCGCCGCTGAGCGCGCCGAACGCGCCCCTTTGGCGACAACAGCCATACCAGACCCCACTTTTCGGACGCGCAGATGTCGGCAAGCTCGGGCCAGCGTTGCGGACGTAACGTACCGGCAGTTTGTAGAACAGAGGGTAGTCAGGTGCCAGCGGCCCCGAACGTGAAACGACCGAATTGCACCGGCGCGTGTTCAGATGACCAGGTCAGCGAGCTCGGCTGACGTCTCGACCCGATCCGGCCACCGATGGCGTACCTGCACCTTTCAGGCAGGAACCCGGACAGGTGCCTAACAATATCGCGTAATGGCTGCATGAGGTCTGGATGTCTGGCAATCTATGGCAGTCGCAGGTCGGCCGACCTACCCGCATGTCCCGACTTGTCATATATAGCTGTGGACAAAACAGGCCAGATTTAAGGGGACAGGGTACAGCTGTGGCGACCCCTTCTGAGATCATCTCGGCGATGCACGAGGCCGCGCCCCCCGGGCGGCAGCAGCCCGACGACCGGGTGCTGGGAGAACTGAGGAGCCTCACGCAGGCGCTGATCGCCGCCAGACCCGACGCGAGCGAGGAATACGAGAGGTTCCTGGCCCTTGGCCAGCGGGGCATCGCGGTTCCCGAGACGGAACTCGCCGAATGGCTCGGCGGCGCGACCGTCCTGGTAACCGGCGGGACCGGCTGTATCGGCTCGACGCTGATGGCGCAGATCGCCCGCTGGCGCCCGGCGCGGCTGATCAGCGTCAGCCGCGGCCTGACCAGCGGATGGCCGCGGCTCGCGGGAGCTGAGTACTTCCACGCGGACATCAGGGACCGGCCCGGCCTGGCCACGATCTTCGGTGAGGTTCGTCCCGACGTGGTCTTCCACCTGGCCGCGCAGCGCGATCCGGGGCTTGCCGAGCGACAGATCCACCGCACCGTGACCACCAACGTGCTCGGCACCAGGCAGGTGATAGCGGCGGCCGAGGAAGCCGGGGTGCCGCAGCTCGTGTTCGCTTCGACGGGCAAGGCCCTGCGCCCGTACTCGCGGGAGGTGTACACGGCGTCCAAGCGCGCCGCCGAATGGCTCGTCGCCGACGCCGCGCGCCGCGGCGAAGTCACCTGCGCGGCGGCCAGGTTCACGCACGTGATCGACAACTCGATCATCTACCAGCGGCTGCTCGGCTGGTGCGGCGGCGGGGTGATCCGGCTGCACGCCTCCGACATCCTGTTCTACGCGCAGTCGGCGCTGGAGTCCGCACAGTTGCTGCTGCGCGCGGGTCTGTCGGCCCGGCCTGGCGAGCTATGGGCGCACGCGATCACCGACTTGGGCTGGCCGGTCAGCCTGCTCGACCTCGCGCTCGGCGTGCTGGCCAAGACCGGCTCCGAGGCACCCGTCTACTTCAGCGGCTACGACCCCGGCTATGAGAGCAAGCCGTTCCCCGGCCTGTACGACCCGTGGACCGCCGGCGAGGTGAGCCCGCTGCTGAGCGCGTTCGAGGCGGTTCACGTGCAGCAGGTGCCCGGCCGGGTAACCGACGCGTTCCCGGTGCTGTTCGCGTCCTGTGGGCAGCCGGACGCATCGCTGCTGAAGCTGCAGGACGCCTGTGCCAGCGGAGACGCCGCCGCGGTGCGGGCGGCGCTCGACGTCCTGTCATGGTGGCTGCTCGACGCCATGCTGCAGCGGGTGCCGTGCGAGGCGCTGACCCGCGTGGCCGCGCTCACCGAGCAGTTCGAGGACGAGCTGAGTCCCGCCTACCAGCGGATCCTGGCAGCCGTCCGGCGCTACGGTGAAGCAGACTAAGGCCGTGACCAGCTTCCACGATCTGAGCGAGTACGTGGCGATACCCCGGGTAACCGGGTTGCGGCTGTCCCCCGACGGTTCCTGGCTCGCGGCCGCGGTGCAGACCGTTGGCGGTGAGCCGAGGAAGTACCTAACCAGCATCTGGCGGATCGACCCGCGCGCTCAGGACACCAGGCCGGTTCGGCTGACCCGCGGTGCCGAGGGCGAGGGCGACCCCGTATTCCTCCCCGACGGCTCACTTTTGTTCGTCTCGAAGCGACCGGGATCGCCGGCCATTACGCAAGGCGACGGCGAACTGTCGAAGGACAAACCGGCACTGTGGCTGCTGCCAGCGGGCGGCGGCGAGTCGCGCAGGATCGCGGGCCCGGCCGGCGGCGTCGCTGGCGTCACGGCGGCGCGCGGAACCCAGGCCGTCGTGTTCGCCGCTGCTACGCTGCACGGCGCGGACGGCGCCGGCGACGACCTCGTCCGCCGTAAGGCCCGCAAGGACGCGGGGGTCACGGCGATCCTGCACGAGTCGGGACCGGTCCGGTACTGGGATCATGACCTCGGCCCGGACAGCCTGCGGCTGCGGTTCGCCGAGATCGGCGACGCCGGCGGCGACGTGGAGCCCGAAGCCCGCGAGCTCACACCGGCCCCGGGCCGGGCGCTTGACGAGAACACGTTCGAGGTCACCCCAGACGGCTCCCGCGTGGTCACCGGCTGGTCGGTGTGGGACGACGCCGGGAACCAGCGCGACGAGATCGACGTCATCGACGCGGCGACCGGGCAGCGGAGGACCCTGCTGGCTGCGCCCGGCTACGACTTCGGCAGCCCGCGCATCGCGCCGGATGGCCGCCTCGCCGCCTGCAGGCGTTCGGAGCACGACAGCTATGCGGCACCCGGCGACGTAACCCTGGTCGTGGTTCCGCTCGACGGCGAAGCCGCCGCGCGTGACCTGCTGGCCGGCTTCGACCGGCGCCCGCAGGAGATCGCGTGGGCGCCGGACTCCGGCGCGGTCTACTTCACCGCAGACGACCGGGGCAGGCGGCCGGTATACCGCAGCGACCTCGAGTCTGGCCAGGTCACCAGGCTGACGGAGGAGGGCGCTTACGAAAGTCTGTGCCCGGCGCCGGACGGCCGGTTCCTCTACGCGCTGCGCTCGGCCGTTGACCAGCCGCCGACGCCGGTGCGGATCGACGTCACGGCCCCGGGCAGCGAGCCGACCCTGCTGGCTAGCCCGGGCTCGCCGCTGGAGTTGCCGGGGCGGCTCGAGGAGATGGAGGTCCAGGCCGACGATGGGAAGCCGGTCCGGGCGTGGCTGGTGCTGCCGGACGGCGCGAGCGAATCCAGCCCCGCTCCGCTGCTGCTATGGGTGCACGGTGGACCGGTGATGAGCTGGAATGCGTGGTCCTGGCGCTGGAACCCGTGGCTGATGGCCGCCAGGGGATACGCGGTGCTGCTGCCCGACCCGGCACTGTCGACCGGTTACGGCCAGGCGTTCATTGCCCGTGGCCACGGGACGTGGGGACAGCGGCCATATTCCGACGTAATGACGATCACCGATGCGGCGGTGGCCAGGCCTGACATCGACGAGGCGCGCACCGCGATGATGGGCGGCTCGTTCGGCGGCTACATGGCCAACTGGATCGCTGGCCACACCGACCGGTTCGCCGCGATCGTCAGCCACGCCGGGCTGTGGGTCCTTGACCAGATGTTCGGGACCACTGACCTGCCGTCGTACTGGCGCAGGATTTTCGGTGACCCGGTTACCCAGCCGGAGCGCTACGCGGCCAACTCGCCCAACCGGAGCCTCGGCGAGATCCGCACGCCGATGCTGGTGATTCACGGGGACAAGGACTACCGCGTCCCGGTCGGCGAGGCGCTGCGGCTCTGGTCGGATGCACAGGGCAAGGTGCCAGGCGCCAGGTTCTTGTACTTCCCCGACGAGAACCACTGGATCCTGAAGCCCGGTCACGTGACCGTCTGGTACGAGACCATCTACGCGTTCCTGGCCGAGCACGTGCTCGGCGAGCCTTGGAGGCAGCCCGACCTGCTCTGATCGTAGGGGCCACCCAACGTTTAGGGGTTGGCGGCACCGACGCGCATCCGTAACGTTACGGCTTGTTCCAGGGCCGTCGGGAATAGGGATGAGCGTAAGCAAGGAATACTCAGCGCCGGGCAGTGAAATCGCCATCGTCGGCATGTCTTGCCGCTTCCCCGGAGCGTCAAGCCCGGCTGCCTTCTGGCAGTTCCTGCGGTGCGGCCGGAACGCGATCACGCAGGTGCCCGCCGACCGCTGGGACGTGGAAACAGCGTTCGGCGGAGAGCTGCCCGAAACGGACAGGACGAATATTCGCCGGGGCGGTTTCCTGGACGATGTTGATTGCTTCGACGCCGAGTTTTTCGGGATATCCCCTCGTGAAGCGGTCGCTATGGACCCGCAGCAGCGACTGGCACTCGAGCTCACCTGGGAGGCTCTCGAGGATGCGGGGATAAATCCGGGGACACTGCGGGACAGCCAGGTCGGCGTGTTCATCGGCGCCATACGCAGCGATTACGCGCTGCTCGCGGCCAAGAGCGGCGCAGGCGGCATAACGCAGTACTCGGGGACCGGATCCTACCAAAGTATGATCGCTAACCGGCTGTCATATGTCTTTGGTTTCCAAGGGCCCAGCCTTCTGCTGGACGCGGCGCAATCATCTTCGCTAGTCGCCGTGCATATGGCGGGAGAGAGCCTGCAGCGCGGCGAATCCGTACTTGCCGTCGCGGGCGGCGTCAACCTTAATATTGTTCCGGAAAGTGCCCTCAGCGCCTCCAGGTCCGGTGCGCTTTCCCCCGATGGGCTCTGCTACACGTTCGATGCCCGGGCGAATGGATACGCCAGGGGGGAAGGCGGAGGCGTGGTGGTGCTCAAGCCACTGCACCGCGCTCTTGCCGACGGCGACCGGATTCACTGTGTCATCCGTGCCACGGCCGTCAACAACGATGGCGGCGGCGATGGCCTAACCGTGCCGAGCCAGGCCGCTCAGGAGCAGTTGCTGCGACGTGCCTGCGAACGGGCCTGTATCGACCCGCGCGATATTCAGTATGTCGAACTGCACGGAACCGGGACCAGGGTCGGCGACCCAATCGAGGCGTCCGCGCTCGGCTCCGTTGTCGGCTGCTCACGGCCGGCGGATTCGCCGCTGCGCGTGGGGTCCGTCAAGACCAACATCGGGCACCTAGAAGGCGCGGCCGGCATCGCCGGCCTGATCAAGGCGGCCTTGTGCATCGATCATGGCGAGATTCCGCCCAGCCTCAACTTCGAGACGCCGAGCCCACGGATTCGCCTGGACAAACTGAATCTGAGCGTCCAGCAGGCGCTGGGGCCGTGGCCGCAGACGGGCCGCCCGTTCCTGGCCGGTGTGAGCTCCTTCGGCATGGGCGGGACGAACTGCCACGTTATCGTCGCGGGGCCGCCTCCGGCTGATCAGGGCGCTGGCGCGGCGAGGGCCCGGCGGGGATCCCGTGCGCCGGCAAGGCTGCCGGCGCCGGTGCCATGGCTGGTGTCGGCGCGCAGCGCGGAAGGACTGCGGGCGCAGGCGGAGCGGTTGCGGGAGCACTTCGCCGAGCACCCGGGCCTGAGCACCGCCGACGTGGCTTACTCGCTGGCCACCACGCGGGCCAGCCTGGAGCATCGAGCCGTGGTGCTGGCGAGCGACCGGGCGGACTTCCTGACGGGCCTCGCCGCGACGGGCCGAGGCGAGGCAGCCGCGAACGTGGTCAACGGCGTTGCAGCGACGGACGGCCGGGTGGCGTTCCTGTTCGCAGGCCAGGGGAGCCAGCGGGCCGGGATGGGACAGGCCCTCTACGCGAGCTTCCCAGTGTTCGCGGCCGCGTTTGACGAGGTGTGCGCGGGGCTGGATGCGCACCTGGTCCGACCGATTCGTGAGGTGATATTCGCCGAGGCGGGTTCGGCGGATGCAGCCCTGCTGGACCAGACGGCGTTTACCCAGGCGGCGTTGTTCGCGCTCGAGATTGGTGTGTTCCGGCTGCTGGAGTCGTGGGGAGTGGTCGCGGACGCGATGATGGGGCACTCCGTGGGCGAGCTCGCGGCGGCCCATGCAGCGGGAGCGCTGTCGCTGGCCGACGCGTGCGCCCTGGTGGCCGCCCGAGGTCGGCTGATGCAGCGGCTCCCGGCCGGCGGGGCGATGGCGTCGGTACAGGCCGCCGAGGCTGAGATCGCCGATGAGCTGGCCAGTATGGCGGACCGGGTCAGCATCGCCGCGGTGAACGGTCCCGAGCAGGTGGTGATCTCCGGTGACGAGGACGCCGTGGTCGGCCTGGCGGAGTCGTGGCGAGAGCGAGGCCGTAAGACACGGCGCCTGCGGGTCAGCCACGCATTCCATTCGCCGCGGATGGAGCCGATGCTGTCCGAGTTCAGGCAGGTCGTAGCGAGCTTGTCGGTCGCACAGCCGGTGATTCCTCTGGTGTCGAACGTGACCGGGCAGATGGCGCCCGACCAGATGTGCGAGCCCGAATACTGGGTGCGGCACGCGCGGGAGCCCGTGCGGTTCTTGGAGGGGATGCGCAGCCTTGCCGACCTCGGCGTGACCACGTTCGTCGAACTGGGCCCGGACGGTGCGCTCTCGGTAATGGCCCGGAGCTGTGTTCCGCCCGATCGCAGCGACCTCGCGTTCGTTCCGCTGCTGCGCGCCGACCGGCCCGATGTCCAGGCGCTGGTCTCGGCCCTGGCCCAGGTGCACGCACACGGAGTGAACGTGGACTGGCGCGCGTTCTTCGCCGGTTCGGATGCCCGGCGGATCGACCTGCCAACCTATGCCTTCCAGCGCAAGCGGTACTGGGTTGAGACGGCGGCGGGCCCGGCCGGTCCAAGTCCGTCGGCCGGCAATGCGACGGAGGGCAGCGCCGGGCAGGAGCCTGCTGGCGGCGAGGCCGCCGGGCAGCCGCTGCGGTCGTCGCCCGCCGGGCAGCTAGCCGGGTTGCCGGCGGCGGAGCAAGACCGGCTGCTGCTGGAACTTGTGCGTGGCGAGGCTGCTCTGGTCCTGGGGCACACCGGGGTGGATGCCGTGGATGCCCGGCGGACGTTCAAGGATCTGGGATTCAGCTCGCTGAGCGCGGTCGAGCTGCGCGATCGGCTGACCGTGGCCACGGGACTGGTGCTGCCGGACACCCTGGTCTTCGACTATCCCCTTCCCGCTGCCCTGGCCCAGTACATCCGGGAACAGCTCACTGGGGACGGAGAGCTGGACAGCGTCCGGTCCGTGCATATGGAGCTGGCGAAGCTGGAAGAAAGCCTGTCGAGAATATCGCCGGACAACGCTGACCGCGGCATGATAACAACGCGGCTGGAAGGGCTCCTGCGGTCCTGGCGCGGCGCCGAAGACGCGAATGAAATCGCTGCAGCCGATGATGATATCCAGGCGGCGACCGACGATGAAATGATCGAGATTATCAATAACGAGCTCGGCAGGCACTGACCCAACGCCCCACCCGAAAGTGCTCGTAGTCGCTGGTACCTGGTTCGCCGTAGGGGGAGCAAGGGGTCCGCTAGGGGTTGGCCGTCACGCTGGCTATGCGTAGTATGTAGCAATATATACCCTTTTCGAGTATTGCTAGTGCACGACACACGGTTTTAAGGCTGAGCAAGTTACGGACGTTCTTCTTGGGATTCTTGGATTGACTGCTGTCGCAATCACGGCAATAAGTGCCGTGCATCATGTCTTCTTGCCGCACCACCTTATCCTTTTGGGCTGACTCTTTAGCTTTAGCGCGAGCTTGATTCTCTAACCGCCAGCGGAGTGATCTTAGTGGGAAATGAGGAAAAGCTTCTCGAGTACCTTAAGCGCGCGACAAGCGATCTGCGGGAGACCAGGCGGCAGCTTCGTGAGGCCGAGAAGCGTGATCGCGAACCAGTCGCAATCGTGGGGATGAGCTGCCGGTTCCCGGGTGCCGAGTCACCGGCGCAGTTCTGGGACCTGGTGGCGGCGGGTGGGGATGCCGTCTCGGAGTTCCCGGCGGACCGAGGCTGGGATGTTGACGAGCTGTACGACCCTGAGCCTGGTGTGGCGGGCAAGAGCTATACCACCCGTGGCGGCTTCCTGGCGGATGCGGCGGGGTTTGATGCGGGGTTTTTCGGGATCAGCCCGCGTGAGGCGCTGGCGATGGATCCGCAGCAGCGGCTGCTTTTGGAGGCGTGCTGGGAGGCGCTGGAGGATGCGGGGATCGACCCGGCCACGCTGCGGGGCACTCCGGTGGGGGTGTTCGCAGGGACAGCTCCCGCGAGCTTCGGCGCGTGGCTGGACTGGGTTCCGGGTGCTGCCGACGCCCACCTGCTGACCGGCAGCGCGATGAGCGTGACATCCGGTCGTGTGGCGTACACGTTCGGGCTGGAAGGCCCGGCGGTCAGCGTGGATACGGCGTGTTCGTCGTCGCTGGTGGCGCTGCATCTGGCCGCCCAGTCGCTGCGGGCCGGGGAATGCACGCTGGCGCTGGCCGGCGGAATCACGGTGATGGCCACGCCCACGATCTTCACCGAGTTTTCGCGGCAGCGGGGGCTGGCAGCTGATGGGCGGTGCAAGGCGTTCGCGGATGCCGCCGATGGCACCGGTTTCTCCGAGGGCGTCGGGGTGCTGGTGGTGGAGCGGCT